>Ga0207874_1000135_pt1 | contig 112068 bp, 104 predicted proteins | sample HigsolmetaAR201D_FD_184833 | JGI IMG/M metagenome (GOLD analysis project Ga0207874, IMG submission 184833) | Ionic liquid and high solid enriched microbial communities from the Joint BioEnergy Institute, USA - AR20-1-D (SPAdes) (version 2) ... | reverse complement strand
GCATTGCGGGAAGTCAGCCATGACGACAATGCGGCAGCCAGCGATGCGCTCAGCCAGGCAATATTGTGTATGACGAACGCGTTCTGCCGATCCGCAACGGCAAGAGCCGACACGTACAGCACGAACGCGCCGACCCAGCCGACACTCGATCGGAGATACGTTTGCGTTGTTTCGCGGCTGCTCACGCGTGATTCCAAAACGGGATACACCGCAGTATGCCGGCGGTTCGGTGCCGAGCAAATGTCGTCGCTCGCTGGGAGGGCTGCTATCGTAACCCCGGATTGATTCGCCAAGGCGCTTTCATGAGACACGACCCGCGACGCTTACAACTCGACCTGTACCCCTATCGCACCGAGATCACTCTGCGATTTGCCGATCTCGATGCGCAATCCCATGCGAACAACGTGCGGATCGCCGAGTACTACCAAGAAGCGCGGCTGGCGTTCATGCGGCATTTGACGCAAGACCTGGGCTACCAACGTTCGGCAGGCAGTCGAACGTGGGTCGCCCACCAATCGATCGACTATCTGCTCGAAGTGATGTACCCGGGCACGGTGATCGTCGGCATCGGCGTCAGCCGGATCGGCACGACCTCATGGTCGTGCTCAATGGGCCTGTTCGCGGGCGGCCGCTGCGCCGGCCTGTCGACGACGGTTCTGGTGTACGGCCTCGAAGACAGGCCCGCGCCGATTCCGCAGAGCTATCGGACGCTTTTGGAACGTTTCATTTTGCCGGCCGATCGTCCATCCGACTCGTGATCGAGCAACCTGCCAAGCAACGCGCAGCACGGTGGCTGCTCGCGGCAATCGTTGCAGCCATCGGTATGGCGGCAGTGCTGTTGTGGCGCTATACGCCGCTCGCAGAGCTTGCCGATCCGGAGCGCATCGCCGCGTGGTTGAGCCGGGCGGGCGAGTCTGCATGGGCACCCTTCGTCGCGATCGCCACATTCGTCGTCGGCGGTTTCATCGTGTTTCCCCTCACGCTGCTCATTGCCGCGACAGCAGTCGTCTTCGAGCCGCTGCTTGCATTCGCCATCTCGCTCACCGGCTCGCTGGCCAATGCGCTCGCATTGTATGGAGTCGGACGCGGACTCATGCGCACGACCGTCATGCATGCCTTCGGCGACCACGTCGAGCGTTTGCGGCATACGCTCGATCGCAGCGGCATCATTGCCGTTGCAACGGTTCGCCTCGTGCCGATCGCACCTTTCACGCTCGTGAATCTGGCGGCTGGATCTATCGAAGTTCGGCTGCGCGACTATGTCCTCGGCACCGCGCTCGGACTCATGCCCGGCACCATCGCTCTCACCGCCTTCGGTCACCAGCTGCGCGAAATCTTCGAGCAGCCCACCTTCGCAAACGTTGCGCTGCTGATAGCCGTCATCGTGGCGTGGATCGCCATTTCGCTGGCGGTACAGCGCTTCGTCGCGAAACGAGAGAACTAGGCTGAAGACTGTAGGCTGAGACTGAAAAAGGCGTGTTTCCGTGCGCGATTCTTTAGCCTGAGCCCTGTGCCCCAAACTCAAGCCTTCTCAGCACAATCCTCGCGTGCTGCTCTTTCCTGTTGTCTGTAGCCTGTCGCCTGTTACCTCTAGCGAGCCCGTCCGACATTTGCGTACAGCCTTGGCCTCGCGACCGCGAGGAACCGCCTGCCGCGTCCTACGTTAGGAGTCGCATTGCATCGACAGTGCGGACGGATCGCAGAGGCAATCGATGGCACAAGAGATACGCGACGGCGATGAGAGCCGCTCAACCACGGATGAAGTCGTCACGGATGCGCTGGGTTTGCTCAAGCGCGATCACCGACTGATCGACGAACTGTTCGCGGAGTTCATGCGGGCAGCTCCGCAACAGCTCGACCCTTTGGCGCGCAGAATCTGCAAACTGTTGCGCATCCATGCCCAGATCGAGGAAGAGCTGTTCTATCCGGCAGTCCGCCGGGCCTCGAGCGATCCGGAACTCGCCGACGCCGCGGAGCGGGATCACGCGCGCGCGAACGAACTGATCGTACGGATCGAGTCGATGACATCCGATCGCCCCGACTTCAACGATTCGATCGTGAAGCTCGCCCAGCAGACTCGCGCACACTTTGGCGAGGAGGAGGAACGTCTATTTCCGCAGCTGGCCGGGAAGATCGACCTAGTTGCCATCGGCATGGCGCTCGCAGAGCGGCGCGATACTTTGCTCGACGTGCTCGGCTTGCACAGCGACGACGAAGAAGGCGTCGCACAACAGCGCGCGTTGCTCGAAGAGGCGCGGCAGGCGAGAGAGGCGAGGAGAGCCCGTGATTCGTGATTACGAGCGTTGACGCTTTGCTTCCCGAGTCCGGTCCGGCGCTCTACTCAGAGTGGTGAGTAGTGATTGGTGAGTGGTAGGGCAGCGCTGCTACCCTTCCCTTTCCCATTTCCCCTTTCCCTTTTCCCTTCCTGAGTTGGTCACCCGAAGGTCCCCTTCCCTTCTTCCCTTCTTCCCTTCTTCCCTTCTTCCCTTCTTCCCTAGTTCAGCCTCTGCAGCCCAATCGCATATTGCATGTGACATTCGGTGCACACGATGTACATGTCGCCGCCTGCGGTGAACAGGGCATCGACATCTTTCGCTTCGGCCGCATCGAGCGCTTCCTTGGCCGCCTCCGTCAGCCGATGAGCGTGCTTGACCCAATCGTCGCGGTCGCGCAGCCGTCCCGGCGTCAACAGCAGATTGGCAGCTTCGGCAACGGTGGCCGCGGCATCGCGTACTGCCGTCCACTCCTCGTCCGTCTCGGGCTGCAAGCTTTCTTCGCCGGCCTCGGTATAAACGGTTCCGACGGCGTCCCAGACGACGTCCGCGCTCGGCTCCATGATCCAATTCATGACCTGTTTCACGTCGGCCACTTCGCGAAACTCGACCGAAGCGGCAGAGTCAGCAGACACCTGAGGCGCTTCTGCCTTGCAGCCGCACAGCGCAACAGCGATCAGCACGATCGACAATCGATGCATGGAAATCTCCGCTTTCGGCGACGCACGGCGCTATCGGTGCGAACGTTCAGCAAGCTCCGCGCACGTGCAATCCGTGAAGTTTACCGTCGGTGCGCAGGATCGTGCGTTTCGCCGCAGTTTTTGCGCTGTTAGGCTTGACCATTCTCAACAGACCTGGGCACCGGCGATGAATAAAGATTCGCGACGGGTTCAGACCGTATCACCATCGCCTTGACGTTGGGCTGTCTCAGCACCTGAAATACGGTCGATTTGTTTCACTTTCATTCATCGTGCACGGCCCGGGGGAAAGTTGTAATGCATAGCGTATCTGCGCGTCTGCTCTGTGCAGCAGCGGTAGCGATCCTGTCCACTTCTGTGGCAGTTGCTGCCGAGTCCACCGCAAACATTCCGCGTACCAAGGAGGGCAAGCCGGACTTCAACGGTATCTGGCAAGCGCTGAACTCCGCGAATTACGACCTGGAGCCTCACGCGGCCCGTGCCGCCATGGCCATGGTCCCGGGTCCGTTCGTGCCGATTCCTGCACCGCAGGTCGTCGCGCTGGGCGCCGTGGGCTCGGTGCCGGCTGGGCTCGGTGTCGTGGAAGGCGACACGATCCCGTACAAGCCCGAAGCGCTCGAGATCAAGAAGGAGAATCAGAAGCACTGGCTGGAGCGCGATCCCGAGATCAAGTGCTATCTGCCGGGCGTGCCGCGCGCGACGTACATGCCGTTCCCCTTCCAGATCTTCCAAAGCAAGGACTATATGTTCATTGCTTACGAGTACGCCGGCGCCACCCGCAACATCTACATGAAGGATCCGGGACCGCCGCCGGCCGATTCGTGGATGGGTCAATCGGTGGGCCGCTGGGAAGGCGACACGCTCGTCGTGGAAGTCACCGGCTTCAACGGCCAAACCTGGCTGGATCGCTCGGGTAACTGGCATACGGACGCTCTGAAAGTGACGGAGCGCTACCGCCTGATGGGCAAGGACCATATCTGGTACGAAGCGACCCTCGAGGATCCGAACGTCTACACGCGTCCGTGGAAGATCTCGATGCCTCTGTACCGCCGCATCGAGCCGAACGCTCAGTTGCTGCAGTTCAAGTGCGTGGAGTTCGTCGAGGAGCTGATGTACGGCCACTTGCGCAAGAAGCCGACGCAGCCTCCCAAAGAGCCTGCAAAGTAATGCCAAATAGGGAAAATTAAGGGGATATCCCCTGGAACTTCGCCGTAAAGCGGCCACTATGTGGCTCACGGCACAAGGGTAGCCGGCGAGCGCCGGTTGCCCGCAAGTTAAGATCGAGCTGCTAGCCGTGAACGCTGTGCGGCGCAAGAGCTAAGAGGTAGAGCAATGAAGATGAAATTGTGGTTAGGGCTGGCTGTTGCGGGTGGCATCGCCGCGCTCGGCACAGCAACGACGATGGCGCATCACGCATTCGCCGCCGAATTCGATGCCAATCGGCCGGTCAATCTGCGCGGGAAAGTGACGCGCGTCGAGTGGATCAATCCGCATGCCTGGATTCACATCGACCACGTCAAGGAAGACGGCTCGACGGAGGCCTGGATGGTGGAAGGCGGTACGCCGAACACTCTACTGCGCCGTGGAATCACCAAGGATTCGCTGAAGATCGGCACCGAAATCGTCGTGCGCGGCTATCAGTCGAAAGATGCGCTCTGCGTGCCGAAGTGCCGTGCGAACGGCCGCGACATCACGTTCCCGGACGGCCGCAAGCTGTTCATGGGGTCGTCGGGCACGGGTGCGCCGAAGGACGGTTCGGATCCCGACGAGCGTTGATCGAGTTCGGCGCCTTCCGGCGCCGCTGCCGAAAACGAAAACGCCCGCTCGATCGAGCGGGCGTTTTTTTATGTGTTACGGGCGACGGGCTACGGCCAGAGGTCGGCGCTCCGCAACTGGCGGTCGCTCGCGCCAGCTCTCAGCCGTACGCGAGCCGGAGCATCTCGATCACGCCGAAGATCTGCGTGATCCAGTAAATGACAACTGCCAGCAGGATGCCGCCGGAAACGGCGATGGCGATCTTTTCCTGAGTGGTAGGCTTGCGTTCGGTATTCATAAAACTGACTCGCTTAGCCTGAGAATCCGATCCAGCGACCGGACGCCGCGACGAGGAACCACAAGGACATCGAAGCCAAGGCGACGAGCTTCAAGGTCATCGGATTGAGCTCGGCGTGATCCCCCTGCAAGAGCGGCGCACGCACGAAAAAAGCGAACAGGATGCCGGCGGCGAGCGCGGCCATTTTCACCCAGTAATAGAAGTTGTGATAGCACTTCACCGCAACGCCGGACAGCATGACGAAGCCCGTCACGAGCAGCACGATCAGGGAGATCTTGAAGTACTTGTGCGCATTGTCCGTGACCGTCTTCGACGGCACGTCGGTGAGCACGACGTTGCACAGACGCAAGTCCGAGACGAGCACCGATCCGCCGAGCACCGCGAGCGCCATCAAGTGCACGGCCTCGATCGTTGCGAACGTCGCACCTTGATCCTTGACGAAGGCGCCGAGCGCCGAAGTTTCCAGCCAGGAAAAGAACGATTCGATCATGGAATCTCCGCGAATCGATGCGCTTCAGCTCAATGATGGCCTGCAGCGGAGGCGATACAGCCGGCCGCCCAGTTCATGAACGCGGACATTTCCTTGCCGCAGTCGAACCAGTCGTACGCGATGAAGCGACCGCAAACGATGACGCCCGCCCACAAGCACAACGACGCCCCCGCCGCGTAACGCGCACGTTTCGGGGGGATCTTGTCGAGATCCCAGGTCTTGCCCGTCGCGGCGAGATACTTGTTGAAGGCGATCGCGTTGATGGCTGCAGCCACGAGCAGAATGAGCTTCAAACGGAACCACACGCTTTGCGTCGTGCGGATCGGAATGGCGACGTAGAGCAGAATCCCGGTCACGATCATGATCGAGAAGCCGATCCACATCGGGCGATTGAGCCGCTCGGCGATACGCGTGGCGGGCACGTCCATCAGCCACCAGCCCAGCATGCGCAAATCGATCACGAACAGCATGCCGAGCGACAGCATCAGCGTCAGAACGTGAGTCGTCTCGATCCAGTTGTAGAGATAGAAGGATTCGTGAAGGCTCGAGCTGATGGACAAGGAGTCCACCCACTCGGCAAACCGCAAGGCCAATGAATTGAGCACGCTCGCCTCTAGCTCCCTTGTGATCCCGCAATGGAACCTCGCCCACTCGTGGGGCGATTGGGGCCGCATTCTAGTGGTCCGAAGGCCCCCAGCTGGACAAGAAGTTTAAAGGGACGCGAGCGCGCAAAACGCTGCTGGTTGAGTCGGGTTATGTCTGAATGCTATAGCCGCACGCACTCGATCCAGCATGGATCCAGGCCGACGACATAGTCCTGAAGCTTCGTGGGCACTCCGGTATCTCGGTCGAGCGCGTAGGCGCTCATGCGGTTGGAAAGCTGGCCCGCAACGAACAGAAAACGTCCGTCTGCATCGATGGCCATGGTTCGCGGCTGTCGCTCGGTGGGGACGGCGCCGATCGTCTCCATGCGACCCGTCTCCGCATCGACCGCAAATGCCGCAAGCGAGCTCGAGCTGCGCTCGGTTGCATAGAGGAACCGGCCGTCCGGCGTGAGCAGCACCTCAGCCGCCCAGCGCTTGCCGCGGTACCCTCTCGGCACCGCATGTGCGAGCGCGCGTTCCTGCAGCCGTCCGGTGGCAGCGTCGAAGTCGAAAGCTCGCAGCGATGCGTCGCGCTCGCAGATCGCGAACACGCGATCGCCGCGGGGATGGAAGCGCACGTGTCGCGGGCCGGCGCCAGTTCCGACTTTGACTTCTGTTGCTTGCGCTTCGCGCAGTCGACCGGTTTCCGCATCGAACGGCCAGACGATGAGCACATCGGCACCGAGCGCGGCAGCCACGACGAAATCGTTCGCAGGCGCGGCCAATACGGAATGCGCTTTCGGGATCGAGCGAATCACTTGATGCGGCTCGCTCAGCTCGCCGCCGTCGATCTTGCTCACGGCGACGAAATCGTTGTGATACGAAGCCATGAGCAACCATCTTCCCGAACGATCGACGGAGAGGAAAGCAAGCGGACCCGGCATCCGGGTCTCGCCGATCGGCCGCAACACGCCGCGTTGCGGATCGATCGTAAAGCCCGCTATGGCATAAGGCTCATCGCGCAAGCCTGCGAACATGAAGCGGCGGTCCGGCGACCATGCGAGCGTCGTGAACTTGCCGCCCAATACGTGTTCGACGAGCGTCAACTCGCCGGTGCTCACTTGCATCTTGAAGACGAGCAGCTCCCGGCTCTCGGAGTTGGCCACGTAGACGAAAGCGCGTTCGTTCTCCATCGACATCGAGCTCCGCTGGTCGATTTGATACCGCGGAACTGAACGAACCGCTGGCCGGGAGGTTCCGCCGATCGAGGTAAATTCGCCGTCAGTAATGCGGTGGGCGCTCGTCCTCGGGCGTGTAGATTCGCTCTTCCGACCTGAGCGCTTCGAAGCGGGTTGCAAGCGCCTTCAAGCGCTCGTTCAGCGCATCGATTTCCTGTTGCTGGCGGTATACGACTTCGCTCAGCTCGTTCGTGGCCTTTTCCAGAAAGGTCATCTTGATCTCGAGCTGTTCCAGGCGTTCGTCGTTCATGGAGGTGCCCTCGAGCCCCTAGCTATCAGGCAGGCGTCGCTTCGTAGCGCGGCGACAGGTCGCGTAAGGTTAACGCATGCAGGGAGACCGCCAGAGCCGCTCCATGGTTTCCGTCATTGCCAGCATCGTCGCGATTGGCCTGGGCGCAGTATTGCTGCTGGGCGCGTACATCTACATCGCTCAGGAACGGATGATCTTTTATCCGCGTCCGAACGACCCGCTGCTCCGGGAGCAGTGGCGTTGGAATCGTGTGGAGATCGGCTCGGGCGAGCACCCGATCGAAGGTTGGTGGGCAGATGCGGGCGCACCCGAATCGAATCTCACGATCGTGTACTTCGGCGGCAATGCCGAAGACGTGCTCTATGCGGCACGCAATGCAGCGCAGCTCGAAGCCAAGCGCATGCTGGTCGTCAACTATCGCGGCTACGGACAATCGCACGGCAAACCGAGCCAGAAAGCGCTGTTCGAAGATGCGCTGGCTGTCTACGACTACGTCGTCGGACCGGGCAACGCCGGCCCGCAGGACGTCGTCGTCATGGGCCGAAGTCTGGGCTCCGCCCTGGCCACCCTGCTCGCCGCGAAACGCAAAGTTCGCGCAGTCGTGCTGATCACGCCATTCGACAGTCTCGCAGCCGTTGCCGAACGGCACTACCCTGCATTCCTCGTTCGCACACTGTTGCGCCACCCGTTTCGCTCGGATGAGCTTGCGCCGCAAGCGCAGGTACCGGCGTTGTTCTTGATCGCCGAACAGGATCACATCGTGCCGCCGTCGCACGCTTATGCGCTCGTGCGCGTCTGGGGCGGTCCGACACACACCCGCGCGTTCGAGGGAGTCGGCCACAACGACATCGAGACGCACCCTGCCTATCACCGCGAGCTCAATGCCTTCTTGAGGCAACAGGCGTCTAGCGCGTTGCGCAGACTGAAGGGTTAAGACTGAAGGCTGAAGACTGAAGACTGAAGGTAGTGCGCGTTGCGCGCTACTTCTAGCCAGGCCCAGCGCCCATGCGCAGACTGGCTGCAGGCTGCAGGTGGTGTTGCGCGCTTCCTTCCGGCCAGCGCCCTTATTCGCGCGCTCTACCTTCAGCCTTCAGCCTTCAGCCTCCAGTCTTCAGCCTCCAAGCCATGGCAAACTCGGACCCGGCCGCACGGAGCCGCGGGTCGCACCCGCGCGGGGGATTGGAATGGCGAAGCGTTCAACTCAAGCCGTCAGCGAAGCCATCCGGCGCTGGTTGGGCAATGACCAGCCCCGGCATCTGCCTGCCGAGCAGCTTTTCGAGCGCTTCATGCGGCATCTGCCCGGCATGGCTTGGCTCAAAGATGCGTCGGGAAAGTTCGTCTATGTGAACGACGCGATGGGACGGGCGCTGGGGGTGCCGGCCCACTCCCTGCTCGGGAAAACGATTGCGGAAGTGCTCGATCCTGCTGCAGCGCAGCAGTGCAGCGAAAGCGATGCCGCGGCCGCAGTGAGCGAGGCTGGCGTACAGGTCATCGAGAAATTCCGGTGCCATGACGGCACGACCCACGCCGCGCTGGTCAGCAAGTTTCGAGTCGACGGTCCCGAGGACATACCCACCCTGCTGGGCGGCATCGCGATCGACATTACCGACCGCATGCAGGCGGAAGAACGCTGGCGACGCAGCGAGGAGCAGCTTCGCCTCGCAACCCGCACCGGCAAGGTCGGCGCATGGGACTGGGACATCCTCGCCAATCGCTTCACGTGGACGGGCTCGCTCTACGCGATTCACGGCATTACACCGGAGCAGTTCGACGGCACGATGGAAGGCTACGTCGAGCTCATCCATCCGGACGATCGCGACATGGTCTCGGCGGCCATCGAACGCAGTTTGGAGAGCGGACAGTCCTGCGACTTCGAATTCCGTGCCATCCGGCCCGACGGCACCGTCATCTGGGTCTACACGAACGCCGAAGTCATCTATGAAGACGGGCGAGCGTCTCGCATGGTCGGTGCAACGCTCGACATCACGCCTCGCAAGCAAACCGAGCTTGCATTGCGCGAGAGCGAAGAGCGCTTCGCCAAGGCATTCAACGCGAGTCCCCTCGTGTTGACACTCTCCTCGATCTCGACCGGCACGCTGGTCGAGGTGAATGAGACGTTCTGTCGAGTGACGGGCTACAGCCGCGAAGAAGCGCTTGGGCGCACGACCGTGGAGCTGGGACTCTGGGCGAACATCCGCGATCGCGAGGCCATGTTCGAGCAACTATTCCGAGAAGGCAGGGTTCGCGACCGAGAATTCCGGTTCCGCAACCGCGACGGCAAGGAAGTCATCGGCCTGTTCTCGGCGGAGATCATCGACATCCACGGCGAGCCGCACACGCTGACGGTCATTCAGGACATCACCGATCGCGCCGATGCGCAGCGAGCGTTGCGCGTCAGCGAGGAGCGGCTGCGGCTGGCGCTGCGCGGAGCGAATGCCGGCGTGTGGGTGTATCACGCCGACACGCGCGCCGCCTTTTGGAGCACCGAGTTCCGTAACCTCTTCGGCTTCGGACCCGAAGTTCCCTGCTCGCTCGACATCTTGATCAGCCGCGTCCATCCGGAGGATCGCGATCGCGTACGCAACGAATTCGTCACGCTCCTGCGCAGCGGCGAAGGCGAGTTTCGTCAGGAATTCCGCGTTGTACATCCGGAGCTGGGGCTACGTTGGATGTTGACGCTCGGTCGCATCGAGCGCGACGAGGGTGCGGTCCACTGTCACGGCATCAGCCTCGATATCAGCCGCTTGAAACAGGTGGAAGACGAGCTGCGCCGCGAGGATCAACGCAAGAACGAGTTTCTCGCCACGCTCGCGCACGAGCTTCGTAACCCGTTGGCGCCGATCCGCAACGGTCTGGAGATCTTGAAGCGCACGCCGGCCAACAGTGCGATGGCCGAGCAGGCGCGCGAAATGATGGAACGTCAGCTTCGCCAGATGGTGCGCCTCATCGACGATCTGCTCGATTTGAGTCGCATCACTCGCGGAAAGATCGAGCTCAAACGGGAGCGCGTGGACTTGACGAGCGTGGTGCAGAGCGCGCTCGAAGCGAGCCGGCCGTTGATCGAGCAAGCCGGACACCACCTCACTCTCGAGCTCGCGACCGATGCCTTGTTCGTCAATGCAGACACCCTGCGTCTCGCCCAGGTGTTCGCCAATTTGCTGAACAATGCCGCGAAATACACCGATAACGGTGGGCACATTCGGATGACGATGCGCCGCGTCGGCAACGAGGCGCATGTCAGCGTGCGCGACGACGGCATCGGCATTCCCTCGGAGATGCTGCCGAGAGTGTTCGAAATGTTCACGCAAGTCGACCGCTCTCTGGAAAAGGCGCAAGGCGGGCTCGGCATCGGGCTCAGCATCGCCAAACAGCTCGTCGAGATGCACGGCGGATCGATCGAGGCGCACAGCGAAGGTCTCGGTAAAGGTTCCGAATTCACGGTGCGACTGCCTTTGTGTCCGGCGAGTACGCCGGCGGCGCCGGACGTTTCGCAACGCGCAGCCGCTCGAGTGATCGGCGTGCGCATTCTCGTCGCGGACGACAATCTCGACGCAGCGCGCTCGCTCGCGATGATGCTCGAGATCAACGGCAACGAGGTGCAAACCGCCAGCGACGGTCTCGAGGCGATCGAAATTGCGCAGACCTTCAAACCCCATGTCATCCTGCTCGATATCGGCATGCCGCGCCTGAATGGTTATGAGGTTTGCAAACAGCTTCGGCAGCGCGCAGAGCTCGCTGATTGCTTGATCATCGCGACGACCGGCTGGGGGCAAGACGAGGACGTGCAACGCTCGCGCGAAGCCGGTTTCGATCATCATCTCGTCAAGCCGGTCGAGACCCGCGTGCTCGAGGAGCTGCTCGCGCGCGGAACTCCGCGCAGACCGTCCGACCGCTCGACTCGCTGACGCTCGGTCCGACGAGCGGAATTTCGCCCGGTCTCTCGGATTCTGTCCGCTGGAATTTTCGCCGTCGGATACGGTCTTCCCCGGCTCGCCATTCAGCCATTCGCTGTGCGCCGCTCCAGGTTGCGCGACCTACACCACAAAATTCGGTGAAGGCACGCTGTTGCGTGATGGCGGGCGTAATCGCTCACACCGCCTGTCAGCGGCGCTCGCCTAGCATTCGCGCCGGATCGATTCTTCGTGAAACACGTGACCGCTTCTGCACCCGAAACCGGTACGCCAATCGGCGCGCCCAATGCGCACCTGCTCGAGCATCAGTTGAGACTGATGTGCCGGCTGTCGCCCTCAGCGCTCTGGGGCGGCATTGTGGTGGCTGCGCTGATGGCGTGGGTCGTCGCCGTCGAGCGGCAAGTCGCTGCAATCTGCTGGTTCGCAGGTCTCGTGGCCATCTCCTTCGCGAGAATGGCCCTGCATGCCTATTTCTTGCGTCATGCGGCAAAGCTCGATATCCGCGCTTGGCGCAACTGGATCCTGTTCGGCCTCGCGTTGAACGGCTTCGTCTGGGCCATCCCCGAGATTTGGTTCGTACCGCAAGACCCTGCAAGGCAGACCGTGCTCGGTTTGCTCGCGGTCGGCATCGCTGCCACGGCCATCTCATCGCTCGCCACGGTTCCGTACGCGTACGAGGCGTTCTTGCTGCCGTTCATGCTGCCGATCGCGATCTCGTATCTGCCGCTCGACGAGAACTCCCGCATGGTGGGCATCGGCATCGTGCTGTTCGTACTGGCCATGTTGCGGATCTCGCAACGCCACCGCGACACGATCAGCGGCTTGCTGCGACTTCAAATCGACCTGCAGACTCAAATCGCTCAACGCGAGCGCACCGAGGCAGAGCTGCGCGTTGCGAAGGCTCAAGCCGAAGCGGCGAATCATGCCAAGAGCTTGTTCCTCGCGAACGTGAGCCACGAGCTGCGCACGCCGCTCAACGGCGTGCTGGGCATGGCCGAGCTGTTGATGCGCGAAACGAGCGGCAAACAGTTGCGACGCGCCGAGACCATTCGTAAGGCGGGGCTTCGGTTGCTCAGGATCATCAACGACCTTCTCGACTTGGCCCGCTTGGAGGCGGGCGCGCTGCAGATCGTGCGGTCGGAGTTCGCTCCGCATCGCTTGACGACCGAAACCGTGGAGCTGATGCAGGAGCCGGCCGGTAGGAAAGGACTTGCGTTGACCGTCGACATCGATGCCGCTGTCGCCGAACGGGCCGTCAGCGATCCGGGCCGCATCCAACAGGTCCTCACCAATCTCGTCGACAACGCCGTGAAGTTCACAGAACGTGGATTCGTCGAGGTTCGGCTTACGAGCAGTCCGACCGAAACGACCGACGAGCCGCGCATGAAGCTTCGTTGGGAAGTCCGCGATACGGGCCCCGGCATTCCCGTCGAGTCGCAGGATCGGCTCTTCAAAGCTTTCTCGCAGCTCGATCCGTCCGCCACACGCAGACACGGCGGCGTCGGTTTGGGATTGGCCATCAGCCGCCAGATCGCCGAAGCCCTCAATGGATCGATCGGCGTAACGAGCGCGCCCGGCACAGGCTCGACGTTCTGGTTCGAGATTCCAGTGACGCTTCCGGTGCATGCGCCCGAGCTCGCCGCGCCTGCAACGGCGTCGCCGACCGGGCGCCAGGGACGCATATTGATCGTCGAGGACAATGCGACGAATCGCGAGCTCGTAGCGGAGGTCTTGCAAAGCGTGGGCTACACCGCGGTGACGGCAACGAACGGCGAAGAGGCGCTTGCGCGACTGAGCAGCGAGGAGTTCGATCTCGTCCTCATGGACTGGCACATGCCCGTGCTCGACGGTCTGACTGCAACGCGACGCTGGCGGGCAATCGAGCGAGCGCAAGGGCGCGCACGCATCCCGGTCGTTGCGGTGACCGCAAGCGTGCAAGACAACGAACGCGAAGCTTGCCTGGCAGCCGGCATGGACGACTTCCTGGCCAAGCCCTTCACGGGCGACGGGCTCCTCGCGATGGTCGACCGCTGGGTGCGCAGCACGCGCTAACGCAGCTGCGAACCTTTCGTTTCGCGCAAGAACAGCGTACCGACGACGGCCGTCATCAAGGCCACGACGATCGGGTACCACAAACCATCGTAGATGTCGCCGGTCGCCGCGACGATAGCGAACGACGTGACGGGCAGAAAGCCGCCGAACCAACCGTTACCGATGTGATACGGCAACGACATCGATGTGTAGCGGATACGCGTCGGGAACAGCTCGACGAGCCATGCGGCGATCGGTCCGTACACCATCGTCACGAGCACGACCAAGTACGTGCACAGCGCGATGACCAGCGGATAATTGAGCTGCGACATATCGGCCCTGGGCGGATAACCCGCTTCCTGTAACGCCGCCTTGAGCCGCGCTTGAAACTCCGCGTTCGCGGCTCTGAATTCGTCGGTTCCGAGCTGCGTACCGTCGAACGAAACGAGCTCGACGGCATCGGCGCCGTTACCGATACGCACGCTTGCCACGGTTCCCGGTTGCGCTGCTTCGTTTTCGTAAGGAATGCCGTTGCGCGCAAGCGCACTCTTCGCCACGTCGCAGGAACGCGCGAATGTCTTGCGGCCGACCGGATCGAACTGCACGGAGCAATCGGAAGGTGCCGCGACCACCGTGACGGGCGCGCGCTGCACCGCATCGGCAAGTGCCGGATTTGCGGCATGCGTGAGCGCCTTGAACACCGGAAAATAAGTGAGCGCCGCCAGAATGCAGCCGGCCATCACGATCGACTTGCGGCCGATGCGATCCGAGAGCCAGCCGAACACGATGAAAAACGGTGTGCCGATTGCAAGGGCCGCGGCGATGATCAGGTTTGCCGAAGTCGCTTCGACCTGCAGGACGCGCTCCAAGAAGAACAACGCATAGAACTGTCCGCCGTACCACACGACCGCTTGACCTGCGGTGGCCCCGATCAACGCCAGCAGCACGATCTTCAAGTTGCTCCAGGTGGCGAACGCCTCGGACAACGGCGCTTTCGAAAGCTTGCCTTCGCGTTTGATCTCGAGGAACACGGGCGACTCTTCGAGCTGCAACCGGATGTAAACGGAAATTCCCAGCAGCACGATCGAGATCAGGAACGGAATCCGCCATCCCCAGGTCTCGAATTCCTCGCCGAGAGCGATGCGGCAAACCAAGATGACGAGCAGCGACAGGAACAGCCCGAGCGTTGCCGTCGTCTGGATCCAGCTCGTATAGAGACCGCGCCGGTCGGGCGGAGCGTGCTCGGCCACGTATGTCGCAGCGCCGCCGTACTCGCCACCCAATGCGAGCCCCTGCAGCAGGCGCAGCGTAATCAGTGCGATCGGTGCAGCCACTCCGATCGTCGCATAGCTGGGCAGCATGCCGACGAGCGCAGTGGATGCGCCCATGATGATGATCGTCACCAGGAACGTGTGCTTGCGTCCAATCAGATCGCCGAAGCGTCCGAACAGCAACGCACCGAACGGCCTCACGAAAAAGCCGGCGGCAAAGGCCATCAAAGCGAAGATGAAGCCCGTCGTCTCGTTGACGCCGGAAAAGAACTGCTTGGTGATGATGGCGGACAGCGAGCCGTACAAATAGAAGTCGTACCACTCGAACACTGTCCCCAACGAGGACGCGAAGATGACGCGGCGGTGTGATCGGTCGATCCCCGATTGCGTCCGGGCGGCGGCGACGGACGGCGAGCTCACCATGGATCCCCCTCGTTGTTGTTATGCGCTGGCAGCGAGTTGCTGGTGCGTCAGGTACGTTCGGACAAAGTCCGCAAATCCCAGTAAAGCAGGGAACGCGCTCCGGGCGCAACGAATTTGACGCTCGAGATATCCGAATCCGAGCGCGCCCAGCGACATGACGGGGACGCCGGAAGCGAGGATCAGCGATATGGCATGGCTCGTAGTTCGTGATGCGTTCGGCGAGGTGGTCGATCTCGCACCATGTGGCGATTCGCCTTACGAAAGAGCGCATCGCCTGGCGCAAGCGGTGCACACGTGGCAACAACGCGGCGACCGCGTACGCAGGCTCGTCGGACTCAAGTATCAGCTCACCTCGTTCGACGGCAACGTCCGCGTGCTTGCCATCGAGGAATATCGGCCGAGCTTTCGGCGCGATGCGTATCTAAGGGCCAAGACGCACTGATTGTTAATGGCCGGCGCAGCGAGCGACGTCAGCCCTTCTTGGCCGCCGCGCGCTCCATGGCCTCGCGAATGACCTGCTTCGCCTCGGCGGCGTCGCCCCAGCCGATCACCTTGACCCACTTCGAGCTCTCGAGATCCTTGTAGTGCTCGAAGAAATGCTCGATCTGCTTGATGGTGATCTCGGGCAGGTCCGAGTAGTTCTGCACTTTTTCGTAACGGCGCGTGAGCCGCGTCGTCGGTACGCCGATGATCTTTTCATCGAGCCCGGCCTCATCCTGCATCCGAAGCACGCCGACCGGCCGCACCGCCACGACCGCACCGGGAATGATGCCGCGCTGATTGGCGATCAAGACATCGCAGGGATCGCCGTCGTCGCTGAGCGTGTGCGGGATGAATCCGTAATTGCCCGGATAACGCATCGACGTGTAGAGGAATCGATCGACGACGAGCGTGCCGGACTCCTTGTCCATCTCGTACTTGATGGGTTCGCCACCGACCGGGACTTCGACGATCACATTCACTTCGTCGGGCGGATTGTTGCCGACCGCAATCGCATCCAAACGCATGGGGAATCCTTGAGACTAAAGTGGGATGGAACGAAAAGGGGCGCGATTATAGCGACCGGTACGCCGCTCGCCAGCGCGTTCGTTCCGCACCCGAGGAGAGATTTCGGGAGGGCCGGCGGAGCGGCCGTCGACTGGCCGCTCAGCCCGTTCCGGCCAGCTTGCGCTTGGTGCAGGTGACGAACTTGAACATGAAGCCGGGCAAACTTTGATCGTTCAGGCGTTCGATGTTCGTGTCGTACGGAATGATGAACATCATCGCAATGTAGACGAGGACGAATGCGCCCGACGTCAAGAGCGCCAGCAACACGAAGAGCACGCGGATGATCGTGACATCGATGCCGTAACGCACCGCAAGGCCGTTGCACACGCCGCTCACCATCGCGCCTTCGCGGACTTGCACGAGCGGGGGATCGTCGCCGCCAACGGTGGATTCGTGCTGCGAGGACGTATTTGCCGAGGACGGCCCGGCATCGTCCCCGACCGTACCGATCTGGTCGAGCACGCTGCGCATCTCCTCGGCCGTGATGACGTTCTTGTGCGCGCTCAAGAAAGGCTGGCATTTCTCCGCAATCGATCGCTCGAGATCCGCAATCACTTCGGCGCGCCCCGGATCGGACGCGAGTTGCGCTTCGGCGCGGCGCAGATACGCGTGGACGAGGTCGTAAGCGTCCTCGTCCAGGTTGAAGCTCATGCCGTTCAGCTCGACCGTGACGACTCTTTTCATGACCGTTTCCGCAATTCTCGATCGATGTTCGCTACGCCCAGCGCGTGATCCGCCGACCGTCCGCATCCGTGAAGGAACCGAAGAGGATCACGATCAAATCATAGAGCGTCCAAAGGGTCAGACCGCCAAGCGTGATCAATTGCAAGATGCCTGTGCCGATCTTTCCTACGTAGAAGCGGTGCAACCCGATCCAGCCCAGGAACACGCAAAGCACGAGCACGGGCAATCGTGTGAATTCGCTTTCGGTTCTCGGCACCGAAAGGGCGCCATCCGTATGGACGACAGGAGCCGGGCCTGCGCTCGAATCGTCGCCCAACGTGCGCAACGCTTCGCTCATCACCGAATCGCTGACGACGGATTCTTCGGCGGTGCGGCGAGTGACGATTTGCTCCGCGATCGATTGCTCGATGTCGGCGAGCGCTCGAGCGCGATCGGGCACGTTGGCATGACGAGTTTCGGCCGCTGCAAGAAAGGCGCGGAGCCGTTCGTAGGCGTTCTCGTCCAACGCGTAGGCATTGTTGGCCAGATTCACCGTGACCACTCTGCGCATGGGCTATTTCCCCAATTGGTTGATCGTCGCCGTCAGTCGCTTCCAATACTCGTCGAACTCCGCAAGCTGTGCCGCACCTTTGCGAGTCAATTGGTAATACTTGCGCGGCGGACCCGACTCGGACTCGCGCCACTCGTAATCGACCAGATTTTCGCGCCGCAATCGGCTCAGCAGCGGATACAGAGTGCCCTCCTGCGTCGCGAACTCCGTCTCGCCGAGACGCTTCAGCATGTCCGCGACGTACAGCTTGTCCGATGAAATGACCTTGAGCAGTACGTACTCGAGCAGTCCCTTACGAATCGCATTGAGTTTCTCGGCGTTCATTGGCCTACGAAGCAACCTTGCTATAACAAGGTACCAGGATTGCACCCGGGACGCCAGAGGTCTGGCGTCTGGCGCCTCGTGATTTCCTAGGTCTGAGCCGGAGCGAAGCTCATCGAGCGCTCTTCGCAGGACGGCTCGGCGGCTCGAGCACCGGCCGGGTGACGAAGCGATACATGTACTCCATCGCCTCCCCGATCGTCGTCGACCACACGTTCCAATCGTGTCCGCCCTGAACGATGCGCAGTTCGGCCGGATGTCGGCGGCTGCGAAGCAGGCTGTAGAGCTTCATCGCCTCGGGCTCGATCACGAATTCATCGTCGTCGCCGGAGACGATGTACATCGGGACGAGTTGCTTCTTCGCGAAATAACCGTCGATCAAAGAAGGATAGTTGAGCTGCTTCCAAACCTCGCCGTCGTAATTCGGCGAGCCGAACACGCCGACGCGGCGGGCGCTCGAGCTCTCTGGCGGCTCCGGATCGTAGATGGCCGGCGACAGCAGCGCGGCGGCCGCAAACTTCTCCGGATACTTGAGCGCAAAGCGCAGCGATCCGTAGCCGCCCATCGACAATCCACCGATCACGCGACCGTTGCGCGCAGCGACGGTGCGGAATTGGGCTTCGACGTCGGATAACAGATCGTTAATGAATGCGCTCTCCATCTTTTCCTTGCGATCGACGTACCACGTCGTGCCTGCATCGGGCATGACGATCAACGTCGGCGGGATCTGTCCCGATGCGATGAGATCGTCGGCAGTTTGTTGAATGCGTCCCGATACGCTCCAGGAGGTCAGCGATTGTCCGTTGCCGTGCAGGAGATACAGCACCGGATAACGCAGCGACGAGCTCTCGTAACCGTCGGGCAGATAGACGGTGTATGCCCACTTGCGTCCTAGCGCCTGCGAATCGAATTCACGCGTGACGATGACGCCGGCCTGCGCTGTTGCCAACGCGCTTGCGAGCGCAAGCAACGCAACTGCAAGCAAGTAGTGTCGCTTTAGAGTGACAACCATGAGTGGAACCCCATCGATGTTGGAATTATTTGTGTGGCGCCGCTGTGCGACGTCTGTGGCGTGCGCGTGTTCTTCACTACAATGCGCGCCGCTGATAACGATGTCAGCACCACCGCAACCGGTCAATTGCGGTGAAAATCTTTCGTGAGGAGATTTGTAAATGAAATCACGATTCCTGAACGCGCTCGCTGCGGTCGCCATGCTGCTACCGGTCGGCGGGCAAGCCGCGAACTTCGGCTATTCGTTCATCGATTTCGCGATCATTCCGGAAGCTGAAATCGACAGCGGCCGGTTCGATCTGGATGGAGACGGCTTCCAGCTGCGCGGCTCGCTGGCGGTCAGCAGCAACTTCTTCGTGCTCGTCGAGGCTCAGGTGCTCGACTTCGATCGTGACGTGGACTTCACGCGCCTGACCGTCGGCGCCGGCGGTCACTGGCCGATCAACCAGAATCTCGACTTCATCGCCCGAGGCGGGCTCGTCCGCTACGACGTGGATGCCGGGCCTGCCGACGACGACGATATCGGCTTCTTCTTGGGCGCCCGCGTGAGAGCGGCGGTCGGCCGGGGCTTCGAGCTCGAAGGCGGCATCGACCTGTCAACAGCGGAAGTGGGAGGGTTCGAGGACGAAGTGACCCTCGTCGGCGAAGGTCGCTACCATTTCAACAACCAGTTCTCGGTCGGCGGCCTGCTGAACATCGGCGACGACCTCAAACAGATCGGCATCTACGGCCGGTACAACTTCTGAACCGGAAAGCGGCGCGTGGCGGGCCGAAGGCTCGCCACGTTTCCGCGACTACTCCGTCAACGTGAGCGGGCGCGCCAACGATTCCAAATCGAGCTCGCGAATCTTCGAGGTATCGCGCGACTCGGTACCGAACGGTCGTCGATACGAAATGAAGAGCGACGAGCCGATGTTCTCGGTCGGCGAGTGACCGGCGCTCAACGACAGCGATCCCCGACCGACACTCACGTCCTGCCGAACCGCAATGAGACTTGCGCGCTCTCGCGACCAAGTGGTTTGAGTCGCATACGCGAGCGACAAGCTCGCCCATTCGGCGACTCGAATCCCGATGCTCGCCAAATCTCGATGCATGATGGGATCGGACACCGCGAGCGAATTGATCTCGCGAAACTCCCGGCTCTGCAGCCGCGAGCGCAGCGCAATACTGAACCAGGGATTGCTGTGCTCGAAGCCGACCCGCGCAAGCCATCCCGCACCGAACTCGCTTTGGCTGGAAGCAAAGGCAACCGAGGCGATGCCGAACGAACCGAGCTTGTGGGCGAGGCCGAACCCGAGCGCGGCGACTTCGTCCGCAAGGTACTCGCCATGACCCTCGATCGTAAGACCGAGCGGCGTGCTGCAAGCCACCGTCGTATTCGCGAACAAGGGACCGTAGTCGTTGCTCTCGATGGCGTAGTCGCGGCGTACCCTGCCTAGACCGATCGAGAAATCTTCGCAGCCTTCTTTGACCAATCGCACCGGCTCGATGATGGGCGCACTGATCTGTTGGCTGCGTCCGAGCGCATCGCGAGCCGTCAGGCCCACCTTCGTACCGGTGAATGCGCGCACCGAATAGTCAACCGACAGGGAGTGCGCTCGCAGCGGCGAATCCGGATCCAGCGAGGCGAAGAGCGCATCGGCCGCGGTCGGCAACACAGCGACCCCGCTCGTCGCCAACTCCGGCAGAAGCAGCACGTGTTCGCGCGGACTCGTCTTACCGAACTGCACGCCGCCGAATCGCACCGGCGTGCCCCACATCCCGACACTGCTCACCGCATCGCCGATGCGTAGCTGTTCGCCTCCGTCGCTCACTTCGTGCGTAATGCTCGACTCGAGCCGTGTCGCCGACGCGAGCCTCGGATCGAGCGGTGTGGCGAACACGTGCGAAATGCTCACACCGTCCGCGACCGCCTGCGCACTGAACGTCGAACGCTCGAGGGAGATCTTCTTCGCATCGACCTCGACGAAGTCGAGCTCGGTGGGCACGGTGCTCACGCAGGCGCTGAGCACCAGCGCGCTCAGCGAGGCAGCAACCACTCGCGTCGAGAAAGTCGCACGCGGGGTCGGGTTTTCAGGGGAGCCGTGGCCCACGACTCGGCGCGTCTGCTCCATCGAATGAATCGTTCTTCTTATGACTTGGTCAAGAAATGTTACGTGCGAATCCTGCGGAGAACCATCGGGGGCACCCTGTCCGGCGCTCAGGGAATCACTCAAGGCTGCAGTTCGTCGATCAGCGTATGCAGCCAATCGAGCAGGAGCGTTCGATCGATCTGCACCCCGCTCGAGGTGATCCATGCCGTGCGCAGCCACTCGACCTGCAGGAACTGCGCGAGCGTTGCCGCAAAGACCGGAAAGAGCTGAGGACCGGAAATCGTCGGCCACACGGCAAGGGCCTTCAGGCGCGTTTCATCCGTATCGACCGTGATTCCCGACGCACGCCATTGCGCCGAGTAGTTGCGATCCACGCGCGCGACCTGCACGCGCCACTGGCTGTCGTTGATGAGCAAGTCGAGCGACACATCGCGCGGACGCAGGTCGTGTTTGTGCAGGAACCAGATCTTGGGAGGCACCGAGCCCATCTTCAGCGTGAACGTCCAGGACTCCTGCACCGGATCGATGCCGATCGAGCGCGCCCAGGCGTTCATATCCTCGACGCTCTTCACGTCGCGCAGCGCATTTGTGCAGATTGCAATGACGGGCTGCAACTTGGCGTCGCCGGAGTAGAGCTGCAGACGATGCAGCAGTCCCATCATCCCGATCAGATCGCCGTCGCTGGCGTACTTCGCGGCAAGCTTCTCGAGGATGGTCACGTCCTCTTCCCGAGCGCGCTGGATCAGCATCAATTCCAGATGCCCGCCGAACTTGCGATCGAACCCGTGGCGGCCGGCCAAGTACAGACTGATCGCGTCGACGACCGAATCGACGAAGGCATCGTCGCGCGAATAGTCGACAAACGCTTCCGCATGCGCACGGGTCGCGGGCGCCGTGCGTTGCTGCTCTATCCGCGCATGGAACTCGCTCCATTCCCGAAGCAAGGATTCCTCGAGCGCAAGGGCTGTGATCGAAGCTTCGCTCAACGTCGAGTCTCAGTAGTCTGATAGACGGGACGCGCGCCATCCCCGCGTACCGGGCGGCGCGGCGTGCGAATTCTGTCTCAGACCGTCGGCGCGAAAGTGTGAACCGGTAAACAGTTACCAGTTGATGGTTGATAGTTGACAGTCGATAGCGAAGAGGGCGCCTGCCCTAGTTGACAGTGGGCGGTTGATAGTTGATAGCGAGAGATCGTGCCGAAACTGCCAGTCGATCGCGGAAACAGACTCCATCGGACGAATTCCACAGCGAACGCGCTGCCTCTCGTTCGCAGTCTTGTTGCTTCCCGCTGTCAACCATCAACTGTCAACTCATAAACGTGGGGATCATGGATCTGCATGAACCGCTCCGGCGCTGAGATCGGGGTAAAACCGAATTGCGCGTACAAGCCATGCGCATCTCGGGTTGCGAGCATCCACCTCCTCAAGCGCTGCAGATCGGGATGCGCCTTGACGCATTCCATCAGGAACTTCGAGATCCCTCGTCCGCGCCAGGCGGCAACGACGAACACATCGCAGAGATACGCAAATGTGGCGCAATCGCTGACGACGCGCGCAAAACCGACTTGCTCGCAAGCGTGGTAGGCCCCGAAGCACACTGAGTTCGCAATCGCCCTCTCGACGACTTCCCGCTGAATCCCCGGCGACCAATAGGAACGTGCGAGGTTTTCGTGAATCAGCGCAACGTCCAGTCGCGCCTTGTCCGTCGAGATTTCGAACGGCGCTCGATGCCAGACCTTCACTCGCGTTCTCCAATCGGCTTGGAGCAGCGATTGAACGCCACACCGAACCGCTTCGAGAACGGACAGCTACGGGCGGGGAACACCGCTACAGTTATAGCGGATCGTTGATAGCGGAAAGCGAGCGCCGCTCGCTATCAACTGTCAACTATCCACTGTCGACTAGATCAGTGAGTCCTCACCGACCTCGGCGCTATTGTCGGCTCGGGCGCCGTAGCGGCTTGCGGGTTGAGCGTTCCTTTGGCCAGACGACTGAATTCTTCGTCCACCGCCTTGTCGCGTGCGGCGAGCTCAGCGAAACGCGCCGCGTCTTCCGTCCGGCCTAGCGCCTTTGCATACGCGGCGATCGTGCCGTAGCCGGCAATCTTGTAATGAATGATCCGCTGCAACGATGCGATGAGCGCAGCATCCCGTACGGCGGGCGCACAAACTCTCGCCATTTTCTCGGTCTCGCGGATGAGCGCGCGCATTGCGTCGTCTTCGTGCACCTGCGCATCCATCTCCATGCGTGCGAGCACACCTTCCACGTCGCTCCGGCGTGCATGCAGCTCGGCTCCATACTCGTCGACACGCAACGCGACCAACTCGTCTTGCAGGCATGGCACCGTACGCTCGATCAAGGCGGCGAAACGGCCTTCGGCGTCGCGGAGCTCCTGCAGCTCGATCCGATAAAGCGTATCCATACTGCCGATCCGGCCCGTCGTCGCACTGAGCGACTGGCGAATCCGCCGTACTTGTTCCTGCATGCCCTGTCTCAGTGACGTTTCGCCTGCGATCGCGCTCTTCATGGCGCAATATCCCGTGGCACTGCGCGCCAGCATCGGCACCGCTGCCGCCGCGAGCAGCAATTTGCCGACGGCACTGCGATTGCGCAGCGCGATCAGTCCGAGTGCCAAGCCCGCCACACCCGACAGCCAGCGTTCGTTCTCGCTCAAGTTGCCCGGCTCGGCACTTAGTCGGGAAAGCCGATTGCGCATCTCGACGACCATGGGACGCTCCTTCTGATCCGCGCGGACAAAGCTCTACTCCGCGACCATGGGGCGAGTTCCGATTCGAATGTGGGATCTGGCCTTCGCGCCGATTGCCGGCTTCACGTCAATCGATCGCGCGAGGCGAATCCATCGCCTTGCGCGAGAAAAGATTCGTGGACAGCGCTTTGTCCTAGTATTTCGCGTAGACGCTCGTCGTGCCGTCTTCGTGGACGAGATGCACGTCGTAGGGCTGCTTTCTCGAGCCTTGCTCCATGCCCGGCGAACCGATCGGCATGCCTGGCACCGTGAGTCCCTTGGCTCGCGGTTTCTCTTTCAACAGGCGCAGCACTTCCTCGGCGGGTACATGACCTTCGACGAAATAACCGCCGACCTCGGCCGTGTGACACGAACCCATTCCGTACGGAACGCCGACGCGTTCCTTGATCGGCCCCATGTCATCGACGTCATGCACTTTCGCCGTGAATCCATGCTTGCGCATGTGTTCGACCCAGACGGAGCAACATCCGCAAGTCGGGTTCTTGTACACGACCAGCTCCGGAAGCTCCGCCGCAGCCGCTTCGGAGACTGGCCGTAGCGCCGATGCAGCATCGTGCACATTGCCTTGGCTGCAACCGACCAAGGCACCGAAGATTGCGATCAACCAAGGTTTCGAGTAACTCACGGATCCGCTCTCGATTCGAAAAGACCAGTATGCAACCGCGACGATTGCCGAGGTAGAGTGTTGCTACCGACGATAGTGCAACGGACCGGGAAGGGGAAGCAGGATGAACAGCCGTCGTTCAGCTTGGATCAGCCTGGTGACGCTTTGCGGATGGACTCTGGCGCTCGCGGCTTACGCGGCCGAGCCTGCAAAATCGAAGTCGAAGTTGGATGTCTGGTATGTGCCGACGCCCTATGAGGTCGTCGATCGCATGCTCGATGAGGCGGACGTCGGTCCTCTCGACGTGGTCTACGATCTCGGCTGCGGCGATGGACGCATCGTCATCGCTGCCGCCAAGAAATACGGCGCCCGGGGTGTGGGCATCGATCTCGATCCGGCGCGCATCCGCGAAGCGCGTGCCAATGCCAAGGAAGCCGGTGTGGAGAATCTCGTGACGTTCAAAGTTGCCGACTTGTTCGAAACGGATCTCACCGAAGCGACCGTCGTCACGCTCTACTTGCTGCCGAGTCTGAACCGCCGATTGATGCCGAAACTCTTCGCCGAGCTGAAGCCCGGTGCACGCGTCGTCTCTCACGATTTCGACATGGGCCGCGACTGGCCGCCCGATAAATACATCAAGCTCGGCAACGACGGCATTTATGTGTGGAAAATGCCGCCGTATGCGGAGAGGCCGACGGTGGTTGGGGAATAGGGAAAAGGGAAAAGGGAAAAGGGAAAGGGGAAAGGGAAAGCGCGCCGGGCGCGCGACGAATCACGATTCACGAATCACGGATCGCGACCTTCCCTCCTTCCCTTATTCCCTTGTCCGCCCACGCATCCTCATCCCAAACAACACCACAGCACCTGCCGCCACGACGGCAATGGCCACATAACCCGCGCGCTGGGATTGCGCGTAAGTGATGCTGGAGTAGAGCAGATAGGCGCAGGTGCAGACGAAAATTGCCGGTAGCACGGGATACAGCGGAACGCTGAACGGTCTCGGCCGAGTCGGATTCTTTCGGCGCAAGACGAACAGCGATATGCCGCTCAGCATGAAAAAGAACCAGAAGACTGGCGCCGTGAATTCGACCATGGTCGTGAAACCGTCCTTCTCGACGGCGCCGAATGCGATCAAAGCCAACGTGATGGCCGTCTGAACGATGAAGCCGACGACGGGCAGATTGCGCTCGCCGCGCCATTCGCTCATGAACGCGAAGACCGGCCAGTCGCGCGCCACCGAATAGTTCGTGCGTGCGCCGACGATCATCGTCGAGTTCATCGACGTGAGCGCGGAGATCGCGACGATGATGCCGATGAGCTGTCCGCCGAACGTGCCGAAGGCGCCCTCCATCACGTCGACACCGACTGCCTGGCTAGCTTTCAACCCTTCGAAGCCGAGCCCATACCAGATCGCTGCCACGAAACAGACGTACACCGCAGTGATGATGGCAATCGATCCGACGAGCGTCTTGAGGATCGCGCGCGGTCCGCCGCGGACTTCCGCGGAAATGTAGGCCGCATCGTTCCAGCCGCCGTACGTGAGCAGCACGAACACCATCGCGAGTCCCAACGCACCGACGCCCGTGCTCGACGTAGCCGGGACGACTTCTTCGGCGATGCGCGAGCCGAGCGCAGCACCTGCCAGCGCCACGAGCAAGACACCAGCGATCTCCAGGATCGTCAGGACGCTTTGCACGCGCGCGGATTCGCGCAAACCGAGCAGATTGACCGCGGTGAGGACAATGACCGCCCCTGCGGCATAAATGGCGGAGGAATACGGTCCGAAGCTCCACAGGCGCGTGAGATAGTCGCCGAGAATGAATCCGATCAGTGCGATCGAGCCCGTGCAGATCACGAGACTCCTCGCCCACGCAAACAGAAAGCTCAAGTTCTTGCCGTATGCGCGAGTAAGAAATGTGTAATCGCCGCCGGCGCTCGGATACGTACTCGCGAGCTCGGCATAGGTGAGCGCACCGATGAGCGACAACACACCGCCTAGCACCCAGGCAGCCATCATTGCCCAACCCGAGCCCGCGATGTTCGCGACCAGCGACGGCGTCTGAAAAATGCCGGCACCGATGACGATGCCGACCGTGATCATCGTCGCGCCCCAGACGCTCAATACGGGGCGCGGCGCTGACGCAGGTTCGGTGTCCTGCACCAGCGCCGCGCTTGCGCGATCCATTTCGATGCTCATCGATTACGAGCGCGTGCCGACGTAGCGCGTCTTCTTGTTGCCTTGGGTCACCGTGGCTTCGATGCGCGATCCGTTCACGGTACCGACGAGCTCCGCCGTGCCGCCATCCCCGACGAACGAGAAGCGAATTTCCGCGCCGTTCAGTTTCCCATTGCTGATCGGGCGAGCCTGAGCGCCCGAACCCATATTGCCCTCGAGGAACTGGAACTTCTGTTCCAGATTCACGACGAAACGCTGTCCCTCTCCTTGCGGCGTGAACGTCCACGTGCCTTCGACCTGAGCCGGGACGATCCATAGATAGGCATAGCCGTCTTCGGTGGTACGGTCATCGGGCTCCCAGTCGTCCATCAGGAAGGAATGCGAAACGACACGTGTCCCCGGTTTCATTTTCAAGAGCGTGGGACGCAACCGCAGATTCAGCTCCGGAAGCAAGTACAGCGTGACGACCGTCGCTTCGCTGAAATCGGATTCGAAGATATCGCCTTGAATGATCCGGACCTTGTCGCTGACGCCTTCCGCTTTCACCAGGCATTGGGCGTACTTCGCCATGTCTGGGTTGTACTCGATACCCACCGCGCGAGCCCCGAATTTCTTGCCCGCAGCGATGGCAATCTTGCCGTCGCCCGCACCGAGGTCGTACACGATATCGGACGAGGTCGTCTTAGCCATCCGCAACATGCGCTCGACGAGCGCATCGTTCGTCGGCACCCAAATGACGTCCTTGCCCGGCTGACCGGTTTGCGGTTTGTATTCCCTTTCGCATTCAGCGCGCGATTGACTCTGCGCAGCCGTGCACGCCAACAACAGGCTGAGCGCCCACACCGCATGTACGAGTCCGAATGAATGCACCCTTCGCATACTGCCCTCCTTCACGATCCCCAATGCGTGGCACAACGTCGATGTCGCCGGAAAAGTTCGCTAGGCGCCGGCCGGTTCCGATCGGCGTGGACACGCTTACTTAACACGATCGAGACCGGCCTGCCTGCCATTAATGACTTCTTGACCCGATCGAGGCGGCCCTGCACCGAAACGGCAACGAACTGCAACTTGCGGGCGACACCGCGCATTAGCGAATACGTCACTCACTGTTTGCGCCCATGCCCAACCAACCCGTTGCTTTCCCGGATCGGACCGCGCCTCTGTTCATCGTCATGAATGCGCGCTCGGGTGCGGCCGATGCGGACACAACGCTCGCGCAAATGCGCTCCCAACTCGAAGCGGCGAATCGTGTTCATGAATTCGTGCTCATCGAACGACCAGACGATGTCGCCAGGCAAGCCCGACGCGCCGTACAGAAAGCTCGCGAGCATGGCGGCGCCGTCGTGGCCGTCGGCGGGGATGGCACGATCAATGCCATTGTGCATGCTGCATTGCCGTTCGAGGTTCCGGTGGGCATCGTGCCGCAGGGCACGTTCAATTACTCCGGCCGGGCGCACGGCATCCCGCTCGAGCTCGAAGCCGCCATCGACGTGCTGTTGCATCCGCGTCTGAAACCGGTGCAGGTCGGCGCCGTGAACGACCGTATTTTTCTCGTCAATGTGAGTCTCGGCCTTTATCCGAAAGCGCTCGAACGACGCGAAGAGGCGACCAGCCAGTTCGGTCGCAAACCTGTTGTTGCGCTATGGTCGGGATTGCGCACGCTGCTACAGGAATCCGGACAGCTCGAGCTCGAAATCGAGCTGGAGCATGAACGCGAAGTCGTACGCACGCCGACGCTGTTCGTCGGCAACAATTCGTTGCAACTCGAACGTGTCGGACTGGACGAAGCCGACGACGTTCAGCAACGCCGCCTTGCCGCCGTGATCGTCAAGGCGAATCGACCTTCGGCACTGTTGTGGCTCGCGCTGCGCGGCGCGCTCGGCACGCTCGGCGATGCTGATCACATTCGTAGCTTTGCGTTTCGCAGCATGACCGTGACCCCCCGTCTGCGCCGCGGACGCCGCGACATCAAGATTGCGATCGACGGCGAGATCCTGCGCATGCGTCCTCCGCTCGATTTCAGCATCGCGCCCTATTCGTTGCGGCTGATGGTGCCGCGCCAGGACGCAAATGGAGCGCCTGAGCAGCGATGACGATGCAGGCCACGCTCTTGCAGATCTCCGACCCGCATTTCGGCACCGAACGGCTCCCGGTCGTTGCGGCACTGATCGAGCTTGCCCGCGAAGTGCGTCCAGAGGTCGTCGTGCTGTCGGGGGATATCACGCAGCGTGCACGTGCCGCCCAATTTGCGAAAGCAGCCGCATTCGTGCATCAGCTGGAAGCAGCTGCCGTGCTTGCCATTCCGGGCAATCACGATATCCCGTTGTTCAATGTATTCGCGCGCGCATTCGATCCTTACGCGGGATTCGTTGCCGCCTTCGGCTCCGATCTAGAACCCACGTATTCGAGCGAGGCGTTGCTCGTCGTCTCGGTGAATACGACGCGCCCGAAACGCCACAAGGACGGCGAAGTCTCGCCGGAACAGATCGAACGTGTCGCGCGCCGCTTACGGCATGCTCGACCGGAACAACTGCGCATCGTCGTCGTGCATCAGCCGGTTCACGTGATTCGCACGCAGGATGTGGGCAACCTGCTGCACGGATATCGGGAAGCCGTATGCGCATGGGCTGAAGCGGGCACCGACCTCATCATGGGCGGACACATCCACTTGCCGTATGTGCGCTCGTTGAACGAGCACATCGCCGGATTGAAACGGCGCGTCTGGGCGGTGCAAGCGGGCACCGCCGTTTCCTATCGCGTGCGCGCCGAAACGCCCAACTCGGTCAACGTGGTGCGATATTGCGCGGAGCGGCCGGTTTGCGAGATCGAGCAATGGGATTACGAGGCTGACGAAGCTCGATTCCGGCTCGATCGGCGTGTCGACTTGAAGCTCGATAGAGACCCGGAAAAACAAAGGGCGATCGGCTGAGCATCGCTCAACCGATCGCCCTGCATTGGAACGCTCAACGCGCTTGCGTTACCTGTGTCGTCTCATCGGCGTAGCGATAACGTACGTTGCCGTAGATCATCTCCTCCCAGGATTGCTCGCCCCACCGCACTTCGATCGTCGGGTCGGGGTTGGCCTTGTTCTGGCTGGAGTTGTCGTAGACCGTGTCATAGATGAGCGTGGTGCCGGCCGGCAGGAACTTGGGCTCCTTGAGCTCGTACGCGGTCTGCCAATTGAAATCGTAATGCGGCACCGACAGCAGGATCTCCTCGCGGCCGTCCGGATATTTCGCGACGAACTTCGACGCCTTGCCGCGATAGTGCGAATGCGCGGTCAGCGTGTAGATGATCACGTCGCGGTCGAACTTGCGCGGCGGAGCAACCACGTAGTGGTCCTTCGCATGCGGCGGAATCTTCAGGCGCGGATCGAGCATCACGAACTGTCGCAGCGGATGCTTCGGCGGCTCTTCCGTGAAATAGATGCCGATCTTCGTCACGTCCGTCGACTCCTTGCCGCTCGCCGTGTAGTGCATCTGGAATCGGAAATCCATGTCCTTGGTGAGCAGCACGCCGGTATCCTCCGGAAAACGGATCGTGCCGCCGCCCGGCGCGTATCCCGCGAGATAAGTGCCGAGACTGCGCGAATTGTTCGCACCGGCCTTTACGCCGTAAGCGAGGATGTGGTGCACGACGGCGCGATCCCCCGGGTTGAACGCGACTGCGCGCACCCAGACGTCCTTACCGAGCGGGTTCTTCACGATCGGATTCTGATAGTCGATCGTGCCGGTCGCAGGCACCGTAAACGCCGGCGTTTCCACGACGAGGTCCGGCTCGCCCAGCTCCCACTCCGGCCAATCCTGTTTCAAGCTCTTGAGCGGATCGGGCGCCTTGTCCTGCGGCGCACCGGCTTCGATCCAATGTACGAGCGTCTTCACTTCATCGTCGCTCAGCGAACGATCGTTGCTGAAAACGCCGTAGTGCGGATCCGCGTGCCACGGCGGCATGCGGCGCGTACGCAAGACTTCGCGGATCATCGGTGCGAAGCCTTTGATCATTTCGTAGCTCGACATCTGCCACGGACCGATGCCGCCCTCGCGATGGCAAGTCACGCACTTGTCGATGAGGATGGGCGCGATCGTCTTCGAATACGAAATCTTGGCGTGCTCTTTACGCCGCTCGCGCTCCGGCATGCTCACCGCACATCCGGCAGCTTCGACTTTCTTTGGCTCCACAGCGGCTCCGGAAACCAACGCATCGAGCGTCGATGCCGCCTGGTCGATCGGTCCGCGATACGCCAGTTTCCAGCCGACCGGATTGATGACGAACACCTCGCCCGCCCGCGTTGCAGCGAGCGATTCGCCGATGAGTTGCAGGCGATCCTCGAGCACGGGAATCTTCGTGCCGACTCGGTCGGTGACTGCGCGAATGGAGGCACGATCGTCGCCAGGATTGGAATTGAGCATGAAAACGCGAACGCCGCGCGGCTCGTACGCGGCACGCAGCTCATCGAGGCGCGGAATGGCCTTGTTCGCGACTTCGCAGCCGTTCGCCTGCGTCATGAGAACGACGGCCTTCGTATCCGAGTAGTAATACAGCTCGTGCGCGGCGCCTTGATGATCGAGCAGACGAAAATTGTCAACTGTCTCACCCGGATTCAGCGCCCATGCGCTCGAAGCGAGCGCGCTGGCAACGGCGAGCGACAACCATTGATACGTTCTCGACATAGCGATCCCCCTAAACGGACAGGTCAGTAGTCTTGCGCCTACACGCGGTGCGTGTCCACTGGGGGGCGTGTAAAGGAGTGGCAATGGGGGCTCTGGGGCTCTGGCAAGAAGGTTCGCGCTCGGCGATTTCTTCTCAGCCGCCTCTTTGCCGAAAAGGACAAGGAAACTCCACTTCGCCTCGACTGAACATTCGAGCGCGCGGTTTGTATGCGGATCTCTGGGGTGCCCAGCGCCTCGAGCCCAAAAAGAATCTTCGAGCGACTATCCCTCTCTACTCTTCCGCTATGCAGAGAGTTACGGGCGCGCGAAGGCGCCCTCTCTTCCTTCAGCCTTCAGCCTTCGGTCTTCAGCCTCCGGCCCGGCGTTAGCGCCGGGCCGACACGGGCTCCGCGCGTTCGCCCAAACCGCCGCCCATCGCGAGTGCGAGATCGACTGTATTGAGTAGCGAGTCGCGATGCGCAGCCACGAGATTGATTTGTGCCTGATACAGCCCGCGACGAACGTCGAGCAACTCGAGGTACGCAATGTCGCCTTGCTGATAACGAAGCTCGGCAAGCTCGGTGGCCCGGCTCAATGCCGAAACTTGCGCGCTGCTCGAGGTACGCACGCTCTCGATCAAGCGCTGGCCGTTCAACGCATCGAGCACTTCGCGAAACGCCTGCTGCACGGTACGCGCGTATTCGGCCTTGCGCTGCTCGCGTACGGCTTCGGCGCGCGAAACGTTCGCGCGCAACCGCCCGCCTTCGAACAACGGTTGGAACAATCCGCCCGATGCAGACCACGCTTCGGAAGATTCGGTGAACAAGTTGCTGAGCTCGCGGCTCACCGAACCGAAGGCGCCGGTCAGCGAAATGCTTGGGAACAGCGCCGCGCGAGCCACGCCGATATCGGCTGCAGAAGCATTCAGCGCCTGCTCCGCCGCGCCGATGTCGGGCCGACGTTGCAAGATGGTCGAAGGCAACGCCTCCGGCAACGCAACCGGCGTCGGCAGCTCGACGTCGCTCGTCAGGATCGCACGCTCGACGAGGTCTTTCGGCGAACGTCCGAGCAACAGCGCGAGCGCGGATTCGCGCAGCGCCACTTCGAGCTCCAGCTGATAGACCGAGGTGCGCGTCGCTTCCGTGTCCGCTTCCGCGCGTCGATACGTGAACTCATCGCTTTCGCCGGCATCGAGCCGCAGCTTCTCCAGTCGCAGCGACTCTTCGCGCGTTGCCAACGTGTCGCGTCCGCGCGCGAGCTGCTCCGCCGCGGCGATCAACGCGAAATAGCCGCGCGCCACATCGCCGGTGAGCGCGAGCTTGGTCGCTTCGCGGCCGTATTCGGTGCTCAGCAATTGCGCACGCGCCGATTCGGATGCGCGCTGATAGCGACCCCAGAAATCGAGCTCGAAGCTGACGATGCCTTGTACGGTGTAGGTGGTCTGAATGCGCTCCGCGCCGGGAAACGTCACTTCCTCGCTCGATTTCGCGCGATTCGCTTGTCCTTGAAGATCGAGCCACGGTAACCGGTCGGCATTGGCCGAGCGCAGCAAGGCGCGCGCCTGCGCGACGCGTGCGGCGGCCACAGCCACGTCGGTGTTGTGATCGAGCGCCTCCTCCATCAGCGCATCGAGCACGGGATCGCCGAACAGCTTCCACCAGGGATTCGGCAGATCGACCGCCTCGCGTTCGACCGCCGGCAATGCGTTGGGCAGCGGCAGATCGGGTTTCTGCGGATCGACTTTCGAAACGATGCAGCCGCTCAACGCGACTGCAGCCAAAACCAAGCACGTCTTTTTCATCATCGGATTCAATTTTGTTGATGCATTCGAATTCCGCGGATGTCCGCGATTGAGCGCGACATCCGCGGCTCACGCAGTCGATAGCACTCTCACTGCGTCGTCATGGCGGATTTCGCAGCCACCTGTCGCGCGGCGCGCCGCTCGCTCCAGCCCGCAATCCAGCGGAAGAACAGCGGCACGAAGAACGTCGCGATGAACGTCGCCGCGAGCATGCCGCCGATCACGCTCGTGCCGAGCGAGTGACGACTCGCCGCGCCGGCGCCCGTGCTCACCGCAAGCGGCAGCACGCCGAAAATCAGCGCGAGCGACGTCATGATGATCGGCCGGAAACGGAGCTTGGCGCCCTCGACCGCCGCTTCGGCGAGCGGCATGCCCTCGTGATACTTCATCATCGCGAACTCCACGATCAGGATCGCGTTCTTCGCGGCGAGACCGACGAGCGTCAGCATGCCGATCTGGAAATAGATGTCGTTCTCGAGGCCACGCAGGAACACGGCCGTGAACGCGCCGAACGTCGCAAACGGTACGGCGAGGATCACCGCGAGCGGCAGGGTCCAGCGTTCGAACTGCGCGGCGAGAATCAGGAACACCATCAACACGCCGAGCAGATACACGCTGTTCGACGCGCCGCCGCTCACCTTTTCTTGATACGCCGTGCCCGTCCATGCGAGCTGATAACCTGGCGGCAACACTTCGCGCGCAACTTCCTCGGCCACGCGGATCGCATCGCCCGAGCTGTATCCCGGTGCAGCACTGCCCATGACCTTCGCGGCCGTGAACACGTTGAAGCGTTCGACGATCTCGGGCCCCGTGACCTCGCGGATCGACGCCACCGCAGTGAGCGGCACGAGCTGACCGGACTTCGAGCGCACGTAGACATTGCGGATGTCTTCGGGGAACGCGCGGAACCTCGGCTCTGACTGAAGCTGTACCTGGTACACGCGGCCATTACGGTTGAAGTCGTTGACATACAGCGCACCGAACGTGCTCTGCAGCGTCTCGAACACCTCCGTCACCGGCACACCGAGCGTCATCGCCTTTTCGCGATCGAGATCGATACGCATCTGCGGGACGCTCGCGCTGAACGTCGTCATCACATTGACGAGCTCGGGCCGTTGCGAGGCCGCGGCGACGAACTGATACGCAACCGCTTCTAGATCGCGCGCAGTGCCGCGGCCGCGCGACTGGATGTACGCCTCGAAACCGCCGGTCATGCCGAGACCTTCGATCGGCGGCGGCGGCACGGCGAAGAACATCGCGTCCTTGACCTTGCTGCTTTCCATGAACACCGAGCCAATCACCGCATCGGGCGACATCGCAGGATTGCCGGTGCGCTCATCCCAATGTTTGAGCGGCAGCCAGATGATGCCGCCGTTCGTCTTGAACGCCTGGGTCAGCGCATCCATGCCGGCGATGCCGACGCTGGTCTTGACGGCCGGATGATTGCGAATGGCTTCGTCGACCTGCTGAATGGCCTTCGTCGTGCGATCGAGCGAGGCCGCATCCTGCAACGCGCCGATCACGAACACGTAGCCCTGATCCTCTTGCGGTGCCAGCGAGTTCGGTACGTAACGGAACAAGCCGACGGTCGCGAGAATCATGCAGCCGAACACGAGCGCCGCGAGCGCGCCGCGGCGCATGACGAACTGCACGCCGCGCGTGTAGCGGGCCGTCATGCGACCGAACCAATCGTTGAACCAATTCAAGAACCGGTTCTTGACGACGTGATCGTGCCGCAGGAGCAGCGCACACAGAGCCGGTGTGAGGGTCAGCGCGACGAATCCGGAGATTGCGACCGAAACGGAAATCGTGACGGCAAACTGGCGATACATCTCGCCGACGAGCCCGCCGAGGAATGCCACCGGCAGGAACACGGCAGTCAGCACGAGCACGATCGCGATGACGGGACGCGTCACTTCGGACATCGCCTTCATCGTCGCCTCGGGCGCCGGCAGGTTCTCGGTCCGCATGATGCGCTCGACGTTCTCGAGCACGACGATCGCGTCGTCGACGACGATACCGATCGCGAGCACCATGCCGAACAATGTCAGCATGTTGATCGAGAAGCCGAGCAACAGCATCGCAGCGAACGTGCCGATCAGCGAGACGGGCACGGCGAGCATCGGAATGAACGTCGCGCGCCAGTTCTGCAGGAAGACCAACACGACGAAGAACACGAGGATCATCGCCTCGATGAGCGTCTTGACGACTTCCTTGATCGACTCTTCGACGTACAGATTCGTGTCGTACGGAATGTCGTACGCCATGCCCTGCGGGAAGTCCGCCGCCAGCTCGTCGAGGCGAGCGCGAATCGCCTGGCCGGTCTCGAGCGCATTCGCGCCCGGCGCCAGCATCACGCCCATCGCGATCGCCTGCTGACCCCTGACGAACGAATTGAAGTTGTAGGTCTGAGCGCCGAGCTCGACTCGAGCGACGTCCTTCAGGCGCACGAGCGAGCCGCTCGGCGTCGTGTGGACGACGATCTGCTCGAATTCTTCAGGTGTCTCGAGACGTCCGCGCGCCGTGACCGCATAAGTGAAGTCGACGTCGACATCGATCGGCTCGACACCGATGCGCCCGGCTGCGAACTGCGAGTTCTGTTGGCGGACGGCCGCAGCGATATCCGAAGGCGTCAGACCGAGCTGCGCGAGCTTGTCCGGCTGCATCCAGATCCGGATCGAGTACTCCTGACCCCAAAGCTGCACGTCGCCGACGCCGGGCACGCGACGGATCTCGTCGAGAATGTTCAACGAGGCGTAGTTCGACAACTCGAGCGGGCTGATGCTGCCGTCGGGCGACAGGATGGCGATGATCTGCAGGAAGTTCATCGACGCCTTGCGCACGATGACGCCTTGCCGCCGCACTTCTTCCGGCAGACGAGGCACCGCCGCTTGCACGCGGTTGTTGACGTTGATCGTGGCGAGATCCGGATCGGTGCCGACGGCAAACGTGATCGTGATCATGAGCGTGCCGTCGCCCGAGTTGACGGACGTCATGTAGAGCATGTTCTCGACGCCGTTGATCTCTTCTTCGATCGGCGCTGCCACCGTCTCGGCGATCGTTTCCGCAGTCGCGCCGGGATAGAACGCCGTGACGCTCACGGTGGGCGGAATGATGTTCGGATACATCGAGATCGGCAGCGCGCGCATGCCGCCGAGACCGGCGAGCACGATGAATGCCGAGATCACGCACGCGAAGATCGGGCGCGTGATGAAGAAACGCGAAATCATGCAGCCTCCCGATCCTTCGCGGATTGCGCCTCATTCTGCTCGACCGGATGCGAACCCGTTTCGGCATGCCGCACGCCTTCAGCGTCGATCGAGACGGCATTGACTTCCATGCCGGGCTGCACGCGCATGAAGGCGCCTTCGACGATGTACCGATCGCCGGGCTGCAAGCCATGTGTGACCAGCACGTTGTTGCCCATGCTGCGGCCGAGCTGAACGGGGCGCATCTCGACCTTGCTGTCGTCGCCGACGATGAACACGAACGAGCCTTGCCCGTTGGACATGATCGCCTTGCGCGGTACGGAGACGACGTTCGTCAGCGCAACGCCTTCGACTTTGGCTCGCACGAACTGACCGGGCAAGAGCTTCCGTTCGGGATTCGGCAGAACTGCGCGCACGCGCACGGTGCCCGAGTTCAACTCGACGGCGTTGTCGACGAACGTCACTTTCGCCGCGTCGGGATACTCGGAACCGTCTTCCAGCACGAGCTTCACGATCGGCCCGGGCGAGTTGCTCGCCGGCGCAAGGCCGGCGCGAATCAGGCTGGCTTCGGATTCGGGCACCGAGAACTCCACGTACAGCGGATCGACCTGCACGATCCGCGTGAGCAAGCTCGCGCTCTGATCGGTGGAGACCAGGCTCCCTTCCGACATGTACTCGCGGCTCGTGAGCCCAGCGATCGGCGCGCGCACGTCGCTGTACTCGAGATCGAGCTCAGCCGTGCGCAAGTTCGATTCGGCTGCCAGAACGTTCGCTTGCGCTACTTCGAATGCGGAAACCACTTCGTCCCGCCGGCTTTGGCTCACTGCGTTCTGTTCGAAGAGCGGCAGAATGCGATCGCGCTGACGCCGCGCCTCCTCGAGACGCGCCTTGGCCACCGCAAGCTCGGCGCGCGCAGAGGCCACTTTGGCACGCAACGGCTCCGGATCGATCAGGAACAACGGTTCGCCGGCTTTCACCCAGCTGCCTTCTTCGTAGCGGCGCTTGAGCAGAATGCCGCCTACGCGTGCGCGCACCTCGACTTCGCGCGACCCGACCGTACGCGCGGTGTACGTGAGCTCGAGCGGAACTGCACCGCCGTCGACGGTCTGTACCGCAACTTCAGGCGGTGGCGGCGCATGCTGTGCCTGTTCTTGGCCGCATGCCGCCAACGCGGTTACGAAAATCAGGCCAAGCACTCCATGGCGCCAAGGTCTTCGACTCGAACTTTCCATATGCAACTCACCTGTAAGCTTCGTCTGCCAGTTTCAAAAGCTCTCGAACGATCTCTTCGCGCTGCGCCTCCGTGAACGGCGAGATGCGCAAGGCTTCGCGCATCTTCAAACCGTCCACTGCGAGCGCGACGATCGCTGCGCGCGCGAAATCGGTACTGTTCGCTTCGATCTCCGCGGTGTATTCGGCTATGCGTCGGCGGATGACCTCCAGGAGCGCCAAATCGTTCGCTGCCGCCGCCAGCAAGATCGCTCCCATCACCTTCGAGCGAGGATCCGAACCCAGCACTCCGAGAATCGCGGCCTTCAGATCGCGCGAGCTGCACTCTTGGAGCCCGCATCGAGCCTCGTCGATGCATCGGTCCATGCTGTCCACGTAGCGCTGCGCGAGCGCGACGAGGAGCGATTCCTTCGACGGGAAGTGATAGAGCAGTCCGCCCTTGCTCACGCCCGCGGCCTGCGCCACCGCATCCAACGTCAAATGCGCAGCGCCGACTTCCGTGATGACGCGCTCGGCCGCTTCGAGAATGCGCTCGCGCGCCGAGCCGACGTTGGCTTGATCGGCGACCATGAATGTCGACCTCCGGGAGCTCGCTGAGGGAAGAGGGAAGGCCGGATGACTGCACCGGCTGGACGGTAGTTTAACCGTCCGGTTGGTACAGGAACAATCCTCATCCCGGGAGCAGAACCGTGCGGCCTTCGCCCTGATCTTTAGATTTACTAATTGATAGCGACAATCGCGCGCTAACTTGTCGCTAGCTGCTCAAGTTTTAGTAAATCAGTTACCGAGGCACGGTAGCTGTGCTCCCCGAGCACCCATCGATCGACCCGTTGCTCTATAGACGAACGAGCGGCCTCGTTTGCGACATCCGACGACCGCAATTCGTGCCGTTCGAACTAATAGCGGGCGTTCGTTACTGCCGTTTGCGCTCGGCGCACTTGGACTTCTCGAACACGTTCGAGCGCAGTTTTCATGAACCGAATCGATGTCATTCGGGCACGACTCGGACTACGCTTTGGCTTCAAGCGCTCTGCAGCGGAAGCGACGCTTCGAATGAAAACGCGAGACCTCCTGGGGGTTAGATGTCGGATACGAGCGCAGATCGATTCTTGCCGACGGGCGTGACATACGATTGGTCTGCCTCCCTGATCTGGCTCCACGCAATTCCCGATCTCATCATCGCCGTCACTTGCTTCGCCGTTCCCTTCCTGCTCCTTTACATCGCGCGACGGCGGCGCGACCTGAAGATCGATTGGCTGTTGATCGCTTTCGGACTCGGCGTGGTGGCGACGGGCATCATGCACCTGCTCGAGGCCTGGAACATCTGGCACACGCAATACTGGCTGCAGGCCGTCGCGAAAATCTTGGCGGCCGCTTCGCTCGTTCCGACCGCACTGCTGCTGTGGCGATACCTGCCCGACATCCTCTCGCTGCCGAGCCAGCGCCAGCTTCGCGAAGCGAACGAATCGCTCGCCCGCGCCAATCGCGAGCTCGAAGCGTTCACGGCCTCGGTTTCGCACGACCTGCGTTCTCCGCTGACCACCATCGCAGGTCAGGCAGGCTTACTCGAGCTGTCGATGGGCGCGAATGCAACCGAAGAGCAGCGCCGTCGCCTGCAGCGCATTCAGGGAAGCGTCAAGCAGATGTCCGATCTGATCGACGCACTGCTCGTGCTGTCGCGCATTTCCCGCCACACGCTGAAACGCGAGATCGTGGACGTCTCGGCAATCGTCGAATCCGTGATCGCCGATCTCAGACAAAAAGATCCGGGCCGCCACGTCGACGTGACGATTCAGCCGGGCATGTCGGTCCACGGCGATCGGCGGCTGATCTCGGACTTGATCATGAACCTGGTCGCGAATGCCTGGAAATTCACCTCCAAAGTCGAGCATGCGCGCATCGAAGTCGGTCAGGAATTGCATGGATCCATGTCGACGCTGTACGTGCGCGACAACGGTGCCGGCTTCGACATGAACTATTCGCAGAAACTCTTCAAACCGTTCCAACGCTTGCATGCGCCGTCGGAGTTCGAAGGCTCCGGTGTCGGCCTTGCAACCGTTGCGCGCATCGTCGACCGCCACGGCGGCAGGATCTGGGCGGAAGGCAAGCCGAACGAAGGTGCCGCGTTCTATTGCACACTGCCTGTCAGCCCGATCACCGATGAAATCCTGCTAGGCCCGCGCACCCCTGCGCGACAGCCTGTTCATCAGTAAGCGCATCTCGACCATCGGCGACCGCAGCACTGCAAGATCATCTGCCCAAGACTGCAGAGCGGTTGTGAATTTTCCCACCCGGTGTGCACGAACGGCACCGGATCGGCATTCACCGGCGAACGAGCGCCACTCGCCGGTCCGCCTTTAAGAGCGTGCATCGCGAGGCTTAGAATCCTCGCCTCTCCAATAACAACCCCCCGATGGCGCCGCATGTCCTTCGACCAAAACGCGCTCGACAGCTTGAGGATCGAACGAACGCCCGAGCCTGAGCACGAAGGTTCGAGCCCGGTCTTCAAATGGTTGATCGTCGCCGTGCTCGCGCTTGCGGTGATCGCCGGCGTGTACGCCTGGCTTCGCGACGGTGCAATAGAAGTGCAGGCCGCAACGGCAGTCGCTACGAATGCGGGCGCAGGCAATAGCGGACCGGCGGTTCTGAACGCCTCGGGCTATGTCGTCGCACGGCGCCAAGCCACCGTCTCCGCGAAGACCACCGGCCGCATTGCCGAGGTGCTCATCGAAGAAGGCATGGAAGTCGAGGAAGGCCAAGTGCTCGCCACGCTCGACGATTCCACCGTGCGCCCGCAGCTCGTGCTGGCCGAGCGCCAGCTCGAAGCAGCGCGCAAAGAGCTCGAAGAAATCGAAGTGCGCGTCCAGGAAGCGGCGCGCAATGTTGCGCGTCTCGAGAAGCTGCGCGAAGACAAGCTCGTCAGCGAATCTCAGCTCGATGCCGCTCAATCGGAGTATCGCGCGCTCTTGGCACGGCTCGAAGCGCTCAAGAGCAACGTCAAAGTGTCCGAGAGCGCCATGCGCGTGCGTCAGCAGGAGCTCGCCGACTTGATCATTCGCTCGCCGTTCGACGGCGTCGTCGTGTCGAAAGATGCGCAGCCCGGCGAAATGGTCTCGCCGATCTCCGCAGGCGGCGGTTACACCCGCACCGGCATTGCAACCATCGTCGACATGAGCTCGCGCGAAATCGAGGTCGACGTGAACGAGGCGTTCATCAATCGCGTCAAGCCCAACCAGAAGACCATCGCCGTGCTCGACGCCTATCCCGATTGGCAGATTCCGAGCCACGTCATCAACATCGTGCCGACCGCCGATCGGCAGAAGGCCACCGTGCGCGTGCGCATCGGCTTCGACGAGCTCGAACCGCGCATCCTGCCGGACATGGGCGTGAAGGTCAGTTTCCTGGACGATTCGCGGAACGAGTCGACCCAAGGCGCGGCACGCCCGGCCGTGCGCATCCCGGCTTCGAGCGTGTTCCGGGAAGGTCAGACATCCTACGTGTGGCGGATCACGGATGACCGCGTCGAGCGTGTGGCCGTAAGTATCGGCGCAGAGCGCGACGGTCAGGTCGATGTGCTGTCGGGCATCAACGCGGGCGAAGTCGTCGTTGTACGCCCCGTCGAAGGGCTCGCCGACGGCGCGCCGGTCAAGATCAAGGAAGGCTGACGATGGGCGCCGCGAACATCGTGCAGTTGCGCGGCGTGTCGAAGGATTACCGGCGAGGTGCGGAAGTCGTACGCGTGCTCGCCTCGCTCGATCTCGACATTCCCGCAGGCGACTTTCTCGCCTTGATGGGTCCTTCGGGCTCGGGCAAGTCCACGCTGCTGAATCTCATCGGCGGCCTCGACCGCCCGACCGCCGGGACGATCGAGATCGGCGGCCGGCGTATCGACACCTTGAACGAAACCGAGCTCGGCCGTTGGCGTGCCAGACACATCGGGTTCGTCTTTCAGATGTACAACCTGTTGCCGATGCTGAGCGCCGAACGCAACGTCGAGCTGCCGCTCCTGTTGACGAAACTTTCCGCTGCCGAGCGACGTAGGCGTGTGGCAGCCGCGCTGAAGCTCGTCGGCTTGGCCGACCGCGCCAAACACAAGCCGAGCGAGCTGTCCGGCGGTCAGGAACAACGCGTAGGCATTGCGCGGGCGATCGTCTCGGATCCGGATCTGCTCTTGTGCGACGAACCGACGGGCGATCTCGACCGGCAGTCGGGCGACGAGATCCTCGACCTGTTGCATGCGCTGAACGAGCAACAGGGCAAGACGATCGTCATGGTGACTCACGATCCTCGCGCGGCCGCACGCGCCAAACGCACGCTGCATTTGAACAAAGGACAGCTCGAGTCCCGTTGACCGGCGCGGCGGCTCGAGGAGGGAATTTCGACGATGAAATACTTGCCGTTGCTGTGGGCTAACTTGCAGCGCAAGCCGCTGCGTACCGCATTGACGCTGGCGTCGATCGTCGTTGCGTTCCTGTTGTTCGGGATTCTCGAAGCGATGCGGTTCGCGCTGACCGGATCGACCGGCATCGCGGGTCAGGATCGTCTGATCACGATCAACAAGGTGTCGATCATCCAGAGCCTGCCGGCAAGCTACATCAACCGCATCCGCACCGTGCCTGGCGTGCGCGTTGCGTGCTCGCACAATTGGTTCGGCGGCGTCTACCAGAACGATCGCAATCAGATCGGCACGTTTGCCGTCGAAACGGACACGTTCTTCGATGCGTATCCGGAGCTGCGCATCGTGGAAGGCACTCGGCAAGCGTGGCTCGAGGATCGAACGGCCGCGCTCGTCGGACGCGACTTAGCCGACCGCTTCGGATGGAAGCTCGGCGACGTCGTGCCGATCCGCTCCAACATTTTCATGCGCGAGAGCGGCGGCAACGTCTGGCCGATGAAGATCGCCGCCATCTTCGAGATCCCGAACGGCGACAACGGAACGATTTTCTTCCACTACGACTATTTCAACGAAGGCGTCTCGAGCGCATTCGGCCGCGACACGATCGGTTGGGCCGTCGTGCGTGTCGACGACCCGGGGCGTTCGGAGGAAATTGCACGCGCCATCGACGAGCTATTCGCAAACTCTTCCACGGAAACGAAAACGACGACCGAACAGGCCTTCGTGCAGAGCTTCGCGAACCAGATGGGCAACATCGGCAAGATCATCACCGTGGTCGTGACCGCCGTGTTCTTCACGATGTTGCTCGTCACGGCGAACGCCATGGCACAAAGCGTCCGCGAGCGAACGAAAGAGATCGGCGTCATGAAGACGCTCGGGTTCTCCTCGCGCGGCATCACGCTGCTCGTGCTGGCCGAATCGATCCTGCTGACTGCAATCGGCGGTGCGCTCGGCTTGCTGCTGGCGGTGCTTGCGACCGATGCTGTTCCCGCAGCAGTGCGGCAATACTTCCCGGTCATCATGATTCCGCCGCGCTCGTTCGTCGTGAGCATCATCGCCATTCTCGCGCTCGGCGCGATTTCCGCCGCGCTGCCCTGCTACCAGGCCGGACGGTTGAAGATCGTGCAAGCGCTCGCGAAACAGGGGTAAGACGATGACGAACTGGCTAGCGCAGATCGTCTCGATCACCGGAATGAGCCTGAAGAGCATTCCGCAGCGGCTTGCGCCGTCGATCGTCGCGATCGTCGGCGTGGCCGGTGTCGTGCTGGTGCTCGTCGGCGTGCTCTCGATGCGAGAAGGCTTCGAAGCGGTGCTCGATCGCTCCGGCGCCGATGACATCGCCATCGTCCTGCGAAGCGGCGCAACCGACGAGATGGGCAGCACGCTCGATCAAGTGCAGACGCGACTGATCGAAGATGCGCCCGGCGTCGCACGCGATGAGCGCGGACCGATCACCTCGCCCGAGCTCTACGTCGTCGTCGACGTGCCGCTGAAACGCACGGGCACTTCCGCGAACGTGCCGTTGCGCGGCGTCGGAGCGCGCGCCCCTGAGCTGCGGCAAGCATTCAAGATCACTAGCGGTCGTTATTTCGAGCCCGGCACGTTCGAGGTCATCGTCGGACGCGGTGCAGTACAACAATTCATGGGCCTCGAGCTCGGCGCGGAGCTGCGTTGGGGCACGACGCAGTGGCGCGTGGTCGGCATTTTCGAGGACGGCGGCAGCGTTGCCGAATCGGAAATCTGGACCGACGCACCCGTACTGCAAGGCGTGTACAACCGCGGCACGTCGTATCAATCGCAACGCGTCCGACTCGAAAGCCCGAGCGCGCTGCGCACGTTCAAAGATGCGCTTACGACCGATCCGCGCCTGAACGTCACGGTACAAACCGAGCGCGAATATTTCGCGGAGAAATCCGCCACGATCATTTCCTTGATCACGGTCGCCGGCGGCGCGATCGGATTCTTGATGGGCCTGGGCGCCGTCTTCGGTGCGCTCAACACGATGTACTCGGCGGTCGCCGCACGCACGCGCGAGATCGCAACCCTCCGCGCGCTCGGCTTCGGTTCGGCGCCGATCGTGATCTCGGTGCTCACGGAAGCGCTGCTGCTCGGCATCGTCGGCGGCTCGATCGGAGGCCTCCTCGCCTTCTTCGGTTTCCACGGCATCGAAGCCTCGACCATGAACGGCTTCAATCAAATGACGTTCGCCTTCCGAGTCACGCCTTCGCTCATCGTTCAAGGCATCGTCTACGCCCTCATCCTCGGCTTCATCGGCGGCGTGCTCCCGAGCGTGAGAGCGGCGAGGATGCCAATAACGGTGGGACTGAGGGAACTGTGAAAGAAAGGGAAGGAGAAAAGGGAAACTGGAAAGTGCGCTGAGCGTGCTACGGATCACGACCATTCACCGGTTACCTCGGACGAGTCACTAGTCACGAGTCACGGCTTCCCGATTCCCTTTTCCCCTTCCCCCACCGATGCCCGAGCTTCCCGACATCACCGTCTACATCGAAGCGCTCGAGCAGCGCATCGTCGGGGCACGGCTCGAGCGGGCGATGCTGAAGAACCCGTTTCTGTTGCGGGCGATCGAGCCGCCGCTTGCGGCTTGTGTAGGGCGAAAGGTCGTCGGACTGAAGCGCATCGGTAAACGGATAGCGATCGGGCTCGAAAGCGATCTTTGGCTCGCGATTCATTTGATGATCGCCGGGCGACTGCATTGGCACGAACGCGGTGCGAGCCGTGTGCGCGCGGCGCTGCTGTATCTCGAGTTCGATCGCGGGCTACTGACGTTGACCGAGGCCGGGTCGAAACGACGTGCCTCATTGCATGTGATTGCGGGCACTGAACGCTTGGCGGAGCTGGATCGCGGCGGGCTCGAAGTGCTCGATGCGAGCTTCGAGGAATTTCGCGCACGGCTTGCCGAGCGCAATCACACGTTGAAGCGTGCGCTCACCGATCCGACGATCGCGAGCGGTATCGGCAATGCCTATTCGGACGAGATTCTTCATCGAGCGAGACTTTCGCCGACGGCTCAGACACGGCATCTCGATACGGCGCAGTGGCAAGCGCTGTACGAAGCGACGCAGCTCGTGTTGCAGACGTGGATCGAGCGTTTGCGCGCAGAAGCAGCCGGCAAGTTTCCGGAAAAGGTCACTGCATTCCGCGAAGACATGGCCGTTCACGGACGCTACGGCAAGCCATGTCCCGTCTGCGGTACTGCAATTCAACGCATCCGTTACGCCGAGAACGAGACGAACTATTGTCCGCGCTGCCAGACGGGCGGGAAGCTGCTCGCCGATCGCGCGTTGTCGAGATTGCTCAAGGACGATTGGCCGAAAACGATCGACGCACTCGAGAACGCACGTTCCTCGCGACCTCCGCGGTAAGGAAACTTCCGTACCGCTTCTGGGCAAGGACGGGTAACAGAGCTCGTACGCGCCCGCTACTCTTTGCCATGAATCTTCGTGGCGCGTGTATACGCAGTTGCGCACGACATCGGTGCACACCCGCGTTCCAAGACCCGAAGAAACCGCGGACTTACGCGCTTCTTGTCGCTGGCACAGCGCATGCATCGTACGGACTGCGGATGCGGAAGCATAAGCTCCTCGGGACTGAACCCGTCCTCCGCGGCGCAGGCGAATTACGCCTCGGAGGACGATTCTTAGCCCAGGAACGTGCGTCCGCTGCGCACTGGTTTTGACGTGCTTACGACGATGGTGATATCCCCCTGAGCCATCTCGGATGCAGGCGTGCGCAGCACCGAGTGCTGCGCACGTTCTTTTTTTCTACATTCACCGATACCGATTCAGTTATTAGAACCGGTAGCCGACCGCAAGCCCGTACGTGCGCGGCTCGAGCACGAACACATTCGTGAACAACCCCGACGACGCATCCGTCACGTACATGCCCGTGATGTTGTCGTCGTCCATCGCGTTGTTCACGAACGCGCGCAAGTACCAGGAATTGTCCGCCGAGATCAGGCTGACTTGCGCGTTCAACACATCCCAGGCATCGATCTCGTCGATCGGCTGATTGAAGATGCGCGCATAGAACGAGTCGCGCCAGTAGTAGTCGACGCGCGGGATCAGCTGCATGCCGCCGGCGAATTCGAAGGTGTACTGAATGCCCGCTTTCACCGAGAACCGCGGTGCGCCCGCGAGCTCGTTGCCGCGCAGATTCGCTTCGACTCCGGCCATCTGACCGAACGCACCAGCCGATCCGTCGACGAGCGAGTACAGACCGAACGGGCCGCCGAGCGCGAGCGGCAGAATGAGCTGCGCATCGATGGCATTTTGGAGCTGGGCCGTCGGCACGACGTAATTGCTTGCATTGCCGATGTCCTTCACGACGGTATACGCCGGATCGCCATTGCTCGGATCGCGCGGATTGATGCTCGCGAAGTTGCCGATCTCGGTCTTGAGATACGCCAGATTCAGATCGACGAGCAAACCTTCGACCGGATTGAACAGGAACTCGCCTTCGAGGCCGTAAATGTCGGCATCGACGTTCTCGTTCACCGACGTGCGCGCGACGATTTTCGAAACCTGCAAGCCGTCGTACTGACAATAGAAGGCCGACAGATTCGCCATGATGCGGCCGCCCGCGAGCACGTTCTTCGAGCCGATCTCGAATGCGTTGACGAACTCGGGATCGTAGACCTGCGGCGTTCCGGCATAGGCCGGATTGTTCTGGAACGGCGGATTGAAGCCGCCGGCTTTGTAACCGCGCGAATAGAACGCGTAGAGCGTCGAGTCATCGCCCCAACCCGGTTTGAAATCGAATCCGAACCGACCAGTGAATTCCTCGAACTTCGTCTTGTCCACGCGATAGTCGGGCAGCGGCAGATTCTGCGGTCCGTCGAGCAGCAGTGTGCGGTCTTTGATGCTTTTCTCGTCGCGCGTCCATCGCAAACCGACCGTCCACTTGAAGGCCTCCGTCATGTCCCAGTACATCTCGCCGAAAACGGCCGTCGACTTGAGCGCGGCCGACGGCGTCGTGTTCGCGTAGAACGGCGGCGCGAGGCCGAGCACGGTGGCCGCATAGTCGAGCTCGGTCGTCGCGATCAAATAATTCTCTTCGTCGTCCGCGTCGAAGTAGAGCGCACCGATCTGGAAATTGAGCGGTCCGTCGAAATCGGACGCAAGACGCACCTCTTGAGACCACTGCGACGCGTCTTGATTCGACTCGTCGATACCCATCGAGCGGTCCGAGAACAGCAAGATGGATCCGCCGAGCGAGCCGCGATACGCCTCGTCGAAGGCACTCAGCGGAATGCGTTTCCGAACAAGGCGAGTGCCGAACCGTTGAAGGGGCCGGTCGGCGAATTCCAGTTGTAGTCGGTACGGCCGACGAACTTCGTCTCTTGGTAGCCGGTGATCGAAGTGAGCCTGAGATTGCCGAAATCGTGCGTGATCTCGAGCGTGACGATCGTTTCGTCCGCCTCGTACGTCGGATCGAACTCGGCCGAGACGGTGCGCATGTCGCGGGGATTCTGGAATCCCGCATTCATATCGGTGCCGAGCGCGATGAGCTCCGGCAGCGGCACGCCCAACTGCTGTTGAACGAACGGCACCAGCTCGGAGAGCACACCGGCGAGCGTCGCGCGGCCGTTGACGCTCTCGAACGCGAGCCGATCGGGCAGACAGCCGTACGCGCCGAGCGGATCGCGGTGACACATTTGTTTGGTGACGCGCGCACGCGAAGAATCTTCTTCGTAGTAGTTCACCGTGAGTGCGATATCGGTGTTGTCGCCCGGCGCGATGCGAAATGCGGCTCGCGCTGCCCATTGATCGCGGCCGTCGATGTCGTTTCCCGTGTACAGATTCTTCGTGAAGCCGTCGCGCTCGTAGGAGATCGCGGCAAAGCGCATGGCCGCAGCAGCGCCGAGCGGCACGTTCAAGGCGCCTTTCGCTTTGATCTCGTTGTAGTTTCCGGCCTGCAGCTCCAAGTCAGCGCCGAACTCCTCGAGCACGGGTTTTCTCGGAATCACATTGACGGCGCCGCCGGTCGCATTGCGACCGTACAAAGTGCCTTGCGGACCGCGCAGCACCTCGACGCGCTCGATGTCGAAGTACTCCGTCTCGAACAGCCGCGGAGCCTTGATCGGCATCGCGTTGAAATGGATCTCCACACCTGAATCGGAGCTCGCGCCGACCGACGACACGCCGATGCCGCGGATCTGGAAATTCGAGCTCGTGAAGTTCGTCTTGGTGTATTGAACGTTGGGGATGTTGAGCTGCAGATCCGTAGCCTGATCGATCTGGCGACGTTCGAGCTGTGTCGAATCGAATGCGGAGACGGCGATCGGCACGTCGATCAGCGCCTCTTCCTTGCGCTGTGCCGTCACGATGACCCGTTCGATCGACTCGTCCTTCTGCGGCTCTGCTGTCCACGCAGTCTGCTGTGCCAGCGCCAGCGTCGAAGCCACAGCGCATGCAACGCAAATACGCCCGGTACGCCGGGCAGCGTCTCGATCCCCCATCATGGCCGACTCCTTATTGGTAGTTATTTCCTCCCCGACCGAGATTCGATGCGAACGGCCGGGGGCGTCTCCGCACTTCGAAGTATGTCACTTTGGACTCGCAGTCCAAAGGTTGGATGCGCGGTCCAGAACCATGGAAGGCACGGTCTGTCGAAGACATTCGCGGGATGAGCACAGCACCTCTGCTGTGCAGTCAACGGTGGGGGCGCGGCCCGGCCGCCGCGCGACGACGACGGGGCCGAGCGGGGAATCAGAACTCGGCGAACTTCGCCTCGATGATCTCTGCTTCGGCCGCGCAGCCGATCTCGCGGATCGAATTGGGCGCGGGAAAGAAATCCTCGGTCAGGTCCTTGCCGCCGGCGGCGCGCCAGCGGACCTTGGCGACGACCGTCTTGTACGTGTGGCTATTGGACAGCCACAAACGATTGTTCTGATCGTCGCACGCACCTTCGAACTTCAGCGACACGAACGTGCTGGCTGGTGCTTCTTCGGCTTCTTCGGCCGCTTGGCTCCCGACGCCCAGGCTCATGATTGCTATTGCCAGCGTCGTCGAGACGATCGAAATCGATCTGGTCACGACATTCTTCCTCCTGGTGCGTCCGCACGCCTCTTGCACGGTGCGCGCGTGACGTACCTTTGCCCCCGATGTCCGCCCGCGTGTCGACGCAAATCCGTCAACTAGCTGGCGGACCCAAAATATAGCCCCTCCCGAGCCGCATCGCATGTGCACAACGGCTCGTTCGGCGGAAAAAACGCGAAACCCGTCGCATCCTCGCGGAGAAATCGCCCTCGGCACCGTGGCAGTCTTGCCGAAGACCGCGCTGCCGCGAGCGACTGCAGCGTATTGCGGATACGATGCAAGACCGAGGCGCTGCGCGACAGATCGGATTGCATACAGTTGGGCTAGCAATCGTTGCTGCGAGGTGCGCTGCTGCAATCTCATCGCGCATGAGCGCCGGCATTGCTCGCAGCTCGGCGCTGCATCGGTCTCGATGCCTGGCATTACAGGAACCTCGCCCGCGCTCCGCACGTTGCCAATCTGCACCCCGGAGCGAAGTTCATGGCTTTTACATTGAAGCCGCTACCCTATGCGAGAGATTCGCTCGGTCCGACGATGTCGGATCGCACGCTCGAGCTGCATCACGACAAGCATTACGCCGCATATCTCAAGCGCTTGAACGACTTGATCGCAGGGACGCTGTACGACGACGCGGACCTCGAGACCATCGTGCGCGCCACTGCGAACGGCGAAGGCAAAGATCGCAAGATTTTCGACAACGCCGCCCAAGTGTGGAATCACGACTTCTTTTGGGAATCGATTGCGCCGAACGGCGGCGGCACACCACCCGAACCGATTGCCAGGTTGATCGATGCCTCGTTCGGCTCCTTTGCGAATTTTCGCGACCGCTTCGTCGAAGCGGCGGCCGATCGTTTCGGCAGCGGTTGGTGTTGGCTCGTGCTGCGCGACGAGCGCCTGGAAATCGTGACGACGCACGACGCCGACAATCCGCTCACTTCCAACTTGCACGCAGTGTGGGCCTGCGATGTTTGGGAGCACGCGTACTGTCTCGACTACCAGAACGATCGTGCGAGATTCGTGGAGAACGTGATCGATACGCTCGCGAATTGGCAGCTCGTGAGCAAACGGCTGGCCTTGCGAGAGGAAACGCTACAGTAGCGTAGGGCCGCACGTTGAATCGCCGTCGAGGCGTGAGGCAAACCCCGAACGGTGTCTGCAAAGAGTGACGTACGTATTTATTGCGTTTATCTGACGATTTTGCCGTTACTAAATTCGATCAAGCCGCTGACCAGGATGGGACGGATGCGATGCGTCATTACGAGCGTACGAAGCGGGCTTTGTATTGGACTGCCATCAGCTTGATCGTGTGCGAGCGCCTACCGCTCGACCAAGCGGCCCGACGTATGGGCGTCCGGCAAGAAGAGCTCAAGGACATTCTTCGTCAACGCAGAACCGTACATCTGGACCGGGACGAGCTTTCCCCGCAGCCGCCTGCAGATAGCGCCAATTTCCCGCGCGCGCACTGAGCCTTTAATGCCGCTCCTCTAATTGCGAGTCATTCTCGATTACGAATAGAATGCCGCAACGTCCGCTGGCTGCAGCGCGCAGCAGCGGCAGCAATCTCCCGACACAACACGCAGCACGTCCATGCGCTTTTCCATCCGGTCCGTCGCCTGTGCGGCCATCGTTGCCTCGTTCGCATTTTACGGTTGCACCCGCCAACCCGCGGACGATCCGCGCCGACCGGTCGTCGAACATTACGCGAACCTGGTGCTCGCCGTTTACGAAGACTCGCTCGCGACTGCGCGCCAGCTCGATGCGGCTGTCGATGCCTTGCTCGCGAATCCGAGCGAAGAAACGCTGAACGCAGCACGCGAGAAGTGGCTGGCCGCCCGAGGTCCGTATAGTCGATCGGAGGCATTCCGGTTCTATGGCGGACCGATCGACGGCGAAGGCGGTCCGGAAGGTCAGATCAACGGCTGGCCGCTCGATGAGAATCACATCGATGCCGTCGACGTCGAGCACTACGGCGCAGCGCCCGGTCTCAACATCATCGGCAATCCTGAGAAATTCCCGACGATCACTCCGGAATTGATCGCCGATCAGAACGAAGCGGGCGGCGAGAAGAACATCGCCAGCGGCTATCACGCCATCGAATTCTTGTTGTGGGGACAGGATTTGAACGACCCGCCCGAATCGGCAGGTCAACGTTCGTTCCAGGATTACGTGTCCAATGGCGACCCGAACAGCATTGCCGCACGGCGCGGTCAGTATCTCAAGGCGGCAACGACGTTGCTGATCCGCGATCTCGACAGCGTCGCAGCGGAGTGGCGCGTGCCGGCTGCGGGAACGGAAAACTATCGCTCGAAGCTCGTCACCGGCGATGTCTATACCGGCCTGAAGCGAATGCTGACCGGCATCATCACGCTTGCCGAGGTCGAGATGGCCGGCGAGCGCATGAACGTGCCGCTCATCTCGGGCGATCAAGAAGAAGAACAGAACTGTTTCAGCGACACGACGGCCGCCGATCTACGCAACAACGCCGCCGGCATCGAAGTCGTGTACTTCGGCCGTTACCGTACGCTGAGCGGCGAGCAACTCGAAGGACCGAGTCTTGCGCAGCTCGTGAAAGAGGCCGATCCGCGCGTCGCCGACGAGGTCGAAGCGCGGTTCGCACGCGTGCGCGAAACGCTCGAGGCGATTCGCGACCCGTTCGACCGCGAGATTCAGCCCGATAACACAGAAGGTAAGGCTCGCGTACAGGCTGCCGTCGATGCACTGCATGCGCTTTCTCAGTCCTTGATGCGTGCGGCGCAGGCGTTGCAGATCTTCCTTTCGCCAATCGAGTCCGATGGGGATTGAGGCACGACGCAAGGACGTTCGCGAAGTGCAAGGAGTTCGAACGGTCCTGGTTGCGGCACTGGCACTCGTCGCCGGCTGTTCGCGCATCGACACATCGGAGCTGCTTCAACCCGACTCGGGCGGCGCGACGACGATTCGCGAAACGAATCGCAATGCCTTCTCGCAACCGGCGGCGAATCTCGATGTCGAACGTCGAGGCACGTTCTTCATCGGCAATGCGTTCTTCAACAGCGCCTGGATCGTCGCGCCTGCAACGGCCAATGCGCGCGACGGCCTCGGTCCTTTGTTCAATGCGCGTAGCTGCGATCAATGTCACGCGAACGACGGCCGAGGCGCACCGCCGATGGAGCCCGGCGAACGACCGGTCGCGCTCGTCATTCAATTCGGGTCGTCCAAGCCCGGCCCGCACGGCGAGCCGAGCCCCGATCCGCATTACGGCGGCAACCTGAATCCTTTTGCGATCGGCGACATTCCTCCGGAAGGCACGGTTCGCATCGAATATCGCGAGATCAAGGGCACGTTCGCGGACGGCGAGCCGTATACGCTGCTCGAGCCGATCTATCACTTCGAAGAGCTGGCTTACGGCGAGCTGGCGCCGGATACGACGTTCTCGCCGCGCGTTGCGCCGTCGGTGTTCGGCATCGGCTTGTTGGAAGCGATTCCCGAAGAGCAAATTCTCGAGCGCGCCGATCCGGACGATCGCGACGACGACGGCATCTCCGGACGTCCGAATCGCGTTTGGGATCTGAAACGCAAGCAGGTCGTGCTGGGTCGGTTCGGCTGGAAGGCCAATCAACCCGACGTTGCGCATCAAACCGCCGCAGCCTTCTCGAGCGAGATCGGCATGACGACGACACTCAGACCCGAACAGAACTGCACGAACATCCAGATCGCGTGCATCGAAGCGCCCGACGGCGGCGATCCGGAAATCAGCGACGAAATCTTCGACCGGATCGTGCAGTACCAACGCATGCTCGCCGTTCCGGCGCGGCGCAATCTCGACGATCCCAGCGTCAAGCAAGGTGCGAAGCTGTTTGCATCTGCCGGCTGCGCCGCATGTCACCGTCCGACGTTCAAGACGGGAACCGTCCCCGATGCGCCGTGGCTCAGCAACCAGGTCATTCATCCGTTCACGGACATGCTGCTGCACGACATGGGGCCGGAGCTGGCCGACGGACGCGATGACTTTCTAGCGACCGGGAACGAATGGCGCACGCCGCCATTGTGGGGCATGGGCCTGCAACGCGCCGTCAATGGACACACGCGCTACCTGCACGACGGGCGCGCGCGCAATGCGAGCGAAGCCATTCTGTGGCACGGCGGCGAAGGTCAGGCCGCGCGCGATGCGTACTTGCGGATGACGCGCGCGGAACGCGAGGCGTTGTTGAAGTTCCTGGATTCGCTCTAGATGAATCGGCGCAAGTTTCTGCTTGCTTCGGCCTCGGCGGTCGGTTTGAGCGCCGCAGGGCTCGCGGCATTCTTCTCGCGATCTTCACTCGCCGGAACGCTGCTCGGCGCCTTCGAGGATGCGCGCGGCATGCAGTATGTCGGCGGATTACATCTCGCATCGCGAGAAGTATTCGGCGCACAAATACCGATGCGCGCGCATGGTTGCACGGTCGATCCGCGCGACCCGCTACGGGTCGTCTATTTCGCGCGTCGGCCCGGCACACTGGCGTTCGAATTCGATCGGTCCACGAATCGTGCGAGAGTCGTCTGCGAAACGCCGGCCGATCGCCACTTTGCCGGACATGGCGCGTTCTCGGCAGATGGCGCGTGGCTGTTCACGCCCGAGCACGATTTCGAGCAAGCGCGCGGTGTGATCGCCGTGCGCGATTCTCGCACGTTCGAAATTGCGCACGAGATCGACACGTACGGCATCGATCCGCACGAGATCGCATGGTCGCCCGACTGCACGCGGCTCTTCGTCGCGAACGGCGGCATCCTCACGCACCCGCGCAGCTATCGACGCAAGCTCAACATTCCGACCATGGATCCTTCGTTCGTCCTGCTCGATGCGCGCAGCGGCGAGCTGCTCGAGCAATGGCGGCTGCCGGATCATCTGCTCAGCATTCGCCATCTTGCAGTCGCCTCGGACGGCCGCGTCGCCATCGGTCTGCAATACGAGGGCGAGCCGGAACGCGCGCCGACGATTGGCGCGCTTTACGAGCCGACCACGGGACTGCAGATGCTGCCGGTACCGTACGAGCAGCGTGCGCAGCTCCGCGGCTACGTCGCCAGCGTGGCGCTCAGCGAGCCAGCAAATCTCATCGTCGCTGCGTGTCCTTACGGCCGCGGGGTTGCGTGCTGGTCGTTGGCCGAGAGAGCTTTCCTGGGTTTCGTCGAAGCGGCGGAAACGTACGGCGTGTCGCGACTCGACGACGGGTCGATTGCCGCCTCGCAACGCGACGGCACGCTTTATACATTGCACGATGCGCGAGCTCGTTCGCGGTTTGTGACGGTCGACCGGAAATCGCCCATCCGCTGGGACGATCATTGGATCGCGGTTTAGGCCGGCTGCGGGCGGTTATTGGAAACAGTAGGCTCGCCGCCAAGTCGATCAGCGAGGAGACGCATTTGTCCAATCAACGTGCGCTCGCAGTCGCGATGGCTGCGGGATTGTTGCTCGGCCCCGTCGGCGAAGCGGCGGAGAATCCTGCGCTTCCGGAGTGGGCGCCCAAACCGAAACCGACGATTCTCGAAGACCGCTTCCGCGCGGAAGTCTCGATCCTGGCCGCGGCTTACGACACCGAAGTGCGTATCGATCCCTCGCTTACGGTCCAGGGCACGCACGTCGCCGCGGAAGACGAGCTTGCGCTCGACGATGCGCAATTCCTGGTATTGGGCGAACTCACGCTGTTGCCCGGCGAGCATCACCTCGTGCGACTCAACGGCTTCACGGCACGTCGTTCCGCGCAAACGATCCTTCAACGCGACATCGTGTTCGAGAACGACCAATATTTCGTCGGCGAACGTATCGACAGCGAGCTCAATCTGACGATGGTCGGACTGACGTACGGCTATCGATTCATCGCCAACGAGCGCGCGGAGCTCACCGCAACGCTCGGAATTCAAATTGCAGAGATCGAGGCGAATGCCGTCGTACGCAGCCGTGTGGTGCGCGATCCGGAGACCGGCGTTGCGCCGCTCCCTCTGATCGGGTTGGAAGGTCGTTTCGCGTTCACCGACCAATGGGGCTTCGAGGCCCGCCTGCAATATCTAACGGCGGACATCGACGAGGTCGACGGCTCGCTGATGGATGCGCGTGCCGCGATCACGTGGCGCACGCATCCGCAGGTCGTGTTCGGCCTCGGCTATCGATCGTTCACGCTCGAAGTCGATTCGCGCAACGAGAGCACGCCGGGCATTGTCGATATGAAGATCGCCGGCCCGACACTCTTCATTCGAGCAAGCTTGTAGGGCGCAGCTCCGGACGAATCTGCAGCTCGGACGGCGTCGTCTCCGGCATCTTGAAGATGCGAGATGCATAGGAGATCCAACGAGGACCGGCGTCTGCGGACTTGCGCGACGGCTTGCGCAGAGTTTCCGAAGGACTCTCGCCGTACAGCGCCTTGTAGTTGCGTGCGAACAAGCTGAAATCCCACACACCGAAACGGGCCGCCGTACGCGCGACCGTGTCGTGACCGGGATCGGCCTCGAGCAGCGCCACACGAATCTCGAGCAACTGGCGCACCTTCAGCATGCGGATCGGGCCGACGCCGAAGTATTCCTGGAACACGTTGCGCAGCGTGCGCTCGCTCACGTCCGTCGCACGGCACAGCTCGTCGATGAACAGCGGCTTGCCTTTCTTGCTCTCCATCACCGCAAGCGCGCGCGAAATGACGCGCGTACGCGGCACTTGCGGCCGGCCGATGTGCCGATCCGGCGTCACCGAGCTCGACTCGATCGCGCTGCGCACGACGGCGATGATTTCTTGCTCGGCTCCGCTCGCAGCACCGGGCTCCGAAAACTCTCCGGCGCTCATGCGCTCGGCAAGCTCGCGCAGACGTGCAAGCGCCTCCGGCCGCGTTTGAGCACGCGTTCCCGGCTCGAGCGACGTCAGAACCCGTTCCGCATCGAACAGCGGCACACCCGCGCCGTTCACGCGCATCGGCAACGTGATCGCGAGCCATCGCGTCGGTCCGCGCGCTGCGAACGTGAGGGATTGCTCGGGCTTGAGATAAATCAGCGAGTTTTGCTCCAGCGCATGACCGTCGACGCGAATCCGTCGCGGCTCCGTGAGCGGAACGGCGATCGTGAGGGTATCGGCCGAGCCCATGCCCGCATAGGTGGCGGCACTACCGATTTGCAACTGTTGCAACTCGATGCGTCCGAGCTTTGCGGTTTCGATCCACCAAGGCTGCTCGGAACGTGCGGTCGGCACGAACCGGCCAGCGATGCCTTTGATCGCATCCGCAAACTCATCGAAATCGTCGAAGACTGTTCGCGTCATATCCACGTCGCACGGGAGCCCGCTTGAAAGCGTGTTAACTCGTTCGCCGATAGCCAATCTATCGGCGTCGGTCGGAGTGAAAGACCGCGTCGTGCGTTGAATCGCGCTTTGCAGCCGTATTTCCGACGTGCTGCAACCTTAGCGAGGTCTAGGGGGCCGGTGACCCAGGGGATCTACTTTGTTCCCTAGGGGCTGCCCCTGGGACGCCATAGGACTGGAGAATGACGACGTCGGAATCGCGCTGCGTTTCCGGCACCGTCTGCGGGGCGGGTTCTTGCTGTTCCGTCTGAGTTTCAGTGCCGAACACGGTCGCATTGAACCGCTTGAGCACGCCAACGAAGCTGATCGCGGCGCCGAACGTCAGAATGACGGGAATCGTCGCGAGCAGAAATGTGATCGTCCGGCGCACCGGCCCCGGACGGCTTGCGGCCGCACGCTCGCGCTGCAGATCGATGGTTTCCTGCGCACGCTGCTGGACCGCTTTCTGAAGCTCGGATTGCCGCTCGAACGGCAGGACCTGCGCTGTCGGCAGTGGTTTCGGCTCGTCAGAAGCGTGTTCGGAAGGTCGGTTCATGGGAAACCCGCGAGAAACTGCCGACTCGGGCGGAGTGTACTCGGTTGGCAGCGAACATGGAGTCGGACAAGCCAGACGCCCGGAGGTTGCAAGCGGCCTGTCGCGGACGGGAGAGGAACGCACCTGCAAGTAGGTGCGCATCCCGGCCGTGCGGCATCGAACTACGTGCCGCCGGCCGGACGCGGGATTTCGCGGTCCTGGGCGTGCGGACTACACGCGCTCGATAACCATCGCGATGCCCTGGCCCACACCGATGCACATCGTGCACAGCGCGTACCGGCCCTTGATGCGCTCGAGCTGATTGACCGCCGTGGTTGCGAGCCGTGCGCCGCTGGCGCCGAGCGGGTGTCCGAGCGCGATCGCGCCGCCGTTCGGGTTCACGTGCTCTGCATCGTCGGGCAAACCGAGCTGACGAAGAACCGCGAGCGATTGGGCAGCGAACGCCTCGTTCAGTTCGACGACATCCATCTGCTTGAGCTCGAGCTTTGCGAGCGCGAGCACTTTGCGCGTCGCAGGGACGGGACCGATGCCCATGATGCGCGGCGGCACACCTGCAGTCGCCGTAGCGATCACGCGCGCGCGCACACGTAAACCGTATTTCGCTGCCGCCTCCTCGCTCGCCAGCAGCAACGCACACGATCCGTCGTTCACGCCCGACGCATTGCCGGCCGTCACCGTACCGTCGGGCTTGACGACGCCTTTGAGTTTCGCGAGCGCTTCGAGCGACGTCTCGCGGGGATGCTCGTCGACGGCGAAGACGATCGGATCGCCCTTCTTTTGCGGAATCGTCACGGGCGTGATTTCGTTCTCGAAGAACTTTGCAGCACGCGCGGCGGCGTAACGCTGCTGGCTACGAAGCGCAAACGCATCCTGATCGGCACGGTTGATCTGGAATTCTTCGGCGACGTTCTCCGCCGTTTCCGGCATCGAGTCGACGCCGTAACGCTCTTTCATGAGCGGATTGATGAAACGCCAGCCGATCGTGGTGTCCTCGATCTTGGCAGTGCGCGAGAACGCAGAATCGGCCTTGCCCATGACGAACGGGGCGCGCGTCATGCTCTCGACGCCGCCGGCAATGACGAGCTCGGCCTCGCCGGTGCGGATGGCGCGCGCCGCCAGATTGACGGCATCGAGGCCCGAACCGCACAAGCGATTGATCGTGGCGCCCGGTACGCAATCCGGCAAACCTGCCAACAAGGCCGACATGCGCGCGACGTTGCGGTTGTCTTCGCCCGCCTGGTTCGCGCAGCCGTAGAACACGTCGTCGACGGCAGCCCAATCCACGCTCTTGTTGCGCTCCATCAGCGCCTTGATCGGAATCGCACCGAGATCGTCGGTGCGGACTTGCGCGAGCGCACCGCCGTAACGGCCGATGGGGGTTCGAATGGCATCGCAGATGAAAACTTGACGCATATGAGAACTCGCAGATTGGTGCTCGAGATCGGGCTTCGCCGAGAAATCGGCAGCCGCTGCAGCAAGGCGCGCACTAGGCCCGCCGAACCGCCCGGCATTGTAGCTTGCAGCCGCAGGCAGCACAGCGGCGCATGCGGAGCTTTTCGAGAAAATTTGCTTACAGCGTCGGCGTGCCGGGCATGGCGTGTGTCTTCTCGAATAGCGCCTGACAGCGCACGCAACGCAATGCGGTCGGCTCGGCCTCCAGGCGCTGCTTCGGAATGTCTGCACCGCAGTCCGCACACAGGCCGAAGCTCCCGTCTCTCGTGCGCCGCAAGGCCGAGTCGATCCGGCGCAACTCCTCGGCGTCTCGCTCGATCTCGGACAGATTCAAATCGACGATCAGGTTCGAAAACGCATCGTCTTCCATGTCGCGGGCTTGTTCGGCGACGCGCACGTGCGTTTCATCCGAAGAGCGCTCGAGCGTTCTGCGAATCTCGTTCATCAAGCGGTCCGCGCGCTCCCGCAACCGATTCTTGAAATACAGGATCTCGTCTTGATTCAGGCGCGTCATGGACGGTGCTCCTCGCGCTGCCAGCCAAGTGAAACACGCGCGGATGCGGCCAGTTCCCGTCGATCGGGGTGACGAAGCCCCGGCGCACGGACCGCACGTTCGGTACACTCACCGGCCCCGCCTGCGGCCTTCTTGCGATCGTGCTCGGCTCCATGCCTCATTTGCGCGGAATTCTGTCGATGCTCGCCGCCGTCGCGACGTTCTCGATGATGGACGTCACGATGAAGTACCTCGTCGCGACCTACCCCGCGATGCAGGTCACGTTCATGCGCGGCGTGGCTTCGTTGCCGCTCTTGCTCGGCGCCGTTGCGCTGTTCGGACGCTGGCAACACCTGATTCCCCGCCGTTGGGGACTGCATTTGATTCGCGGCCTGCTGGCTGTGTTGACGCTCTCGACGTTCGTGTACTCGGTCAAATGGCTGTCGCTGGCCGACGCATACACGATTTTCATGTCGGCGCCGTTGCTCATCACGGCGCTGTCGGTGCCCGTGCTTCGCGAGCATGTCGGTGCACGACGTTGGGTTGCCGTCGTCGTCGGCTTGTGCGGCGTCGTGCTCGTCCTGAATCCGACGGGCGCGAGCTTGGTTTCGCTCGGCGGCCTCGCTGCGCTCGCCGCAGCGCTGGGCTATGCGTTGAGCGGGCTCACGATCCGCATCCTGGCGCGCACGGACTCGAGCTCCGCGACGGTCTTCTGGTCGCTCTTGATCATGACGGTCGTGAGCGGCGCACTTGCAGCGAAGGACTGGGTATCGATCGCGTGGCAGCACTGGCCTTGGATCGTCGGCCTCGGGATTTCGGGTGCGCTCGGTCAGTACTTCATCACCGAAGCGTTCCGACGCGCACCGCCGCCGGTCATTGCGCCGCTCGAGTACACCGCGCTCGCCTGGGGCATGCTGTTCGATTGGGCGATTTGGTCCACGACGCCGAGTCTACGGATGCTCGCCGGCGCCGCCATCATCGTGGCAAGCGGTCTCTACGTCGTCCAACGCGAGCGTTTTGCCGCCAAGCCTGCGACCGCCGATACGTAGACCCTACGCATCGCATTGGAGAGAAGCTCAACACTGCTCGACGCGTGCAGCACGCGCGACCAGCGTCCTCCACTGGATCCCCTGAAAAAGCACGAGCGCCACGCCGACGAGCACGAGCGCTGCGGAAAAAGCAGCCAACGGCGTCACGCGTTCGTCGAGCACGATTGCGCCCAGAATGAGCGCGACGACCGGATTGACGAGCGCATAAGTCGTCACCTTCTGCGCAGGCACGCGCGTCAGCAGCCATAGGTAGCAGGTCAGCCCAATGAGGCTGCCGAACACGATCAAGTACGCGAGCGCAATTAGCGAGCTCATCGAGACCTGAGCAGGATCGAAGCGCTGCCACTCTCCGTCGACGATCGACAAGACGAGCTGGAACACTCCACCGCCGAACATTTGCACGCACGTGAAGCTCAAGACGGTGTTGGTGGTGGCAGCACGCTTCTGCAGCAACGTTCCGAAGCTCCAGCCGACGACCGCCACGATCATCGACAACAGATGCAAGGGGTGCGCATGGCCGGCCAGCGAACGCGTATGCAGCACGATCGTTGCGACGCCGGCGACCGCAATTGCAGTGCCGAGCAATGCCTGTCTCGACGGTGCGCGCTTGCTGAACATCGCCCAATCGATGACCAGCACCACAACCGGTACGGCCGTAACGATCAAAGCAGCTATGCCCGACGGAATGCCCTGCTGCGCCCAGATGACGAAGCCGTTGCCGATGCCCGAAAGAAGCACGCCGCAGAACATTGCCAGCGGAATGTTCACTCCCGCCAACGGTTGCGGGTTGCGCAGGCGGATCCAGCCGTACATGAGCAGGGCGGCGATGAGAAATCGCGCGGCGCCGCTGACGAATGGCGGCAGCGTTTGAATGGCGACCGCAATGCCGAGATAAGTCGTACCCCAGATCAGGTAAATCCCTGCGAACGCGGCCAGGACGCCGAAAGTTACGCGCGATGCAATCGGTGCGGTGACGGACATGCAGCCTCACTCTGCCGCACTGGACGGCAGCAGTACAGATTCAGGTAAACTGAGTGCTCACCAGTACAGACAGCCGGCGCGAATTTCCCGCGTCGCCCGAGATCGCCGACATGTCCGCAAGCCCACCGCTGCTCTACGAGCGCATTGCGAGTTTGGTCGAGAAGCAGATCCATTCTGGCGCACTGCGCGCCAACGAGCGCATTCCGTCGGTTCGCGCGATGAGCCGCGCCGCGAAAGTCAGCGTTTCGACGGTCGTGCAGGCGTACATGCACCTCGAGAGCATCGGTCTGATCGAGGCGCGTCCGCAGTCGGGTTTCTACGTGCGCCCGCCGAATCGGGCTGCACTCCCGCCGCCGCGTCCCAAAGTGACGCGCTCGCGACGCCCGGTGTCGGTCGCCGCCGAGGTGCTCGACACGTGCATGAAAGCCCTGAGCCGCACGGACATCGTGCCGCTCAACGCCGCGTTCACCTCGCCGACGATGTATCCGAATCGACGCCTCAACAATCTGATCCGGGAAGTGCTGCGCGATCATCCGCTGCATGCCGGCGAGATCATCGCGCCGCCCGGCGATGCCGAGCTGCGACATCAGATCGCCAAACGCATGACGCTTGCCGGCGCACCGACCGATCCGGATCACGTCGTGATCACGGGCGGCACGATGGATGCGATTACGTTGTCGCTGCGGGTGTTGTGCCAGCCGGGCGATACCGTGCTCGTCGAGGCGCCGACGTATTTCGGCCTGTTGCAGGCGATCGAGCATCTGCGTCTGAAAGTGATTCAAGTGCCAAATCGCCCCGGCGACGGCATCGACGTCGATGCCGTGCGCGAGATTGCGCGTTCGACGCGGTTGGCGGCGGCGGTGCTCGTACCGAACTTCAACAACCCCGTCGGCTCGCTCACGCCCGACGAAGCGAAGCGCGCCATCGTTGCCGCGTTGAGCGAGCGCGAAGTGCCGATCATCGAAGACGACATCTACGGCGATCTCCATTACGGAAGCCGCCGGCCGCCTTCGATGCGCGCGTTCGACGAAGCCGGCCTCGTGATTTCGTGCGGCTCGGTTTCCAAGACGATCGCGCTCGGCTATCGCATCGGTTGGGCGATCACACCTTCGTTTCATGCGGACATCTCGCGCGCCAAGTTCTATTCGTCCGTCGCCTCGCCGACGCTGCAGCAGCGCGTACTTGCACGCTACTACGCAAGCGGCGGTTACGATCGTTACCTGCGCGGCGTGAGAGCCTCTCTCGCTGCGAATGCGCAGTACTTCGTCGACGCGATTGCACGCTACTTTCCGCAAGGCACGCGCGTGACGCGTCCCGCCGGAGGGCTCGTGCTGTGGGTCGAGCTGCCGCCGCATGTCGACGGAGCCGAGCTGTTCCAGACGGCGCTCGCAAGCCGGATCGGCATTGCGCCCGGCATCGTCTTTTCCGCCAAAGCCGAATATCGCAATTACATTCGCCTCAGCTGCGGCCTGCCGTGGAATGCGACGATCGAGCAAGCATTGCAGAAGCTCGGCAAGCTCGTCGCCACGAGGCTGTAGGCTGCAGGCGATCGGCTGTGAATCGAGAATCACGTTGGAGGCTACAGGCGACGGCGGGCACGGGGCTTGGGGCGCGGGGCTGAGAAAAAGAAAAGCGCGCATCACGCGCGCTTTCCAATTCCCTATTCCCTTTTCCCTTTTCCCTATTCCCTATTCCCTTCTCTCACAACGCCGCCTGGCGCACCTGCCCTTCAGGCACATAGGCAAGCGCAGGCACCGGGCCGAACCCGAGCTCCTTCACGATCACCTCGCCGTTCGGCGTCGGTATCGCCTGCTCGGCGTTGTACTGGAAATAAGCGACGGCGCCGATGTGAAGCGCCAGCGTTGCTGCAAATGCGACAAAGTTCTTCATAACTGCTCCCTCCATTCGAATCCCGACAAATACCGCTCTGCACCGTACGACGCGCGACCTGCGTCGCTGCGGCTCCTTTCCACCGGCTCGGCCCACAGCCGTTGACGGTTACGCTCCTCGCGCTCGAGCTTCCGACGATCCGCCTTGAGTTTGGCCATGACCAAGATCAGGTACTCGTCCATGGGAGCCTCCAAACAATCTGTGCATATCGGTGATGGACGCGTAGATTAGGCCTGCACCAGGTCGCGCACTAGCTACTCTTTGTGCACTTCATCTGTGACTGGAAGTCATAGATCGACGCAGGCGATGCGCGATGAACACCGCGTCGTGAATGCGGCGTGAATGCATCGTGAATTCGGCGTTGTATACGCTGCTTTCGATCCATTGTTTCGGCAAACGGTCGGTCGCACGATGAAAAGACTTCCCGTAGGTCCGCTGCGCGCATTCGACGTCGCGGCGCGTACATTGAACTTAAGTACAGCTGCGCAAGAGTTGAACGTTACGCACGCGGCCGTCAGCCGACAGATCAAGCAACTCGAATTGCGGCTCGGCACGAAACTGTTCGAGCGCTTGCCACGCGGACTCAAGCTCACGGCGCACGGCGCTCTGCTCGCAGCAGGCACGCGCGAAGCTTTCGATCGCCTGGCGAGCGCGATCGAAGATGTCTCGACGCCGGCTTTGCGTCGCAAGCTCACGATCTCGACGTTCGCATCGCTCGCCGCACGCTGGTTGATGCCGCGCGTACAAGCGTTCGCCGCGGCCTTTCCCGGCGTCGATCTGCAAGTGAGCACGACGGCCCGGCTCGTCGACTTCGCACGCGAAGACGTCGATATCGGCATCCGTTTCGGACGCGGTCACTATCCCGGCTTGCATGTCGTGCCGTTGTTCGAGCCAAGGGAAATCGTCGTGTGCGCACCTCAGTTGCTGAAGCGCGGGCCGCCGCTACGCACGTTTGCAGACCTGAAACATCACACGCTGTTGCACGACGACTCACACCATAGCTGGGTGCGTTGGTTGGCAGCGGTCGGTGCGAAGAACGTCAATGCGCGCCGCGGCATCATCTGCGGCGACCGCAATGCGATGTTGCAGGCAGCGCTCGAAGGCCAGGGCGTCGCGCTCGCCTCGAGCGTGTTCGCCGGCAACGACCTAGCGACCGGCCGGCTCGTTCAAGTGTTCGAGCACGAAGTGCCGTCGGAATTTTCCATCTACGGTGTGTGTCTGCAGCGGCAAGCGCACGATCCGCTCATCTCCGGCGTGCTGCAATGGCTGCAAGAGCAAGCGCAGGCGACGACGACCGGCGCACCCTACGCGCCAGCACCTTGAAGCGGGCGCGCAAACGTCGCTCGCGGGGAGGAGGTTCCGTTACTTTTTCTTGAACAATGCTTCGAGCTCGGCGCGAGCCCGATCCGCATCCGACGCCGCGTCGGTCGCCGGCTCCCCGCCGCCGAACAGCGCTTCGAGCTCGGCACGTGCCTTCGCCGCGGCATCCTGTGCCGCTGTCGAGTACGCGTTCGGACGCGGCTTGAAGTAGTCGCAGAAGTTCGCGCGCTCCTTGTCCTTCACTTCCTCTGCGATCGGTTCGCGGCAATGCTTTGCCACGGAGGTGTTATAGAACTCGCACATCTTGCAGACGTGCAGCTCCGCGCCGCATCGCTTGCACTCTTCGAGCCGCCGTAACGGCAGCGTCAATTCGGCGAGCGAAGCGCCGCATTTCCAACATACGAGCTCGGTCATGCGTAAAGCATAGCGGCAAACGCTCGGCGACAGGCAGTGGGACTCGTTTCCTCACTGCGTCGCAATCTCGTCGTAGCCGCGCCCCAGGAACTGGATCAAGCAAATGCCGTGGCCGAACGGATCGGCGAGCATTGCGATGCGACCCCAGCTGTTCGTACGGATCTGACCTTCGAGTCTCGCGCCGGCATTGCGGGCACGATCCACAGCCCCTTCGATCTCGTCGACGACGAAATCCAAATGTACGGGCGTCCAATGTCGCGCATACGAACGCAAGTGCCGGCTCATGGGCGAGGCGACGGTCCCATTCGGTTTCGCGAGCAAATAGATCGGCACCTCGGCACCGAGCAGCTCGATGGCATCCTGGCCGAATTTGCGGCCGATCGTCAGTCCGAGCGCCTTCGTGTAGAACTCCGCGCCCTTCGCGATATCGTCCACGTCGATGTTCACGAGCATCCGTACGGTCATGTCTACCTCGCGCGCCGAAACTCGCGCGAGCGTAACGCGAGACGTGCGGTAATGGCAGATGTCGCCAAAGAGCGGCTGACGCTCATTGTCGATGCAAATTCGTGCGACATCCGCGATTTCCGTACAGCCGTGCCTCAAGTGCGGCCGTAGTCATGAGTGTCATTCCGACAGGCACGCTGATTCGGCGCCGCGTTTGTGCGAGGCTGTATGCCATGAACACCATCGCCACTTCCTCGAACACCGAACCCCGGCGCGTTGCGCGCCTCGTCAATGCCGTCAGTACGCTCGAAGGCGGCGGATTCCCTGTGCGCCGGCCGTTTCCGGTGCCCGGCTTCAGCCACTTCGATCCGTTTCTGCTCATCGATCACCTGGGACCGGTCGACTGGCCGCCCGGCGGAGCGATCGGCGCGCCCGACCACCCGCATCGCGGCTTCGAAACCGTCACGTACGTCCTGCAAGGGGAGAACGAGCACCGCGACTCCTTCGGTAACGTCGACGTGCTCGGCCCCGGCGACGTCCAATGGATGACCGCGGGCGGCGGCGTCATCCACTCGGAAATGCCGACCGAGGCGTTCAAGCGCAGCGGAGGCACCCAACACGGCTTCCAGATCTGGGTGAACCTGCCGGCGGTCGACAAGATGATGACCCCGCGCTATCAGACCTTGCGCGCTGCGCAAATCCCGCAGGCGCAGTCGTCGGATGGGCGCGTGCACGTCCGTGTCATCGCCGGTGAATCGCTGGGCGTCACTTCCCGTATCGACACGCGCGTGCCTATCCAGATGCTGCATTTCAAGCTTGCGCCCGGTGCACGGATCGAGCAGTCCGTGCCGCGCGAACAGAATGCTTTGATCTATGTGTTCAAAGGCGCGGCGCAGGTTGCAGGACGTGACGTGCAAACGGGCCAGGCAGCGCTCCTCGGCTCGGGCGACAGTGTCGAGCTCGGCCTGAACGAAGCCGCGACCGAACCGGCGGAGCTGCTATTGCTCTCGGGCAAGCCGCTCAACGAGCCGGTCGCACGTTACGGACCGTTCGTGATGAACACCCCCGAACAAATCGAGCAGGCGTTCCGCGATTACCAAAGCGGCAGGTTCGGCGTGATCCCACGCCGCGAACCGGTCGGCGGCTGAGCGGTTAAACGTTGAGCTCGCCAGGCTTCGCAAGCTCGTGCGCGAATTGTCGCGTCTCGAGCTTGCGGCCCTCGGCGAAGTAATAGATGAGGTAGGCCACGCCCACCGCGGCCGGTACGAGCCCGAACATCCCCGAGCTCTCGCCGGTTGCCCGCATCGCGATCATCACGGCGATACCGACGAAGAACCACACCAATCCCGGTAGCAGCGACGTGCTACGGCGACGCCGTCCGCTGATCAGCTCGATCGGCAGCGGCGGAAGCTCCAACCCCCGTTCGATGGCCGCCATCCGCTCGGCGTGATACAGCTCCATCAAGTGGCGCCGCTTCCGATAATTCAGGATGAGATAAGTCGCCACGAGGCCGGTCGGCAAACCGACACCGGCGAGGATTGCGACGATTTCGACCATCGCGTCGAGAAAGCTCATAGGAATCCACCTGCAATTTGGGTCGCCTTTGTGACGCTGCGACCCCCCTCCAAGGTTGCGGGCCGGCGAATGGCGGGGAATGACCGATATACGCCGGTCCGCTGCCGACTACGCCGCCGCGGCTCTCAGTAGAGTTTCACCATCGTCGCAACCTTGTTCGAGGCTTCCGTGTCTCAAGTAGCAATTACGCAAGCGGTCGGTGCGGACACTGAATCTGTAGTGCTCGAGCGTCTGCGGGCCGGACAGTACCGCGAGGCGTTCGCGCTGTTGTTGCCGCACTACCGCGATCGGGTGTTCCGCTTGTGCCTGGGCATGCTGCAGCAGCGGGCATGGGCGGAGGATGTATGTCAGGACGTGTTCTTGCGGATTTGGCGGGCGTTGCCCGGCTTTGCAGGACAGTCGTCGCTGTCGACCTGGGTCTATGCAATTTCGCGCAACGCCTGTCTGTCGGAGCTACGCAAGCGTCGCCCGTTGGTGTCGATCGACGATGACGAAGACGGCTACCACCCCGAAGTCGCGGCACTCACCACTTCGGACGCGGACGATTCGGCGACCGTCAGCGTCGGCCAGATGTTGGAGCAATTGCCGGAGCGCTACCGGCAAGCGGTGACTTTGTTCTATATGGAAGACAAGTCCTACGAGCAAACAGCTGCGAGCCTCGGTCTGCCGCTCGGCACGGTAAAGGCTTTGCTGCACCGCGCGCGCAAGAAACTGATTGCGATCGCTCAAGAAGCTGCATAGGCAGCGCTGGAACACAGATGCACGAGTTGGAACATCACGACGAAGCCTGGAACGATCGGTTACAAGATCTGCTCGACGGCGATGTGAGTCGTGCGGAACGCGCGGACATCGAGTCGCATGTTGCGACGTGCCCGCGCTGTCGGCTCCGATTCGCGCAGCTCAAGAGGCTTGACGGAAAACTCGCGGCACACCTCGGCGCGCCGCGCCTGGATGCGGCTTTCGACCGGCAAGTGCTCGCAAGAATCAACGCGCTCGATGCGCGCAAATGCGAGCAGGCACGGCGTCAGGCGGACCGCGAATTCCGCGAGCACATGCAAGCGCTGACGCGGGCATGGCGTTGGGGAATGGCGTGTCTGGCCGCCGGAGTCGTTGCCGCCATTGCGCTCATCCTTGCGATCATCACGTGGTCGGAACGCGTCGACATCGCGAGCCGGCTGGCCGCACTCGTCAACGATATCGGCCTCTCCACGATCGGTCCGCTACACACGGTGCTCACGCTCTTGATTGCAGCCGCCGTCGGCGGCGGTGTGGCGAAATGGGTGGCGGATACGTACGGCTGAGTATCAGGCGGCAGGCTGTAGGAAAGGGAAGAAAGGGAAGAAGGGAATAAGGGAAGGAGGGAAAAGGGAAAGGGGAAAGGGGAAAGGGGAAAAAGGTCTCCACTCACGACTCACGAAGGGAAAAAGGAAAGCGCCCTTCGCGCGCCACGAGTCACCAGCACCAGTCACGAGTCACGGCTACGACGCCTCCCACCTCGGCCCCGGATCGACGAACGCGCGGGCTAGACCGATGAATGCGGGCAACTCCGTGCGAATGATGTAGCTCGGCACAGCGGCCAGGTAATCGGCGTAACGTCCTTTGTCTTCGAAACGATCTCTGAACTCCGATCTGACGAAGAATTCGCCGAGCTGCGGCACGATGCCGCCGCCGATGTACAAACCGCCGACGGCGCCGAGCGTGAGCACGAGATTGCCGGCGAAGGTACCGAGTAAGGCACAGAACATCGAAACGGTCTCGAGACACAGTCTGCACGTGCCCGCGAGCGCGCGTTTCGTGATGTCGGGCGGCGTCAGCAATTCGGCTCGAACACCTTCGAGCGCACACAGGGCATCGTAGAGATTGACGAGGCCCGGGCCGGACAACACGCGCTCGGCCGAGACGTGGGAGAAACGCCGGTGAAGCTGCGAGAACACAGCCATCTCGCGTTCGTTCATGACCGAAAGCGTCGCGTGCCCGCCCTCGCCTTGCAGCGGAATCCAATGCTCGCCTGCCGGGATCAGCCCCGACACACCGAGTCCTGTTCCGGGTCCGATCAAGGCGATTGCAGTGCCGAGCACCGGCCGTCCGCCGCCGACTTGCTGCAGATCCTGAGGCGGGAGATGGCGAATCGCCATCGCGAGCGCGGTGAAATCGTTGAGGAAGATCAGGCGCGAGAGATTCAGCTCCCGGCGCGTCGTTGCGGCGGAGAACTCCCAGACATGATTCGTCATACGGATGTGATCGCCGGTGATCGGTCCGGCGATGGCCATCGCCGCCTCGCGCGGCCGATTCGTATTCGAATCGACGCCGACGCTTTTCAGATAATGCTCGACTGCATCGACGAGCGACGGGAAATCTGCGCACGCGAGCACGAGCTCATCGCGCGCCCGGTCGCCGTCCAGCAGCGCGAACCGCGCATTCGTGCCGCCGATATCGGCGATGAGCTTCGGTGCCGAATCAGGGCGCCCAATAGACATCCACTGGAACCTCTTGCTGATGCAGGATCGCGCGCACGGGCAACTCGCTCGTCGCCCCGGCCGCACGTGCCTTTTGATACACCTGCCACTGCGCCTCGCCTTCGATCTGCAAGACGATGCGCCGCGAATCGAGCAACGCCGACAAATTCAAACTCAAGTGTGCGTGCGGCGCTTCGAGGGCATTGATGGCCACACAACCCGGTCGCGCTCCCGGATCGAGCGCGCGCGACAGCGTGAGCGAGCCCGGGAACAACGCTGCGATATGGCCGTCTTCGCCCATGCTCAACATGACGACGTCATAGGGATGCGGCACTCGGGATAACGCCCGCCACGCCCAATCGGCTCCCGCTTCGGGCGTTGGCGCAGGGTTTTTCAATCCGACGAAGCGCGCGCCGGATGCGGCCCCGACGAGCAAATGCTCCCGCACGAGACGCTCGTTGCTTTCTTCGCTGCTCGTTTCGACCCAGCGCTCGCCGGCAAGCGTCACCCACAAGCGCGGCCAATCGAGCTTTTCATTGCGGAGTTGCGCGAGCAAGCGACTCGCAGCCGGTCCGCCGGACACGACCAGGCTCGCCGTGCCGCGTACTTGAATCGCCTCCGCCAGATCCACCTGAATCTCGCCAGATAGCGCATGCGACAGCGCTACGGAATCGGGAAAGCGGTGTTCGTGAACCCATCGATGCATGGAATGCCACGTGCGGCTGGACGCAAGCGGAGAGCTTACGCCATCCGCCGGCGCAACCCATACGCGGACCTTCCCGCCCTCTCGCTACAGCTCGTTGTGCCAGGCAAATCCGTCGCGGCCGATGAGCGCGCTCGCGGCCGCCGGGCCCCACGTGCCCGCCGTGTAGATCTTCGGACGCTCGTCGTACTTCAGCCACGCTTCGCGGATCGGATCGATCCACGCCCACGCCGCATCCAGCTCGTCGTGCCGCATGAACAACGTCAGGTTGCCTTTGACGATGTCCATGAGCAGACGCTCGTAGGCGTCTAGCGGGCGCTCTTTGAACGCGTCGCCGAAGTCGAGGCACAGCTCCACGGGCTTCAAGCGCATGCCTTCGCCGGGACGTTTCGCGAGCACGCTCAGTGTAATGGTCTCGATCGGCTGCAATTGAATCACGAGCCGATTCCAGGAATGAGCTGCATCCGGCCGTTCGTAAATCGAATGCGGGATGTCTTCGAACGTAATGACGATTTCGGAGAGCTTCTCTTGCAGACGCTTGCCCGTACGCAAATAGAACGGCACGCCAGCCCATCGCCAGTTGTCGATTTCCGCTTTCAACGCAACGAACGTCTCGGTCGTGCTGTCCTTCGGCACATCTTTCTCTTCGAGATAGCCGACGACGGGTCTGCCGTTCGACGCGCCGGCCTTGTATTGGCCGCGCACCGTCTTCTGCAACACGTCCGTGTCGCGCAACGGACGCAGCGCGTGCAGCACCTTCAGTTTCTCGTCGCGCATCGCATCGGGATCGCCCGTCGCCGGCGGCTCCATCGCAATGATGCAAAGGAGCTGCAAGAGATGGTTCTGAACCATATCGCGCAGCGCGCCGGTTCGATCGTAGAACTGCGCCCGCCGCTCCACGCCGATGTCCTCGGCGACCGTGATCTGCACGTGTTGAATCCGGCCGCGACGCCATAGCGGCTCGAAGAACAAATTACCGAACCGCAGTGCGAGAAGATTCTGTACGGCCTCTTTGCCGAGATAGTGGTCGATGCGGAAGATCTGATGCTCCGCGAAGATCGCGCCGACGCTTCGATTGATCGACATCGCGCTCGTCAGGTCGTGACCGAGCGGTTTTTCGAGCACGATGCGCGACTTGGCTGTCACGACGTTCGCTTGTGCGAGCCCTTCGCAGATCCGGGCGAACAAGTCCGGCGCAGTCGACAGGAAGAACACGCGAATCAGATCTTCGCGCTCCGAGAGCCGCTCGCACAGCGCCTTGTAATCCTGTGTGTTGCTCGCATCGATCTGCAAATAGCGAACTTGCCGAGCGAATCGCTGCCATTGCTCCGGATCGAACGCTTCGCCGATGTGCTTGCGGCAGCTTTCCTCGACCTGCGCAAGATATTGTTCGCGGGACAAATCTCGGCGTGCGGCGCCGATGATCCGCGAGTTCTCCGAGATCTGGCCCGCCGCTGCGCGGCGATACAGGGCCGGCAGGAGCTTACGCATGGCGAGATCGCCGGTCCCGCCGAACAACACCAGATCGAAGTCGGGGAGAGGCTGCATGGTTGAGTGTCTCTGCTCCATTGCGACGATTCGCTGCGTACGCTTCACAGCCCGTAATTTTGGTGAGCGGATCCTTGTTCCATTCTTGCGCGCGCGCCGCGAATGAGCTCTCGATGCGAGCGCGCTGCGAAGCCTCTACAATCCGGTATTCCGAACTCTGTCGGAATACGAATTTCTCTCGGGCCCAACCGATCGCTTATGACCGACCAGTTCATGCCGATCCGCAACCTCTTGGCAATCAGCCCGGTGATCCCGGTCCTGACGATTGAAGAGCTCGGCCACGCAGTGCCGTTGGCGCGTGCATTGTGTGCCGGCGGCTTGCGCGTACTCGAAATCACGCTCAGAACGAGCGTGGCCTTGCAGGCGATCGAAGCGGTGCGCGAGGCGGTCCCCGACGCGATCGTCGGCGCGGGTACGTTGACGAAACCGGAACATTTCGAACTGTGCGTCGGCGCGGGCGTGCAATTCGCCGTCACGCCCGGCCTCACGTCTGAGCTTGCCGATGCAGCCAAGAAGACCGGCCTTCCGCTGCTTCCCGGCATCATGACGCCGTCGGAATTGATTGCGGGGATCGGCTACGGATTCGACACGTTCAAGCTGTTTCCCGCTCAACAGGCGGGCGGCCTCGGAATGCTGAAAGCACTCGCCGGACCCTTCCCGGAAATCGTCTTCTGCCCGACGGGCGGTATCACGCGAGCAAGCGCGCCGGACTTCCTTGCCCTTCCCAATGTCGCGTGCGTCGGTGGATCGTGGGTTGCGCCGCCGGAGAAAGTGCGAGCCGGAGATTGGACAAGCATCGAAGCGCTCGCGCGCGATGCGTCGGGATTGAGGGTCACGCGCGCCTGACGCGTTTCGATCTAGAACCTATCTCAATGCGCAGTAGTCTTGAGACAGGGTCTAGCCGGCTGTTGCTTTGCGGTCGGGTTTCGCGCTGTCCAACAAATCGAGTTGCAACGCTTCGTCGGCCTGCGGCTGATCGGTTCTCGCATCGGCGGGATTGTTCAAGAGCTCATCGACAGCCAATGCAGGCACGGTCGAAGAATCTGCCCGAACATCGGACTGTGCATTCGTCGAGGCGGTCGATTCTGATTTCGCAGCGCTTGGCGTCGACGATTCGGTCGCTGTCTTGTTCGCGGTCGCAGACGCGTTCACCGGCGTGAAAATCAGATCGGACGGGATTCGCAGCGTACCGGTCGCAGTGAGATCGACATCGATCAAGTCCTGGAGCTTGGTATCCGCATCGCGCGAAGCTTGCGACGACTGCACAGACGCGTCGGATGTCGCAGCGGACGAAGTGGGCGCAGCGGCTACCGGCTCGAATTCAATCGAGTCTGCTTGTCCCGCAGGCGTTTGGTGGAGCACTTCCGGGGCCAGCAAGTCTCCGACATCTTCCGCAACGCCGCGTGCGCGTTCGGTATCTCGCGAACGAGTCGTGGGCGCTTGCGTTGCGATCGACTGTTCGAACATCTGCAGCACGTCGCCTTCGCTCGATTCCGTCTTCGCCGGCGTCGGTGCGGGTGGAGCGGGCGACACAGGTACGGATGCGCGCGATTCGAGCGAATCGGGATCGGACAGCTCGTGCATCGCGACCGTCTTGCCTGCGTTCGACGGTTGCGCTTTGGGTGCCGAGAGCTCTTCCGGCGGCGGAACGGGAACGGTCTCATCGACTTTCGGCACGGGCACCGACGATGCTGCGGCGAGCTTGCGCCCGAGCATGTCGTAGTAAAGCTGCAGATACTTCTGTAAAGACCGGACCGCGACGAAATTCGTCAATGCGTGTTTGCGCGCGCCCTGTGCCATGTATGCGCGTTTCTCTGGCGTGAGCTCCATGACGCGCGTGATACCGCGAATGAGAGCCGTCGGGCTGCCGGGCTCGACGGCGACGCCGAATTGTCCGAGTACTTCACCCTGCGCACCCATGCCCGTCGCGACGCACGGCACGCCGCACAGCATCGCCGCAACGAGCGACATCCGCATGAGATCGGTCCGGGCGCTCGAGCACGCGACATCGCACGCGTTGTAGAACGCGGACACATCGGACCATTCGCCGAGCAGCTGCGTGCGCGTACCGAGCGTTCCGCCGCCGACGAGCGCGGCGAGCGCGCCGTTGCCCCGCTGTACGCCATGGCCCGCAAGCAGCACCGATACTTTCGGATTCGTTTTGATCAGCTCGCCGATCGCCTTCAGGAACGTCGCGTGATCGTACTCGGTCTGGAACGGCGCCATCATGCCGATGACGAATGCGTCGTGATCCAATCCGAGTTGCTCGCGAACTTTACGGCGCGCGGCGAAATCGGGTTTGAAGCGCGTGGGATCGACGCCGAGCGGCACGATCTCATAGCTCTCTTCCGGAAATCCTGCGCGGCGATGCGCGGACGCTGCGGCTTCAGAGGTGTAGACGATCTTGTCGGCGCGCTTGCTCAGCCGCGCGGCGAGCGCGAGCTTGCGATTGTCGAAGAAGCCCGCCTGGCGCGCGAGCGGCGCAGTCGGCGTCGGCGACCAAATCGTCTTGACCTCCCAATCGCATCGCCCGCGCAGCCAGTGCGAAACGATGCACGCCGTGAGACCCCACGCTTGAATAATGTCGGGCTTGAATCCGCGCAACGTCTTCAGGAGCTGCCCGAACGCAGCGATCGAGAACCGCTGACGCGAGAGCGAGACGTCGTACACAGGCACGCCGTGCTGACGCAACACTGCGCCTTGCACTGCATGCGGCGCGAGCGCGACGACGACGGGCTTCACGCGCGCCTTCGGCATGCGCGTGAGCATCGGCATGAACAGCGCTTGCTGTGCTGGCCCCGTCGCTCCGTCGGAGCTGACGAGATGCATGACGCGAACTGGTCTTATGTCGTCCGACACTTTGCAGGATCAACGCAGTCGGGAAACGCACGAATCCTAGCAGCCCGCGATTCGCGCACGCGTGAGCCTCACCACGGATTTGTGAGCGCGATGCGTCACTTCAGGTGACACAATTTGGCACTTGGAGAGCCAGGTCACAGAAGACAGCGTTCATGCCGGCACGGCCCACAAATACGTGGCCGCATGAGCACGCCAGGGCCGCCATCGTTCTGCACGTTTCGACAGCTCCACTGCCGAAGCTGCACCGGCGGCGCGGATCAAGCCGAGATCGGTGGCAGGAAATGCATCCGGATCCCGACCGAGCCGGATCGCAAGATACGTCCGAGTCCACGGCCCGAATCCGGGCAGCGTCGCAAGTGCCGCATCGACTGCTGGCCACGGCAAATCGAATTGCACGCGCCGCTCGAGCACGGCCGCAGCGAGCGTTCGAATCGTCGCGACACGTCTGCCAGGCATGCCCATATTTTCGAGGTCGGCTGCGAGCACGTTCTCGGGCACGACCTCGCCGCACCGTTCGACGAGTCTGCGCATCAGCGTGCCGGCTGCAGCCACCGTGACTTGTTGGCCAATGACCGTGCGAACGCAAAGCTCGAATGCCGACCACGCCCCTAACGGACGCATGCCGGGAACTGCTGCAATGCGACGTCGCAGCATTGCGTCCTTCTTTAAATGCGAGGCGGCTTGCGTGCCGTCATGATCGGCCGCGAACAGCCGCGTGACGCGCTCAGCCGCATCGCGCGTTGGCACACGTCCGTCGGCCGTCACGATCAGTCGCGCGCGTTGAGGATCGAACCGCACGGCGATCTGCGCCTTTCCGATCCGGCGTACGAAGCGCTCATCTTCGATGAGCTCCGCGCCAGGTATCAGGCGATAGCGGAAATAGTCGAGCAGCGCGAGCCAGGGAAAGGGCTCTACGACAGGGATTTCGGCGACGACTCTCGACATGACCGCCCGAATACAAGCGGACGCTGCACCTAGATGCGCTCGGTTTCTTGCGATCCCGATGCGCTCACACCGCCGATCAACACGAGCCGCATCGCCTCCTCGACGGACAGCTGCGTCTCCTCGAGCTCCGACTTCGGCAGATACAACGTGTAGCCGCCGATCTGATAGCTCATCGGGAAGTAGACCGGCACGAGGTCCGGTTCCGGTTGCGAAAGCATGCGGGGATGAACGTGCTCCTCGGTCACGAATCCGATCAGCCGCGCGCTGCCCAACCGCCACAGCACCACGCGCTTCAGGTCGCGCTTGTCCCCCGCAGGCAGAAAACGGGAAAAGTCCTTCAGCGCACCGAAGATCGTTTTCACGATCGGAATGCGCTCGAGGAGCTGTTCGCCGATCCGCAACAAACGTTGCACGATGTAGGCCTGTACGAGCACCCCGGCGAAGAGCACGAGCAGGAACGAGACCAGCAGCCCCAGCCCCGGGAAGTACCAGTGCTCCGGCAGTACGGCACGCAGCCAGCCGCCGAGAACCGCCTCGGCGTTCACGCCGAGCCACCACACCAGATAAATGGTCAGGACGACGGGGAGGACCGTCGCCAAACCCTTCAAGAACGTATTCCGCAGACGCCGCATTGACGCTCCAGGGTATTCGTCATTGACTTTAGAGGCTCCGCAACGAACGCTGTGCATCGCTGCATCGCGCATTGTCGATGATCCTACGCGGCTTGAACACCGATTCGAATTCCTCGAATCTCCTGCGAAAGATCTGCGTTCGACGCTGCCGTGCCGCCGCGCGCTCGCTGCGCCGGCGGGTTGCAGATGCAGCCGCAAAGACGAAGTACACCGCCTTCGAGAATCCGATGTCGAATCGTTTGCCGGCGCTGTTCGCAGCGCTCCTTTGTTGGGTCGCACCGCTCGTTCACGCGAGCGATATGACACGTTTGCCCCCCGCCGTGATGCGCGCGCTCAGCCAATCCGGCGTACCGGCGCAGAACGTGAGCATGTTCGTCGCCGACGTTGCGACGAACGAAGTCCTCGTCGAGCTCAACGGCGATACGCCTCGTACCCCGGCCTCGACGATCAAAGTGCTGACCAGCTTCGTGGCGCTCGACATGCTCGGTCCCGTGTACACGTGGAAGACGCATGCGTACATCGACGGACGCCTCGCGAACGGCGTGTTGGACGGCGACCTGATTCTGGTCGGCGAAGGCGATCCGTACATGACGATCGAGCGCTGGTGGGCATTCGTCCGCGAGCTGCGCGAGCTCGGACTCGAACGCATCAAGGGCGACATCGTCATCGACAACACGTACTTCGCGCCTGCGACCGGCTCGCGCGGCGACTTCGACGGACAACCGCATCGCTCCTACAACGTGCTGCCCGATGCGTTGCTCGTGAATTTCCAAACCTCGAGATTCACGATCGTCCCCGACTCCACGGGCAATCGGCCGCAGATCGTCGTCAATCCGCTGCCCGCGAACTTGCAAGTCAAGAACCGGGTGAAGCTCGGTCATGGACGATGCCGCGGACCGAACCGCAGCGTGTCGTTCATCGCTCAAGAGGAAACCGCAAGCGAAATCGTCGTCGCCGGTACGCTCGCACCCACATGCGGACGCTATAGCGCCACACGCGCAATCATGAGCGCTCCCGAATTCGCATACGGCACGTTTCGCACGCTCTGGACGGAATCCGGCGGCACGATCGACGGCGGCCCGCGCATCGCGAAGCGGTCGGTCGAGGCACGCCATTTCCACACGTTCGGTTCGGTTCCCCTCTCGGAGGTCATTCGGCTCATCAACAAGTTTTCGAACAACGTGATGGCGCGTCACTTGTTGCTGACGCTCGGTGCAGAAAAATTCGGGCCGCCGGCCACGCCTGAATCGGGAGCCGATGCCATAAACGATTGGCTTGCAAGCCGCAGCATCGACATTCCGGGTCTGTACGTCGAAAACGGCTCTGGGCTCTCGCGCAACGAACGTATCACTGCGCGCGGACTCGGCGAAGTGCTCGAAGTTGCATGGCGCAGCCCGTACATGCCCGAGTTCGCCGCGTCGCTCCCGCTCGCCGCGATGGACGGCACGCTACGGAATCGCTTCGCCGGCTTACAAGGTCGTTTGCGCCTCAAAACCGGCCGCATCGACGACGTCAGCGCATTAGCGGGTTTCGTTCACGCTGCATCCGGCAAGACCTTTGTGCTCGTCGTCATCATCAACCATCCGCTAGCGCACTTCGGCGTCGGCGAGGCAGTACAAACGGAATTGGTGAAGTGGACAGCGAGCCAGTGAGCGCTGCGCAGCGCTGGCAACAGGCAACAGTCGATACAGTCGACAGTCGCCTCAAGCGCACGCTTCCCTCTTTCCTTCGTGAGTAGTGAGTGGTGAGTCGTAAGTAGACCCGCGCGATCCGCGCGCTTTCCCGTTTCCCCTTTCCCTTTTCCCTTTCCCTTTTCCCTTTTCCCCTTTCCCCCTTTCCCTTCTTCCCACAGCCCACAGTCTCCAGCCTACAAATTCACCGCCAGGAACCCTTGCGATACCCAAACGTTGTCATTCACAAGAGTTGCTTGGGTCCGAAACGCAACACCGTGAGGTGATCGTTCGCATCGGTTTTCTCGGGAGCTCAGCGTTGTCGCTACTTAGGAGTCTGGAATATGAGACGTGGAATCGTTGCAGCAGCTACATCGCTTGCGCTCTTCGCAAGTAGCGCATTCGCGCAGGAAAACGATCGGGGTCTGTACGTCGGCGGCGGATTCGGCGCATTCGATGTGCAAGTGGACGATGTCGACGATGCGGACGAGGCAATTTCTCGCATCGACGACGACGACAACTCCTGGAAGATATTCGTCGGCTGGCGATTGAATCGCTATTTCGCATTCGAGCTGAATTACATCGATTTCGGCGAAACGACGGGCACGACTGCCAGCGGGTCCAGCGGCGATTACTCGGTCGAGCTCTCCGGCCTGCAACCTGCAATCTACGGCATCCTTCCGTTAGGACCTGTCGAGCTGTTCGCGAAACTGGGCTATTACTTCTACGATATCGACCTGCGCTTCGATTTCGACGATCTCGAGTCGGAGAACTTCCGAGCCGATACCAGCGAAGAAGCTTTTTCGTACGGCGCGGGAGTCGGCATCACCTTCTTCCAGCATCTTCATGCCAAGCTCGAGTACGAGAAGATCGATACCGACGTGATCGACGACTTGGATGCGGTGTGGCTGAGCGCGGCGTGGCGCTTTTAGTGAGGCTGTAGGGAAAAGGGAAAGGGGAAAGGGGAAAGCTAATTGGAGGCGCGCGCTTCGCGCGCCTCCACTCCCGACTCACCCAAGAGAGCGTGCCCGCGCGAAGGAAGCTCGAATCACGGATCACGATTCACGACCAGGCACTCATCCTCACCGGCATCCTTTTCCGTCCCCACATGCCTGGCGGACCGGCGAATACGCCCGGAATCTGCGTGCCGCAGTTGCGGCAAGCGCCGTGCGAATCGAGCTGCCATTCGCCGAGCTCGTACCAGTCGCGTTCGATGACCAGCGCGCCGCAGCTATGACAGTAAGTGCTCGCACCTTCGGGATCGTGGACGTTGCCCGTGTAGACGTACCGTAAGCCGTTGCGCATCGCGATCGAGCGTGCGCGCGTCAGAGTTGCAGGCGGCGTTGGCAGCTTGTCGCGCATTTTCCAATCGGGATGAAAAGCGGTGAAATGCAGCGGCACGTCTGGGCCGAGCTTGTCGACGATCCATTGGGTCATTCGATCGAGCTCTGCATCCGAGTCGTTTTCGTCGGGGATCAAGAGCGTCGTGATCTCGAACCAAACTCGGGTTTCGTGTTTCAAGAACTCGAGGGTCTCCAGTACCGCGCCCAACTCGGCGCCGCAGATCTTGCGATAGAAGCGCTCGGTGAAACCCTTTAGATCGACATTCGCGGCATCCATGTATTCATAAAATTCACGGCGCGGCGCGTCGCACATGTAGCCTGCCGTAACGGCCACGCTCTTGATACCTCTTTGTCGGCAGGCCTGCGCAACGTCGATCGCGTATTCCATGAAGATGATCGGATCGTTGTATGTGTACGCGACGCTTGCGCAACCGAGTCGATGCGCCACCGCTGCGAGATCCTCGGGGTCGGCGCGATCCTGCAGCGTGTCCATTTCGCGCGACTTGCTCATGTCCCAGTTCTGACAGAACTTGCAGGCGAGATTGCATCCGGCCGTGCCGAAAGACAGCACCGACGTGCCGGGCAAGAAATGGTTGAGAGGCTTTTTCTCGATCGGATCGACGCAGAAACCGCTCGAACGGCCGTACGTGTAGAGCTTGACCTCCCCGCCCTCGACACCGCGGACGAAGCACAGGCCGCGTTGACCCTCATGCATACGGCAGGCGCGCGGACAAACGTCGCATTGAATGCGACCGTCGTCTGTGACGTGCCAATACCGGGTCGGATGTGTCATGAAATCAGTTTACGGGCGCCGTAACTCTGCGGGCTCGAAATGCAGCCGCCGCGCGAGTATGTTGCGCTTCATCGAAGCCGCGCAGAAGCGGCGAAATCGAGCGTTTGCCTAGCAACCCCTCGAGTATCCGAGTCATGCGCTCAAGCGGAACGAATACAAGCGTGCGACCGCCTGCCGTTGCCGATTTCTTTTATCCCGGCGATCCGGTCGAGCTACGCGACATGCTGAATCGCCTGATCGCGGAGGCCCCGCAAACGGCTGCGCCGAGTCATGCGAAGTCCTACATCGTGCCCCATGCGGGTTACATCTATTCCGGCATCGTGGCCGCAGCGGCATATGCGCACATGCAGCGAAGCGGCTTCGAGCCCCGCCGCATCGTCGTGATCGGACCGAGCCACCGCGTGTACTTGCGGGGTGTTGCGCTGCCCGAAGCGGGCGCCTTTCGTACGCCGCTCGGCGATATTCCTGTGGACGCCGAGGCACGACGAGCCTTGCTCGAGCGCGGCGATGTGGTCGTGAGCGACATCCCGCATGCGCAAGAGCACAGCCTCGAAGTTCAACTACCCTTCTTGCAACACTTGTTCGAGGGATTCGAGCTCGTGCCCCTGGTCGTCGGCGCCGCGGATGCCGGCCACGTCGCATCGGTGCTCGCAACGGTGGCAAACGACGAGTCGACGCTGGTGCTTGCGAGCTCCGATCTCAGCCACTATTTGACGTACGAGCAGGCCAGGCGCGTCGACGCCGAAACGCACGAGCGCATCATGGCATTTGCGGACGACTTGCGAGGAGAGCAGGCGTGCGGCGCGGTTGTGCTCAACGGACTGCTGAGACTGGCAAAGCAGCGCGAAGCCGCAATATCGTGTCTGTCCTCGATGAATTCCGGAGACACGGCCGGCGATCGCTCGCGGGTCGTCGGATATGCAGCCTATGCCATCTATGACGATCGTTCCCGCAGACCGCAGTGAGCTGCTGCGGCTCGCGCGCGAGTCGATCGAAGCCGGCTTGCAGCGAGGCCGACTCGCTCCGCTGCCGACGACCGTCCTGCCGAGCTTGAGCGCCGAGCGCGCAACGTTCGTGACACTGCGCGTCGATGCCGCGCTGCGCGGCTGCTGCGGTTCGATCGAGCCGCGATTCGCGTTGGCCGAAGATGTGTGGCGCAACGCATGGGCATCTGCCTTTGCAGACCCTCGCTTTCCCGAGCTGACGCGGGACGAGTTCTCGCGCCTGCACGTGCACATTTCCGTGTTGACGCCGCTCGTGCGCTTGTTCGTCGAAAGCGAAGACGAGCTGATCGCATCGCTGCGTCCGGGAATCGACGGTATCGTGCTGCAATTCGGCGCCTCGCGCGCAACCTTCCTTCCGGCAGTGTGGGAGACGTTCCCGGATCCGAGCGACTTCGTCAGGCACCTGAAAGCGAAAGCAGGCTGGCCCGGAACGTTTTGGTCCCCGCAAATTCACATCTGGCGATACGAGACCGAGAGCTTCGGCGAAGAGTGAGATCTTCGCGTATCGCGACCTAGGACCTGCAGCCGCGGGCCGCGTTTGCGGAGCCGAGCACCGCAAGACGCGCCGGCATTGCCTGCGGGCGCACAGAAAGCCTCGCGATAGGTTCTAGTCTTTCGATTTCGCGAGCCGCAGCAGCGCTTCCACCGGAATGCCGATGGAAGCTGGCCGTTTTCTGAGCTCCGCAGCGAGCTCGTGCAGCGCGCGCTGCACCTGAAACAGCGTGAGCAGGCAGTTTGCCGAGTCGGGGGCAACCGACTGACGGGCATCGCCCAGTCCTCGGCGATATCCCTCGAGGAAGGCCTGTGTCACGCCGTGCTGCCAAGTCTCGAATGCCGCGGCCGCGCGCTCGTACAGATCGGGTCGCGAGCTCACGGCCTGCTCGAGCGCCGTGGCGCGCGCATAGTCGAACGATCGCAACACCGTCGCGACGTCGTGCATCGGCGAGGTCTTTTCGCGGCGTTCTTCCGGCGGGCGGTTCATGTCGCCGTCGAAATCCGTGATCAGGAAGTCGTCCGCGACGAGCAAGATCTTGCGCAAGTGCAGATTGCCGTGCACGCGCGTCTTCATCGCACCCGGCGGACGCGCACACGCGTTGTTGGCGATGTCGAGCAGCCGTTCGCGCATCTCGATGAGCTCACGCGCCTTCGGTTGCGTCGCCTCGGGCAATTCTCCCAGCCGATCCTGGACATTCGCGAAGACTTGCTCGATCAGCGTCTTGACCGCCTGACGCCACATGTCGAGATCGCGTTCGCCGATCGGCTCGGGCGCAAACGCGGGATTGTCGCTGTCGCGCGCCAGCATGGCGTGTAGCTCGCCGATCCGACGTCCCATCGTGCGCATCTGCGCATTGACGAGTGCGTGCGGATCTTCCGTACTGACGGCCGCTTCGGACAGCAGGTCCGTCGCATGACGCGCCAGGTGATCTAGAACGTAACCCCAGACGTGCCCTTGATTGCGCACGTACTGGAACAAGGCAACGAGCAGCGTCGATGCGCCTTCCTCGTCCTCCCAGCGCACCGAGCCGACGAGCGCCGCAATGTGCGGGAAGCCCAGATCCGTGAGATGTCGGATCATCTCGAGATCGGGATTCGTACCCGGAATCAAGCGGCGGTAGGCTTTGAGGAACACGTTCTCGCCCAGCACGACGCGCGTGCGCGTCTGCTCGCCGCCGAAGTGCTCGACCGGTTCGAGCCGGTCCTCGACGAGGTTGCGCAACAGATCGGTGGATTCGAAGCGGAGCTTGCCGGAATCGAGCGCAAACTCGCTGTTCGTGGCAACCGTCCGCGCAATTTCGATACAGAAACGCGGATCGGCGAATGCGTCGATCAACACACCCATGCGCGCATGCTCGCGAACCTTCGCGAGCGTCCAATCGGACGTGCGCAAGGCGCCCGTATCGGGTTCATCCTCCCAGGCCAGCGCGAGCGGCAGCGAGTATTGCTCGCGCACGCCGGTGTCGTCCTCCACTTCGATGAACGCGAGCAGGAACGGTACTTGACTCGTCTGCCACAGCGCGCTGGTCTTCAACTGCACGATCGCCGGCTTGCGCGACTTGAACCACCCCCGCGGCTCGAGGAATTCTGGCAGCACCTCGCGCTCGAACTGCTGGAGCGTGCGGCGCGCGATGTGTCGTTCGGGAGTTTTCTCGCGATCGATCGCAAACGTCGACAAACCATTCGTGAGCACGAGCACCGGCAGCTCGGTCGCCGGTAGCCGCTCGATGTGCCAACTCGGCGGCGACGCCGAATCGCTGAGCAGCAGCCAGAAGAAGCCGTGCGCAGGCAATGTGAGGAAATACGGCAGCTCGCCGATCGGCGGAAACGCATTGTTGCCGAGCATCTCGACGGGCACCCTGCCCTTGTATTTCGACAGGTCGAGCTCGACGGCCTGCGCGGTCTGCGAAAGATTCATCACGCAGAGCACGATCTCGTCGTCGTACGTACGCACGTAGGCGAGGATCTTGCGGTTCAACGCGCGTATGAATTCGAGCGTGCCGCGACCGAAGCAGCGGTGCTGGCGCCGCACGGTGAGGATTCGTTTCGTCCAATTGAGGAGCGACGACGGATCGCGGCTTTGCGCCTCGACGTTCACGGCTTGATAGCCGTAGATCGGATCCATGATCACGGGCAGATACAGCCGTTGCGGGTCCGCCCGCGAGAAGCCGGCGTTGCGGTCGGGACTCCATTGCATGGGTGTGCGCACGCCGTTGCGATCGCCGATGTAGATGTTGTCGCCCATGCCGATTTCGTCGCCGTAGTAGATGACCGGCGAACCGGGCATCGACAACAACATGCTGTTCATCAACTTGATGCGATCGACATCGTTCGATAGGAGCGGGGCCAGCCTCCGCCGAATGCCGACGTTCACGCGCATCCGCGGCTCAGCTGCGTACATCTTGTACATGTAATCGCGCTCGCGGTCGGTGACCATCTCGAGCGTCAGCTCGTCGTGGTTGCGCAGGAAGATCGCCCACTGGCAGTTGTCCGGAATCTCCGGCGTCTGCCGCAGGATCTCCGTGATGGGGAAGCGGTCCTCCAGCGCCACCGCCATGAACATGCGCGGCATCAAGGGAAAATGAAATGCGACGTGGCACTCGTCGCCATCCCCGAAATACTCGCGCACGTCCTCCGGCCATTGATTCGCCTCGGCGAGGAACATGCGATTCTGGTAGTGCGCGTCGACGACCGCCCGCATTCGTTTCAGAACGGCATGCGTTTCCGGCAGGTTCTCGTTGTTCGTCCCTTCTCGCACGCACAGATACGGAATCGCGTCGAGACGCAAACCGTCCACGCCCATGTCGAACCAGAACCGCATCACCTCGATCACGGCCTCGACGACCGCGGGATTGTTGTGGTTCAGGTCGGGCTGATGCGAGAAGAAGCGGTGCCAGTAGTACTGCCCGGCGACCGGATCCCAGGCCCAATTGGATGTCTCGGTGTCCGTGAAGATGATGCGAGTGCCCGCAAGCGCCTTGTCGGTATCGCTCCAAATATAAAAGTCGCGTTCGGGCGAGCCGCGCGGCGCACGTCGCGCCGCCTGAAACCAAGGATGCTGGTCGGAGGTGTGATTGATGACGAGCTCGGTGATGACTTTGAGCCCTCGGCGATGGGCCTCGTCGACGAATCGCTGAAAGTCTTCGAGCGTGCCGTAGTCGGGATGCACGCCGCGATAGTCCGAGATGTCGTAACCGTCATCTTTGAGTGGCGACGGATAGAACGGTAGCAACCAGATCGTGTTGACGCCCAGCTCCTGGATGTAATCGAGCTTCTGCGTCAGTCCGGCGAAATCGCCGATGCCGTCGTTGTTGGAATCGAAGAACGCCTTGACGTGCATCTGATAGATGATGGCGTCCTTGTACCAGAGCGGATCGGTAGCGAAGCTCGAGGCGATGCTGGATTCGAGCGCTGTGGCGCGTTCTGCGGACATGGTCGAGTCGGTTTAGTTCGTTGCGAGTTGCAAGACTCGGCTTGGCGGAAGCTCCAACGCCCAGAGTGTCGGCAAAGATCCGCCGGTCAATCGCCGGCGGATACACACGTGAATCGTGCAGCACGAAGTGTCGCACACCTCTTGCCGCCCAGGCGCGGCGCTGTCACGGACCCGGCCCCGCACGGTACGAACCTCTTCCTGGCGTTTCTCGACGAACTTCTGCGCTCCGCACACAGGCTGCTTTTCGACACCCTGCTAGACTTGGCGCGAACGAGCTCATGAGGATGCTTATGGCTGACGGCGATCACGGCGCCCGTGCGCAATTTCACTCGATGGAACTTTGCACCAAGGAGGACTGGCGAATCATCAATAACGCGATGAAACCCTTCATCGCAGATCTGCCGAACCGAGTGCTCGCGCATCTGCGCATGCTGCAAGGCGACTGCGGCGGATTTGCGGTCGACCGGCTCGAACATTGCCTGCAAACGGCGACACGGGCCTGCGAGGACGGCCGCGACGAGGAATACATCGTGTGCGCCTTGCTGCACGATATCGGCGATCTGCTCGGCCCGCGCAACCATGCCGATATCGCGGCGGCCATCCTCAAGCCCTTCGTCTCGGAACAGAACCATTGGATGGTCGAGAAACACGCAATCTTTCAGGGCTACTACTTTTTCCATCACCTCGGACTCGATCGCAACATGCGCGATCAGTTCCGCGGCCATCCCTGGTACGACTACACCGAAGAATTCTGTCGCAAGTACGACGGCCCGTCCTTCGATCCATCGTACAAGTCCATGCCGCTCGAGGAGTTCGAGCCGATGGTTCGACGGGTGTTTTCGAACGTGAAGAATTCGATTTACGTGCCGAAAAAGACGGGCTAGGGGCTCTGGGCGCTCGCTGGAAGAGACCCCGAACAGACATCGGCAAGAGCGGCGTGCTGCGACCGAGCTCCAGGCGGAAGTGGCGCAGTACGCGTGATCGATCTAGCCAGAGCCCAGTGCCCAGAGCCCTGGAAATCGTAGTTTCCCGATTGCAGCGAGCGCTCCTAAGTTGCACGCTTTCGCAGCCCTCCAGAGAGGGCGGCACCGCCAATCATGAACCCGCGTCTCCGAGCCATTTGCATCGTTGCACCGCTCGTCGCAGCACTGGTGCCCTGCGCGCATTCGTTCGACACGAACGAACCGCCGGCGTCGGAACAGGAGTACTGGGCACAGATCGAGCGCCGGGAATGGGATCAGGCCGTTCTGGTCGCCGAGAAGCTCGTCGAGTCGGCCCGTTTGCGAGCGAACGAAGCGCCCTTCGAGCTGGCCGAAGCGCTGACGCTGCTCGGCGCTGCATACATCCCGAAACAGAACTGGCTGGGCGCGCAGGCCGCCTATTCCGAAGCGCTGCAGATCGTCGAACCCCGCATCGTCGCCTCTCAAGAACGATTGCTCGAGCCGTTGCGCGGCATGGGCTATACGCTCGCCTATGCCGGCAAACACGCAGAAGCCATCCCGTACCTGGAACGTGCACTGCTCGTGTCGCGGCGAACGCACGGCCTGTTCAATCTCGATCAGCAAGGTCTGTTGCGCGAGCTTGCGAGAAGCCTCGCTCGCGTGGGCCGGTACGCGGAGGCCGAGCAGCAGATGCTCTATTACGTGCGCATCGGCGAACATGCTTACGGCAGGAAAGATCCGCGGATGGCGGACTTCTACGATGTCCTCGGCGACTTCTACCTGCAAGCCAGGCACATCGGGGCCGCTCGCGATGCCTATCTCAAGGCGCTTGCGGTCGTGGAGCGCAAGCTCGGTCGTAACGACCTCGCGACAGTTGCGCCTTTACGTTCGCTCGCCGAGAGCTATCGGCAAGAGTTGATGCTGGTACTGTCCCGCGCACGCAGCGCGACGGAACGCCGACCGGATCCGAATGCCCAAGGGTTCGGAAGACCCGCCAATCCGCGCCACTTGGGCGACGAGGCCGAGCGTGCATTGAAGCGCGCCCTGAAGACGCTCGATGCGCATCCGACCAAATCGACGCCGCTCTTGTTCGACACGCTGCTCGACATGGGCGATTTGCACATGATCAGGAACCAGGCGAACAACGCGCTCGAATACTATCGGCGCGCCGCCGGACTGCTGAACGAGTTCAACGGCGAAGCAGGTATGGCGGCACGAGCGAAGCTGAGCTTTCCTGTGCAGCTCTATTACCCGCTCCCCCCGGCCGCCATGCGCAACCTGCAGCGCGCGCCCGAAGAACTGGAAGACCGCTTCGTGCATGTCGCATTCACGGTCGACGCCGACGGTTCCGTCAGGGATGCGCGTCTCGTAGAAGCGAATACGCCCGAGCGCTACATCGACGAGACGTTGGATGCCGTGCGCGCTGCACGCTATCGACCGAAGTTCGCGAACACCGAGCCCGTCGCGACCCATGACGTCGGGCTGCGGCAGATCTTCAAGGTTCGCAAGAGTCAGGAAACGGAATGAACGGCACTTACGCGCGCATCATTCGCGCGCAGCCGATGACGGGCCAAGCGGCATCGGCGGCTTGACCTCGCGCTCGGACTCTTCCTCGTTTTTCTGTTCTTCGGCCGGTGTTCCTGCTTCGACCGGCTCTCCGGCCGCAGCCGGTTCCTCCACCGAATCCGTCGCCGGCGGTGTCTCAGCAGGCGCAGGTTCCTCTTGTGCCGGCGTCTCGACAGCGGGCGAATCGCTCGGTAACAAGCTGCGCACGACCGCTTGTTCGCGAAATTCGACGGCCAATTTGGCACCTGCGTCGCGCAGCGCGAGCGCCGTCGCGTAAGCGAGCGGAGCCGAGCTCGACAGACCCTGCGAAGGCGCCGAGCCGTAGCCGGTGAATCCCCAAGAATCGACCAGGCGTCCGTCGGGCAAGTAGACGTTCACGCGATACTTGATCGTGACCGCAAAGAACGGAATGCCGGCATCTCTCGGCGTGACGAAGGCATATTCCTCGACGCTGGGCTCGAGGATCGCACGCACGCCCTCGACATGCATCGCTGCATTGACGCTTTCGACGGGCACGACGCGCTCGAACATCGCATTCACGAGGCGCGTGATGCCTTCGGTCTGTGCCTTGCCCAGCTCGATGTTCCAGTCGGTGCTCCAGCGCTCTTCCTTGTGAACGTAGGTTGCAAACTCCTCCGGCACGTACAGCGCCACGGTCATCGGCACTTTCGTGATGAGCGGATCGGGAATGTTGGCGGTCGCAACGAGCGTGACCGATCCGCAGCCCGACACGGCGAGAACGGCGCAAATCACGGCCGCGCCGCGCGTCGCGCAAAGCCATCCCCGCACACGGTTCAATAGGTGCTTCACTGGAACCTCGCTAGCGGCTCAGCCGCGGCGAACGCAGGCACAGGAGACGAGGACTGCGGCTCGGACGCATTCTGACCGATACGGAACTGCGGACCTCGGCGCGGGGGGTCGTGCAAGCCGACGAACGTTCCGCCGTTCTTCGCGCACAGAATCCGCATCAAAGTTGCAAACCGAATGCTCGTGTACTGCGGCGCGTCCGGCCGCACGGGGAAGCCGATCGCATGGATACGCACACGCCGCTCGCCATTTTCATCGTCGCGATTGATCATATCGACGCCCTTCACGACCGAATCGATCGACGGCCCCGTGAACTCGTCGCCGAACACGTACAGGCTGATTTTCTTGTCCTTCGAATAATACGTGCGAATGGCCTCGACGATGCCCTCGATCGGACTCGAGTTCGAGAAGGCATTCCACGTGCGCAGGCGTTCGAGCACGAGCTTGCGCTGCGAAGGCGTATCCGGGATCCACTTGCCGCGGTAACCCGGAAACATGTACGTGCCTTCGTCGTTCATCACCTGGAAGCCCTTCACCTGCGGATACGCGTTCAGCGTCTCCTCGACTTTCTCGAGCAGCATCGGCCAGACGTAATTGAACATGCTGCCCGACGTATCGATGATGAAGATGATGTACTCGCTGTCGACCGGAATGCCGCCGATCGCATCGTCCTTCTTGCGTTGAAACCCGCTGCCGAGCAATCGCTTCATTTCCTCGGTCAGCTCCTGGCGCGCGGAAACGAGCTTGCCCTCGAGCTCGTTGATCATGTCCGCCTCCTTCTTGGATGCGGAGTACTTGCCTCGGATATCGCTCAAATCGCCCTGCAGCCGGGCGATGCGCAGCTTCTCTTCCGCGAGCTGTTTCCGCTTCGCCGTCAGCTCCTGATTCAGAATCTCTGTCTGTCCGGCGATGTCGAGCAGCTCGTCCTGCAGCTGCGTAATTCTCTCCGCTATGCTCGTGTCCTGTACTTCGTCCTGTGGCGTACGCATTTCCGTGAGCACGAGCAGCAGCACGACCGATCCCAGACCGCAGGTGATGCAGTCCAGGAACGAGATACTGAAGATCTCGGTTTCGCGGCGGGCTAGACGGCGGGACATGGGTGCTCCGCACAGGCGGTAGGCAGTCGCCAGGCTGAAGACTGAAGGCTGAAGGCTGAAGGAAGAGACCGTTGGCGCCTCGAACCAGGCTCCTGACTGAAGACTGAGCGCAAGAAGGATAGGCGCGCGCTGGGCTCCTGCGCGCCGCTTGCCTTCAGCCTACAGCCTAAAGCCTTCAGCCTGACTTTCATGGCCAATCCTTCGACGGACTCATGAACGAACCGCCCGTACGTCGTGCCGCGAGCCAATAAGCGCTCGGAGCCGAAGGATCGCCCTCCATCGGCATCAGGATGACGTTGAGCGGAACGTCTTTCGGATACTTCGCGATCGCGCGTTCGAAGAAGCCGACGCGATCGTCACCATCGACGACCTTCTTGAACAGCGGCGGACTGGCGCCCTGCGTCGGCAAGCCGTCGGTAATCAATATGACGTTGTCGGGCTTGGGACTGAGCTTGTTCATGGCGACGAAGGCGTTCTCGAGGCTGGTGCCGTCTTGAGGCACCATTTTTCGCAAGTTGGCAATCGCCTCGGTCAACGCATTCGGATCGTTCACCTTGAGCCACTTGCCCTCCGATTCCTGCACGAGCCATTTCGGCTGAGTATTGAATGCGAGCATCTGGAACTCGCTCTCGACCGGCAGTTGCGCCGCGAGCCATTCGACCGTAGCGAGCGTGCGGCGCCATTTCTCGGACAGGATCTTGCGCGACTCCGGCATGTTGCGCATGCGCAGAACGTTGACGACGGTTTCGTCGAGCATGCTCGCGGACACATCGACGAGCAGCACGATGCGCGAGCCGCCGACACGCAAGCCCGTCAGGTACTGTCGATCGCCCGTGCCGGTAAAGCCGCGCACGCGTGTGCCGGTCGTCTGCTTGCTCTCGCTGGCGCCCTCCAACCGTCGAGCGGCTTCGTCGAGCGACTTGAGATCCGCTTTCAAGCGCTCGATGGCCTCGCGCCGCGACAAGGTCTCCTTCTCGGCATCGGCGAGCTCGAGCTTCAAGCGCTCCGCCTCCTCGAGCACGCGCGTGCCCATGCCCTCGGTCCGTACGCGTTCTTCGTCCGTCTCGAGCAGCGAATTGCGCAACACATAGAGCCTCTGATAGCCCTCCAGCACTTGCTGCTCGAGCTGCTGCAGTTGCGCTTGCGCGTTCTCGGTCTGCGCCATTTGCCGCAAGCCGCCCTTCGCGTTGATCAACGTGTAGACGAGCACGACCGACCCGAACGCGCAGGTGATGCAGTCGAGGAACGACATGCTGAAGACTTCAGTCTTGCGGCGCGCCATGATCGTCCACCAACTGAATGAGCTCGAGCGTCACGCCCGGCGAGCCCAATCGCAAACGGTCGCCCACGGTCAGCACCGCGCTGCCGACGACGCGTTCCTCGTTCACGAACGAGCCGTAGGTGCTGTGATCCTCGACGAGCACGGAGCCGTTGCGGCGCACGAGCGTGCAGTGCATGCGCGACAGCCCCGGCAATGCGGTCGGCAGCTGGAGCGCACGAGCAGCGCCATTGACGGACCAGCCGATCGCCAGCGGCTGCTCCGAGATCCGCCAGGCGCGCCCTTGGAACAGGACGTGCGTTGGGCGTAGCGCCGGCGGCGTCGCCTCGATCTGAGTCGTCGCAGGCTCCGTGCCGCTCGCTCGAGCAACTGGCAAGTGATAGACGAGCGCCAGCGCCTCGGGTGTGCGTCGAATCGCCGTCTCGTATTTCAATGCGCCCAACGCGGCCGCACCTTGCGGCAGTACCTTGACCGCGCAGTCGCGCAGGGCCTCGAACCGCTCGCGCAGACCCGGCAGGGACGCAACTCGATGCGATAGGCGCAAGTCGATAGCCGCGCCCGCGGCGCGTGCGTTCTGCACGAGCGCAACCAAATCTACGTAATGATCTTCGGCCGCTGCGATGAACTGCTCGCGAGTCAGCTCGATCTCGAGCGTTCGATCGCCGAACTGCATCGTCAGCGTCAACGGCGATTGCGTATCGAGTTGCGCGAGCCACCCGGGAAGCTGATCGAACAGACGCTGCTCGCTTGCGGCCTCGTGCAGCGGATCGAAGCGCGTCTTGCGTACGAACTCGGCGGCGATCATCGCCATCCAGCTCTGATACAGCACCAACAACCCTCGGCGCGGCGCGATTTCATAGCGTGTGCGCTTGAGGCCCGGTCGCTCGCCGCCGACGTATTCGCAGACTGTGAGCAACGCCTGATGCAGCTCGATCTCCAAATGCAACACGCGCGCCGCAGCGGGCTCGAGGCTGCAGGCCGCAAGCCCGGCATCGACGAGCCCGGCGACCGATGCCCCGGTTTCGTTGATCACACCCAACAGCAATCCGAGCTGTTCGCGCGTGTAGCCGGCCGGAACGGCGAGCACGACGCCTTCAGGATCGGCCTTGTACGGGCGCAACAATTCGTTGGCTTGTTCGAATGCGATGTCCGCGGTCGTGCCGACCAGCCGGGACGGACGCGTCAGCGGTTCCGTACTCAAGCTGCGCCAGTAATTCGATTGCGCGAGCAGCGGCTTGAGTCTCATGCGCGCCGCTGCTGCTGCGCCGGTCAGCGTCTCGTTGTCTTCGAGCAACGCAAACCCCGGCGCTTCGCTCGCGACACGCGCATCGCCGCCTTTCCGCTCGGCGATGACGAGACCGGAATCGATGAGCTCCAACGACAGCATCAACGAACCTGCATGTGCCTGATCAGCCGCTGATCGATCCAGTGATCCGTGTCGTGCACGAGCTGCTCCTGCGATTGCTGGAGCTGATGCAGGAAGAACATGAGAATGATCGTGAGCGTCAACGCAACGAACGTCGCATTGAACGCGATACCCAGGCTCGAGGTCACCGAGGTGATGTCGCCGCCGACGGCCTGATTCGCCTGCAGCAGCGCATCGCCGATGTGACGCACGGTGCCGATGAAGCCGAGCGCCGGAATCGCCCAGGCGATGTAACGAATCATGGCGAGACCCGAATCGAGCCGGTCGGCCTCCGTATCGCAAACGGCTCTCGACGTTTCCGCAGAATCGCGGATGCTACGCGTAGCCGCGAAGCGATCGAGCGTGCGCTGCAGAGCGCGCACGACGAGCGCGTTCTGTTCTTCGGGCGTCAGCGACTCCAACTGGCGCGCGTAGTCCTTCGCATCCTCCGGCAGCACTTTGATGCCTTCGGGTACATGAATGAAGTCGCGTTCGAGGAATTTGCGTTCTCTGCGCACGAGCATTGCCTTGTAGCCGATGATCAACATCGCCCAAACGAAGTGAATGACTTCCAGCTCCTGCTCGAGATCCTTGATCACGAGCAAGAACGAGCGCTTCGGAATGTACGAGCGATCCTCCTTCATGCGCGCAAGCTCGGCTTGCGTGATCGCCTCGCCTTGCGGCCGGATCCATGCGACGTAGGTCGCATGGACGGTCACGATCGTGAAGATCAGCGCTGCGAGCGTGACGACGAACTCGCTCGGATACGCGCGGGTCGAGCGCGGCGCTGGTGCGGGTGCGGCGGCTGTAGCCATGGTGCCCTCAGATATCGATGGGGAACGATACGTCGAAATCGGCGCGTACCTGTTCCGACGGGATGAAACGTTGCGGCGAAGACTTTTCGTCGGCCGAGGATTTCTCTTGTTGCTTCGCTTCGGCGGCTTGCTCGTCCGCCTTTGAATCTGCCTCCGTCTGCTCGTTGGCTTTCGTGTCCTGAGCGGACTCCGTTGCAGGTACCGGTGTCGCAGCAGGCTCTTCCGGCGCTTCTGCTGCATGCAACGACCCGGCGACCGCGAACACAGCAAGCAAGATCGAAATCGGGACGGTTTTCATGACTCACTCCAGATAGCGCGCCAGACGAAAGCCGACGTCATCGCGCCGACTGTCGCCGAAATCGCGTGCCGACAGACGCAGATCCGTGACGCTGGAATGTCGCCAGCTTGCGCCGCGAATGACGTGACTCTTTCCTTGATCAGGCCCGAGAGGATCGACCGCCATGCGCGAATCGACGCTGACGGCATAGTAATCGTGAACCCATTCGGCCACGTTCCCGCCCATGTCGTAAAGTCCGAGCGCGTTGGGCGGGAATTTCCCGACGGGCGCAGCCGCTATGAAGCCGTCGTCATAGTCGGGAATGATTTCCGGCAGGATCACGTTCGCGGAACGGTCGGCATAGTTGCCGGAGTTTGCTTGCACCGGCAGCGAGTCGCCCCACGGATATCTTTGAATCTTGCCCGGACCGACGTAGCGCGCGGCCCATTCCCATTCGGCGTCCGTCGGCAATCGATAGCCATTCGTCATCGGCGAGACGGGAACGAACGTGTCGCCCTCTTTCTTGTACGCGGGCTGCAAACCCTCCTGCTCGGAGAGCCAATTGCAGTACGCCGCCGCATCGTCCCACGTGATGTTCACGACCGGTTGATTGTCGAGGTCGAGCGAGTTCTGCCCAACGAATCCGGACTTGTGCTCCGGCCTGAAACGACGGAACTCCGCATTCGTCACTTCGCGTACGCCAATATAGAACGCGCGTTTGAATTCCACGTCGCGTTGCGCCTCGTTCGCACGACGTCCAGGCTCGCGCCGCGGGCTGCCCATCGTGAAACGACCGAGCGGCATCAGCTTCAACTCCTGGCCGAGCTTCGTGCGAATCGTCGCCGGCGTTTTCGCGAGCCGCGCTTGCTCGGCCGTCAGCAAGCGCGCTTCGACGACCTGCGGAATGCCCGGACGCGGTGTCACGCTGGTTTTGTATTCGACGAAACCGGCTTTACGGATTTCGATCTCGTGAGTGGCTGCAACGAGACGCAAGGTTTGATTCGCCGCGCCCATCGACTTGCCGTCGACGAAGAGCTCGGCATCGGCCGGCTGCGCACGCACAGTGACTTCGCCGTAAATCCCTTTGAGCGGTATCGACAACGAGCTGCGCTCGCCGGGCCCCAAACGAACTTCGCGCGTTGCGTTCTCGTAACCGGGCTTGGCGATCACGACGGTGTGACTGAGATCGGGCCGCAATTCGATCTCGAGCGGCGTCACGCCGCGATACACGCCTGCCACTGACACCGCAGCGCCTGCCGGCTCCGATCGCACGGCCAAGCGCGCATCGGGCAAACCCAGCTTGATCGGCCCGAGCGACATCGGTTCGTTCGCCTTGACCTGGATGTCGGTCGACCAAGGTTTGAAGCCGTCGAGCCGCAATTCGATCGGACGATTGCCTGCAAGCACTTCGGTCGTGAGCGGCGTCGTACCGCGCAGTTCGCCGTCGACGAAGACCTGCGCACCTGCCGGCTCCGATGTCACCGTCACATCGGCCCATGCGGGCGTCAGATCGGGCTTGAGAACCTGCAGCTTGCCGCCGCCTTCGATTTCGACTTCGCCGTTGAAAGCGTGATATCGCTCGGCGAGCACAGCGATCGTGTGCTTGCCGGGCGGCAGATCGAATTCGCCAGGCGCCGTTCCGCGAGGCTCGCCGTCGATCGTGACCCGCGCGCTTTCCGGCACTTCGATGCGCAGCTTGCCGGGCAGCTTCTGCAACGCAATCGAGAAACTCTGATTCGGTTCCTTCGTGACGACGATTTTGCTGCTCGCCGGCGAAAACCCTTCCGCCGTCGCATAGAGTTCGTATTCCCCGGGCCGCACCAGGAAACGACTGCCGATCGGCACCGCGAGCAGCGTGCCGCGGATGTCGACGTTCGCTTCGCGCGGCTCGGCAACGACGCCGATCGACGTTGCGGTGAATATGAACCACAGAATTCCGATTGCGACGAGCGCGACGGCGCTGAGCGCGATGCGCGTCGGCGTCACCGTCATGCGGCGCTGAGTCGCCTTCGGCTCGCGCGCACGAAATTGCACCGCTGCGATCGGTTCGGCCTCGTCTTCGCTCGCGCCGTGCACGCGCCTCGCCGACACGATCGGCGGCAGCGTGATGTTCGCTTGCGCGCCGTCTTCCACTTCGACGACATAGCGCTCGGGCTCTTCGACGATGCGCAAGCGGGCGTGGCCGAGATTCACGACGTCGCCGCCTCGCAGCCACGTCGATTGCACGATCGGCATGCCGTTGTGGAGCACTTGCGCGTTTTCGGCCGGCTGAACGAAGAGCTGGCCTTCGTGAAAGCCGAGATACGCCTCGACGCCGTCGGGCCGACCGGCGACGACGATCGTGCTGCCCGGGCCGCCGACCGCCAACGGGAAATCGGCCGCGCCGAAACGGCGTTCGCCCAAAGCCTCTCGAACGACCAGCTCGCTCAAATTCTTTCCTCGCAACGAATGACGATCGGCGGCATCGGCGCGCCGGGCACGACCATGATCTGGCGACGCACGTCGCGGTAACCCGGCCGCTTGCCGATCACGGTGTATTCACCGGGTGCCAGCTCGAGCGAGCGCCGCTCGAAGGTGCCGAGATCGCCCACACGAAAAATCGTGACCTGCGTGAGATTGTCGGATTCGAACGAAACCTGCACCGGCACCTCAGCACGAGCCAGCCAATCGCGCAGCTTCGCAAGCTGCTGCGTCAATACCGGTCCCGGATTGGGAATGGCAGCGGCACGCTCGATCGTTTGACGCGCTGCCGCTCGTACCGGCACGCTGAACAGTCTTTCGGGCTGCGTCAAATAGAGCTCGAGCTCTTCGTTGAGATCGGCACGCGGCTGCACTCGGTCAACGCCTTCTTTCGCCGCCGCAACGGTCGAATCCAGACTCAGAATCTCTTGGTACGTGCTCAGCGCTTTCGCCCATTGTTCGCGGGCTTCCGATTCCCGTGCGCTCTCGAGCTTTACCGCAATCGTGCGCGTGCGTTCGCTCTGCTCGACTTGCCTCAGCGCATCCGCAACTTCCGGCGCATTCGGACGAATCTTGCCTGCTGCCTCGAATGCTTCGCGCGCGCCGCGAAAATCCGCCGTGCCGAGCGCCGCGAACCCGCGCGCCATCGCGCTGGCGAATGCATCTTGCGAAAGCCGCGACGACATGCGCGCAACGCCCTCGCTTGCGGCCGTTGCGTCTTTGTCGAGCTCGAGCGCACGGCGATAGTCCGCCAATGCTGCCTGGGCATTGCCCTCGTCCTCGGCGCGCTTCGCCGAGGCAAGCAAGGCAAGCACCTGATCGAGCGTTCCGGCGCGCTCCAAACCGCGCGTCGCTACGGCGTTCTTCGGTTCGATGCGCAGTGCCAGCTCGAATGCCGCCTTCGCATCTGCAGAGCGTCCGGTCCTCAATGCCTCGGCGCCAGCGGCGAGCTGTTCCTCGAGCACTGCCGACGCTCGCGCTTCGAGCACATCGAGCATGGGTGCGAGGGTTTCCAGATGCTCGACTGCTACAACGTACTCGCGCTCGGCGTATTTGGTATCGGCGGCCGCGAGCTCGTCGGTTGCCCGCCTGTAATCGTCCGCCGCCCACTGCTCGACACCGCGTTCGCGCAGCCGTTCGAGCCGTTCGACGAGCGGCTCGCGCACCTCATCGGCTCGTTGTTTCGCTTTGGCGAGCGCGGCGAAATCGGCAGGCGCAGGCAAAGCCGGCGTCTCTTCTTTCGGCGGCTCGGCACTCGGCGCAACTTGCTCGGCTCGTGCCGGCACTTGCGGTTCGACCCATTTCGGCAGCACGAAGAAAACGACGATCAACGCGAGCGCGCCAATGGCGACTGCGGATGCAGTCAAGATGCGGCGGAATGCTTGTCTGCGTACGGCAGACTCGTTCGCACGGGGTGGCGGCGTCCGATGCCATTCGACACGCAAAGGCGCTGCCGGCGTCGACGGCGGCTGGATGACCGGCGTCTCACGCCGTTCAGGCAGTTCTTTGCTCGACTCGTTCATTGACATCGAAAGCTTCAACCTTGCGTTTTCGCTCGTGGACGCATCCTCGAGAATGTGCTGCAAGTGCGCCCCGACGACCTCCATGCTACCCGGGCGCAACTCGGGTTCCTTACGCAAACACCACGCAACGAGCCGCTCGAGCGGCTCCGGAATACGGGTGCTCGCGTGGATTGGACCGGGCATCTCGCGACGAATTCGCTCGGGCGCGACGCGCGGATAAAAAGGCGGATAGCCGCTCAACAATTCGTACAGCATCGCCCCGAAGCCGTAAATGTCGTCGGCGACGCTCGCTGCGGCACCATCGAGACATTGCGGGCTCATGCTGTAGAGCGAACCGCGAGCGACATCCCGTCCCGGCGTTTCGCCGACCGCAAGTGCGGCACCGAAATCGGCAAGCCGCGGTGTGCCGTCGGCCATCAAGAGCACGTTCGTGACTTTCACATCGCGGTGCACGATGCCGGTGCGATGCAGTCGGGCCAGCGCGTGTGCGATCGGCAGCACGGCATGCACGATTTCAGGCCACGCCTTGCCTCGCAAGCGCCCGAGATCGCCGCCGGCGGCGTATTCCATGACGAGCCAAACCGCTCCGCCGGTCTCGACGATCCGCTCGACGTTCAAAATGTGCGGATCGGCGAGCGCGGCGACTTGCGCCGTCATGCGTTCGAACGCTGCCAGTGCGTCGCGCTCGAGATTGAGCGACTTGAGCGCTACGAGCTCATCGTGCGCGCGATCGCGCGCGAGCCAGACCTCGCCGCCACCGCCTGCCCCCAAGCGGCGGAGCACTTCGAATCCATCGATAGTCGGTACGTCGGCACATACAGGTCGACCGGCCCCCGATCCACTCGACTGACGAACCGCCTGTTCTCGATGCCGCATGCACCTGTCGATCGTCCGCTATTGCGCCGGCACCGTCGTGGCCGTCGTTTCGGCAGGCACGGCAACGCCCGTTTCGTTCTCGTAGAGCTCGCGCAGCAACCGACGCCATTCGTGAAACTGCTGGTCGGCTGTTCCACGCAATTGCAGCGTGCGGCCCTCGACCTCGACGACCATCGGCTGCACTTCCGCCTGGAACGATTCGCCCAACTGCTTCAGCGAATCCGAGTGCATCTTCACTTCGGCACCTTTGTCGAAACCGCTCTTGATGGCGTACGCGCCGCCGAACACTGCGGCCGTCGCTGCTGCCTGGCCCACGTACGTGCCGGATTCGGTACCGGCAATGAGCCCGCCGATGATGGCGGCGGCGCCGAGCAGCTTGCGCGTCAACGCTTGCCGCTTCGCTTCGTCTTGCGCCTCGATCTCGTCGTAGCTGTAACGCCGCCAGCTCAAATACGGATCGGACATGTTCTCCGCGAACAGCGCGTAATGCTCGTTGATGGTGTCGATGAGCGCATAGTCGCGCTCACGGATACGATCCACGCGCACGAACAAGGGATCGTCGTCGGCCGGCAGACGCGCGACGCGATATACGCCCTTCTTGTCCTCGCTGAGGTAGTCCCCGAATGCATACGGCGCAAGCGACGCCGCGAAACGCAGCTCCGAAACTCGGCGAATCGCCTGCAGGTCTGCCAGGGCGAGCTGCTGCCGGTACGCGAGCATGTCGTTCGCGAGCGTGCTGTAAAGGTTCTGGAACGGATCGCGTACTCGTCCCGTGTTGTCGCGATACGAACGCGTGTCGGCAGGCTGCTCGTAGAGCTTCTTGAACCAGACGCGATTCGTCGCATCGCTGACCGTCACTTCGAGACGCAGCCTTGCGCCAGTCGACTCGATGATCTTTCCGGAAACGTGCACGTCGAGCGCATCGGCATCGGAGGGAATCACGCGCACCTGACCCCAATGACCCGTGCCCTCGAGCGTATTGCGGATCTGCATCGCGATGTAGCGAGCTTCCGCGCGCCGTACGTCGGGGAAAATGCGTTCCTCTTCTTGTTTCTTCTCGTCCTGCGGGACGTTCTCGTCGAGCAACCGCACGCCGACATCGAGCAACTGATCCGGCGGAATCTCGGTCGTCGCCCGGATCGCATTGATACGCGGCAGCGGACGCGTCTCGTGCGTCATGCAGCCGCTCAGCGCTACGCAAACGATCGCAAACGCGCCCAAGACGAAAGTTCGAAGTGCTTGGCTCATGATCGCGATTCGCTCTCGACTTCAACCATAAGACTCGACACCAACATCGCCAGACACGGCCTCAGCCGGCGTTCTTCTTGTAGTTGCGATACTCCTCCCAGAGCTTCTCACGCAGCTCGGGATCCGTCTCGCTCATCGCTGCTTCGCGCAACTGACGCGCAACGATGTCGTCGTCGCGGCCGTCCGGAATGTCGGCAGGAATCGTGTTCGGACCCGCGCCGCCGGCCGGGCCGCCGCCCACACCGCTGCCGCCGCCGCTCTGCCCGCGACCTTGTCCTTGACCCTGGCCTTGTCCCTGACCTTGTCTACCGCCCTGACCGGCACTCGCAGTGACCGACCCGCCCGATCCGTCGTCGCCTTCTCCGGAAGCGCCGCCGCTCGAATCACCGCCGAGGGTGTCGTCGCCCGCACCGATCGCACCGATGCCTCCCCCGAGTCCGCCGCCTCGTCCGCCGCGCTGACTGGCGATCACGGCTTGCTCCTGCCGGATCGTCTCGTCGAACACACCGAACGTGACATCGAACTGACGGTCGATTTGCGCCGTGCGCTCGTTCTGAGTCATGGGGCCGCGTCCGGAACTACCGCCAGCTTGCGCGCTGCCCACAGCACCCGCGCCGCCGCCGGCACCGTCTCCGCCTCCCGCATTACCTTCCCCGGCGCCCGCCTCGCCTCCGGGTCCTTCGGCGCCTGGAAAACCGCCCGCACCGCCGGCGGCTCCGCCGCCGCTTCCTGCAACCGTCGGGAAGCCACCTGAAGCACCTCCCGCGGATCCGCTGCCGCCGGAGGATTGCGCGGATGCATCGCCTTGTCCGCCGCCTTGGCCACCTCCGGCAACGGCACCGCTGCCGGCAGCACCGCTCGAACCCGTGAAAATGCTTTCGTTTGCAGACGGGCTGCCTTGTGCCGAGGGGAACGACGCGTCATCGCCCGCCGCACCGCCTGAGCCCGCACCGCCTGCTTGGCCGCCGCCGGACGCACCTGCACTCGGGCTCGGGAATCCGCCCGCTGATCCGTCACTTCCGGAAGGCAAGCCGATCGAGGGTTGCGCGCCACCGCCCGACGATCCGCCGCTTTGTCCACCGCCCACATTCGCACCGGTGCCGCCCTGACCAGACGTTCCGCCCGCGCTGCCGGCAGCCTGAGTCCCTGCCCCCGAGCCACCTGCACTGCCCGGCAAGCCTGGCAGTCCTGCTTGGCCACCCGCACCTCCGGTCGAACCGCCGATTGGACTCCCGCCGCCACCGGCGCTGCCGTCGGAAGAACCGCCCGGCATCGAGGGAAGACCCGCGCCTCCAGAGGAACCTCCGGAAGAGCCGCCCGGTAAGCCTCCGGACGAACCGCCGGCACTGCCCGATCCTCCCCCCGATGAGCCGCCCGGCATGGACGGCATACTCGAACCGCCCGAACTACCACCTGGCACGGACGGCAATCCTCCGCCGCCGCTCGAACCGCCACCCGATGGGAGACCTGCACCGCCGCTCGAACCGCCGCCACTCGAGCCGGAGCTGCTGCCGCTCGGCAGACCAGCGCCGCCGCCCGAGCTTCCAGAGGATCCTCCGCCCGAAGATCCAGACGAACCGCCCGAGGGGCTCGGGATCGACGGAGAGGGCATGCTGCTCGAGGAAGACTTATCGACGCAGCCGCCGATCAGGAAAGAAGAAGTCGCGCCGACCAGCGCCGTCTTGATCGCGATGGCGAGGAGCCGTCGTAGGGATTGGCGTGTAGACATCGCGGTATCTCCGCTCGCGTTCGAGATCGAACGCTCTCTCTTTGACTTCACTCACGCTCGCCCGAACGCAACAGCAGAATCTGCGACGCGCAAGCTGAACGTGCGCTGATCGTCATCGGCGCACGTTCGTCTCGGATCCATTCGTCAACTCAACTCGGAACGATCCGGGTTGGTTGCTTCCCTGCCTCAATGCGAGTCGGAGAGTGTCAGGCAGATGCCGACTGCGCAGGCTACTGACGCGCGTTCAGAGTCTGATTCTCATCCGATCCCAGCAAGAACGACTTGAGCTGGCTCGCCAAGCGATCGCAAGCGGTGCTTTGCACGGGCGAGATCAGCGGAATCGGCGCAATCGCACCGATCATCACCGAAGTGCCGCGCACGTCGGTCGTCACGGTCCCGACATTGATACCGTGGCGCAAATCCCAGATCGTCGCTTCGTAGTCGGACTGTTTTTCCCACCAGCCGAGCCCCAAACAGCCCGCACCGCCGGGACCAGCGGCGCAGGCAATGCTGCCGCCGCCATCGGTCTTTTGGGTCACGCCGTCGACCCACACGATGTAACGGACGCCCATCTCCGTCACCCGTTCGGCGACGCCCGGCCGCCTCAAGAATGCGCTGAACCCCTGCGCGTTCGCTGGCGCCGTGCTCGGCTCGAGCCACGGATAGAGCGCATCCACGAACTCGTTGTCGGCATAGATCTGGAACGGCCGATTCTCGAGACTGCTGCGCGCCGCGACGCGCTTACCCGACTTTTGCGCCTGCGCCACATTGGCGGAGACCGTTACGCCGACGAGCTCGCGCTCCAGGCAATCGAGAAATTTCTGTTCTGTTCCCGTACCTTCCAAACTCGGCTTGGCGAGCAGGACGATGGCTTCGTTCGACGAGATTTGCGTCGGCGCCTCACGCAGCTCTTCGATCTTTGCAGTCATGCATCCGGACAGGGTCAAGGCGATGCAGGCTGCGACGACCGGCTGCGAACGAAATCGCGAGGTGCTCGACCGCAAACACCGAAGGGCGATTCCGCGAAATGGCCGCGTCATGTTTTGTCATCTCCGAGGACGGTGCAGGATCCTTCCCGAAGTGCTGAGTCAATGATCGTCTGCGTCAAAAGTTCGCTAGGAAACGATAAAGACGATTCGAGTATACGCCAACGTTTTCAACGGCAACGCCGGAAAACGCGCATGTAGCATTCGGCAACTGCCGTAGGCGGAGCGCAAGCGTTAAATCAATGAAAGCTGCTCGGGTCCGGACCGAGGCGGACGAAACGCGCTGACGTTGTACACGAACCGTTCGCCCGTGCTCAGCCCGAAGCGCGCGCACGCGACCGTAAAGCGTCGCCGCAACAATTCTGCATACACGCCTTGGCCGCTTTGACGCCGACCCCACGACGAATCGTAGTCGCGGCCGCCGTGCAGCTCGTTCAATCGGACAAGTACGTGCTTGGCCTTCAAAGGTTCATTGAGCTCGAGCCACTCGCGGAACAGCGCGTTGAGCTCGTGCGGCAGACGCAGTACCACGTAACCCGCCGATCGCGCGCCGGCTGCCGCGGCTGCTTCGAGAATACGTTCGAGCTCGCTGTCGGTCAGCACCGGAATGACGGGCGCAACCATGACGCCCACCGGCACGCCGGCCTCGCTCAAAGTACGAATCGCTCGCAGGCGTGCAGCGGGCGATGAGGTGCGCGGCTCGAGCGTTCGTTTCAGCACGTTGTCGAGTGTCGTCACGCTGACGAACGCGTGCACGAGATTGTCGGCGGCGAGCGGCGCAAGCAGATCGATGTCGCGCTCGATCAGCGCACTCTTCGTGATGATCGAGAATGGATGCCGGTATTTCGCCAGCACCTCGATGATCGAGCGTGTCACGCGATATCGTTTCTCGATCGGCTGATACGGATCGGTGTTCGCGCCGATCGTGATCGGCGAACAAACGTAGCCGGGCCTTGCGAGCTCCTGCTCGAGCAGGCGCGCGGCATCGGGCTTGTAGAAAAGCTTCGTCTCGAAATCCAAACCCGGCGAGAGATTCAGATAGGCATGCGAGGGGCGCGCATAACAATAAATGCATCCGTGCTCGCATCCCTTGTACGGATTGATCGACTGGTCGAACGGAATATCGGGTGAGCGATTGTGCGAAATGATCGTCCGCGCCGGCTCGGGCGCGACGGTCGTCTCGAACGGCGGCAGCTCTTCGTCGAGGGTGCCCCACCCGTCGTCTGCGAGCTCAGCACGCGTCGTTTCGAACCGCCCCGGCGGATTCGAGGCGGCACCGCGTCCCGTCCGAGCTGCAGTTCGCGTCAACTTCGGCATGCAGCCATGGTACTGGACGCATATACAGGCGCAAGTCGTGATCGGCTTAAGGGCTCGCGGCGGCCGGCGACTTCGGGGCAGGCGGCGGAAAACGGTCCATCTTCCACAGGACCGGGAACAGACGCATCCATAGACCGGTGACGACCAGCGTGGCGATCGCTCCGATGACGACGGATCGAACGGCACCCCACCAACGTGCAGTCAGCCCGGATTCGAATTCGCCGAGCTCGTTCGATGCGCCGATGAAGACCGCACTGACGGCGCTCACTCGCCCGCGGATCTCATCGGGCGTCTCGAGTTGCACGAGCAGATGCCTCACGTAGACGCTCACCATGTCGCCGGCGCCGAGCACGATCAGGGCGAGCAGCGACAACCAGAACGACGAGCTCAGTCCGAAGATCAATGTCGCAACGCCGTAGGCGAACACGCCGCCGAACATCCACCGTCCGACGTTGCGTCCGATCGGATACAAGGCGAGCGCGATCGCACAGAGGCTTGCACCGATTCCGGGTGCCGTGCGCAACAAGCCGAGACCTGCAGGACCGATGTGCAGCACGTCGCTCGCATAGATTGGCAGCAGCGCCGTCGCGCCGCCGAACAATACGGCGAACAGATCGAGCGAGATCGCGCCGAGTACGGTCGGCTTCGATCGCACGAATTTCAGTCCCGAAAGCAACGTAGACAGGCTCGTCGGTTCGCGCGTGGCCGACTGCTGCTGGGGTGCATGAACCCGCAGCATCAGCAACGTAGCGATCGCCGCGAGCGTCGCGACCGAGCTGTAAACGAACGCGGGTCCGCCGAGGTAGATCAAGCCGCCGATGGCCGGCCCCGCGACCGTCGAGATCTGAAACACGGAGGAATTCAGAGCCACCGCCCGGCCGAACTGTTCGGGCGGCACGAGATTCGGCAGCAATGCCTGCCCGCTCGGCATCGAAAATGCCCGCGCACAGCCGAGCAGCGTCATTGCAGCGAACACCGGCCATGGATCGCTGATGTGCAAGATCGTGAAGGCGAGCAACAGCAATGCGCAGAGCGTCTCTGTCGCATAGCACGCCATGACGATGTTGCGCCGATCGTAGCGATCCGCAATTTGACCGGCCGGCAGGATGAGCACGACGAACGGCAGGAACTGCGACAGACCGATCAGACCCAAGTCGAGCGGATCGCGGGTGATCTCGTAGATTTGCCAGCCGACCGCAACGGTTTGAACTTGCGCTGCCAGCGTGGCCAGCAAGCGGGCAGTGAGATAGCGGACGAGAACGGGATGGCGCAGCACTTCGAAGGCGCGCCGGCGCAATTGAGACATTCGAGAACAACGGGACGAAACGGCGCGTGAGCATAGCGCACCGCCCGCTTTCGAGTTGGTCGAATATGAGGTTCAGCCTGGGGACGGGAGCGCAAACGCGCTCATGGCGGCACGGTTTCCGCCGCTTCGGCGACCGTAGACGGGGGCGTCTTCGTGCCGGGCGGCTCCGGAACGCCGGAGGGAAATCGCACCGTCACCTGCGTGCCGTTGTTCGACTCGATTTCGAGCTCCCCCCGCAGTTGGCGAACGAAAGCATCGATCAATGAGCGGCCGAGCCCGCTCGCCTCCTGTTGCCCGGGTTCGTAGCCGGTGCCGTCGTCGCGCACGACGAGCATCAAGTGCGTGGGCGATTCGCGCGTCACGCGCACTTCGATCTTGCCGGAGTCGCGTCCGGGGAAGGCGTGCTTGTAGGCGTTGGTGATCGCCTCCGTGACGAGCAGGCCGAGCGGCACGGCGACCTCGGGTCCGATCACCTCGTCGGGCGCATGCACGGTCAGCTCGATATGCCGATTGCCGGACAACCCGCCCCTGCGCAGCTCGACGCAGAGATCTTCGAGAAACCAGCGCAAGTCGACCTGCTGCAGGTTCTCCGATTCGTACAAGCGCCGATGCAATGTGGCGAGCGCGTTGATGCGGCTGCGAGCTTCCGCGAATGCCGCTTCGGCGCGCGGGTCGCGAATGCGTCGCGCGTGCAGATTCAACAGGCTCATCACGAGCTGCAGATTGTTCTTCACGCGATGATGGATCTCGCGCACGAGCAGCTCCTTTTGCGCCAGCGATTCCCGAAGCTCGTTCTCGCGCGCCGTGATCAGATCGGCCATGCGCGCGAACGTCTCGCCGAGACTGCGAATTTCGGCCGGCGCGGCGCTGACGCGTTCGGGCCGCACGCTTTGACGGCCGGAAGCGTAGGCCGAGGTGATGCGTTCCAGATATGTGATCCAGCGGACGACGAGATGCTCGATACCGACCCACACGACGAGCACCGCAAGGCCCCACATGAGGATCGGCGTGAACACGCCCCATGCGACCTGAATCGCGAGCGGTCCGATGGCAGCGAAGAGCGGCGTGCCCAGGATCACGAACACACGTCCGCCCAACAACGGGCTCAACACGTACAGACGCCACGTGCCGTCCGCACCGCGCGCGCGAAACGTTTCGGTGTGGGATTGCAGGTGCTGTGCAACCAGGCTGCCGCGCGGCAATCCGGAGGTGATCGCATCCTGCCGTCGATCTGCAGTGATGAGATCGCCCTTGCTGTCGAGCAGGGCCAGCACCGTATCGTCGCCGGGCGCCGCGTTCTGATAGCGGCGCGTCAGCCAATCGAGCCCGATGAACAGCGCCACGGCACCGCGAATCTCGCCTTCGTTATCGAGCAGCGGAACGGCGGTCACCATTCCCCAACGCTCGAGCCACGGTGCGAACAACAAGTCGCTGACGACGAACGGCGCGCCGCGCATGATCTCGTCGTACCAAACGAAATTACCGACGTTCATCGACTCGGGCACCGTGTTCGAAGAGCAGGTCAGCGTCCCGGTCTCGTCGGCGACGATCGCGCCGGCATATTGATCCAGCCCGGCAATCGCGCGTTGCAGCGCCCGCCGGCATGCGAGCCCTCTGCGCGTCTGAACGTCGGGATTGGCGGCAAGGCTCGTCAGGATCTCTCGCGAAGCGGAGATCATGCTCACTTCTTCGTTCGCTGCGAGCTGCGCCGCTTGGGCGAGGTTCTGTTCGAGAATGCGAATACTGCTGTTATAGCTCGAGACCGCCTGGAAAACGGCGAGCACGCCTGGCGCCAACATCGCCACGCCCACGATGAGCACGAGTCGGGCACGCAAGCCGGCGTTGCGACCCCACCAGCGTCCCTTCGCGGCTGCGGGCTTGTGACTCTTCATTCCAAACGCGACCGGCGGGTCTCACGCTGAGATCAAGATGTTCCTATACGCTGCGCGGGTTCGTCGGCATCGGCAACCCGCACCGAGCCGGTCACGCCACGTGCCGCGTCTTCACCCAACAGATCGACGAGCCGATCGCGTGCCCGCGCAATGCGGCTCTTGATTGTACCGACCGCCACTTGGCATACGTCGGCCGCTTCTTCGTAAGACAATCCCGTTGCGCATACGAGGATCAACGCCTCGCGCTGATCGACAGGCAGCGCCTGCAACGCGCGGTTCAGATCCCGAAGGTGCAGCTTCGCATCGTGGTCGGGTGCAATCGCAACCTGCGCTGCGCACACGCCATCGGGATCCTCCACTTCGAACTTCCTGTGGCGCAGCTCCGAGTAGTAGCAATTGCGAAGAATGGTGAACAGCCAGGCTTTCAGATTGCTGCCCGACTGAAACTGGTCGCGGTTCGTCCAGGCTTTGAGCACGGTGTCCTGTACCAAATCGTCTGCGCGAGCTGGATCGCCGCACAGCGAGCGGCCGAAGGCTCGCAGTGCCGGCAGCAATGCAGTGACTTGGTCCAGGAATCTGTCTTGGCTCATGGCATTGGGCTCCGGACGGGCTACCCCGTTTAGGAGCCGCGCTCCTTCTCTTCAAGCTGTTTGAGCAGCGCCATGAACTCATCCGGCACCGGTTCATCCATCATTTCGGCGAACATGCGACGCAGCCGCCCGCCCAACCAGTCGGGTATTTGTTCGCCAGGGTCGGTGTTCGGGCCGACCTCAGCCTCGTCTGGCTTGGTTCTTTCACTCATGATGATCATCGTTAATAGACGCAGGTGAGATGCAAATGCCCGGCGCCGTTAGCTGTTTGCAACGTCGGAACCGTGCAAAAGTTCCACGCATTTGGGAACTTTTTCTTGTGTCGGACATAGTAATACCGCGCTCGCGTTCGCGCGCGACTCAGCCCACGCTACACACGCTATAAAGTAAAGTCTTTCGAGGAGCCCCGCACTATGGCCCTGGCCAATGCAATCGCCGAGCACCTGCCTTATCTGCGCCGGTACGCTCGCGCCCTCAGCGGTACACAAGCGAGCGGCGATGCTTATGTTCGCGCTTGCTTGGAGGCGATCGTTGCCGACCCTTCGGTACTCGGTGCCGACCTGACGCCGCGAGTCGGTCTCTATCGACTGTTCCACAAGATCTGGGAAACGACGGACCAGGAGTCTCGTTCGATTGCAGGCACTACGGCCAGCACGGTCGAACGGCGGCTGGTGGAGCTCACGCCCAAGCATCGGCAAGCACTACTCCTGACCGCCATGGAAGGTTTCAACATCAGCGAAACCGCACGCATTCTCGGCGCCTCCGAGGCCGAGGTGAAGGACATGGTGGGTCACGCAGTGCGCGAAATCTCCTCGCAGCCTTCGACGAAGGTGCTGATCATCGAAGACGAGCCCATCATCTCGCTCGATTTGCAGAGCATCGTCAAAGAGATGGGTCACTCGGTTGCCGCGATCGCCACGACTCGGGATGAAGCCGTGCGCGCAGCCCGCCGCACCGAGCCCGGTCTCGTGCTCGCCGACATCAAGCTTGCAGACGGCAGCTCGGGCATCGATGCCGTCCGTCAGATTCTGAGCGAAGTTCAAGTGCCGATCGTGTTCATTACCGCGTATCCGGAACGGCTGCTGACCGGCGAGCGACCGGAACCGACATTCCTCGTGACGAAGCCCTTCGTGCCGGAAACGGTGCGCGTGGCGGTCAGTCAGGCGTTGCTGTTTACGTGAGCACGCGGCGCTATTGAGCGCCGCGCACTGGCGACAGACTCAGTCGACGGGCGACGGGCTGCAGTAGCGGTCGCACTCGACCGCCTCTCCCCTTCCGCAAGCACGATTAACACTTCCGCCCCTGCGCTCTCGACTTCCAATACCCCCACGGTATGTATGGAACCGCCTGCAACGAGCGGACGTTGTTGCGTTCACAACCGCGGCCGGCGGTGATATCGGAGACAAACATGACGCGTTTCTTCAACGGCTCGCTCATCGCGATCGCATGCGCATTGAGCTTGAGCCTTTCGGCCTGCGATAAAAAGGGGCCGCTCGAACAAGCGGGCGAAGAAGTCGACGAGGCCATCGACACCATGAAGCGCGGCGAAGAGTCGACAGCGACCAAAATCGACGATGCAGTGGACGAGCTGCGCGAGTGAAAACAGGCTGAAGACTGAAGGCTGCAGGAAGAGGCGTGCATTCGCGCGATTCGCGCTTCTGACCAGCGCCCGCCAGCGCCCGAGCCCAGTGTCCAGAGCCCGCCCTAATCGAAGAAGCGTTCGATCAGGGCGGCAATCTCCTCCGGCCTTTCGTGATGCATCATGTGTCCGGTTTCGGGAAGCGCCACGAGCGACAGATCCCGGAGTTGCTGTCGGAAATGCGCTTCCGTATTCGGGTCCTCCAGTCGTTTGGCGACGTCGGAAAGCGCACCCACGACGAACAGCACGGGCGCGGTGATCTCGCGCCAGCAGGCTTCAGCTTGATCGCGCTGATACAGGACGGGATTGATGCGTTTGTGTTTCGGATCGCAGCGCAGCTCGATCCGCCCGTCCTCGCGCACGCGCCCCCATGACCGGGCAATGAAATCGAGACGCTCGGGCGGAGTGCGCGGATTGCGCCGTGCGAGCACCGCGGCAAATTGCTCGAAGCTGTCGTAGGTCGCGAACCGCGTGCCTCGCGCGACTTCGTCCAGCCATTGCCGATACCGCACGGGCGCCTGATCGGGCGTCGTCGGCGCAAGTCCATAGCCTTCGAGGTTGATGAGTCGACGGATGCGATGCGGGCGCACGCCTGCATACATCATCGCCACATTGCCGCCCATGCTGTGCCCGAGCAGATCGACCGGGGCATCCGGCGAGAGATGCTGCAGCAGCGCATCCAGATCGGCGAGGTAATCGGGAAACCAGTAGCCTTCCTGCGGCCATTCGGTCCGGCCGAATCCGCGCGCATCGAAGGCGACGACCGTGTGACGCGGCGACAGGCAATCCACGACGAATTGAAAGGTCTCGGCCGTATCGCCCCAACCGTGAGCGAACACGATCGGCTGCGACCGTTCGCCGGGCCAGCGATAGAGTTGAAACTTAAGACCGCGGATTTCGAGCGTCGCCAAGTCGGGTTGGCGGCGAGGCGAATAGGACATCGGAGCTATGCGGGAAATCCGCTGACGGCTGCACGTCGATCCGACGGCAGCCGCAGCGGAAAATTGTCATTCCGGCAGACGCGGGATATGGGCCATGGCGGCCGCGTTCGATTCGCTCGAAGCCGGCTGCTCCGTCGACTCCGCCGAAGTGGCAGCGGTCGTCGTCACCTCCACGCTCTTCGGCGCAGCCGCTTTGCGGGAAGCCTTCCTCTTGGCTTTCTTAGCCGCTTTCTTGGCAGCCTTCTTGGCGACCTTCTTCGCTCCGCCTTTCTTGGCGGCCTTCTTGGCGACCTTCTTAGGGGACTTCTTGCCGCCCTTGCGTGCGCCGGCGCCGCGCTTTGCAATCTTCTTGACCTTCTTTACGCCCTTGGCCTTCTTCTTCGTGCTCTTTCGGGCAGTCTTCTTGGCTTTCTTCTTGCTCGCCATTGTCCACCTCCAGGGTTAGTCCCACGAACTCGTGATTCCGGCGGTTCGCCGCGATTTTGATTATTACACGCGGCGCGATGGGTCATGCATCATTCGCGCATGCCTTCACACGACATCGACACGATTGTGAAACACGCGCAGGAGCTCGGACCGCGCGAGCGCGCTGAGTTCGTGCGTCACGTGTGCGGCGAAGACACCGAGCTGCTGTCGATCGTGTTGTCGGCACTGGGGGAGGATGCTCGAGACCCGGCATTCTGGGACGAACCGCCGGATGCCGGTGCGCTCGAGCCCGCCATCGGGATGGAAGGTCAACGGCTCGGGCCATATCGCATCGAACGCAGGCTCGGGACCGGCGGGATGGGCGACGTCTATCTCGCCGAACGCGCCGACAACGAGTATCAACAGCGCGTCGCAATCAAGCTCGTGCGATCGGGCGTGTATTCCCCGCAAGTGCAAAGCCGCTTGCGGATGGAGCGCCAGATCCTCGCCCGACTGCAACACCCGAACATCGCGCGACTGCTGGATGGCGGAAGGGCGCCTGACGGCACACCGTACCTGGTCATGGAGTACGTCGAGGGTGAACCGATCGACAGCTATTGCGATCGGCGTCGTCTCGATTTACCGGCACGCTTGGCGCTGATCCGCACGGTCTGCGCGGCGGTGCATTACGCCCACCAGAACCTGATCGTTCACCGCGATCTCAAACCGAACAACATCCTGATCACGACGGACGGCGTGCCGAAACTGCTCGATTTCGGTATCGCCAAGCTGCTCGATGCGCGCCAATCGCTGCACACGCTCGCCGTCACGCACATGGACTACAGGGTCATGACGCCCGCCCATGCCAGTCCGGAACAGGTTCGCGGCGACACCATCACGACGGCGAGCGACATCTACGTGCTGGGCGTGCTGATGTACGAGCTGCTGACCGGGCGTCGCCCATTCCAGCTCCTCGGCAGCCGCATTCACGAGCTCGAAAAAATCATCTGCGAGCAGGAACCGCTCGCCCCGAGCGCGATGGTGGCAAAGACGCTGCAGGAATTCCCGGGACTCGCGAACGACATCGCGGCGTGCCGCTCGACCACGCCCGCCCGCCTCGAGCGCGACTTGCGCGGCGACCTGGACAACATCGTGCTGATGGCCATGCGCAAGGACCCGGCACGCCGCTACGAATCGGCCGAGCAGCTCGCTGCAGACCTGGAACGGCATGCGCAAGGCCAACCGGTCATCGCCACGCGCGACACGTGGCGGTATCGCACACGCAAGTTCGTGAAGCGGCACGCACTGGCGGTCTCAGCGGCCGCGTTAGCCATCGCGTTGCTGGCCGGTTTTGCGGTCATCACCTTGGTGCAAGCCCAACGCATCGCTGAGGAGCGCGATATCGCGGCCGCACAGCAGCTGCGAGCCGAGCAGGTCTCGTCGTTCTTGGTCGAGCTGTTCGAGCTGTCTGACCCCTCGAAAAGCCGCGGCAACCAGGTGACGGCGCGCGAGCTGCTCGACATAGGCGCCCGACGAGTTAGCGCCGGATTGCAGGATCAACCGGAAACGCGTGCGACGCTGCTCGGGACGATCGGCCGGGTCTACCGAAGCCTGGGACTGTACAAGGACGCGATTGCATTGCAGCGCGAAGCGCTGGAGTCGCGCCGCAAGCTCTTCGGACCGAGCCATCCCGAAGTGGCGCGCGCAATGGCAGGTTTGGGCGATGCGCTACGCGAGCAAGGAGAATTCGCGGAAGCCGAGCATTACCTGACCGCTGCACTCGCCATGCAACGCGAGCTCTTGGGACCGACAGCCGTCGAGCTCGCCCCGACCCTCATGAGCCTGGGCCAGCTCGCGCAACAACGCGGCTCGCTGAACGCAGCCAAGCAGTTCTACGAGCAAGGGCTCGATATCTATCGCCACCATCGGATGCTGCAGCGCTCGGAAGCAGCGTCCATCTACAACGACCTTGCCGGACTGTCGCTGCAGGAGGGCGATTACGACCGTGCGGCGCAGCTGTACAAGACTGCGCTCGACATCGATCGCGCCGCGCTCGGACAGGACCATCCGCAAGTGGCGATGCACATCCAGAATCTGGCGCTGACGCTGCAACAGCAAGGCAAGCTCGAGGAAGCTGCGCCCCTATACAGCGAATCGGTCGAGTTGTTGCAGCGCGTGCTGGGCGAACATCATCCGCACACGCTCGATGCGCTGGCGAATTTCGGCAATTTCCTGCGGCGGACCGGCGCGCTCGCGCGGGCCGAAGAGGTGCTGCGCGATGTGCTCGCACGCGACCGCGCTGCGCGCGGCGAGCAGCATGTGTATGTCGGTCACGATCACGTGAATCTGGGACACGTGCTGCTCGATGCTAATCGACCCAAGGATGCAGAACGCGAATATCGCGCAGGGCTCGAAATCTACGCGCAAACGTTGCCGGAACAGCACGCGTATATCGCAGCCGCGCTCGCAGGGCTCGGACGCGCGCAACTGGCGCAAGGCAACGCGCGCGCTGCCGAAGCAACGCTGCGCAAATCGGTCGCGATGGGTGTTGCGACTCTCCCTCCCGATAGCAACCCGCTCACGCTCGCGAAAGCCGCCCTCGGACTGGCCTTGCTCGAGCTCGGCATTCGAAACGAAGCCGCCCCGCTGCTCCGCGAGTCCTATCCGATCCTGTCGCGCACCCAAGGCAGCGATTCGATCCAGGCACAGCGAGTCAAGGAAGCGCTCGATGCGTTAGAGCGCAATGCGCTCTAACGCAGACTGTAGGCTTTAGGCTGGAGGCTGTAGGAAGGCGCGCCGCTTAAGCTGAGGCTGAAGGCTGAAG
>Ga0207874_1000134_pt1 | contig 112415 bp, 79 predicted proteins | sample HigsolmetaAR201D_FD_184833 | JGI IMG/M metagenome (GOLD analysis project Ga0207874, IMG submission 184833) | Ionic liquid and high solid enriched microbial communities from the Joint BioEnergy Institute, USA - AR20-1-D (SPAdes) (version 2) ... | reverse complement strand
CTTGCCACCCACAGCACCCCGGATGGATCGCCAATGCAGGCCGTGTTCGCGTACTGCTGGGAGGCGCTGCCGAGCGAGTTGCAGGGGTTGTTCGTACGATTATCGACCTTCACCGCACCGTTCACCGCCGAGGCCGCCGAAGCCGTCGCACAGGCCACGCCCGACAGTCTGCAACAGCTTGTCGAGCGCAGTATCATCTCGTCGCGCATCGACGGGCGTTACGAGATGCACACGCTCTTGCAAGCGTTTGCCGAGCGCACAGGCACACGCGAGGAATACGCCCTCAGCCGGCAGCGCTTCGTCACCTACTACCTAGGGTTGCTGCATCGGCTAGAACCAGACCTGAAATGCGCCAAGCAACTCAACGCGCTCGACACGATCGGCAGCAATTTTGCGCATATCCGTCAGGCATGGCGCTGGGCGTTCAAGTACGAGGCGTTGCAGCCGATCGAACAGGCTGCCGAGAGTCTGCACTGGTTCGCCCATATGCGTGGCCGCTACTACGAGGTTGTCGAACTGTTCCAGCACGCGCTTGCGCAACTCGATCCACACAACCCCGAGCACGAGGTGTGCAGATTTCGCCTGGAAGCGCGCCTGATTCGCCTGCACCTGCTCGCAAACCATCCGAATACTGGTGATGCTCAGGCGAAGATCGACGCATGCCTCACGGCAGCGCGGCAGCGCAGCGATGATACCGAGATCGGCTTCTGCTTCCTGGTGGCTGGCATGGTGGCCCTGAGTGAGAACCGCCTGCCCGCCGCGCCGAACGACACGGCGGCAGGGTTCCTCCGCGAAAGCTACGCGCTCTACAAGCGCCTCCACGATCCGTTCTACGAAGCTGAAGCGCTTCATTGGCTCGCGGCGACATCGCCCAATCAAGAGTTCGATAGCCCGAACAATGCGTTTCTGCAGCAGAGCTACGAGCTCCGGCAACAGATCGGCGATACCAACGGCCTCGCGTGGCTCTCCCTGAACCTTGCCGAGCTTGCCTGCTCCCACTTCGATTATTTGGCGTGCGATACCTATGCTCGCCAGGCGTTGACCTGCATGCGAGATATCGGCAGTGTCAAGGGCACGCTATCGGCCTTGGCGAAAGTGTGCCAAACCACGCTGATGTGGGGAGAATTTGAGGAGGGTTGGCGGTTAGCGCTTCAACTGCGCGAACTCGCCGAAGAGAGCAATGATGATCAGATGTTGATCCTGGCGCTTGGTCTCCAAGCCTTCGCCATCAGCGTGTTCAAGGAGGATTACGCGTACGCCAACACGCTCGTACAGCAACAGCGCCAACTCGCCGAAACAGTACAGCTCTGGAATCACAATGAGCTGGGTATGTGGTGGGGCGCGGCCATCGCAGCGTGTGGCTTGGGCCACAGCACAGAAGCGCGCCAATTCTACCCTACACTCTTCTGGTCGAGCTTCGACGATCCAGCGACGGGAGCGGCCTGTCTCGCATTCGAAGCCTTTGCGAACGCCGAACTAGGCGAGTTCACGACAGCAGCCGAACTGCTTGGTCTGGCGCTTCGGCAATCGCCGTGGCTTGTGAGGTGGTTAGAGCAGTGGCCCTTGGTACAGCGCTTGCAAGCCGAGTTAGCACGACAACTTGGGCAACGCAACTACGATCTCGCCCGCGAACGCGGCTCACGTTTCAACTTAGCCCTTACGCTTCGCATCATACTGTTTCGGTGAGCGCCCGCACAAAACTAATCCGCACCGCGGCTCCAACTATACCGAATCAGCAGCTTCATCAGGAGTCTGCTCGGCGCGGCTCAATGCCGCAATCATCAGACGAAACAGATCGCTCTCCGTGATCATACCGATCACGTGGTCACGCTCATCGACAACGGGCAAACCGCTCACTTTATGCTGAAGCATGAGCTGTGCAGCTTGCAAAATCGACATATCGCCGGACACCGTCAGAGGATGGTGCGTCATTGTTTCGGAGATCGGAGTGCACTCCAACATCGCTTGATACTCGAACCCGTTCGAGATAACTGCGGAGGAAGGCCAGGCGGCGCGTAGGTCGCCCCACGTTACCAAGCCGATTAACACGCCATTTTCGACGACCGGCAGGCGACGAATATGCGCTTCTTCCATCAGACGTTGCGCTTCCGCCAAGCTTATTGTTGGAGTGGCAACTATTGCAGGGGTGCTCATCCACTTATCAACACGCTCAGTAGGCATATCACATTCCTTACCGTTCCAATGTCTATTACACCCTGCCAGATCTAATGAACAGATAAATCAAAGGCTAAGAAAGGATCACATTAAATAAGCGTTTTATAACGAAATCTTTATAAAACAAATGATATATATATGCTACCACGTTTACTGTCACATGGCGGATGAAGAATTAACCATACGACAGATGTAGAACGAGCTGATGTCAACTATTCTAATCCTAGATACACCCCTGGTTCAAGGAGTCTATTATGACATACATTGATACATACAATAACAAAGCGATCGTGTTTGTTGATCGCGAACAATCGGTACTAGCCATCATCCATCGCCTTTTGCGCGATCTCACCAGTGGCTACGACCTGATCCCTGCGACATCCGAAGCAACGGCGCTCTCGCTACTCGATAAACACACGGTTTCGCTTATGATCATCGATGCGCATCCGAGTGTGGATACGATCTCGTTGATCCACTCCGTCAAGGCGCGCGATCCGAACTGCCAAATCCTTGTGCTCAGCTACGCCGATTTGCCACCGAACCAGAACTTGGAGTTGGCCGGTGCCGATTTTTATCTGTCGATGCCGTTCCCATTCTCGCACTTTGGCCAGGTCGTGCAGACGGCGCTGAACCGCAATATGCATATGAGCTATGCATAGCAGCGCAATCGATTAGCCTCCACACCTCCACAACCCCTCCTCATCAAGACGCCGCTGGTACGCACCAGCGGTGTTTTGATTGTCTTGCAAAAGCCCTGCGATGGCGGTAGCATCTCGATGAGCGCATTATACGTCAATCGCTGCGTAGAGTGAGCATCTCATGGATTCGCCGAGTGCAGAGGTGGTTTGATCATGAGCGCGATCAGCAACGATGATTTGGCTTTGTGGTATGCGCAGCCCGCCGAGGCGTGGGTGGAGGCGCTGCCGATCGGGAACGGGCGGCTGGGTGCGATGGTGTTCGGCGGCGTAGCGCACGAACGTCTGCAACTCAACGACGATACGCTGTGGTCGGGCGGGCCACGCGATTGGGACAACCCAGGCGCCCGCGCTGTGCTGCCGGAGGTGCGCCAACTGCTGGCCAACGGCGCGTATGCCGAAGCCGAGCAGCGCATCAGAGCGATGCAGGGACCGTACACGCAATCGTACCTGCCGATGGCCGATCTGCGGCTCGATTTCGCACATGCCGACGCGTCAAGCGCCTACCGCCGCACGCTCGATCTGCGCACCGCACTGACCACCACCACCTACACGATCGGCGGAGTGAGCTACACGCGCACGGCCTTTGTGAGCGCGCCGGATCAGGTGCTGGTGCTGCATGTGCGTGCCAACCAACCCGGACAAATCAGCCTGAGCGCCACGCTCGACAGTGTGTTGCGGGCCACCGCCGCCTGCGAGGGCGAACAGTTGGTGTTACGCGGCGTGGCACCCGCCTATGCAGCGCCGAACTACTACCCCGCCGAGCAGCCGATCGTGTATGCCGATGGAGCGGGTATGCGCTTTGTGGTGCGCTTGGCAGCCCAGGTCGAGGGCGGGCGACTGCGCGCCGATGGTCAGCGCCTATACGTTGAGGGAGCCGATGCGGTAACGCTGATCCTCAGTGCCGCAACGAGTTTCAACGGCTTTGCGCAGAACCCCGCAACGCATGGCCGCGATGCCGATGCGTTGGCCACGGCGCAGCTCACGGCGGCGCTGGCGCAGAGCTACGATGCGCTGTTGGCCACGCACTGCGCCGAGTATGGCGCGCTGTTCAAACGCGTCTCGCTCGACTTGGGTGAGAGCGAGGCCGCTGCACTGCCCACCGATCAACGCATTGCAGCCTGGAATCACCACTCGGACCCGCAGTTGGTGACGCTGCTGTTCCAGTACGGGCGCTACCTGCTGATCAGTTGTTCGCGGCCCGGCAGCCAAGCTGCGAACCTTCAGGGCATCTGGAACCAGGAGTTGCGCCCGCCCTGGAGCTCGAACTACACCCTCAACATCAATACGGAGATGAACTACTGGCCCGCCGAGGTGACGAACCTAGCCGAATGCCACACGCCGCTGTTCGACCTGATCGCGGGGTTGAGCGAGACGGGCTGCCGCACCGCTGCGACCAACTACGGTGCGCGGGGTTGGGTGGCCCATCACAACAGCGATCTGTGGCGCCAAAGCGCGCCCGCCGGCGAGTACGGCCATGGGCAGCCGGTGTGGTTATCGTGGCCGATGGGTGGCGCATGGCTCTGTTTGCACCTGTGGGAGCATTTCTTGTTCGGCGGCGATCTGGCGTTCCTGCGCGAGCGCGCTTACCCGCTGATGCGCGGTGCAGCCGAGTTCTGCCTCGATTGGCTGATCGAGGACGACGAGGGTTGGCTGTTCACCTCGCCCGCAACGTCGCCCGAGAATCTGTTTGTGGCCCCCGACGGCTCGGAGGTGGGGGTGAGCGCGGGCAGCACGATGGATCTGGCGATCATCCACGCGCTGTTCGGGGCCTGCATCGCCGCCGCAGAGGCGCTGGGCACCGATGAGGCGTTCCGCCAGCAACTGGCTGCGACCCAAGCCCGACTGCGCCCTCCGCAGATCGGGACGCGTGGGCAACTTCAGGAGTGGCTGCAGGATTGGCCGGAGGTTGACCCGCAGCATCGGCATATCTCGCATTTATTCGGCTTGTTCCCCGGCAGCCAGATCACAGCCGAAGAGACGCCCGAACTGTTCGCGGCGGCGCGGCGCTCGCTAGAGTTGCGCGGCGACGAGAGCACGGGCTGGTCGATGGGCTGGAAGGTGTGCGCTTGGGCGCGCCTGGGTGATGGCGAACGGGCGTATGGCGTGTTATCATCGCTGATGCGGCTTGTGCAGGAGCTTGGCGTGTCGGCGCGCGGTGGCGGATTGTACGCGAACCTGTTCTGTGCGCACCCGCCCTTCCAGATCGATGGGAACTTCGGCGCGACGGCGGGCATCGCCGAGATGCTGTTGCAGAGCCACAATGGTGTGATCCGATTGCTGCCCGCGCTGCCCAAAGCGTGGCCCACTGGCTCGGTGACGGGGCTGCGCGCCCGTGGCGGGCTGATCGTCGATATCCACTGGCGGGATGGGCGACTTGTGCGGGCGCGGCTGCAAGCGACGCGCGACGGCGAAGTGAGTGTGCGCGCTGCGGTGCCACTGTTGCTAGAGGGGCGACCGCTGAGCCGCTTGGCGTATTCGGCGGGCAACAGCTACATATTGGTGGCAGAATCGGCAAATTGAGGCTCAAAACGGGCGCGCCCGCTACAAAATATGGTATCATAGCGAACACCGTTACGCTATGTCCAAAGAACGCAACGGCGAGCCTGTTTTCCTCGTCAATCTATCGACGCAGTGATGCCAGTCGATTATACGTGCGTGTCGTACATTCTCACGAGGACAGACGCCACGCGAACGACAGCGAACAGTGCAGAAAGGAACACTCGATGCATATTTTAGTGACCGGAGGCGCAGGCTATATTGGCAGTCATACATGCGTGGAGTTGCTTAACGCCGGGCATGAGGTGACGGTAGTCGATAATCTGAGCAATAGCAAAAGAGAATCGCTTCGACGAGTGGAAACTCTTACCAATAAGCCCGTGATTTTCCACCAGATCGATCTGCTCGACCGTAGCGGGCTCGATCAGGTATTCAGTCAAACTCCGGTGGATGCCGTGATTCATTTCGCGAGCCTCAAAGCCGTGGGTGAATCAGTGGCAAAGCCGCTGCATTACTATCACAACAACATTACAGGAACGCTGATACTCTGTGAGGTGATGGCAGCCCACAATGTGCGTACGTTGGTGTTCAGTTCGTCGGCAACCGTCTATGGCCTCTCCGATAAAATGCCGCTTCGCGAAGATGCACCGATCGGAGCGATCAACCCGTATGGGCAGACCAAGGTGATGATCGAGACGATCCTGCGGGATCTCGCGGTTTCGGACCCGGCCTGGCAGATTGCGATCCTACGCTATTTCAACCCGGTCGGCGCGCATCCAAGCGGGCTGATCGGTGAAGATCCCAACGGTGTGCCGAATAATCTGCTGCCGTTCGTGGCACAGGTGGCGAGCGGTCGTCTGCCGATGATCAAAGTCTTCGGCAACGATTACCCTACGCCGGATGGCACCGGGGTGCGCGATTACATCCATGTCGTTGATTTGGCGATTGGACACCTGCGGGCGCTCGATAAACTGGCAACGAAGCCGGGTGTAGTCACGTACAATTTGGGTACTGGGCGCGGCTACAGCGTACTCGAAGTGATTGCAGCGTTCGAGCGCGCGTGCGGCAAGAAGTTGCCCTACCAGATTGTTGGGCGTCGGCCCGGCGACAGCGCCGAAAGTTATGCCGACCCGACCCTCGCCAACCGCGAGCTTGGCTGGGTCGCCGAGCGCGATCTCGACACCATGTGTGCCGATACCTGGCGCTGGCAACAGGCGAACCCTTATGGATTCAGCTAACGGTTTTCTTTGTATTCGTTGGCCATTGTAGACCGTACTGTGCGGCTGCACTAGTAACACAATCATGATTTTCGAGGCACTTCTCACAATTCCTAGCCACCCCGCTAAACTTAAGGAGGTGCGCCACTGGCTGATCGAGCCAGCTCAACAAGCTAATTTGACCGAAGAGGATCTCGCTGATGTTCAACTGGCGACGATGGAGGCATGTGCCAACATTATCGAGCACGCCTACGAAGGCCGATTCGATCAGCCGATCGCCTTAGCTGTCGCCGCCAATGATGGCGAACTGAAGCTGACTATCCGCAATGGTGGGAAACCGTTCAGTCTGGATGAGTATCAGCCACCGACGGTCAATCAGCATATAGATAGTGGGTATGGTATCTATTTGATGCAGCAGGCGATGGATACTGTGAGTTTTAATCGTTCGGCCACTGGTGAGACGGTGTTGACGATGGTGAAGTATCGTGGTCAGCGCAAGCCCGCCACCCACGGAACAAAACGTAAGGGGCGCCGTTGAACTCACTAGAGCGGAATGATGAAGGCGGGGCGATGGGCTGTGCGCTCATTGCCCCGCTTTTGGTTTGCTGTAGAGATGGTGCTCAATCGGATGATACTCAATCCGGTCGGACAGTTGTTATGAAAAGCTGTTTTAGCCTACGCCGCGCAGAACCGCTCGGCACGCGGTTGGCCTCACTGTCCCGAGACACTATCGATCCCCTCAAACAGGGTGATGAGATGCTCGCGCACATCGTTGGGGAGCGGCGGACGCAGGATCGATGCGATGTTCTCCTCTAAGTGATCCAAGTTGCCCGTGCCGCTCAGGATCACGTGCATGCCCGGCTCGGCTCGGCAGAAGCGATACGCCGCATCGGGGATGCTTTCGGCAAACTGGTAGAGGAAGCCAAGCGGGTTCTGCGGATCGATGGCCGAGCGCTTGATGCGGCCCTGCTTCACCAGATCGCCCACGATCTCCTGAAGCTTCTCATGGCGGCTGAGCGCGTCACGCACCGCGAACATACACATCACGCCGATCTGCTGACGAATGGTATGAACCAGCACGCGCTCGCGGGCGGATTGGTTCAAGATATTGAAGCCGACCATCATCACATCCCAAAACGGATCGTGCACGGCGCGCATCAACATCTCGTGGCCAGTATCGACGCCGAACGCCTCGGTGATGCCGAGGAAGCGGATTTTGCCCTGTTCCCGCAGGCGCTCCAACGCGGGCACCAGTTCGGCCACGGCGTAATCGTAGTGCTCCGCGCGCACAGCGTGCAGATGGTAGATATCGATGTAGTCGGTCTGCAAGTTGGTCAGGCTGCGCTCCAGCCCTGCGATCAGATCCTCGGCACGGATCAGTTGATTCTCTCGCATCATCGACTTTTTGGTGGATAACACGAGGTCCTGGCGCTTCATGCCCTGCAGCGCCGCGCCAACGATCCGTTCCGTGCCGTATGCCTCAGCGGTATCGATGCAGTTGACGCCAAGCTCGACGGCGCGCTGCACCACCGCAATCGATTGCTGTTCGGTCGCGCCGGTCTGCTGACCCAAACGGCTGTGTCCGCCAGCGCCTAAGCCCATCACACTGACTCGTAGGCCAGTTCGCCCCAGCGTCGTGTATTGCATAATTCCTCCTTGGAAGTCGGCACAGGAGCTAGAGCAACGGCGTAAGTGCATCGCGCAGCCGTGCGATCTCCCGCCATTCGTGCCGCTTGCCAGCATAGATCAGGCTGATCACGCCGTCGAAATCGGCCTGTTCGATCAGCGCCATACAGCGTTGCGTATCGTCGGGCTGCAAGCTCCCATCCGGCGCGTATTGCGCTTTGAAGTGTATCGATGTGGCGTGCGGCAGCAGCGCGGCGAGCGTAGCGTATTTATCGGCGGTGGCCTCGGCGTTGCCAGTATCGGCGCACAGGCCAACTTTCCCCTCGCACTGCTGCAAGATCGAGAGCAGGTCGGCGGCCTCTTGGCTGGTGCGCTGCCAATTTTCGGTGATCACGCCCACGTTCTGCTCGGCGGCGACTGCAGCGAAGTGCGACAAATGCTCGGCGCTCTGGCGCAGCAGTTCGGGCGTGGGTGGCTGCTGGCCCGCCGAGATGCGCACTACCCGAGCGCCGAGGGCGGCTGCGATGCCAATCCATTGGTGGATCGTTTCGAGATCGGCGGCGCGCCGCGCGGGATTGGGGCTAACGATATCGCCGGTATCGATCAGCACACTGTAGAGCTCTATATCGGCCTGCTGCAAGGCGTTGCGGAACTGTTGCACGTATTCGGGCGAGGTGGAGGGGAAGTGGAAGTGACAGACTTCGAGCATGCGAATCTGCTGCTCCGCCATCAAGGCGGGTAGCTCCAGCAGGGGCAAACCCGATTGCAAAAGGCCATCGACACTCCACGATGAGATCGCAAATCGGCGCATAGTGTCTCCTGATAGTGGCTGCTAGGCAAAACAACCGAAGGAACGAGGGCCGCGATGCTGGTGCGCGTATTATACCCGCACTCGTCGCCTCTATACGTGACGAGAAGTGCGTTTTCTGATTGACAGCTTTCCAAATTATCAATCTGTGTCATCTGTGGATGTAATCTCACAAGCCGCCATTGCCGAATCGACGGTTTGTATCTATCATAGTACCGCAGATCATCCGCTGAAATTGAGGGAGGCACGATGGATACCTCAACCGACCTGTATCGTGCAGTCGACCAGGCCGTCGATAGTTATGCGCCGCTGATCGAGGGACTCGCCAACGAACTGTGGGAGCTTGCCGAAGTCTCACTTCACGAGGTGGAATCCGAGAAGGCGGTGATCGGTGCTCTGGAGGAACTCGGCTTCACCATCACGAGCCGCCGCACGGCTGGCGTGGCCACCGCCTTTATCGCCGAATGGGGCAGCGGCGGGCCGAAAGTTGGGCTGTTAGCCGAGTACGATGCGCTGCCCGGCTTGGGCAACGCGGCGGTGCCCTACCAAGCGCCCCGCGCCGATGGCAAAACCAGCGGGCACGGCTGCGGCCACAATCTGTTCGGTGCCGCGATCGTCGGGGCGGCGGGCGCGCTGAAGTCGCTGCTGGCCAAGAAGCAACTCCCCGGCACCATTCGCGTCTACGGCTGTGCCGCCGAGGAGGCCGAGGGCGCGAAGACGTACATGGCCCGCGAGGGCCTGTTCAACGATCTCGACGCCGCATTGCACTGGCACCCGGGCGATAACTCAATGGTGATGAACATGCGCTTGCTGGCGCTCAACCAGGTGCGCGTCGAGTTCTTCGGGCGCACCGCCCACGCAGGCGCGGCGCCCTGGCTGGGGCGCAGCGCGGCCCACGCAGCGGAACTGTTCATCCACGGCCTTAACCTGATGCGCGAGCATGTTCAGCCCACCGCCCGCATTCACTACACGCTCAACCGCGCGGGCGAAGCGCCTAATGTGGTGCCCGATTACGCTCAACTCACTGTGATTGTGCGCGATAGCGAGCGCAGCCGCGTGGAGGAGATGACCGACTGGCTCAAGCAGATCGCCGAGGGCGCGGCGCTCGCCACGCAGACCACCAGCAAGACGCTCGTGTTCACAGGCGCGTACGACCTGCTGCCCAACACGCCGCTCGCGCAGCGCATGCAGCAGCATCTCGAACAGGTCGGCGCCCCCCATTTCACCGACGAAGAATACGCCTTCGCCATCGAACTCCAACGTAACGCCGGACTACCGACAACAGGTTTTGATACCAGCGTGAGCCCGTTGCCCAGCGACAGCATGGTGATCGGTGCATCCAGCGATGTGGGTGATGTGAGCTACCTCACACCGACGATGGGCTGTGGCCTGCCCACCGTGCCCCGTGGCGTACAGATGCACACGTGGGCGGCGACCGCCTCGCACGGCACCAGTATCGGTGTGAAGGGCGCGATCCACGCGGCCAAAGTGCTCGCTCGCGTCGGCCTCGATGTGCTGAGCGATGCCGAACTGCGCAGCAGCGCCCGCGCCGATTTCGAGCGACGCACCGCCAACGTGACCTATCGCTCGCCGCTGCCCGACGATCTGCGACGACCGCTTGGCACTCCTGCGCACCTGCTCGAAGCAGAACACGACTAAGTCACACAGAGGGCGCGGTTATCGATGCTACCGCGCCCTGCAACTGTCTTTTGGGTTGATGTAGCTCTCCGTTCTTTTGAACAGCTTTTGCTATCGTTACTAGTACTTCCAATTGCGTAGATAGTTTATATGTATTAACTTCGACATATTGACGTACCATCGTGCTTATTGATATACTAAAAATACTATCATCGTCTTTTTACACCTCTTTGCTAATTCTTTTTGGTCCAATACATCGGTTCATCCATACGCAAACGAAACGATGCCAATCAAACTCGCACAGTACATCGAAGCACAAGGATTTCGCGCAGATCCATTTGAGACATCGTCGGCTGAAAGTGAGGCCGATTGGCTTCCTGCACTGTTCGTTCCCACCGATGTATTCCCCCACCTCGCAAACCCGCACTCGGCCATTTTGTTTGCGCCGCCCGGGCACGGCAAAACCAGCCATCGCATGGAGGTGGAGCGTATCGCCCGCAGCCAACTGCATCCGTACTTGGTGGTCACGTTTATCGATTTCGACCTGCTGTTGGAGCGCGGCGTCGATCAACTGACTATTCAGGATTATATCGAGGTACTTCGGCGCGCCTTCCTGCTTGAGCTCCACGAACAACTGACCGCCGCCGAGGAGTTAGAGCAGGAGTTTCGGCAGCACCAAGCGGAATACGCCGAGTATCAGGAGTTGTTCGCCCAGTTCACGCCACAGCCCTCGCGCACGCAGCGTGCGACACGAGCGCGCCCCAGTCGTGTTGGCACACGCGCCGCGCTCGAACAGCTTGCGCGGATCGCCCAGGCCGCTCAATTTCGCGGTGTCTACTTTCTGCTCGATGGCCTCGATGAATGGGCGGATTCGGCGAATGATCCCGAAGTGGTGATGAAGCTGCTGCGACCGCTGCTCGGCTCGACGGCGTTGCTGTTCACACCCAATGTCACCTTCAAATTCTTCCTGCCGCAAAGCAGCGCAGAGCTGATCGGCTCTCAATTCCGGCTCGATAAGATCCGCCATTACTCGCTATCGTGGAATGATGATCAGCTGCTGCATTTCCTCGCCAATCGCCTGACGATCTACAGTCAGGTCAGCGATACGGGTCAGCGCGGGCGCGTCGAGCGCTTCCAGACACTCTGCAGCGCGGAACTCCCCGATATCGATCGGCGACTCGTCGAGGCGGCGCAACAATCGCCTCGCCGCCTGATCGAGCTTGGCCGCCAGATCTTCGAGCAGCATTGTCTGCACGCCGAGGACCCACACCAACCGATCCAGCCGCATACCGTCCAGGCGGTGCTCAACACGCACAGCACGCAGGAAGCGGCCAAGCCCGAGTCGAGCAATGGGCGAGAGTTGCTGTTTATCGATCAGGATGGCACCATTTTTATTGGGGAGAACCGCCTCAAACAGCCGAGCAAGCTGTTGCGCCGCTGCCTGTTTTACCTGTGGGAGCAGCAGCCACGGCTTGTGCCTCACGATGAGTTAGTGAACTACGTCTACAGCCATCTCTCCGATCAGGAGCGCAGTCAACGCGCCGATCTGAACGATAGTCTGCATCGGCTGATGGGACGTTTGCGCAAATTACTTGAGCCGGATAGCTCAACTTCCGGCAACTTCTCCAGCTCCCCCAACTACATTTACGGCTCACGAACATTGGGCTACCAGCTCGTCCATGTGCGCCGCAAAAACTCCTAGCGATCTCGTCCACTTCATCAAATACCGCGTTGGAGAGATGGGTTAGCTCAGCGCTATCAGCACACTGGTGATCAGCAGCACGATGGTGATGGGCAGCCAGATCAGCCGTTCCCAGCGGCTCGGGGTGGCGGCGTTGCCCAGACAGCCGAGCGCACTGTAGGCCACCACAAACCAGATCGCCACCCGCGAGAAGGAGTGCCACTGCGGTAAGATCAGGCCAGCGCGCGCCCAAACGATCGAGCAAAACAGCACCAGCAGCAGAATAGCGAAGAGACTGGCGTAGCGCATGCTCTGTGGCAGCACACTCGGGTATTTGCCACCCCAAGCGAGATGCCCCCACGGCAGGCCTAAGGCAAGGCCAAGCTGAAACAGGATGGTGATACTCGTCAACGCAGCGAAGATGTATGCGGCAATTGTTGTGGTCATACAAGCTCGTGATTCATAGAATTTTCGTCAAGCATGCGTTTAGTATAAGGTAAACGCTGTACTTCTGCTACTATTCTGCCATTTCGCATATAATGAAAGCTATATCCGTCCCATGTGTATGCTGAAGCGAGCAGGCCATGAAAGAGGAACAGTTCTGCCCAATCTGTGATACTGCAGTAGACTACGTCCCACGCTATCCGGCATATGTCTGTAGTGAATGTGAGAAGTGGGTCAGCGACCGTAACGGACGACCGATCAGGTTCGGCAATGAGACGCTATTGGGTACAGGTATCGTCGCCCATTACGCCGATACTGGCGAGCGATACCCAAGCGATATCTGTTTCATCGATGGCATTCCGTGTCGCGCCGAGGAGGCGCGCTTCGGCGGGATCGTGATACAGACGGTGGAAAAATAGATTACACAGAAGTGGAGGCAGCGATGCTTCATCAACCGACATGGAGCGCTACGGATGATGCTACCATGTTGCTGCGGCAGATGCTCAGCACCCCAGTCTCCACCGCATCCAATCAGAACGCCAAAACCTCGCTCTTACAGGAACTGTTAGCGCATATTCCTCCATTTGCATCGCAGACCGATCACCACGCTGCGCAAGCGCTCCTGTACCAGTTATTGAGCGAGAGACCTCCCAATTCACACGCTCTAGCTCGACCACTCTATCTCCGCTCACTAGAATCTTGGCGATCGCAGGCGCTCGAAAAGTATCTACAACCAACCATATTTGATTCGATGCTGCAGCGTTCCGCATATGCGCTGATGCTGGCCTCGGCCCTCACGGTCGGTTATTGGTTCGCCGATGGTCCGCTCTATGATTGGATGTTCAAGCCGCGCACACAAAGCCAAGCGACCGCAGCAACCCTGCCTAGGTTCGATCCTCGTGAAGATCTGCTGACAACGCTCGCCGACCGCCCGATACGCAGAAACTCACCACCCTCTCCAACAATGCGCAACGGCATGACAACCGCCGAACTTGCGAACCTATTACCCACCGAGCCGCGAAACAGCATTGCGCAGCGCCTTCCTTCATCGACTCAATTCTCCCGACATTACACTGTTGTTGATGATTATCTAGCGGCGGGCCAGCGCCCAATGGCCCGTCAAGCGAGCAATGTGCCAGATCCACGGCCCAATCGATTGATCATCCCAGCCATCAATCTCGACACAACAGTCTATGAGGTACCGATCGTCGATGATACCTGGGCAAATGCCGAATACGCTGCGGGATACTTGCAAGGCACGGGGCTACCCGGCGATGCGGGGAATGTGGGCATCGCTGGGCATATGGGGCTACGCGGCGCGATTTTCGCCAACCTCCACGCGCTTAAGCCGAACGACCAGGTGTACGTGTACGGCGGCGGTTGGCGATATGAGTACCGCGTCAACCGTTCGTTCGTGGTTTGGCCAAACGAGGTGTACGTGCTCGACCCAACGCTCGACCCGATATTGACGCTGGTAACTTGCACGAATTGGGACTTGCAACGATTGATCGTGGTGGCCGATTTGGTGGGATCGGTACCCGAATATTAAGCGAGAGGCGTGGAACTCGTTACAACATCACTTGTTGAGCCAGACCAGCCATTCCTGCTCTAGCACCTCAAGACTTTTACCGTCGTAGATTTGTGCGTACGCAGCCGAACCAGGCGCGCTCTGACCAGTGACATACAGCCGATCAAAGGCATCACGGCCATACGTCTCGATCAGAAACTCGACAAAACTGGCCCACTGGTAATAAAGCGCGTTCATAGAGGCGATATCGAGATTCGCGAACCCCGTCGCCATGGGGAAGATCTTCCCGGCCGCCTGCTGATTGCGCACGTAGGCCCGAAAATTCGGCTGACCGCCTAACCAGTAGGAGCCAGCTGCCCACGTGGCGAATCCTTCTGAGAGGGCCAGATCCGAAGTGAGATGCGCCGCTCCATAGCGCTCATACTCAAATTGATGGGCAAATTCGTGGGCGAGGATCGCTACCGCGCGCCGATAATCGATCGCATTACACGAAAAGACCTGCACCACCGAGTCCTCAGTATAGGCGGAGCCATGCAGTTGGCAATCCTGCTGAAGCGTGATACCCACGGTAAAAGGTGCGGTTGCGTTGATCCCGAAGCGCTCCTTCACATAGACAAACGCTCGGTCTAATTCGTCGCGGATAGCTGTATGATGATCGTCGTACAGGCCCGGCTCGATTAACAACGTAAAACTTGTGCTCGAAACCGCCGAACCCACCAACGGCTGCTCCATATGCGGTTGGCGTGCTGTCTCGGGATAAGAGAACTGGCCGTTGATGGCTTGCGGTGGCGCAATCACCGGAGTTGGTTTCCGGCCCGACAGATACGCGAGTGAAATCTCGCCAGACAATGATATGAGAATCGTGATCAGGGCTATAGAAGCAATAATCCCGATCAACCATGGTCGCTCGAACACATAGCTGTTGATTCGTTTGAGACGTTCCCACCAAGGCGGTAATGAATCTTGTGGTATTTTCATCGATAACCTATACAGCAAACGGCAAACGTACAGCCGGGTCGCCGAGCAGCGCATAGTTTCGGGCATCGTTGCGAGCGACCCACAAACTACTGAGCTCAAGCGGGCTCATCTGGTAGCCGAATTGCATCTGCTCCAACCGATCTGCTAACCGAGCGGCCAACTCACCCTGAACCATATTGAACGCATCTGTCGCGGCACCCACCCGGTCGCCACGCATCAAGCGCCCCAACAGCGCCTCAAAACGCTGCGTTTGGGCGGGAGTATCAACGGTGCGGAAGGAGTGCGACCACGCTCGATCAACATGCCCGAGCACCGCGAGTGCCCCGTATGTCAGCATCCGTTGCGGCAACTGCGCCACCATCGCATACGGAGCGATCTGCGGGCGCGCTTGCCCTGCAATGAATACAAACTGGTCCTCTTGTGGGCAACCCATGCTATAACAGGCGAAGTTGACCACAATCATCCCGTTGAGCTGCACGCTATCATCGAGATCCTCTGCAGCAAACCAATGCTGGCGCTTGAGCGGTCCTGCGCCCGGCCAATCTTGGCAGATCAGCGCGCCCTGATGAGCCGTCTGAAGATGATGGCCCAACGGAAAGCCCAAACCGTGATTCGCGCTGAACAACAGCGCGGGCAATCCACCGGGCATCTCGCCACGCAGCAAGTGCCCGAGATTCTCCTTGGTGGCCTCCGATGCTAGCCAAGCCTGCTGCGTAAAGCCAAACTGTACAGCAAGACTCGGTCGCTGATCCGCGCCCTCGATCAAGGGCTGTAGCAGCTCAGTAGTGCTGAGGCGTGTCGCAATATCGGCGGTGTGCCGCGTGCCGAAATAGGCGATGTGACGCTGCACTGCAGGCTGCCACGCTTGTTCAGTAGCAACGACCTGTTCAGCATAGGCGGTGTAGGCGGCGAGGTCGTGCTGACCAGTCTGTGGATCGGTAAAACACACGCGGCCCACACCCCAAAATAAGTCGAGTTCATACTGAAAGCTGAACGGAATGACATTGTCGTCGTTCTGGTACAGGGCGCCTGGCCGAGCCACGATCAACAAATAAAACGGCACGCCACGGCGGGGATCGACTGGGCCAACCATCACGCCGTGGCGACTGAGCCAAGCGGTACTCGACTCACCTGGTTGATGCACAAAAACGGGCACACCGCTCCGCAACGGATCGCGCAGATCGGCCACATGGCGGCTCAGCCATTCCCCACACGTCTCACCCGCCCGAAACGTTAGAGACGGCACGGGTAAGCCTTGATCGGCACAGCGCTTGGCGATCAATGGCGTCATTGCTTGGATCAGCGCGGCATCCTCTCCCGCCGGGACAATCATCGCCCATTTGGCTTTGGTGAGGTCGTTTTCTTCGCCAAATAGCATACCGAGCACGCTGTCTCGATCGCTATTCCGCCGTGCTGAGTGCAGGTGATAATCGGGATCATGCTGCTTTTCGACAAGGATATTGTTTTGCGCCAATCTACTCGCGTTGATGGCATCGATGGTAAGGAGAGGCTCGCCAGTGGTGGCCAACAAACCATTGGCCACCACCCGGGCTTCAGGATCTAGCGTTGGACCATCGATCAGAATGAGTGGACCTTGCGTTGCCGATGTGCGCACAGGGGGATCGGCAGAAATCATAGCTTGATACGCCTCTTCAAGCTCTGCAACGATCTGGCGCAATTGATGAAGCTCCCATTCAAGCGAAGTGATCGATTGATGCGCCTCTTGGATGAGCGCAGCTATGTGTAGCGATTGATGTTGCTGGGTAAGTGCCATAGCAGACCTCACTTGAACAGATCAACGCACGATAAACACTCACACGATGGCTGAATCGATGCAGTTGCCCATCATTCTATTATGACAACCTACCCAAGCGCCCAACGCTGCCGACGGCGAATGCGTAATCGACGCCAGAGCAGCAGTAAACCAGCCAGTGCCGCAAGAACAACCCCGATCAGCAGACGGAGCGTACCGCTGCTTGTATCGCCGATGCGACCTGGAGATTCACTCATCAGTATCGTCCCTGCCGAAATATCGCCACCATTATAGGTGATTGTGGTGTCGCCCCTATATCGGCGGGTACGATTGGCATCACCAAGTTCAGCAACCACACGATACGTACCGTTCGCCAAATTCGATGTGTTGATAGTGAAATTATAAGGCGGCGATTGACCGCCCACACCAATCGTTTGCTCATGAGAACGCAGATTTGAACTGTTACGTAGGGATATCACAAGGATGTCCCCACTTCTTGGCGTATCTCCGCTAAATGTAACAGAACCACTGATAGTAGCTGCAAAGGCGATAGCTGGCACCGAAAACACGATCATCACAGCGAGCAAACTCAACACGATTCGTCTGATCGACATAGCCCAGCCTCCTCTATAGGTATGCGACAACACAACACCATTGATCATTAAACACCAATATTCACATTTTCAACAAACAAAAAACCCTAAGAACACCGACACTACACAGGTTAAAATTTAGTTTTAATTCAAAAATAGTGTTTTTATTATTAAAAATACCATCATCCACTAAACACTTTATCAAATACTAGACTTTATACGTTTATAGTGTATTATGGATTATATGCGATCTTACAAACACATGCCATAGCTATGACAGCAATTGATATCGAATTGGCCCTCTCACGGTATGATCGTGAACGTTACAGCATTGATGTACGTATCACCGAACCCGATACCGACAGCGAAACGCGTCCGCTCGCTGCGCCTGTACCGATCTCGTTTGATTTCGATGCACTTCGGCAATATGCGCAACATATGCAGCAGTATGGCGTTGCGCTCGGCGAGATGGTGTTCAAAAACGAGGAAGTACACAACGCTATCGAACAGGCGCGTCATCTCGCAGATCGGAACAATGCGCCGTTACGGATACGCATCGCCATCGAACGCACGAACACCGAGTTACACACGTTGCGTTGGGAAGCCTTGCGCGACCCACGGCGCCCCAATCAGCCATTGTTGAGCAGCGGCGAACGACTTTTCTTTTCGCGCTATCTCTCCAGCCCAGATTTCCAGCCAATCAAATCACGGGCGCGTGGCGATCTGCGCGCCTTAGTAGTGATCGCGAATCCGCAGGGACTTGATCGCTTCCGTCTACAAGCGCTCGATGTGCCATACCAAGTGCAACTCGCTCGCCAAGCACTCAGCGGTATTCACACCACGATCCTTGGCGAACAGCAACCAGCCACTTTCGAAGCGCTGATTCATCATTTACGGCAGGGCTACGACATCATCTACCTCATGGCGCATGCGAGCGAACACCAAGAGGAGACGATCCTATTTTTGGAGGATGCTCAACACCAGATCTCGCTGATCAAAGGTCACCAGCTTGTGACGCAGATCGAGGAGCTGATCGAGCGCCCACGCTTGGTTGTGCTCGCAGCCTGCCAAAGCGCGGCGTCGAACACGAGAGCAGCGACAACGCTGCTTGGCCCAAAGCTCGCTATCGCTGGTATCCCTGCGGTGATCGCGATGCAGGGCTTCGTCTCGCTCGAAACGGTCCAGCCATTGCTGCATACTTTCTTCGAAGAACTTCAGCGGGATGGCCAGGTCGATCGGGCGCTAGCGATTGCGCGCAGCTGTGTGCGCGAGCGCCACGACTTTTGGATGCCAGTGCTCTTTATGCGGCTCAAAAGCGGGAAACTATGGTATAAGCCCGGCTTCACCGATCAGCAGAGCAGCAAGATCGAGGAGAAGTGGGAACCACTGCTGGAGAGCATTCGCGACGAGATATGCACACCCATCCTTGGACCAGATCTACTGGAAGGACTGGTTGGCTCGCGCAGTGAATTAGCTCGTTCGCTCGCCGAGCGCTTTCACTTCCCGCTCGCGCCGCACGACCGCGAAGGGCTGCCACAGGTGGCGCAATTTCTGTTCGTGCAAAAAAAGAAGCATTTCCTCGAAATGGTGCTGCTTCGCTCGCTCTGTTCCGAGGTGCGCCGCCGCCATATGAACAGCTTGCCCAGCGAGGAACGAACCCTGGATCTAGAGCAGATTCCACGGCGCAAGCTGTTGGAGCTACTTGACCGTTGGCTGCTGTTCGCTTGGAAAGCCGAGCAAGCCCGGAATCCAGCCGAGCCATATTGGACACTGGCGAACCTGCCATTGCCAATCTACATCACCGCGGATCCCAGCAATCTGCTTATCTACGCCCTCAAACAGGCCGGCAAAGATCCGCAGGTGTTGTTCTCGCCCTGGAACGATTACACCCGCAATGCCTGCTCGAATAGCACTGTTGATGAGGTGATGCCAACGCCCCAGCAACCATTGGTGTACCGGTTGTTTGGCAGTTATCAAGAACCGGATTCATTGGTGCTCACCGAGGATAACCATTTCGATTATCTGATCGGCATCACCCAAAACAAAGGGCGTATCCCAGCGATTGTGCGCGAGCAACTGGTCGATACAGCGCTCCTGATGCTCGGCTTCCGCCCCGACGATGGCACCTTCCGCGTGGTGTTCCGCAGTATGATGAATCAGAGTGGCGCTCCCCGTTTGGCCCACTACGCGCATCTAGCGGTGCAAGTTGCGCCCGAGGAAGGGCGCGCCCTTTCGCCTCGACACGCCCAAAGCTACTTAGAGGAATACTTCACAGGCAATTTCACCAACAAAGATGCCTTCAATATCAACTTGTATTGGGGGCGAGCTGCGGATTTTATTCGTGAACTGCATACACGTCTCGGCGGTCACCGAGTATGAGCACAGCGAACTTGCCAGCCTCCGGTTCGCTGCGGGCAAACCCATTTGTAGGCCCGCGAGCCCTCCGGATCAATGAGCGGGAGAAATTATTCGGGCGCGATCGAGCGCTGCGTGAGCTACGCGCGTTGCTGGTGGCCGAACGCATTGTATTGCTGCATTCGCCATCGGGGGCCGGCAAAACCTCGCTGATCCAGGCGGGCCTCATACCCGAACTTCGTAAACGGCGCTTCTTTGTCTTGCGACCGTTACGGGTGAGTCAAGAACTGCCAGACGATGCGCCTCAATCGGTCAATCGCTTCCTCGCCAGCACACTGCTCTCGATCGACGATAGCTTACCTCAGAAACATCGGCTCTCCACCGAACAACTGCTGGCGCATAGCCTCCACTCCTACTTGCAGCACCTGCTGAGCCTCACCAATATCCCTGAAATGGTCCTTATTTTCGATCAATTCGAAGAGATCTTAGCCATCGATCCCTTTGATCTCGCAGCAAAACACGAATTTTTTGAGCAAGTAGGGCAAGCGCTCGAGGACCCTCGCTTTTGGGCGTTGTTCGCTATGCGCGAAGATTATTTGGCGGCCCTTGACCCGTTCCTCGACCCGATCCCGAATCGTCTCAAAGATACGCTCCGGCTCAATCTGCTCACCGCCGACGAGGCGCGCCAAGCCATCCAAGGTTCATCGGCCAGGGCCGGAGTGCAGTTTGAGGATCAGGCCGCCACCCAACTGATCAACGATCTGCGCAGCATTCAGATCCAGCGTCCCGATGGCAGCATAGCGGTTGAGGCAGGCCCATACATCGAGCCTGTGCAGTTGCAGGTGGTCTGTTTGCGGCTATGGGAACATCTCTTTGGCTCAGTGGATAGCAACCACGAGGCGCGCATCAGCATCGACGATCTGCAGGTATTGGGAGATGTCGATCAAACCCTTGCCGATTACTACGACCAGCATGTACAAGCTGTCGCAGAGAAGCATGGAGTGCCGGAGCGTGCGATTCGCGATTGGTTTACCAATCAGTTGATCACCGTAGATCGGCGGCGCAATCAGGTGTTGAAGCAGGCCCAAGAGAGTGCAGGGCTGCCCAATGAAGTCATTACAGGTTTGATCGATAGCCACTTGGTGCGGGGCGAAGAGCGGCGCACTATGACGTGGTACGAACTGGCCCACGACCGTCTGATCGACCCTATTCTTGAGAGCAATATCGCCTGGAAAGCTGCCAATTACAGCCTTTTACAAATGCGGGCGGAGATCTGGGAACAGAGGCAGCGCGATGAGAATCTCTTGCTGAGTGGCAAGCTGTTTGCCGAAGCACGAGAGTGGGCTATGGAGCACACAGATGAGCTCACAGCCACAGATATCGCCTTTTTACGAGCTTGTAGGAGAAATGAAAAGCTCAAACGAGGGCGGCTACTGGTACGTAGCATTCTGATTGTAGCGCTTGTTATTCTGCTACTGATCTCGACAGCAGCATGGTGGTTTGCGCAACAGGCCGAGGCAAACCAACGCCTGGCGGAAGAAAGTGCTCTCATATCTCGCGTGCTTCAACTCTCCACTCAAGCCCGCCAAAATAGTGAGCATAAGCCCCAATTCGCCCTACTTAGTGCCCTAACAGCGCTCGAAGTTGCTGATGAACATTCCGTCCAAGCCAGCGGATACGATAGCCTACGTACAGTCTTTGCGACCACTGGAGGCCAAGCATTGCGTGGCCACACTGGACAAGTGAGAGTAATGGCATTCAGCCCCGATAATCAATGGCTTGCAACGGGAGATGATGATGGCACCATACGCATCTGGCGGCCGAGCGAGCCGGAGAAACCCGTTTGGGTATTAACCGACCATGCAACACCTATCCGAGATTTAGCGTTTAGCAACGATGCCCGTTGGCTTGCATCGGGTAGTTCGGTTGGCTCGGTCTGGCTCTGGGATGTACGCACCTTTAGTAACAGCACACAACCGAAACCAATCCGTCTGCCGGCTTCCGCCCATCAAGATGTCCTTCAAATTGCGTTTAGCCCAGATAGCCGCTGGCTGATCACTAGCAACCTCGATAAAACCGTACGTATATGGTCAATCACAGATCAAACGTTGCAATACAACATCACGCTTAACAATACTGGTTCTGCACTCACGGTGAGTCCCGATGGCCGATGGGTGGCGGTTGGGACCGAGCAAGGTGAGCTATGGGTGTTTGATCTCACTGATTCCTCCCAGGAAATCAGCCAACCGATCACACCAAATAACGCAATCTATGCATTAGCTTTCGCACCAAATAGTAACCAACTGTTTATTGGTTATATGGATGGAACCGTCCAATGCAGCGCTATTGTGCCCGATCAGATTCCGTCGCTCACTGGAGGCTGTACGATCTCTACGCAGTCGGGAGAGCCGATAACAGTTAGTCAGATCAAACAGCCGGGCGCGGGCATCCACAGACTCGTCGTTCAGAAAAAGGCACTGATCGCCACCGATACAGAGGGTGTCCTTTGGCAATGGGCAAACGGCGACCTCACCCAAACACCGATCCGACAACGTGATCCTAGCGGCGCAATTACAGCAATGACGGTCGATCCGGATAGCAATTGGGTAGTTACCGGAGACAAACATGGCTCACTTCGCTTTTGGCCATTGACAGCCGCTCATACTCCATTTGTGGTACACGGCCACGAAGATGAGGTGCTTGCGCTCGCTTTTAGCCCCAATGGCGATTGGATGGTCAGCAGTGGGGCGGATTCGGATGGAAACGGAAGCGTACGATTGTGGCGCGCCCGCAGCCCTGAGCATGAACCGCAGACGTTTCGTTTGGGCAAGAACCAGGATCACATCGCCAGTAGCTCTACTTTGCTTGCAGCTAGTGGGCAAGATAAGGTATTGGTCTGGCAACAGAATGCACTAGAGAAGAAGCCGCTTGAATTGCCCATTAAGGGCTTCATCTCTGAACTGGCCTTCAGCCCGGATGGCCAATGGCTGACAGCCGGAACTTATGATGGTTCGCTCTGGCTATGGCGCACCGATCAGTTAACAGCCACGGTAGAACCAATCAAAATGCATGATGCAGTAATCGCAGCCCTCGATTTTAGTTCCGATAGTTCACACCTTCTCAGCGGCAGTTACGATGGGAGCGTCTATCTCTGGGATCTCAACAGACCTAATACCCCACAACTGTTAGGAACGCATACCAAACAAGTACGAGCAATGCGTATTAGCTCACAGGGAACTTGGCTCGCTAGTGCAGCCCAAGACGATGGTGGCGTATCGGTTTGGCGCAACATTGCCAAACCGCAACAGGTTCGAGAACTTCAGGCGGGCAGTAGTGTGACGCTCGATTTCAGCCCCGATGAGCGCTGGCTTGCCGTGGGCAATCGAGAGGGTGAATTATGGTTATGGAATACCGAGCAGTGGAATACACCTGTCCTCACCACAACGCTTCATAGTGCTGAATTAAGACAGGTGCGCTTTAGCCCCGATAATCGGTGGCTGGCTACAGCTGGCAACGATGGCGTTATTCAGCTTATTCGCTTGGATAATCCGCACGCCGAGCCGATCACACTGTACGGTCATACCAAAGCGATCAAGGCGTTGCGCTTCTCCTCCGATGGCAGCCTGCTCGCCAGCGCCAGCGAGGATAATACCATTGCCCTTTGGCCGGTGCAGAAGCCAGGCGAAGCATCGCTTATGCTGTATGGTCACGAGAATCGAGTAACTGATCTTACCTTTCTTGTTGGGGATCGTTTGCTAGCCTCCAGTGGCGCCGATGGAACTGTGCGGTTATGGCGCACTCACAATAGCGACCTGCAATCACAGATCTGCTCGATCACAGGGCGCAATCCTTCGCTCAGCGAGTGGCTACAACTTCACCCAGAAGAATCCTACCGCTCGCTTTGTAACAACATCGCGCGGCCACTCGACTATTACGACAACTTACTGAAACAAGAAGGTATCGCAGCAGCGATCCATGCCTACCAAGAGGATCAACAGCGCGATAGCACACTCGCGCCGCTGGTAGCCTGGGTTATTGCTCGAGCGGCAGGAAAAAGTGAGCAAGATATGTCTCAAGCGCTGGCATGGTATCAAGTAGCCTACGAGATCGATCCGCAATTGCGTGGTGTACGCTACGATGACCTCAACACCATTTGCGCGAATGGATCAGCCAGCGCGTATCTAGAACAGACACTTGAGGTATGTAATGCAGCGGAGGGGTTGAAACTCAACTATAACAACATCTACTTCAATCGCGCGATTGTGCTGGGCAAGCTTGGCCGAACAGATGAAGCGAGCAGCGATCTTGAGCGCTTTTTAGACTACGCAGAAGGCTTACGAAATGATCAGCAAAATATCGAGCAGGCCGAAAAATGGCACGCTGACCTAGAAGAAGGCCATAATCCGTTTCGTTAGCAACTAACGCGGCACTTCGCTCATCAGCGCCAACTGGTTGCCGGATAGATCGCGCAGAAACGCCATCCACAGGTCGTGATCCGCAAGTTGCGCGATCAGATGAGGATCGTCGTTGAACACCGCACCACGCTCGCCAAGCGCACGGTAGGCCGCGTGAATATCGGGGACGCGAAAGTAGATCGTGGTGGCGCTGCCGCTGCTCTGCCCTTCCTCGGACTGGCTGAGCATGAGCCGCACGCCACCGCAATCGAAGAAGGCCAACCCAGGCGGGGCGCGAAACAGCAACGGGATGCCCAGCACCTCGCTGTAGAAGCGCACCGATTCCTCCAGATCATCAACCAGCATGGCGATTTGGCCGATAGCCCCCAATGCTCCCGACGTTTCCGCAGTCATGGTCGCCTCCTTTAAGATCATACAAATGATGTACAGTATAGCACCGCACCCATGAGCATACCAGGGTACAATACGCAGCATCGTGTTTGCCAAGAAGCCTATTAGTGCTGGAGATACCTCATGCACGAACTGCTGCACCTCAGCGCTGAGCGCGCTAGCCAGTATCTTGCCTCGCTCGAAGAACGCAATGTCGCCCCAACCCCCGAAGCACTGGCCCAACTTCACGAACTCGGCGGCCCGCTCCCCGAACACCCCAGCGATCCGACCGCCGTTATCGACCTGCTCGATCGCATCGGCTCACCCGCTGCCACCGCGAGCGCTGGCGGGCGCTTCTTTGGCTTTGTAACGGGCGGTTCGTTACCCGCTGCGCTGGCCGCCAACTGGCTCAGCAGCACGTGGGATCAAAACGCCTTCTCAGCCGCCACCTCACCGCTGATCACCCGAATCGAGGAGATCTGCGAGCGTTGGTTGATCGACCTGCTGGGCCTACCGAGCGAATGCAGCGTCGGCTTTGTGACTGGCGCGACGATGGCGAACTTCAGCGCGCTGGCGACGGCGCGGCACGCACAACTCGAACGGGTCGGCTGGAACGTCGAGGAGGATGGGCTGTTTGGCGCACCGCCGATCACGGTGATCGTGGGCGACGAAGTGCATGTCAGCCTGTTGAAGGCGTTGAGCATGCTGGGCCTGGGGCACAAGCGCGTGGTGCGCGTGCCTGTGGACAACCAAGGGCGCATGCGCGCCGATGCGCTTCCGCCGATCAGCGGGCCGACGATCGTCTGCTTGCAGGCTGGCAATGTGAACACCGGCGCGTGCGATCCGGCTGCCGAGATCTGCGCGAAAGCGCATGAGGCCGGGGCGTGGGTGCACGTCGATGGTGCGTTTGGGCTGTGGTACGCTGCCGCGCCGAAACGGGCGCATTTGGCGGCTGGCCTAGCCGATGCCGATTCATGGGCTACCGACGGCCACAAGTGGCTCAACACGCCCTACGACAGCGGTTTGGTGTTCTGCCGCTGGCCCGAGAAGATGCGCGCCTCACTGTCGGTGCAGGCGGCTTACCTGATGCGTTCCGAAGGGCGCGGCGACTCCTACCAGTACACGCCCGAACTGTCGCGGCGCGCCCGGGCTGTTGATGTGTGGGCCGCGTTGCGCTCGCTAGGCCGCAGCGGCGTCGCCGACCTGATCGAGCGCTGCTGCCAGTACGCCAGCCGCTTCGCCGAGGGCTTGAGCGAAGCGGGCTACAGCATCCTCAACGAAGTGACGGGCAATCAGGTGCTCGTGTCGTTCGGCGAACCCGCCGTGACGCAGCGCGTGATAGCGGCGATCCAGGCCGATGGCACCTGCTGGTGCGGCGGAACGGTGTGGCAGGGGCAAACAGCGATGCGCATCAGCGTGTCGTCGTGGGCCACCACCGCCGACGATGTGGAGCGCAGCCTCGCAGCTATGCTGCGGATCGCGGCGGCGGAGAACGCCCGCGCTTAGCCACATCCGAATGATTGCTTACAGAATCAGCATGCTTGCTGAACAACCTTGCTTCAGCGTTAGACGAATACCAGCATTTTCAGGAAAGGTGGTGTCGATGCGCTGCGCGTAGCAGCGCATCGACACCACAAAAAACGTCACATACCTTGCTGCCGCAGGCTAAAACGGGTCTGTTACAGACACTGTGCAACTGGATTTGATATTAGCCACCAAAGCGTATTGATAGGGTAGACCGAATGCTGTCCATCCCTCTGAAATGCAAACAAACCGTGGATAAAGAAAAAGGCATCGTAGGTTGCGTTCCTACGATGCCTTTTGCGTGAGGAAGGGATTACGCCTTCACTTCCTCGGGCTTCTGGCCGTTGGTCGAAACGCTCGGCGGCACAGGAGTGCGGTTCTCGCCGTCGGCGTTGATGAAGTCCTCGACAAGCTGGCGAGCCTGATCGTCGGTGTACTGAATCGGCGGGGTCTTCATCAGATACGACGACGGACCATCGAGCTGGCCGCCGATGCCGCGATCAAGCGCGAGTTTGCACAAGCGCACGGCGTCGATCACCACACCCGCGCTGTTCGGGCTGTCCCACACTTCGAGCTTCACTTCCACGTTCAGCGGCACATTGCCGAAGGTGGTGCCTTCCATGCGGATGTACGCCCACTTACGGTCGGTGAGCCACGGCACATAGTCGCTCGGACCGACGTGCACGTTATCGGCGGGCATCTCGTAGCCGAGCTGGCTGGTGACCGCGTTGGTCTTGGAGATCTTCTTCGACTCGAGGCGCTCGCGCTCCAGCATATTGAAGAAGTCCATGTTGCCGCCGAAATTCAGTTGGTAGGTGTTATCGAGGCGCACGCCACGCTCACGGAACAGGTTGGTCAACACGCGGTGCGTGATCGTAGCGCCGACCTGGCTCTTGATATCGTCGCCGATGATCGGCAGATTGCGATCCTTGAAGCGCTTCTGCCAGTAGGGCTGCGAGGCGATAAAGACCGGGATACAGTTGACGAACGCGCAACCGGCCTCCAACACCTGCTCGACATACCACTTGGTCGCCATCTCCGAGCCGACGGGCAGGTAATTCACCACCACATCGGTGCCCGTATCTTTCAGAATCTTGACGATATCAGCGGTGGAACCGAGGGCTTTCTTCACGCGCGTGCTGAGGTACTTGCCCACGCCATCGTGCGTCATGCCACGGTGCACCTTCACACCCAAATGGGGCACATCGGAGAATTTGATGGTATTGTTCGGCTCGGCAAAAATAGCCTCGGAGAGGTCCAAGCCGACCTTAGTCTCGACGACATCGAAGGCCGCCGAGAACTCCACATCACCGATATGATAGCCGCCCAAATTGACGTGCATCAAGCCGGGCACCATCTCATCATCCGGCGCATTGCGATAGAACTCGACACCCTGTACCAACGACGACGCACAGTTACCCACGCCAATAATAGCAACACGAACTTTCTTATTACCGCTCATGATGAACAGGTTCCTCCATTAAAGGTATCGCCAGGCGTCCAAACCAGGCGCTAGATGTAAAACGAACAAACCGATACAGACGCGGTTTGTCACGATCCCAGCAGAATCACAGGCAACTATGCCGCTCGGCATACAGGCCATCGGCCTTGTTGTTAATACACTTTTGGGCGTGCAAACAGCAATTGTACCAGGATTACACATGTTGTGCTTGGAGGCTGACGCGCAAACACAACAATGCCCACAAAAGCAAAGGAGTGTTTGAGCAGGTCGCTCTCACACCCCTCGCGAACCGACGCTTACGAAACGCGAACATCGCGGCGGGCGGTGATCACGCCGGTGTTTAGGCCGATCGTGCTGAGGCCGCCGAAGAAGCGGGCGTGCTCGATCTTCACGCAGGCGTCCATCACCACTTCGAGGCCCGCGTCACGGGCGCGGCGCGCGGCATCGTGGTTGATGACGCCAAGCTGCATCCACACGACCTTCGCGCCAATCGCAATGGCTTCCTCCACAATCGGCGGCACCGCCGCAGGATCGCGGAAGATATCGACGATCTCAACAGGTTCGGGGATGTCGCTGAGCGACGGGTAGCAGCGTCGCCCTAGAATCTCCTTCTCGCGCGGGTTCACCGGAATGATGTTGTAGCCCTCGGCGAGCATGTAGATCGCGGCGAAATGGCTGGGCCTGAACGGATTCGCCGATAGACCCACCATTGCGATATTGCGGTAGGAGCGTAAGATGCGCAGCCGATCGAAGGCGGTGGTGGCGAATTCGGTGCCGTTCACCAACGATCCTGCGTTCACTCCAGTCAACATCTCGGACATTCTCTATCTCCTCTGGCAATACGCCAGTTCGCATACTCAGCTTAGCGCAGAGCCTGATCCAGGTCCCACAGCAGGTCGTCGACATCCTCCAGGCCGATCGAGAGGCGGATCATCTCGGGGAGCACACCACTGGCGCGCTGCTCCTCCTCGCTCAACTGCTGATGCGTGGTGCTGGCCGGGTGAATGACCAGCGACTTGGCATCGCCGATGTTGGCGAGGTGCGAGAACAACTGCAAGCGCTCGATGAAGCGTCGGCCCGCCTCCAAGCCGCCCTTCACGCCGAAGGTGAGCACCGCGCCCGAGCCTTTCGGCAAGTAGCGCTGAGCCAGGGCGTGGTAGCGGCTACTGGGCAGCGATGGGTAATTGACCCACGCCACCTTGGGGTGCTCGTTGAGGAAACTCGCCACGGCCTTGGCGTTCGCCACGTGCCGATCCATGCGCAGGCCGAGCGTCTCGACGCCCTGCAGGAACAGAAACGCGTTGAACGGGCTGAGCGCCGGACCGAGGTCGCGCAAGCCCTCCACACGGGCCTTCATGATGAACGCGAAGTCGCCGAACGTCTCGTAGAAGCGGATGCCGTGGTAGCCCTTGCTCGGTTCGAGCAACTGCGGGAAGCGGCCCTCGCCCCACGGGAAGCGCCCACTATCCACGATGATGCCGCCGATGCTGGTGCCGTGGCCGCCGATAAACTTGGTGGCCGAGTGCACCACAATATCCGCGCCGTGCTCGATCGGGCGGCACAGGTACGGCGTCGCAAAGGTGTTGTCGATCATCAGAGGTATGTTGTGCTCGTGTGCGATGGCGGCCACCGCTGCAATATCGAGCACGTTGATGCTGGGGTTGCCGATCGTCTCGCCGTAGAGCACCTTGGTGCGCGGCGTGATCGCCCGTCGGAAGTTCTCAGGGTCCTCGGGATCGACGAACACGGTGTTGATGCCCATGCGACGGAAGGTGACATCGAACTGCGTGTAGGTGCCGCCGTAGAGTGTGTTTGCGGCCACGATCTCATCGCCCGCTTCGAGCAGGCTGGTGAGCGCGACCATCTGGGCGGCTTGCCCGCTACCGACCGCCAACGCGCCCACGCCGCCCTCGAGCGCGGCCAAACGCTCCTCGAACACGGCGTTGGTCGGGTTCATAATGCGGGTGTAGATATTGCCAAAACGCTGCAAATTGAACAGGTTGGCAGCGTGCTCGGTATCTTCAAATACAAACGAGGTGGTTTGGTAGATCGGCACCGCCCGTGAGCCGGTGGTTGGGTCAGGGCGCTGGCCAGCATGCAATGCTAGGGTATTGAAGCCAAAGCGCCGGTCGTAGTTCGACATCCCTTCACTCCTTTAGATGGTTACTAGCAGCAAGCCCAACAGAAGGTCTCACGTCGGGCCGAGCGCACAACTGGCAGGTCTTTTCGGCACACACTTGGCACCATTGCGCGATGTCTCAGCGCTCGGCAGCGGCGTGCAGCCTACGAGCGCATCGCGCAAACAATGGATGTGTACGGCAGCGCTGATGGTGATCTGTGCTGGCGGAATATTATAGCAGAGCAGCCAAACAACCGTATCACACAATCGCTACAATTCGTCTACAACGGGAATAATCTCGCGGCCAAACGTTTCGAGCAGGGCGATTTCGTGCACATTCGGCATATTGAAGATCGCTTGCTGCACACCCATCGCCGCCCACTCACGGCACTGCGCGATCAGGCTGGCGGGCGTATCCTTGCCATCCAGATTCACGGTGTGCAGGATGGTGCGCTCGATCTCGTCGTACGGGCGCCCAATCGCGTCGCAATGCCCGCGTAGGATGTCGAGCTTTTGGCGCAGCGCTTGGTTGCCCAAATGCGTGAACAGATTGCAGGCGTTGGCGTACTGCGCGACAAGGCGCAGAGTCTTTTGCTCACCACCGCCGCCGATCATAATCGGCGGGTGCGGCTGCTGCAGCGGCTGCGGGTGGTTCAGCGGATCTTCGAGCAGGTAGTGCTGCCCGCGGTACGGCGTGCGATCGTCGCGCCACATCTGGAGCACAATCTGCAGACATTCTTCCAGCATCTCGAAGCGCTGCTTGAGCGGCGGAAACGGCACACCCAAGCCGCGCGCTTCGGCCTCGAACCAGGCCGCGCCGATGCCCAAATAGGCCCGCCCGCCCGACAGCACATCGAGCGTGGTGACGGTTTTGGCCAGCAGGCCTGGGTAACGGTAGATCACGCCAGTCACCAGCGTGCCGAGCTTCACGCGCTTGGTCAGCGCCGCAATATAGTTGAGGACGCTGTAGCTCTCCAGCATCGGCTCCTCGGGCGGACCAATGATCGCAATCTGAAAGAAGTGATCCATCACCCAGATGCTAGCAAAACCCGCATCCTCGGCAGTGCGCACGATGTCGGCCAGGCGCGGCCCAATCCCCGCCGTGCCACCGGGCCAACTGAAGTTGGGAAGTTGCAAACCGATTCGCATAGGATTCCTCCTACAGCTATGCGCCAAACCGCAATACTTGACGCCTGCCATCTTTCACTATAACGTTGAATCTGCCGATAGTGGATGTTTTAGCGGGTGATGGACAGGTACGAGGCGAAGTTTACGCGCTCGATGGGGTTTGCGCAAAGGCAGCGAGGGATACTGTTTTAGCAATCCGGCGAGTTCGCGGCGCACCTGCTGCCAGTACGGCCACGAAAAGCCCGTAAACGCAATCTGCTCGGCGGGCTTCGAGAGCGCCGTGACCTGAGGATGCAGGTATATGGCAAACTTCGGCATATCAGCGCACACCAGCAAAAAGACTTCTGAGGTCTATCATACCAGTTTCGTGAGACAGCGAGTGTCCAATTTGTATACCTTTTTTGAATGGTATACCTGTATGCACAATGCTATAATGAAGTTTAGGAGCTAAAGCATGTATACATCGGATGGTGTATAAGTTGAACATTTCGATGGTTGTTAGAAGCGAGGTCTAACGTGGAGCTTCAAAGCGCTGGTAGCTCCTCACTCCAATACGTCGACCCGTATCCATAGCTTATCGTTTCTCTGGATAGAGGAGCCTCAAGCTGGCGACTTGGCTGATCTACTTCATAGGTCGTTGTTTAGGTAAGAAGAATACCCACAACATCCTATCTCGCTCAAGCGATCATTCCGACCTGCTCTTAGCATCATTTGCAAGCACCTTGTATACATCCTACAATCCTCGCAAATATTCTCAAGGACAGCTATGTTGAGCGTGAGCCTTACGGTGCTAGGGACGTGTTCGCTTACCGTATCAACAACGACCATCACCCAGTTTCCCACCGAAAAAGTTCGTGCACTCCTGGTATATCTCGCGCTAGAGCCACGCCCACATCGACGAGAGGCTATCGCCGAACTCCTATGGCCCGATAACCGTCCCGGCATGGCGCTCAGGAACTTGCGCCTCTCGCTGTTCCGTATACGCCAAATGCTCACCACAATCGATCCCCAACTGGCAGATCGATTGCTATTCATCGATCGGCAGACCATCCAACTCGCGCCCGACATTCTCTCCGTCGATGCGCTCCGCTTCCAAGCGGCTATAGATGTGTGTGAGCAACACAGCCACCACGCTATCAGCGAATGCGCCACTTGCCGAGCACAACTGAGCGCTGCGGTTGCCGAATATCAGGGCGACTTGTTGCCACATCTCACCCTCCCCGATGCTCCAATCTTCGAGGAATGGCTTCAACTCCGGCGCGAAACGCTGCGCAATATGGCGCAACATGCACTCCACACGCTGACCACGGGCCTGGTGAACCAGGGCAATTATCAGCAAGCACTGAACTTCGCCAACCAAGCGCTGCTGCTTGATCGGTACCGCGAGGAGAACCATCGGCAGGTGATGCTGTTATTGGCCTATTTAGGGCAACCACAGCGCGCCCTGAGTCAGTACCAACGCTATTGCCAGATCCTCAAACAAGAGCTTGGCCTCGATCCAACAGGCGAGATCGTGACGTTGATGCAGCAGATCAAATCGGGACAATTGATCACACCTTCAACACACAGCTACGCTCGCATCGCACTCTCAACAGATACGCTCAGACCGCAGATTGTGCATAACAACCTGCCCGGAATGCAGACCGAACTGGTGGGCCGCCAACGCGAACTCGCCGAACTGAGCAACTTGCTCGATTCGGACCATATGCGCCTGTTAACTCTCATCGGTATGGGAGGGATGGGCAAAACGCGCCTCGCCATCGCCCTCGCGCAAGCGAACGTCGCAAAGTACCGTCATGGGGCGGTGTTCATAGCGTTGGGCGCACTCACCTCCACAAGTTCCCTCACCACCCTCATGCTCAACGCATTGGATTTGCATACAGAGGGCGATCCGCTCCAGTATCTCATCCGCTACATACGCGATAAACAACTCCTGCTCGTGCTCGACAACGCCGAACATCTGCTCAACGATGTCAGCGAACTCGCGCTAGCCCTGCTACAGGCGTGCCCACATCTCCAGATTCTGGTGACATCGCGCGAGCCGCTCCTCGTCCGTGGAGAGCATCTCTACCACGTATCGGCGCTCGACAGTGAGCCAACCAGCGATAAGCAGACCGAGCAGCCCGCCTCCGTGACGATGTTCGTGCAGTGCGCACAACGCATGCAAGCCAATCTGCAACTCGACGACGAAACACTCGAACAGATTCACACCATCTGCCGCTTAGTGCAGGGTGTGCCGTTGGCGATCGAGCTTGCGGCGGCTTGGACAGCCCATTACTCGTACGCTGAAATCGTCCGTGCGATCAGCGAGAGTGTGGATTTTCTGTCGTTCGAGTGGCGCGGGGCACCGAAGCGCCAACAGAGCATGCGAGCGGTCTTTCTGTGGTCGTGGAACTTGCTGTCATCAGCCGAACAGGAGGCGCTCCGTACGGTCGCCCTCTTTCAAGGGGGTTTCACGCAGGAGGCCGCACTGGCGGTCGGCTCCATCACGCCGATGATGCTGATACGGCTCAGCCAAACATCACTGCTCAGTTTCACTGAACACACCAACGGCAAGCGCTACGCTATGCACGAACTGCTTCGCCAGTATGCGCTCGAACAGTTTGAGAGTGACGAACAGCGTATCCAAGCCGAAGCGCGGCACTGTCGCTACTACCTCGCCTACTTGGCATCGCGCGAACAGCGCCTGATGGACAACGAGCCACGGGCCGCTGCTGCCGAGATTTGGGCCGAGATGGACAATATCCGTCAGGCGTGGAAGTGGGCCTCACAACACGCCTACGCAGCCGAGATCGAACAGTGCGTCGATGCGCTCTATCAATTTTATATGGTCTCGGGGTTGGTTGCCGACCGTCTGCCTATGTTTGCGCTGGCCTGCGAGGCGTTCGCCGACCAAGCGGCGCAACCCACAGCGGATGCTCAAACGCGGCGAGTGTACGGCAAACTGCTGGGCTTTCACAGTATGGCGCTGGCCCGCACCTTCCAAATCAAGCGCGCCATTGAGGTGGTGCAGTTGGCGATCGCGCACAAACAGTGGAGCCCTGTAGGGATGATTATGGCGCACATGGCCTGGAGTCTTGCGCTCTTTAATCAGGGCGATTACTACGGCTCACGCGAGCAGGTCGAATTGGCGTTGGCGCACAATACCAAGGCACAGCACAACAACCATCGCTCGGCGCTGCAACGCATGGTCGATTGGGCGGCTTACGTGTGGCTCTCCGGGCTCAATCTCAGGCTCAGCGATTACCAACAGGCGCACGATTACGCAGAGCGCTCCCGTATCTTCTGCGAAACCTACAATCTCCAGCTCGGCAGGGTCGATAGCCTGCTCATCTTGGGCGATGTCGCGCGCATCACCTACGATCTGCCCGCCGCACGCCGCTATTACGAGCAATCGCAACAGATGGCCTCGCAGTTGGCGTCGCGCACAACCGAGAGCCGTATCTTATTCGGCTTGGCCGAGGTGCTGCGGTTGCAAGGCGTGTACGCTCAGGCTCGCAATGTGCTTGAGCATGCCCTCGGTGTAGCGCAGGCAACCAACGAACAATGGAACGGCTACCTGCTCAGTGTGGCGCTGATTCACCTGCTTCACTTGAGCGGCAATCCATCGCTCGCAAAGCACAGGTATCTGCGCCTGAGCCGCAGTGACGAGATGCGTATCGCCCCATCGCACCGCATCACCGCCCTGTTGGCCCTCAGCGCCTATTTGCTGCACGTTGGAGAGCTCGCGGAAGCCAACGCGCACGCCGAGGAAGCCTACCAATTGGCGTGTCGCTCAAGCCACACCTACGATCAAGCGCACAGTCTTGTGTTGATCGCACATAGCCGCGCGCTCCTGCAGCATCCGCAGGCGGAATCGGCGTATCGGCAGGCACTGCAGATCTACGAGAGCATCCCAAACCAAGGCGCCGCAGCCGAGGCCTGGGCCGGCTTGGCTGCACTGGCGTTGCAGCGCCACGATCCGATTGACGCATACCATGCCGCCAAACAGATTATGCACAGCATCGATAATGGGCTACGGATTGGGCTCAACGAACCGTTCTTCGCCTACCAAACTTGTGCCTACATCCTCCAAATCCTCGACGATCCCGAGGCCGAGCGCATCCAGCGCGCCGCCAACCAGATGATCGAGTTGTACGCCGCAACGCTTGACGATGATCACGCACGTCAAGCATTCCGAGAGCGCGTACAGGCCAACCACCTGCTGCGTTATACCAGTTTGGGCGCTGTGGGGTAGCAGAAGTTATGCGGCGTCGGCCCAGGCGAGGTAGGATTCGAGCGAGCCGTTGTAGTAGACATGCACCACTTGGTTGTGCGTGATACGAGCAACGGCATCCCACACCTCGTCGTCGGTGTCGCCGTACACAACCAGCATGCCGCGCTCAGGCGCATATTCGTCTTCGCCTGGCGGAATCACGAACGCAAGCCACTTGTTTGGGTAACGCTGCTCAACCTCGGCGATCAGCTCGACGCGCCCGCGCTCCTCCATGCCCGTGTACGGACAGCCGCAGGTGCAGTTGGGGCCGCACGATGAGCCATCGGTGCCGCAGGACATTGTGGTGCCACCGTGCTCGGCGGTGGTAAGGTTGATCAGGACTGGCATAAGACTTTTCCTTTAGCCGAAGCCGCGCCCGAGCAATAGATTCAGGCGCGGCTTCAGAAAACAACGTATTAGAGGTGGATGGGCTGACCCTCGGCGGCTGCGTGCTCAGCCTCGCCCAATGCTTCGTACAGCGTCGGGTGGGCGTGAATGGTGCGCATCAGCGACTCGGAGGTAGCCTCGTGCGAGAGTGCCACACCGCCCTCGGCGATCAGCTCGGTGGCGTGCGGGCCAATGATATGAATGCCCAGTACCTCGTCATACTGCTTATCGGAGACGACCTTCACAAAGCCAAACTTGGCGTCGAGGATACGCGCCTTGCCATTGGCCGAGAAGGGGAACTTGCCGACCTTCACGTCGTAGCCCAGCTCGCGAGCCTTGGCCTCGGTCAGGCCCACGCTGCCGATCTCGGGGTTGGTGTAGGTGCAGCCCGGGATCTTGTTGTAGTCGATCGGTGGTGGGTTGTGCCCGGCGATGTGCTCCGCCGCCACCAGCGCCTCGGCGGAAGCCTTGTGGGCCAGCCAGGGCGTCTTGACCGTGCAGTCGCCGATCGCGTAGATACCCTCGACATTGGTGCGCATCATGCTGTCGACTTTGATGAAGCCGCGCTCGTCGGTGGCCACACCAACTTCCTCCAGGCCGATGCCCTTGTTGTTGGTGGCCTGCCAGCCGATGCCCACCAGCATGCGCTCGGCGGTCAGCTTCTGCTCCTTGCCGTCGGCATCGATCACCGTGGCGGTGACCTGCGTATCGGTGCGCTCGACCTTGGTGAGCTTCGCGCTGGTCAGCAACTTGATGCCGCGCTTGGTGAAGGCGCGGGCCAACTCGGCGCTCACTTCTTCATCTTCCACAGGCACAATGCGCGACTGCATCTCGACGATCGTGACCTCCGAGCCGAAGGAGCGGAACATCGAGGCGAACTCGCAGCCGATCGCGCCTGCGCCGATCACGAGCAGCGACTTCGGCACTTCCTTCAGGTTCAGCGCGCCCGTCGAGGAGAGGATGCGATCCTCATCGAAGGTGGCACCGATCTGCGGGATATCGCGGGCCTTGGCGCCCGTGGCGATGATGATATTTTTAGCAGTCAGGTTGATCTGCTTACCGTCGTTACCGGTGACCTGCACGCTGTTGCGACCAGCGATGCGGGCGCTGCCGTTGATCGTATCGATCTTGTTCTTCTTCATCAGGAAGCTAACACCCTGCGTGCTAGCCTTCACAACGCGATCTTTATTGGCCATTGCAGCGCCAAAATCCAACGAAACATCCTGCGTAACCACGCCAAAGCGCTTGCCATCGCGGGCTTCTTCGAGGAGATCGGCGGTGTGGAGCAGTGCTTTGGTGGGAATACAGCCGACATTGAGGCAGACGCCGCCCCAGTATTGGCGCTCGACAACCGCAACTTTAAGGCCCAATTGCGATGCACGAATCGCGGCAACATAGCCGCCAGGACCCGCGCCAATCACAACAACATCATACGTTGTATCGCTCACTGAAACAACCTTTCTTTGGATGGACAGGTGATGTAAGCCTATTGTACCACAACGCTACGCGATAAGCGTGTAAAGTGCCGCACAATACATCGAATTTTAGGAGGCAAGATCGGCGGAGATTTCGGGGTTCCCTGCAATCAAACTGTAACGCACGTCTGTTGATCGCATCATACCCTGGGGAGTACCATTGGATGCAGGAAAGAGGAATGCGCGCTCCCGCGCGCCAGGACATCCATACCAGGAGGAGCGCTATGTTTGGACGCCGAAACCCGAACGCCCCGACCGAGCCAACTTCGGCCAACACCTCAACTTCCGAAGGCGATATCGACCTCGATCTGTTGCCCGAGCTGCCGGCGATGTTGCCACCCCGCCGCCGAGAGCCAGCGCCAGAGCCACCGCCTTCGGAGCCTGCTTGGCACGCCAGCGCCACCCCTCCGCCACCCGAGCGACCAGTGCGCACCCCCGGCGCACCACAGCCCTACGATCAAGGCCAAGGCACGTCGAACGCGCCGAACACACAGGCCACCAACGCAACCAGCAAACCAGCCGATGACCCGGTGATCGTCACGCAGACGGTGCCCACCGCAGCCCCAGGCGGCCCAACGATCACGCTGCCGCGCTACACCAACAGCGCCCCAGCCGAGAAGCCCGCCCTCTCACGTCCGAAGACCACCGCCGAGAGCGTGATCGGCCCTGATGACTTCTTCGATGGCCGCTACCGCTCGGAGCGCGGTGTGCGCATCCAGGGCCACGCACGTGGCTCCATCGAATCGCGCCAGTACATTTATGTCGAGTCGGGTGCCGATGTGGAGGCAGATCTGGAGGCCGAGGACATCACGGTGGCGGGCAACTTCACCGGCAAGATCGTCTGTCGCCGCAAGCTCGAGATTGCGAGCACAGGCAAGGTTCACGGTCAGATCACCACTGCGGTGCTCATTGTGCAGGAAGGTGGGCTGATCGATGGCGAACTGCATATGCAAGACGAGCAACCGCACTCCGCAGCGTGAGCAAACGCGCACAACTCGATGGACGCACGAAAAAGCGCTTGCCATCAACAGTGGCAAGCGCTTTCGTTTGGTGGAGCTAAGGGGGCTCGAACCCCTGACCTCAACACTGCCAGTGTTGCGCTCTCCCAGCTGAGCTATAGCCCCGTATGGGAACGACCTGGGCGACTATTTGCGTGAAAAAACGCTTGCAGCGAGCAAGCGCTTTCGTTTGGTGGAGCTAAGGGGGCTCGAACCCCTGACCTCAACACTGCCAGTGTTGCGCTCTCCCAGCTGAGCTATAGCCCCAAATTGTCTGTGTGGTGGAGGTGAGGGGGCTCGAACCCCTGACCTCAACAGTGCGATTGTTGCGCTCTCCCAGCTGAGCTACACCCCCACGCGCCAAGTAGTATAGCAGCGAAGGTTGCTCCTGTCAAATTGCATCGGGCCGCCACAGAGCGCCATCACGGAGATGATGGGGTGGAGCTGGTATCCACTTTTCAACTAACACTGTCTAACCAAACTTGGCATTACTGGGAATGAACAAGAGAAGAGGCATCGGTGCGATTTGCAGGCTGTTCGAGCGAGACGAAGTATTCCAGCAATAAACGATGAATAAACATGTACCCGCCGCCAACTTTCCGCAAGATAATTTGCCCATCACAATAATCTAAAAACGGTATGAGGCTCAGGGGAAGCACACGATTGAACCAGAGAACCAATCGCAGCGCAACATGTTGGATACACGCATCACCACCTTGTAAAGCACCGATGAAAAAGGGAATAATTCCGATTGCCATTCCATTCAAAAATGGACTTCCTTGGGTCTGAACGATAAACCCTGCAGCAATCCCACCACACAGGCCATAGACTGTTGCACTTAAAAGAGCGTTATATGCAGAACGGTGGATACCTTGATTTGGATCTGAACGCTCTTCTATTGGAACGATATCGAAACTGCTTACCGCCATACCACCCAGCAAAAAAGCGACAGCTATCCTCGCCGCCATATTCAGGCCCTCGATGAATTCCCCATTTAACGAACCGATAAAATAACTAGCAACCGCCACTAGAGGTCCACCAATCAACCCTGATACCAGACCGATCGTTGCCCCACGCTTTATTTTTGCCCACGACGACCATCTCATAATCTCTGTGGGTTTAATTTGACTTCGCAAGCCACAGACCAAACCTATCGGGCCTCCGCTAACCAAACCCAATATGAGCGCAACTACCAGGCTTCTCATCTCACCAATTGTTATAAACAATATAATCAAGAAATAGAGAATAAAAACGATAGTAAATACCAAGATGCCAATCATCGTCGTGCCAACAATAAACGCGTTGCGTTGACCTCGCTCGATCAACCACGAGGGTTGCATATACTCTAAGTAATAGATCGATTGAGCATGGTCATTCATTCGTACTGCCAACCAACATAGTCTGCGTATTGTTCGCTCAAAATTGTAACGCTCCTGCTTCACCCGCCGCGTAAGCATTCGCTTGATATAGGCTGCGAAAAGTTGGTGTCTACGCTGCTCTAACGTACCTTGGGACGATAGCTCAGTAATAGCAACATCCCGATAAGTTAACATCATAATATTGAATATGAGCGGGGTTTTGGCCAGTTCATACAGGGTCGCATCGCGCTTGAAGGCCTCCCGCAAGCCTTGGAGTTGCTTCCCAGCCTCTTTCAACTGCGCGTCGATCTGTGTCGGCGACAAAGTTTGAATAAGAATCGCCCCATGCAACTGTAACTTATTCCTCAACATCGTATAATCGGCAACGCGGCTACACACGACGAGCGAGAACATACCATGATCACGCCGATAGGCGTTAATAGCCGTGACGCATGCCTCACGATATTCTTTTCGTACCTCATCGAGTCCATCGAGCAAAGGTATGATCTCGTTGTTCTGCACCCATGACTGAGCAAGCGCTCGCGAGACTTGGTACTGCTTATGTAATTCGTCAACCAACCAGGTAGCCAGCGGAGGGCGTTTCAATGCCCACGAAGATAAATTAAAGACTACTGGTATCCGATCATCTGTATTCTGTTCTGCACGGGCTATCAGATCGCGCGCTAACTCCAACAGCAATATTGTTTTGCCACTTCCAGGCTCTCCCAGGATCAGCAAGGCACCACTGTATTCCTCAAATATGTCGAGGACCGACGCTCCAGCAGACAATATACGTGGCGGTGCTGTAAGTTCTGGACTAGAGAATTCCTGATACTGGGCTTGAAATGTCAAATCAACAGCCTCAGGCACCTCAACCAAACCAAGCGCCAAACGCGCCTTCGCAGTAACAGAACGCTCCAGATACTTTGCTATCCATATTGACTTCACTTTTTGAAGCATCGCGTTACGATTGGGGTCAGGGGGGCGCTCAACATTGTAAATGATCTGCGTTCCTATCACAGAACCAACGCTACCGCCGCTTATATTTATATTCTGAGACGCCCCAACTGTGGTTGGATCAGAATGACCCGTGGAGGGCAAGGTTTTATGCTCCCTTGACTTGGAGATGGCCAGTGGAGGGCCTTCGTCATCAGGTAAATCATCAACTGCGACACTATGCGCTCGGAGCGTTCGCTTAATCCGTGCAATACTGGCACGGATATCCTCTATCTCAAGGATAACATGGGGTGGCGTGTAATCACCCAGTCGAGTGTATTGATCGAGAAGAGCCGCTAACGTCCGACGATGCGTCAGAAGCCGTTGTTGTTGAATAGCGATGGTTTCATGATCGAGCATTGCAATGGTGTTTCGCTTAGATGAGGATCACCTTAAAATGATTGTAACATAAGAAATGGGCACCATCAAAACTTCTACAGATGCCACTGCAAGTAATAACAGTCTATGCAATCGATTATTACAGCGCCCAAAGCCCATCACCAGAATGAGCATGGTATAATTGCCCGCGCTCGTTCGTCGCCACTGAAAGCTCAAAAGGACGCCTGTGCTTGTTGTGATTGGTCAGATACTCTGGATCTGCGCGTGTGCCCTTGTGCTGTGTGTGTACACCGGATGGGGCCTCACTGCCCTGGCTTTACCCCGCTCGCTGCGCCCCTACACCGCCCTGCTCACACCGCTGATCGGCTACGCCCTCACGATCCTGGTTGGTTATCTGGCCGTCAGCACAGTGCTGAACCTGCGCTGGGCGCTAGCGCTGCTGCTGGTGCTCACCACCGCGCTCAACGTGTGGGCCTGGCATCGTGGCACCCGTCCCAACCCGCTCAGCTGGCTGCGCGACGAAGCTGCACTGCTGGCGTTGCTGCTGCTCACCACGCTGATCGGCGTGCTGCCGCTGTTGAACTACGGCTTCATCACCGTGATCGGCCAGGGCTGGGATACCGAGAGCTACTTCCCGATGGCCTGGCACCTGCTCGATTATCCGGTCGCCCGCATCCCCGAAGCGCCCTCTAGCCCCTTGCGCACCCTGGTCAGCGATCCGCCGAAGATCGGTGTCACGCTCGGCTTCTCAGTGTTCCAAGGCTTCACCATGCTGATCAGCCAGCAGACTGCGTTGCAGACCTTCGCGCCGTTGCTGGCGCTGCTGCGCACGCTGGGTGTGTTGAGCATTTACATCTGGTTGCGAGGCACGATGGGCCTGGGCCGCTGGACGGCCTGGCTCGGCGCGGCTGGCGCATCGGCTGGGGCGCTGATGCTGTGGATCAGCTACTTCAACTTCGGTATGCAGATGTCGGCCTGGCCGCTGTTGGGCTTGGGGCTCGTGATGGGCATCGCCGTCGTTGAGGCGCTGGCCCGCCCCGATGGCACACAGGGCCACCCGCTGCGCACGCTGCTGCCCATCGCGCTGCTGGGTGGCGTTGTGCTCGCCGCGCTACCGGTCGCCTACTACCCGGCCCTCACGATCTGGGTGCCGATGGCGGTCGGGTTGGGCGCGGCCCGCCTGATCGAGGCGTTCTACGATCGGGAACAGCGCCAAGCGGGCATGCCACTGCGCCTCGTCGGTGGCGCGCTCGCCCTGGGGCTAGCTACCCTGCTGCTGGGCTGGCTCACCATCCCCGATTACTTCGCGGGATTCAGCTTCCGCTACTCCATCCCGGCCCAGCACGTCGGTCCCGAGCGCTACATCGCCCTGGCCGAGACGATCGGCCTGATGGCGTTTCGCCTGCCCGACCAGGGCGCGCAACCGCCCGCCTGGCTGGTGAGCGTCGGCATGGCGCTGCTCGGCCTGCTGGTGCTGGTGGGTTTCCTGCTGCCCGCCACCAACTCCACCGCCGCAGAATCGCCCGAACAGGCGCGACCGCTCTACCGCGTGCGCTGGCTGCTGCTGATCGCCGCTGTGCTGGCTTACCTGGCCTGGCTGCGACTCAACCGCTCGTACCCCTATGCCTACATGAAGGGCAGTTCCTACGCTGGGTTCGTGGCTTGGGGCGCGTTCGCCTTCGGCTTGCAAGCGTTGATGGGCCGCCGCAACCTGCGCCCACTGCTGATCGCGCTGGGCCTCGCGCCGCTGCTGCTGGCGGGCTGGTCGCAGGCGCTGACCATCCGCGATCACTGGCGCGGCCCGGCTATCTTCACCCGCGACATCGCCGCCTTCGACGCCGCCGCCCGTCGTATTCCACCAGGCTCGACTGTGGCCGTCACCAGCGACGGCGCGTTCACCGGGCCGATAAGCGGCCAGTTGATCGATTCGCTGTATGGCAACACGATCTGGGGGCACGTCTCGACCGCCTACACCGTCTACGATGTTTGGCCGACTGGACAACTGCCCGATTACGCGCTGCTCTCGGCCAACGAGCAGCCGTGGCCGCTGCGCTACGGCGGTGAGGAGATCTGGCGCAGCAACACCAATGCGCTCTACCGTCTCAACGCCCAAGAGCGCGTGTTGCAGGGCCGCAGCGAGTTCTACAGCCCCACGCCTCCCACCAGCCGTAGCTCGCCCGGCGCGCTAGCGATCTGGCGTCGAGCCGGCGCAAACCTGCCGATCAGCAACACCGAGCCGCTCAGCATCGCGGTGGGCGATATGCTCAGCTTTGGCGATGCGGTTCCACAGGGCGCGTCCGATTTCCAACAGTTACGCATCACCGTCGCGAATCTGCGCGCCCAACAGCTCACGCTGCGCTACGGCGAGCAGCAGGCGCAGGTCGCCATTGAACCAGGCGTGAATGTGATCAGCCTGGCGCTGCCTACGCCAACCACGCTCACGCTCAGCGCCGAGCAGCCGTTGGCGTTGGTGGATGTGCAGGCCAGCAGCGCCTCCGAGGCCCAAGCGCCCAGCAGCGTGCGCGCCGACGATTACCTGGCTTGGAGCGCCTTCGCCGAACAACGGGGTGCCACCAGCGCGCTCACCATCGACGTGGCCAATCCCGGACGGCACGCGCTGCGCCTTGAGCTATCGCTGATGCGGGACACCTTCACCCAGCACTTGCAGGGCTTGCGGGTGCTGGCGGCCCTGCCGATCGAGGAACGCTGGCAGTTACAGTTCGATGTGGCGCAAGGCGCTACCCAAGCGCTCGTCAACGGCGAGCCGACGCCATTGCTCAGCGTCGATGCGCTCGCGCCACCGCCCGACGACATCTACTTCGGCATGCTCACCTTCTATAACGGCGAGCAGCCGATCCTGCAGACGCCCGTCTTTACGCTGCAAGTGCAGAACGGCGAACTCATCGACTTCACGCCGGTGCCCTATACCGTCGAGGCGACCGCCGTGGGCCTGCCGAACACATTACCCATCAACTTGCGCGCCCTGACCAGCGAGCCGCTCACGCTCGACAACGGCACCGCCGTGCTGGAGCGGACCGTGATGCAGCGTCCACAACCCTGGCCCGGAGCCGAGCGCGACGCGCCGCTGCCACCCGGCAGCCCGCTCACCGTGCAACTCGGCTGGCGCAGCCTGGCCCCCAGCGACCTGCTGATGGTCTCGGTGCAACTGCTCGACGACACCGACCGCAAATGGGCGCAGTGGGATGGTCCTGTCGGCGGCGATTGGCGACCCAATCCAAGCTGGGCCGCAGGCGATCGCGTGCGCCAAGATGTGCCGCTGCAACTCGCGCCCGACACGCCGCCCGGCACCTACCGCGTGCTGTTGGTGGTCTATGACCCAGCGAGCGGCCAACCACAGCCACTCGCCGGACAACAGGCGCTGCTGTTGGGTGAGATCATGGTCGGCGAATAACGGCTACTCGCCCGCCAGCGCGCGCACCGCCGTCTCGCATAGGATCGCCACGCCATACGGGAAACAGCTCTCATCGACATCGAATCGCGGGTTGTGGTGCGGGAAATGCGTGCCCAACTCGCGATTGCGTGAGCCGAGGAAGAAGAACTGGCCCGGCACCTCGCTCAGCACCGCCGAGAAATCCTCGCCGCCCGTCGAACGGTAGGTCGTATTCACATTTGTGCTGCCCAGAACCTCGGCGGCCACTGTCTGCACCAGTGCAGTGGGTGCAGGCGCGTTCACCGTCGCATCGACGCCGTAGGGCGTGTTCACCTCGGCGGTCGCTCCCAAGGCCGCAGCTACGCCCGTCGCCACCTCGTGGATGCGCCGATGCAGCGTTGCGCGCACCTCTGGGTCGAAGCTGCGAATACTGCCGCGCAACTCCGCCGTCTCGGCGATCACATTGCTGGCCTCGCCCGCGTGGATGCTGCCGATCGTGATCACCGCCGCCTGTTCGGGATCGATGTTGCGGGCCACGATCGTCTGCAGCGCCACCACGATCTGCGCGGCCACCAACACCGCGTCAACCGTCTGCTCGGGATGCGCCGCGTGCCCACCCCGTCCACGCACCACGATGTGCAAGCGATCTGAAGCGGCCAAGAGCGCGCCGGGACGCACCACCGCCGTGCCCGTATCGTGATTCGATGATACGTGCAAGCCGAACGCTACATCGACTTCCGGCCCCTTGAGCACGCCATCTTCGATCATCGCCTTCGCTCCGCCCAGACCTTCTTCTGCAGGTTGAAACATCAGCTTCACCGTGCCGCCAAACCGATCGCGGTGCTGCGCCAACAGCGTCGCCACGCCGATCCCGATCGCCACATGCGCATCGTGACCGCAGGCGTGCATCACACCCGGCGTCTGCGAGCGGTACGGCACATCGTTGGCCTCCTGGATCGGCAGCGCATCCATATCGAAGCGCAGCAGCACCGTGCGGTTGCCGGACTTCGTGCCGGAGATCATGCCAACCACACCCGTCTTCCCCACACCCGTCAGCACCTCGTAGCCGAGCGCGCTCAATTCCTCGGCAACAATCCGTGCGGTACGCACCTCCTGAAAACCGAGCTCCGGATGCATGTGCAAATCACGGCGAATCGCCACCACCTTATCGGCGATCGCTTGCGCCTCAGCCAGAAACGGAGTGCTCATGGTTCCTCCTGGTATGCAATTGAAACGGAAGGGATTGTGCTAGATTGGAGCAGGATTAAAGCCATTATACAAAGCAGTTAGGCGTCTAGGCAAACGCTTTCCGCATTTCAAGCCGTAGAGGCGGCTCACCCACCGATTGGCGCATTCTACGTCATCGCGAAAGCAACAGGGCATGCCACCCTTGCCGTACCCCTAACTTGCGCTATACTGTACCCAACATCGTTCGATAATAGGAGGGAGGTTGCTATGACACTCGAAGAAGTGATCGCGGCGATTATCAAGCTCGAACACGAACGTGAGGCGATCTACGCCGATGATAAAGTCACAGCCGAAGAGCACCCACGGCTCGCCCAGGTGCGCGCCGAACTTGAGCGCCTGTGGGATCTGCGTCGGCGCATAGAGGCCGCCCGCGATGCAGGGTTGGACTCTATCCCAGTGCCGCCGCCTGAAGATCCAAGCAAATTGCTTCAGTAACGCGGCGTAACCTAGCTCCGCAGTGGCTGCTGCACACCAGTAGCGCTCTGTGTGTTATGCGTAACACCTCGCCCGAACGATGGCAAAGCTGAGCCGCATGGCTTGGCCCCAGAGATCGTTTCCCCTACGCTTTGCCAAAAGGAGTGTGTATGGCGACCCTGGATCTCGCGTGGATTCGCGCTCAATTTCCGGCACTGGCCGAAACCATCGGCCAGGAACCAGTGGTATTCTTCGACGGGCCGGGTGGAACCCAAGTGCCCCAGCGGGTGATCGATGCGATCAGCAACTACCTCGTGAAAGCCAACGCCAACACGCATGGCGCGTTCCTCACCAGCCATCGCAGCGACGCGATCATCGCCGAAGCGCACGCCGCCATGGCCGACCTCCTGGGTTGCGACGCCGACGAAGTGGTGTTCGGTCCGAATATGACAACGCTCACCTTCGCGATCAGCCGCGCCATTGGCCGCGAGCTTGGCCCAGGCGACGAGATCGTGCTCACTCGGCTCGATCACGATGCCAACTTTTCGCCGTGGAAAGCGCTCGAAGAGCGGGGCGTCACCATCCAAGTGGTGGATATCGATGTTGAGGACTGCACGCTCAATATGGACGATCTCCGCTCGAAGATCAACGAGCGCACCAAACTCGTCGCGGTCGGCTACGCCTCGAACGCCGTCGGCACGATCAACGATGTCGCCGAAGTCACGCGGCTGGCCCACGAAGTCGGCGCGATGTCCTTCATCGACGCGGTACACTACGCGCCGCACGGCCCGATCGATGTGCGCGCACTCGATTGCGATTTCCTGGCCTGCTCGCCCTATAAGTTCTTCGGCCCGCACTCCGGCGTGCTCTATGGCAAGCGCGAGCACCTTACGCGCCTGAAGCCCTACAAAGTGCGCCCCGCCCTCGATCAAACGCCCGACCGCTGGGAGACCGGCACAAAGAATCACGAGGGCTTGGCGGGTGTGGCAGCCGCCATCGACTACTTGGCCGAACTCGGGCAGCGCCTGAGCGATACGCCACCCTCATCGCGGCGCGCGGCGCTACAGACAGCGATGCAGGGCATCCAGTCCTACGAGCGCGGCCTGGCCGAGAAGTTGATCGCGGGGTTGCTCGCCATCCCAGGGCTGACGTTCTACGGCATCAGCGATCCGGAGCGATTCGGGTGGCGCACGCCGACCGTGTCGATCCGCATGCAGAAGCACACGCCCAACGAGATCGCGACCTACCTCGGCGAGCGCGGCATCTTCGTGTGGGATGGCAACTACTATGCGATCAACCTCAGCGAGCGCTTGGGGGTCGAGGAGAGCGGCGGCATGGTGCGCATCGGTTTGGCGCACTACAACACCGCCGAAGAAGTGGACCGCCTCTTGGCGGCGCTGAACGAATTGGCGTAACGACGGACGATGGGCCGCCTGCGGTGCAGCTATGCCGCAGGCGGCTCGTTGCGTTATGCGAAGGCGGGCTGAGGCTCATCATCGGCGTACAGCTTGGAGAGCAGCCGATACGAACGCGAACGCATCGCCACAAGCGTGACCAGTAAGCCTAGCAAGCCCGCGATGCTGAACACCAGCGCCATCCCGCGCTCGGGACCCACGCCGTACCAACTACCGATCGCCGCCGCACCCGCGCCCGTGGTCATAAACGGGATGAAGAATAGATCGGTGATCGGGCCGATGCAGAACGCGGTGAGCGGTGAAGCCGATTGCTCGACGCTCTGCGCAAAGCCGAACACCCGCCCCTGTCGCTCCAATGGAATCACCTTCTGCAAGATGGTCTGCTCGGCGGCCTCGGCCATCGGCATCAGCGCCATCCACGTAAAAATACCAATGGAGAGCAGAATGACCGAAGATTGGATGGTGAAGAAGATGCAGACCGTCCAGGTGATCATATTGATCTGGAACAAGCGCCGCAGCGGATGCGGCCCCAAGCCGTAGCGGCTCACAAACATACCACCCAAGATCATCGCGAGGCTCAGCATGCCCCACAGGAAGCCCCACGTCTGCACCGATACCAGCGACAAGCCGTAGGCATCCATCAGCGCCATAAACACGCCACCCAGGAAGTTGTTGAAGGTTTGGAAGAAGATCAGCCCGAACAGTCCGGGGATGAGCGAGATCGCCCGCAGTGTGCCCCGCAGATCGACGCGCTGCCGCTCTGCGTGAACGGTGGGTTCGTGGTGATGCGGCGCCGCAGGCAACGGCAGGCTGGCAGCGTGCAGCGTCAACAGTAGCAACAGTGTGCAGGATGCGGCCAGCATCCAAAACATACCGAAAAATCCGATCACCACGCCGCTGATCACCGACGCGATCAGAAACGCCGAGCCGTTGATCGCACCGATCAAGCCATTGGCTCGATCACGCTGATCTTCGGCGATCATAATCGTGACCAAGGTGGAGAGCACAATGTTGCGCACATTGCCCGCAATCGAGCCGAGCAGCGTCAACGATAAAAAGATCCACAGCATCACGCTGCTCGCAGAGGTGAAGCTTGAAGAGGGGTTCATCACAAACAACAGGGCTGCGAGCAGATAAAAGCCCAACGACACAAGGGTGGAAACAACGAATGAAGTTTTTTGCTTGAAGCGATCAACAATTGAGCCGAGCAGGAAGCCCGATCCTGCCACGATCACAAGGTAAATACTCGCCAAAACGGAGGTGGCTGTGACCGAGCGCGTCTCAAGGAAGAGCCAAAATGTCACAGCAAACCAGACAGCAGTTGTGACGATTGTGGCGATCGCACTGTTCACTGCTATGGACAAAAATGTCTTTGGCATGCGCAAATCCTTCCGTTGGTGTATCCACGTCATTCCCAAATACAGCTAAAAGTATAGAAAATTTGTTCGTTTTACGCATCAACCAAAAGAACCAACTGAGGCCTGTTTTTTGAACAAGGAGGATTCTGAACTTGAGTACAGGTGGAATCTGAAAAAGGGGCGAATCTTCCGGAGGATCTGATACCAAATCCGAATGATTACGTACACAAACAGCACGTGAATGTGATGGCGTGATGCAGGTTTTCAATCGATACCCACATCTCTCGAAACAGGTGATGTCGAGATGCTGCGCGTAGCAGCGCCCCGAAATCACAAAAAGAAGAAAGTACCTTGCTGCCGCAGGCTAAAACGAGTTTGTTACTGACACTGTCCAACCGGATTTAGTATGAGGAGAGAGGGGTATCAATCATCAATCAGATTTGGAAGAAGTAGAAGCGAGGAAACAGTGGGGAGAGCGAGGGTCGAGTAGAACAAAACCCAGACGCATAAGGCGAGACAAGACGACAATGCAGTTAGTCATCTTCGAGCGAATAAACACATCGCTCTGGCCCTTGCGAACACGGCAGGGCGAGAGCGATGCCAAACATAGGCTCGCATGGCCCACTAGAGCGCTTGCATCACCGAAGTAAGTTCACCTCGGTCTTGCCAGCGATCGTAAAAGCTTGGGAGGAACTGTTCAAAGTGGCCCACTTCCTCAACGTTGTGCTGCAACCACGCCCGCCCCATATCCTCGGACATGACGAACATCGGTAGCGCGTAGCGATTCAGCAGCAGACGACCGAACAGCGAGTCGTGGCCCACCACAAGCCGCGATTCGTAGCGCGTGCCCAGCGGCGCGGCGATAAAATCGTGCTGCAGCGTAGACATCTCCACACCCAGCGGCAGCAGCGGCGTCTGCAACTTGCCCATCGTGATGCTGGCCTGCTCCGTCGAGAGCAGAATGCCCGTCTCATCGAGCTTCACCACCCGATCAACAATGTTCACCAGGTAGCGCGGGTTCTGCTGGAACGCCTCAACGATGAGCCGATACGTGCCGACGCCGCCCACACCATCGGCATCGCGGGTGAGGTCCTGGTAGAAGATATGGTCGCGCGGATGCCACACTCGGTAGCGCGGCAACACCCGCCCTTGGTACTCGATCAAACCATCGATGCGGGCAAACCACCAAGCGAGCATTTCACGAGTGACGCCCTTGAGTAGATCGTGTTTTATGACAAGCTCTAACTGCCCATTCGGCAGCCGACTAACGCGCGTTGTCGCGCTGCTGAGCGGCTTTGGCTTCCAATATATCGGCAGTGGAGGTGCTACTGTCCATTGTTGATAGGACATGGAATATGCCTCCCTAGGTATCTTTCGTCGTCGATGTCACAATTCTCTATCCCTATAGACGTTTGAGGGGATGAAACGGCTACAATGCGATAGGAAATCGATGAAACGTTTGAAGTATGGCGAGATAGCTACGTGGTACAAAACAAATGCTTACCCGATCACGTTGAAGCGTTATGTTACTGCTCAATAAGATGCGATTTCTCACGTCGCCTAGCGGATCATTTCACAGTGTGAACAGCAAAAAATACCTAACGGTAGCGAGTATTCATAGTGCAAAATATGTATCGCATAGCTCATGAGTTTGCGGTATAATATCGGCAGGTTAGGTTCTACGAGAGCGATACGTGTCAGCGATTCCCGACAACCTTGTGTTCTTACGGCATTGGAACACGATGTTTCTGCGACTAGGCAAGCAGCATACAACACTGCTAGCGCTTGCATTGTTGGTCACGCTGCTCGAACCGCTCGTCTGTGTGCTGCACTGTACCCTGTGGGAGCCGATGCCGCATCATTCCCATAGCGCAGCGCACAACCATCAGACACAACCCACTTCGTACAACCTCGTGTTTGCGCATACCTTCAGCGAGCAAGTGGCCGCGTTCCACAACCGTTCGATCCGTCAAATCACCACGCTGACGCAACTCACGCAGGCTTGTTCCGAACACCAAAATCATTTCCCTGTATTTGCCCAACCCTTCCACGAGTTTGCGGTGATACCGCTGCTGTTGGGCGGCATCCTCCTGATGCTGTGCCACTTCCTGGTGCTCCAAGCGCCTATGCTCACCCCTCGCTACGCCACGAATCTGCTCCGGCCCCCAATTCTCTACCACCCTTGAGCGTGCGCTGAGCGATTCTCTATCGCCGAGGTGTGCGCTTCTTCCAACTCACTCTGTACCACGATCGCTGATCTCGGTGCGCAATGAGCACGCTATGCGCGAACTTGTGCGCCCTATTCCCCGATCCGGTGCGGTTATTCGTCGTCCCTTATGTTTACCTTCAACAGCCGATATGTTGCTGTTGTGACGAGTACCGTTTTTGAGGGTGTATATGCGTACATCTGCTATCAAACTCTGTTTGGCGATGCTCCTGCTTGGGTTGCTGAGCGCCTGTGGAACCTATACCTTCCACGGCACCGTGCTCGACCCGCCGAGCACCGCCCCCGACTTCACGCTCACCGATCACAACGGGCAGCCATGGAGTCTCAGCCAACAACGGGGCAAAGTCGTGCTGCTGTTCTTTGGCTTCACCTCCTGCCCCGATATCTGCCCGACCGCGATGTCCACGATGTCGGGTGTGCACCGCAAACTGGGCAAGGATGCCGAGCATATCCAAGTGGTGTTTGTCACGCTCGACCCCGAGCGCGATACGCAGGAGCGCTTGGCGGGCTACACCACGGGCTTCAACCCCACGTTTATGGGCTTATATGGCACACAGGCCGAACTCGATACGGTGATCAAGGCGTATGGCGTCACCGCGATTCGACGTGAGTTGCCCAATTCTGGATTGCAATACACCATCGACCACTCGCCATTCATCTATGTGATCGATCAACAGGGGATCATGCGCGAGTTACTTCAAGATGGGATTCCCATCGACGATATGGTGAGTGATATTCGTTATTTAGTTCGCAATGGAGGCGCATAATGTCACGCTTACTGCTTGTTGTTGTTTTGATGAGCGCGCTTGTGCTGAGCGCGTGTGGGGCTACCGCCACGGCAGGTACGAAGATCGGTTCGCTTGAGGTGAGCGGCGTTTGGGCGCGCCCCTCTACTGGCGGCTCTGGCGGGATGCACGGTGATTCTGGCGCCACGATGAACGGTGCCGCGTATCTGCAGGTTCGCAATACAGGTTCAACAGCCGACCGCTTGATCAAGGCCACCAGCGATATCGCCGAGATGGTGGAACTGCACACGGTTGTGCGCGAGGGCGATGTGATGAAGATGGAGCCGGTGGAGGCTATCGACGTGCCCGCGAACGGCGAGGCGATCCTGAAACCGGGTGGCTTCCACATTATGTTGCTTGGTCTCAAGCAGGAACTTAAGGTTGGCGAGAAGTTCACGATCACGCTTCAGTTCGAGCAGGCTGGCACGGTTGAGGTGGAGGCCGAAGTTCGCAGCGAATAGCGTCTGCACGCGTGAGGGGATGCAGCGCGGCATCCCCTCACCGATATCGCGAGGTAGCTATGGATACCGTATTACATCGAGCGCGACAGCACGCCGTTGCGATCGGCGCTGTGATGGTGATCGTGGCGCTGTTGGGCGGAGGATGGTGGTGGTTCTCGCAGCGTGGTCGCGAGGTAGTGTTCACTATCCCTGCACAAACGTCGGTACGGCTCGCGGCGGGTGAGGATGTGCAGGTGCTGCCCGAAACCATCGTGCTCAAACGGAACGATACGCTGATCATCCACAACGAAGATAGCGAGAGTGTGCAGATCGGCCCGTTCTTGGTGATGCCAGGACAGCGTTTTATTCAACAGTACTACAACCGAGGAACGTACGAACTGCTCTGTAGCGTTCATAAAGGCGATCAGATTCGCATTATCGTCGAATAATGCTGATTGTGTTAGGTGATGTGTATGAAACATGTTGTTCACTTGTCTCATCTGATGGTGTTGCTCGCAGCGCTCGTGCTGAGCGCCTGTGGGGGCAGCGCCGCGCCCGCACCAACACTCAGCACATCGGGGTTGGTAGCGACCCAGAGCGCGATGATCGATAAGGGCAGGGAGCGACCGCAGATCGGTCAAACGGCCCCCGACTTCCGCTACACGATGGCCGACGGCACCGAGCAGCGCCTGAGCGGCTTGCGGGGCAAGCGGGTGATCCTCAACTTCTGGGCGACTTGGTGTACACCCTGCAAGCACGAGATGCCTGTGCTACAAGGCGTTGCGACCGAGCAGGCCGATTCGTTGGTGGTGCTCGGCATCAATCGGTTGGAGAGCGCCGAGGCGATCGGGCGTTTCGCCGATGAGATGGGCCTGAGCTTCCCGCTGGTGACAAACGAGGATGGCGACATTACTGAGCGCTACGGGGCGCGCCAATTGCCGATGACTTACTTCATCGATAGCAATGGCACGATCAGCGCGCTGGTCCTTGGCCCCATCGATGCCGAGACAATCGCCAAACACCTTGCCGCAATGAGCTAACAGTTGTATGCTGAACAGGCCGCCACGCGATGAAGCGGTCTGTTCAGCATGATGGATCGACTATTGTGAAAGACACGATACAACAAGTGAAAGATTCGCAGGTTTCGCAGAACCTGTTGATGGTGATGATATTTATTGGTGCGGTTGCTGTGGGATGGTTCGGCTACCGCGCGCTGTTCCTAGCCTCACCCCCAAACGTCGCCGTGAACGAGACCTTTCAAAGCGACGATCTGAGGGTGACATTGCGCATCGACGAGTTGCTGGTGGGCGATCGTTCGATTGAGGTGCAGTTGAACGATTCCTCTGGCCGCGCAGTCGATGCAGATGCGGTGCGTCTGCGCGTCTCTATGGTGGAGATGAATATGGGCAATACGCTGATCGAGGCGGAGCGCATTGGCAAGGGGCGTTATCAGTTGCGCGGCCCGCTGTTCACGATGGGCGGCAATTGGACGGTGGAGATCATGGTGGAGCGCGCCAATCAGCCGACCGCAACCGTCAGTAAGACCTTCTTTGTGACGCTCCCATAGTTGTGTGCATTACGTATAGGCCTTGCGATACTCCCTCCGATTGGGTCATGAACATGTTGTTTTCGCCTGCGGCTGCAATTTTTGAGGTGTCGAGGCGTTGCGCGGAACAGCGCCTCGATACGGTTTGCGATGGTGCTAGCTATTGCGAGGCCGAAGCGCACCATGTTCAGTAGAGGCGTGCTCACTCGGATTAGGGGCGGAGTGCACTATTTTTTAAGTTTTTATCTTTTCTGATACTCATCCCCACGTCCCAAAAAGGATCGATCATAATCTCATTAATCCGCATCATAATCCACTTTAATAGCCCTCAGTTCGCTTACGCTAACAGGGCATTTTGTTGCAAGAAAAATAATCAAAAACTTCTCAAACAGAGCTTTTCGATCTGTATCAAACGAAAAGCATCTATTGACTCATCATCTTCTATATTCTGCGCTCTTATTTGATGATCCATTCATAATCAAAGAATTTCTTAACAAAATATTTCATTCACTTAAGTTATAATATATCCGACACTCTCCATTGCACTTCTGTTAGAGGTATTACATGAGCCCATTTAAGGCGGTGCGTTCACGCTGGATTCTCGTGCTTTCCGCTGTGCTCCTGACGAGCTTCTTGGTGCTTCCAGCGTACTCACCAGTGGCACAGGCCGCTAATCAGATCTGGTATGTCGATCAGGCGGCGAGCGGTGTGGAGGACGGTACGAGTTGGGCTACCGCATTTAAAGATCTGCAAGCGGCCCTCAGCGCAGCGCAGGCAACCGATCAGATCTGGGTGGCCAAAGGCATCTACTATCCCACCAGCGATCCAAGTGATCGCACTGCCAGCTTTGAGCTGAAGAATGGCGTAGCGTTGTATGGCGGCTTCGCGGGCGACGAGACGCAACTGAGCGATCGTGACTGGGAGCTGAATACAACCATTCTCAGCGGCGATATCGACCAAAACGACACTCATGTGAACGGTATCGTCACCAGCGCCTCAGATATTGTTGGCAACAATAGCTACAATGTTGTCAAAGGTTTTCTAGTTGGTACAAGCGCCATTATTGATGGTTTTGTGATCACTGCGGGTTCGGCGAATGATCTTCCCGCATCTGCTTTCGCTGGCGGGGCGCTTCATAATACAATGAGTAGCCCTACTATCAGGAATGTCACCTTCTCAGGCAATCAGGCCTCTATCTATGGCGGGGCAATCTACAATACAAGCGATAGTAACCCGAGCATTAGCTATTCTTATTTTGTTGGCAACCATGCAACCAATGGCGGTGCTATAAGCAATTCCAATAGCGCCCCCACTATCAGCAATACTACCTTCTCCAAGAATAGTTCTGATAGCACCGGTGGTGCTATCCAACACACAATCAGTGTCACCACCAGCAACAGCTTGATCATCAGCCATGCGAACTTCTTAGAAAATCATTCCGGCACCAGCGGTGGCGCTATTAGCAGCACCAGCAGCGCCACCTATGGTGGCATAACAATCAGCGATTCGACCTTCTCCAAAAATAGTGCTGATACTGGCGGCGGCGGTGCGATTAATAACTATCATCCCACCATTAGCAATACGCTCACAATCATTAGTTCGAGTTTCTCCGAGAATCAGGCTAGTTCTGGCGGTGCGATCAATAATTATCGAGGTTATCTCTCGATTAGCGATTCCAATTTCTCCCAGAACGAGGCGACGACTGGCTATGGTGGTGCGATCTCCAACAACCTCGGTGATTTGACGATCTGGAAAACCGATTTTGAAGAAAATCGCACCGTACTTGCAACAGGCGGCGGCGCTATCTATAACCCCAACCCTATAGGCTCAACGCATACGCTCAGCATTACTGAATCAACCTTCTCTGAGAATAGTTCAGGCACTGGCGGTGCGATCTATGGCGCGTATAGTGACCTGATCATCAGCGATACGAGCTTTGCCGAGAATACAGCAAATACTAACGGTGGTGGAGCGATTTGGTATGACTCGGGCAATATCACCCTCTCGCAGACGGAGTTTCTCACCAATACAGCTGTGATGGGTGGCGGCGCGATCTTTCATCCAAACCAACTAAACTCAACCAACGCGCTCACTATTACGCAATCGCTCTTCGCTGCAAATAGTGCCCCTATTGGCGGTGCGATTCACAGCGCCAATAGCGAGCTGACTATTAGCGGTTCGGACTTCTCCGAGAATAAAGCCACTAATGGTAATGGTGGTGCCATTTTTCATAGCTCGGGCAATGTCGATATCCTAAGCACTGATTTCAGCAAGAATAACGCTTCTTCGGCTGGCGGTGCGCTCTACAACGCGTCTTCAAGCATTTCCTACACCTTAACTCTCAGCGATAGCACGTTCACTGAGAACAGTTCAAGTAACGGTCATGGCGGCGCGATCGCAAGTAATGCTACCGAGGCTATCAGCATCACTAATAGCACCTTTGTGACGAATACCGCGACCACGAGTTCTGGGCCTATGCCTGCTGCTGGTGGGGCGATCTTCAGCGTATCCATCCAAACCACTGTTGAGGGCAGCACGTTCTCGGGTAATCGGGCAGAACAGGGCGATGGCGGCGCAGCGCTTTTCTCCGGTGGAGATCCATCTATTACCTCCACGCTGTATCTTCACGATTCCGATTTTATCCTCAATGATTCAGGCCAAGATGGCGGTGCTCTACAGCTCCAAGGCTTAGGGTTTATCGAAATCAGTGATAACCATTTTCACAAGAATGACGCAGGAGGAGATGGTGGTGCGCTCAACATCTTTGGGACAAACAGCGGCACCATCACGAACACTGACTTTCTTGAGAATCAGGCCGCTGGATCTGGTGGGGCGATTAACGCTCTAGCGGCTTCATTCGCCATTACCAACACCAACTTCTTAACCAATACGGCGACCCTTGGCGGTGCGATCGGGAGCGAGCTAGGTGGGATTGATGCTTTTTATACTCAATTTAAGCACAATCATGCAAATAATGGCGGCGCGCTCTATGCCAATTCCAGCTTGTTCTCGCTTGCCGATTCACCGCTGAGCAGTAATAGTGCTAGTGGAGATGGCGGCGCGATCTATATCGAGGATACAAGCTTTAGTATGCTGGAGAATGTCTCTATTACCGATAATCAGGCCGATGGAGATGGTGGCGCGATCTATAATAACAATACAGGTATCAGCTTGCTTCATCGCTCTCGCCTCGCTGGGAATCGCGCAAGCAACGACGGTGGTGCGATTGCTAACTCGGATTCCGGTGTGGCGATCATTTTGAACTCCAGCATTTCTGGAAACGGCGCAACGAACAGTGGAGGTGCGATTGCGAGCACGGATTCGAGCGGAGCATTCCTTTTTAATGCCACTGTCTCTGGGAATAACGCGAACAGCGGAGGCGCGATCGCACACACCGATCTCAGCCAGCTAGCAATAATCAATAGCATTGTGTGGGGTAACAGTTCGGAGCTCGTCATCGATAATAGCGATATTGTCACCATGACCCATAGCCTCATTCAGGGCTGTAAGCCGAGTGGTGTTTGGAACACAAGCGTTTGTGGAACGGATCTAGGCGGCAATCTTGCCGATGCCGATCCCTTGTTTGTAAGCCCTGTTGATTTTAGTTCAGCACCAAGTACTGCTGGCGATCTTCGTTTGCTGCCTGGTTCACCCGCAATCGATGCTGGTGATAATCAATTCGCCCTAGTATCAGTGGTGATTGTTACAGACACTATTGATCTCGAATTCGATCTCAAGTTCAATCTTGATCTTGGTGGTAATCCGCGTATCATTCGCTCCAATATCGACCTAGGAGCCTACGAGGCGCAGCTCCACCTGTATCTGGATGTGATTGGAGGCGGCACGGTCACCTATACGCCTCAACAGATCGAATATCTCGCCAATACCACCGTTGCGATCACCGCCACGGCCAACCCAGGCTGGACCTTTGCGGGATGGAGCGGCGATTTGAGCGGCACATCGCCCCAGGCCAGCGTGGTGGTCAGCGATACACATATCACCGCCACCTTCACCAATGATCCGCCCACCGCAGACGCAGGTGCTGATCAAGTGGTGGTCGCTGGAACACTGGTCACACTCAATGGCAGCGCTTCGTTCGATGCCGACCCAAGCCAGACACTCAGCTACGACTGGACGCAAACTGCTGGGCCGAGTGTCACGCTGAGCGATAGCAGCGCCGTTTCACCCACCTTTACAGCTAGCACAGTGGGCACATACACCTTCAGCTTGGTAGTGACCGATAGTTTAGGGATTGCCAGCACAGCCGATAGCGTGACGATTACGGTGACCAACGGCGAGCCGGTTGCCAATGCGGGTGAGGATCAGACGGTCGTGCCTGGCAGCACCGTCACGCTCGATGGCAGCGCTTCGAGCGATCCCGATGGGCATCTCCCACTCACCTATGGCTGGACGCAGACGGGCGGTACACCTGTTACGCTGACAAGTGCCAATACTGCTCAGCCGACCTTCACCGCGCCGAGCGAGGCGGATACGCTCACCTTCAGCTTGGTCGTCACCGATAGTATGGGGCTAGTGAGCGCGGCGGATAGCGTGACCATCACGGTAGTGCCGCATCGCCTCTTCCTGCCGATCACGCTGCGGGAGGCGGGGCCTACACAATCGAACTTGGTGGTGACGGCGCTACAGGCCGACCAAAACGGCATCAGCCTGGTGATCCGCAATATCGGCAACGGGCCAACCAAGGCACCCTTCTGGGTCGATGTGTACATCAACCCAAGCCAGCCACCAACGACGAACACACCCTGGCAGCAGATCGCTCCGGCTGGGGCGGTGTGGGGCATCAACCGCGTGCTCGAACCCGGCGAGAGCCTGACGCTCACGCAGAGCAGTCCGTTCTATGCGCCAGATTACAGCGCAGGCACCTTCGAGGCGGGCGCAGTGCTCTATGCGATCGTCGATTCGTACGGCACTGAAGGAACCAGTGGCGCCGAGCTTGAGTCGAATGAGCAGGACAATCGCTTCGGGCCAGTGACCGCCACGGCAGCGGGTAGCGCCAGAACGCCGGGCAGTGCACCAAGAAGCACACCTTCGGGATTGCCAATGCGTTAATCCGCTAGCTGCAAATCAAACCAGAAGGAGCACGACAGAAGGTTATCTGTCGTGCTCCTTTTTAGTTAGAACTTCATTGCTGGCAGCACGACAGTTTCGAAGTGATACCAAATCCTGGTAATGACTTATATAAAGAAATATTGCGATTGAATATTGCAATACAGCCTTTTAATAGTTACCAACCTTACCATTGCAAGTGATATTGAGGCGCTGCGCGTAGCAGCGCCTCAATATCACAAAAAGAAGAAAGTACCTTCCTACCGCAGGCTAAAACTGCTTTTTAACGATAACCGTCTAACCGGATTTGGTATGACAACAAGAGATGCAATTATCTTCGTTACAAGGCATGAATGCTCCGTTTTGGAAATATTCAACATTTTTATGTTCAATGAAAAGCACTGTCATCTCGAACGGTCGAAGCCCTGAGTAAAGCGAATGGGGAGAGATCTCAAAGCGCAATACAATGCAGATCAATGAGATTCCTCACGTCTCCTAGCGGCTTGTTCGGAATGACAATGAGAACTGTCAAAGACTTATAAAACAGTGCAATGAATAGTGTTTTCTTAGGCAAAATTCCCATTTACAAATCTTTACGGTTCTTGTTTTATAATAGAGATAAGTATGCTACACACCACCGTATAAAGGAAGAATATGCCAACTTGCCATCCGTTATCCCCACGCTGGCCTCGTCTATTGTTGGTTGTCCTATTGTTGATGGCCCACTGCTCGATTGCTGTACAAACCCCAGCTGCTTACGCTGCCAATCAGATCTGGTATGTGAAACACGATGCGAGTAGTGGCGGGAACGGTACGAGTTGGGCTTCTGCCTTTACTGATCTGCAAGCGGCCCTTGCTGAAGCCGAAGCCACTGATCAGATCTGGGTTGCCAGTGGTGTCTACTACCCTACCGATAGTTCAACCCTGCGAACTGCCAGCTTTGTGCTCAAAAATGGGGTGGCGCTCTATGGTGGATTTGTGGGTAACGAATCGCAGCTCTCTCAGCGCGATTGGGAGCTGAATAAAACCATTCTCAGTGGCGATATTGATCGCAATGACACTCATACCAATGGGATTGTTATCGATACAACTGGTCTCAATGGCGACAATAGTTACCATGTGGTAACAGCTACTTATCTTGATGCAAGCGCCATTATTGATGGCTTTGTGATTACTGCTGGCAGGGCCAATGGTTTGAACCCAGATAATCTTGGCGGTGCGATTTACAATAGCAATGCTAGCCCAACGATTAGTAATATTAGCTTCTCTGGCAATTTTGCTACCCTTGGTGGTGCGATCTTTAATAACACAAGTAGCAGTCCAACGATTACAAATGTCAGCTTCTCTGGCAATTCTGCTACGTATGGCGGTGCGATCTATAACAACAATAGCAGCCCAACGATTACAAATGCCAGCTTCTCTGGCAATTCTGCTACCTACGATGGAGGTGCGAACTATAACAACATCAATAGCAGCCCAACGATTACAAATGTCAGCTTCTCTGGCAATTCTGCTAGCGCCGATGGCGGCGCGATCTCTAACTGGTATAGCAGCCCAATAATTACACATGCCAGCTTCTCTGGCAATTCTGCTAGGTATGGCGGTGCGATTGATAACTGGTATAGCAGCCCAATAATTACACATGCCAGCTTCTCTGGCAATTCTGCTAGGTATGGCGGCGGTGCGATCTATAACTACATCAGCAACCCAACGATTACAAATACGAGCTTCTCTGGCAATTCTGCTACTATTAATGGTGGCGCGATCCACAACTACGACAATAGCAGCTCGACTATTACAAATGCCAGCTTCTCTGGCAATGCTACTGAAAACTATGGCGGCGCGATCCACAATAGCAACGGCAGTAGCTCACCAATTACAAATGCCAGCTTCTCTGGCAATGCTGCTAGCGATGGCGGCGCGATCCACAATGTCAATGACAGTAGCGCAACAATTACAAATGCCAGTTTCTCTGGCAATTCTGCTACAAGAGGCGGCGCGACCTTCAGCTACCATAGCAGCTTGACCATATCAAATACCATTGTTTGGGGCAATAGTTCCTCGATTTACGCCATTAGCACCTACCCTACGATAATCACTGCCAGTCTCATTGAGGGCTGTAATCCTGCTGGCAGCTGGAACAGCGCCTGCGGCAACAATAGTGGTGGTAATCTTGTCGATGCTGACCCACTGTTTGTCAATCCAATTAGTTATACTAGTGCGCCAACGACCACTGGGGATCTGCGTTTACTGGTGAACTCGCCAGCGATCGATACAGGCAATAATGGGGATAATTCCACGACTGAAGATCTTGATGGCAAGCCGCGTATCATTGGCACGAAGATCGACCTTGGAGCCTATGAGCATGGGCAAGAGCGCTATAGCCTAGTGAGCTCTATTCAAGGCAAGGGTAGTATTACACAGAGCCCCGATCTGCTACGCCAGCAACCTGGGAGTAGTGTCACTTTTACCACTACCAGCACGTTGGGCTGGCATGTGCCAAATAGTACGGTTACACTTACGGCAACCGCGAACCCAGGCTGGAGCTTTGCCGGCTGGAGCGGCGATTTAAGCGGCACTAGTTCACCAACCACACTGCTGATCAATACTAACAAGAATATCACAGCCACCTTCAGCAATGATCCACCCACAGCCAATGCTGGTTCAGACCAAACGGTAGTTGCTGGTGCCTTGGTTACACTTGATGGCGGCGCTTCCTCCGATGCCGACCCAACTCAAACGCTAAGTTATGCTTGGACACAAACCGCAGGGCCGAATATCTCACTGAGCGATAGCAGTGCGGTTTCCCCCTCCTTTACCCCCACCATTTCAGGCACATACACCTTTAGCCTCGTGGTTACTGATAGCTTAAACCTGCCCAGCCTAGCCGATACCGTCACCATTACAGTAACCAATGATCCGCCGATTGCGAATGCAGGTGCGGATCGGACTGTCGTGGCGGGTACCACTGTTACGCTTGATGGCAGCGGATCAAGCGATCCTGATGGGCACTTTCCACTGAGCTATGGCTGGACACAAACAGATGGCCCAGCAGTAAGCCTGAGTGTTAGTAGCGCGGTTTCACCCAGCTTTACACCCACTATTTCGGGCACGCTCACCTTCAGCCTAGTGGTCACTGATAGCGTAAACCTGCCCAGCCTAGCCGATGCCGTCACCATTACAGTAACCAATGATCCGCCAATTGCTCATGCAGGTGCAGATCAAGCGGTGTTGGTCACCACCCAAGTGACGCTCAATGGCAGCGCTTCGAGTGATCCTGATGGGCATACGCCACTCACCTACGGTTGGACACAAACCGCAGGCACGCCTGTGACGCTAACGGATGCCAATACCGCTCAGCCGACCTTCACTGCGCCGAGTGCGGCGGATGCGCTCACCTTCAGCCTGGTGGTTACCGATAATTTAGGTCTAGCAAGCACAGCCGATAGTGTCACCATTACCGTAACCAATGGCGAGCCGGTTGCCAATGCGGGACCTGATCAGACGGTCGTAGCTGGCAGCACCGTTACGCTCGATGGCAGCGGATCAAGCGATCCTGATGGGCATCTTCCACTCACCTACGGTTGGACCCAAACAGGTGGCCTAAGCGTAGCGCTGACAGGTGCCAATACCGCCCAACCGACTTTCACCGCGCCGAGTGTGGCGGGCACACTTACTTTCAGCTTGGTTGTCACCGACAGCATGGGCCTGGCCAGCCAAGCCAATACCGTCACCATTACAGTAACCAATGATCCGCCAATCGCCGATGCGGGAACGGATCAGACCGTAGTGGCTGGCAGCACCGTCACGCTTGATGGCAGTGGATCGAGCGATCCTGATGGGCATACGCCACTCACCTACGGTTGGACGCAAACCGCAGGCACTCCCGTCACGCTCACAGGCGCGAACACCGCGCAACCAACCTTCACCGCACCGAGTGTGGCGGGTACGCTCACCTTCAGCCTGGTGGTGACTGACAGTATGGGCCTGCCCAGCGCGGCGGATAGCGTCACCATCACGGTGGTGCAGTATCGCCTGCACCTGCCGCTACTGATGCGGCCAGAGCCACAGTCGAACTTGGTGGTGACGGCGCTGCAGGGCGACCAAAACGGCATCAGCCTGGTGATCCGCAATACGGGCGATGCACCGACCAAGGAAGCGTTCTGGGTCGATGTGTATATCAACCCAAGCCAGCCGCCACCGGTCAACATGCCCTGGCATCAGATCGCGCCCGCTGGGGCGGTGTGGGGCGTCAACCGCGCACTGGCCCCCGGCGAAAGCCTGACGCTTACGCGAAGCAGCCCGTTCTATGCGCCAGAGTACAGTTCAGGCACCTTCCAGGCGGGCGCAGTGCTGTATGCGTTCGTCGATTCGTACGGCACTGGAGGAACGCATGGCGCCGAGCTTGAGAGCAGCGAACTCGACAATCGCTTCGGGCCAGTGACTGCCACGGCAGCGGGCAACGCCAGAACGCCGGGCAATGTGCCAAGAAGCACACCTATGGGGCTGCCAGCCCGTTAATCAGCTAGCAACATATCAAAACAAGAAGGAGCACGTCAGATACTTTTCTGACGTGCTCTTAAAACATCTTACTACATTGAGGCTTTATTTTCGCTTTTAGCAGAGCGAAAATACCTTTCTGCCGCAGTCTACAACTGGTTTGGATTGTACAACTGCCCAACCAGGTTTGGTATCACATAGGCAAAACTCAATGTCCAATACAATGCAGAACGATGAAATACATCGCCTAACAGTTCGTTCAAAGCGACAAAGAGAAGTTCCATGATTTTCATTACAATGTAGTAATAATACTCTTATACAAAATTCTTATTATTAATCGTTACTCTTCTTGATTTATAATAAGTATATTGTACACCTCCATTTTAAAGGATTTATATGCCAACTTGCCATCCGTTATCCCCACGCTGGCCTCGTCTATTGTTGGTTATCCTGTTACTAATAGCTCACTTCTCGATCGCTGCGCAAACACCAACTGCCCACGCCGCCAATCAGATCTGGTATGTGAAGCACGATGCAAGCGGTATAGAGAATGGAACGAGTTGGGGCACTGCATTTAAGGATCTGCAAGCGGCCTTAAGTGCAGCTCAAGCCACTGATCAGATCTGGGTCGCCCAAGGTATCTACTACCCTACCGATAGTGCAAGCGACCGAACCGCTAGCTTTGCGCTCAAAGATGGGGTGGCGCTCTATGGTGGTTTTGTGGGTAACGAATCGCAGCTCTCTCAGCGCGATTGGGTGCTGAACAAAACCATTCTGAGTGGTGATATCGACAAAAATGATCTGCATGAGAGCGGTGTTATCACCAGCACAACAGGTATTGTCGGCAACAATAGTTACCATGTGGTGACAAGTACTGGCCTTAATGCAAGCGCTGTTATTGATGGTTTTGTGATTACTGCTGGCAGGGCCAATGGTTCTTACCCAGCTCATAACGGCGGCGCGATCTCTAACAACAATAGCAGCCCAACCATCACAAATGTCAGCTTCTCTGGCAATGCTGCTACTGAGGAGGGTGGCGCGATCTATAACTACTATAGCAGCCCAGAGATTACGAATGCCAGCTTCTCTGGCAATGCTGCTGTAAGATATGGCGGTGCAATCTACAACGACAGGGGCAACCCAACCATTATAAATGCCAGCTTCTCTGGCAATATTGCTAACTACGTTGGCGGCGCGATCTACAATATCAACGGCAGTAGCTCACCAATTACAAATGCCAGCTTCTCTGGCAATATTGCTAACTACGCTGGCGGCGCAATCTACAGTATCGACAATGGTAGTAGCTCAACAATTACAAATGCTAGCTTCTCTGGCAATGCTGCTAGCTATGGCGGCGCGATCCACAATACCAACGGCAGTAGCTCAACAATTACAAATGCTAGCTTCTCTGGCAATGCTGCTAGCGATGGCGGCGCGATCTACAGTGTCAACGGCAGTAGCGCAACAATTACAAATGCCAGCTTCTCTGGCAATTCTGCTACAAGAGGCGGCGCGTCCTTCAGCTACAATAGCACCGTGACTATATCAAATACCATTATTTGGGGCAATAGTTCCTCGATTTACGACACTAGCATCAAACCTAAGATATTCACTAGTCTCATTGCGGGCTGTAATCCTGCTGGCAATTGGAACAGTGCCTGTGGCAACAATGGTGGTGGTAATCTTGCCGATGCTGACCCACTGTTTGTCAATCCAATTAGCTATACCAGTGCGCCAACGACCACTGGGGACCTACATCTACTGGTAAACTCGCCAGCGATTGATACAGGCAATAATGCAGCTAATTCCACGACAGGAGATCTCGAAGGGAAACCGCGTGTCATTGGCCCGACGATCGACCTTGGAGCGTATGAGCATGATCGCTATAGCCTGATGAGCACTGTTCAAGGGAAGGGTAGCATTACACAAAGCCCCGATCTGCTACGCCAGCAGCCCGGTAGTAGTGTCACTTTTACCTCTACCAGCACGTTGGGCTGGCATATGCCAAATAGTACGGTCACACTTACCGCAACCGCGAACCCAGGCTGGACCTTTGCCGGCTGGAGCGGCGATCTCAGTGGCAGCAGTTCGCCAACCACACTGCTGATCAATACCAACAAGAATATTACCGCCACCTTTACTAACGATCCTCCCACAGCCAATGCTGGTTCAGATCAAACGGTGCTGGCTGGCACGCTGGTCACACTCGATGGCAGCGCTTCGTCCGATGCCGACCCAACTCAAACCCTAAGCTACGCTTGGACGCAAACTGCTGGGCCGAATATTACACTGAGCAATAGCAGCGCTGTTTCACCCTCCTTTACACCCACCATTGCGGGCACATACACCTTCAGCCTGGTGGTTACTGATAGCTTAAACCTGCCCAGCCTAGCCGATACCGTCACCATTACGGTGACCAATGGCAAGCCAGTGGCCCATGCGGGTGCGGATCAGACCGTGGTAGCTGGTAGCACGGTCACGCTTGATGGCAGCGGATCGGGCGATCCTGATGGTCATCTTCCACTCACCTATGGCTGAACCCAAATAGGAGGCCCTACAGTAAGCCTAAGCAATAGCAGCGCGGTTTCACCCAGCTTTACACCCACCATTGCGGGCGTACTTAGCTTTAGTCTGGTAATTACCGATAGTATGGGTCTAGCTAGCGCAGCCGATACTGTTACCATTACCGTAACCAATGATCCGCCAATCGCTAATGCGGGTGCAGATCAAGCGGTGTTGGTCGCCACCCATGTGACACTTGATGGCAGCGCATCGAGCGACCCCGACGGGCACACGCCGCTCCTGTACGCATGGACGCAGAGCGCGGGCACACCTGTAGGGCTCATAGGCGCGAACACCGTGCAGCCGACCTTCATCGCGCCGAGTGCGGCAGGTACGCTCACCTTCAGCCTGATCGTGACCGATAGCATGGGCCTCGCCAGCACTGCGGATACCGTCACGATCACGGTCACGAATGGTGAGCCTGTTGCTAATGCGGGTGCCGATCAGACGGTTGTCGCTGGTAGCACGGTCACGCTCGACGGTAGTGGATCGAGCGACCCCAACGGGCACACGCCGCTCCTGTACGCATGGACGCAGAGCGCGGGCACACCTGTAGCGCTCACAGGTGCGAACACCGTGCAGCCGACCTTCATCGCGCCAAACACGGCAGGCACGCTCACCTTCAGCCTGATCGTGACCGATAGCATGGGCCTCGCCAGCACTGCGGATACCGTCACGATCACGGTCACGAATGGTGAGCCTGTTGCCAATGCGGGTGCCGATCAGACGGTCGTCGCTGGTAGCATGGTCACGCTCGATGGCAGCGGATCAAGCGATCCTGATGGGCATCTTCCACTGAACTATGGTTGGACGCAAACAGCAGGTACACCCGTCACGCTGACAGGTGCCAATACCGCCCAACCGACTTTCACCACACCGAACACGGCGGGCACACTTACTTTCAGCTTGGTTGTCACCGACAGCATGGGCCTGGCCAGCCAAGCCGATAGTGTCACTATCACCGTAACCAATGATCCGCCAATCGCCGATGCTGGTGAAGCGCAAATCGTCTTGACTGACAGCAGCGTTACGCTTGATGGCAGTGGATCGAGCGATCCTGATGGGCATACGCCGCTCACCTACGGTTGGAGGCAAACAGCAGGCACTCCCGTCACGCTGACGGGTGCCAACACTGCTCAACCAATCTTCACCGCGCCGAGTGTGGCGGGTACGCTCACCTTCAGCTTGGTGGTGACTGACAGTATGGGCCTGCCCAGCGCGGCGGATAGCGTCACCATCACGGTGGTGCAGTACCGTCTGCACCTGCCGCTACTGATGCGGCCTGAGCCACAGTCGAACTTGGTGGTGACGGCGTTGCAAGGCGACCAAAACGGCATTCGCTTGGTGGTGCGCAATACAGGTGATGCACCGACCAAGGAAGCGTTCTGGGTCGATGTGTATATCAACCCCAGCCAGCCGCCGACGGTCAACATGCCCTGGCATCAGATCGCGCCCGCCGGGGCGGTGTGGGGCGTCAACCGCGCGCTGGCCCCCGGCGAAAGCCTGACGCTTACGCGAAGCAGCCCGTTCTATGCGCCAGAGTACAGTTCAGGCACCTTCGAGGCGGGCGCGGTGCTCTACGCGATCGTCGATTCGTACGGCACTGGAGGAACGCATGGCGCCGAGCTTGAGAGCAACGAACTCGACAATCGCTATGGCCCAGTGATCGCCACCACAGCGGGCAGCGCCAAGCTGCCGGGCAGTGCGCCAAGGGGCGCGCCTGTGGGATTGCCCCCGCGCTAACGCTCCTTGTATCACCATCGGGCCTGTGCTTCGACGCAGGCCCTTTGTATTTTTCGCAATATGACAAATTATTTATAAAAATCACCCAAAATAACGCTTTTTGAAACGCTTTGAGCGCCCTTTTGAAACGCTTGTGAAACGTTCGATTGTTATACTATTTTTCGTCTCTTTCTTTTACACCTTGATGCAAAAGGATATTTTTCCTCCTTATTTCTCAACATAGTGTGCGATAGAAAGCCACCCACAAACAGAGAATCCCTACCGAAACGCTAGCCCGAACATTCATGTACGTTCAAAGGAGCACTTGATGACGCGCAGCCATTTGACGCCCCACAACACATTCACACTATTATTCATTCTTGCACTGGCAACGTGGCCATATCTAGCAGGATTCACACCCAACCTGCAGGCGGCTCCCGGCGACACCATCATCTATGTCGATCAGAACGCGACTGGTGCCAATAATGGCACCAGTTGGCAGCATGCCTACACCGATCTGCAAGATGCCCTTGCCGCTGCTCAATCCAACCACAGTATTTGGATCGCCAAGGGCATCTATCGTCCCGTAACGCACGTAACCGATCTTGACGCAGATAGCGAGGTCTCCTTCAAGATACCCAGTGGTGTTGAGGTGTACGGCGGTTTTGCGGGTACAGAGACCGACTTGGCTCAGCGTAATTGGGAAGTGAACAAAACCATCCTAAGCGGGGATCTGGCGGAAGACGATCTGACAGATGCGGATGGGGTTGTTGTTAAGTCTGATGATAAGAAGGGGACCAATAGCCTCCATGTGGTATCCATCATCGATGCCAACGATACCGTTGTACTGGATGGACTGTTTATCACTGGTGGTAGCATCCCATCTCTTGATCAAGATGGCGGCGCTGGCATCTTTATTCAAAATGCCAAGACGATCCTTCGTCATCTGGTGTTCTCTGGTCATGGTTCCAATTCGCCTGGTGGCGTACTATCACTTATCAATAGCGAGGCTGAGTTGAGCGATAGCTTCTTGTTTGGTAACAGAGCATTCACAGCAGGAGCTATCAACAATAATAATAGTCAACTCACCATAACAAATGTCAACTTCTCTAATAACAGTTCACCCTGGGGTGGAGCGATTCGCAATGAAAAGAATGGTAAATTGACGATTACAGACTCCACCTTCTCTAACCATTCTGCTATGGTAGGAGGAGCGATTTACAATCTTGCTACCATCACACTTATTGCAAATACGAGTTTTTCCAACAATTCTGCACAAAATTACGGTGGTGCTATCGCTAGCCATTCCAGCAGCCCTACAATTACGCATGTAAGCTTCTCTGACAATTCTGCTGGTAGTGGCGGCGCGATTTATATCGAAAATAGCAACTCAACTATCATCAATGCCAGTTTCTCCAATAATAGTTCAACAATCTACGGCGGAGCTATCCGTATCGCATCCGGCAACCCAACCATCATCAATGCCAGTTTCTCCGGCAATAGATCCAATGAGGGCGGTGCTATCTATAACCATTCTAATAGCTCAACCATCATCAATGCCAGTTTCTCCGGCAATAAGGCGGCTGATGGCGGTGCTATCTCTAATCATTCTAATAGCTCAACCATCATCAATGCCAGTTTCTCTGGCAATTACACAAGTGACAGTGGCGCCGCTATCTATAACTATTCCGGCAGTACGTTTCTCCATAATAGTATTATCTGGGGCAATAGCTCATCGCCTGCCTTCAATAATGGCGGGAGCCAGACAACCAGCTACAGCCTTGTTGAGGGCTGTAATCCTGGTGGTACTTGGAATAGCGCTTGTGGCAACAATGGTGGTGGCAACCTGGCCGATGCTGACCCGCTGTTTGTGGACCCAGTTGATTATACCAACACACCCACTACTGACGGCGACCTGCGTCTGCTGCCCAACTCGCCAGCAATCGATAAAGGCAATAATGCGCTCATGAATGCCAACGTCACCGAGGATTTGGATGGTAAACCGCGCATACTCGGCCCCACTATTGACCTAGGCGCATATGAGATCGGCTATCAACTCAACACAGGTGTGATTGGAAACGGTGCGATTACGCATTCACCGAGCAATGATTGGTATCCGCCCAATTCCACAATCGCCCTCACAGCTACTGCCAATGCGGGCTGGAGCTTCGCCGGCTGGAGCGGCGACCTTAACAGCAGTAGTTCACCCACCACACTCTTGATGAACAACAGCAAGGTGATCACCGCCACCTTCACCAATGATCCCCCCACCGCACATGCGGGTATCGATCAGATAGTGGTCGCTGGCACGCTGGTCACGCTCGATGGCAGTGGTTCATACGATGAAGACCCAACCCAGACGATAACCCATGCTTGGACACAAACCGCTGGGCCTGCTGTCACCCTAAGTAATGCCAGTGCGGTCTCACCCAGTTTTACTCCCACGATTGCAGGCGTATACACCTTTAGCTTGGAGGTAACAGATCATTTGGGTGCAGTAAGCGCAGCCGATACCGTCACCATCACCGTCACCAATGATCCGCCGATTGCGAATGCGGGAACGGATCAAGCGGTGTTGGTCGCCACCCAAGTGACGCTCAATGGCAGCAGTTCGAGCGATCCCGACGGCCATACGCCGCTCACCTATGGTTGGATGCAAACAAGTGGCACATCCGTTACCTTAACGGGTGCCGATACCGCTCAACCAACCTTCACCGCGCCGAGCATAGCGGGTACGCTTACCTTCAGCCTGGTGGTGACCGATAGTCTGGGGGTGGTCAGCGAGCCGGATACCGTCACCATCACTGTCACCAATGGCGAGCCGGTCGCTCATGCGGGTGAGGATCAAACTGTGCTGGTTGGCACACAGGTCACACTCGACGGCAGCAGTTCGAGCGATCCCGACGGACATACGCCACTCACCTACGGTTGGACACAAACGAGCGGCACGCTCGTCACGCTCACGGGTGCCGATACCGCTCAGCCGACCTTCACCGCACCGAGCACGGCGGATACGCTCATCTTCAGCCTGATCGTCACCGATAGTATGGGTCTCGTCAGCGCGGCGGATAGTGTCACCGTCACAGTAGTACCATATCGCGTACACCTGCCGCTGCTGATGCGGCCTGAGCCACAATCGAACCTGGTGGTGACGGCGCTGCAGGCTGACCAAAACGGCATCAGCGTGGTGATCCGCAATATTGGCAACGCGCCGACCAAGGAAGCGTTCTGGGTCGATGTGTACATCAACCCAAGCCAGCCGCCGACGGTGAACACACCCTGGCATCAGATCGCGCCCGCCGGGGCGGTGTGGGGTGTTAATCGTACCCTGGCCCCCGGCGAAAGCCTGACGCTCACGCGGAGCAGTTCGTTCTATACGCCGGAGTACAGCGCTGGCACATATGAGGCGGGCGCAGTGCTGTATGCGTTCGTCGATTCGTACGGCACTGGAGGAACGCATGGCGCTGAACTTGAGGGCAACGAGCAGGACAATCGCTTCGGCCCAGTGATCGCCACCACAGCGGGCAGCACTCGAACGCCAAGCAGCGCGCCAAGGGGCGCGCCTGTGGGGCTGCCTGCCCGTTAATCCACTAGGCATCTATCAAGCACAAAAGGAGTAGGACTCGTTGTCCTGCTCCTTCTTTTCTTCTCTCCATCAAATGATGAAAGTATCTCATTGTAGCGCATTGTATTGCAGATGAACCCTCATTCACCCAGATACCGACGCTATGTGTGATACTAACATCTTTCCTCTTTTTAAAAAGCAAGATACTTACCAAATCCATATCTATCTCTATATCAAAATAATGTTTTGCATGAATAAACAATATACATATCTTCACACAACAATACATCCTTAAAAAGAACTAGAACCATTCATTTAAACCCATGGTATAGTAGTAAGAAAGATCGATCCTTAGCAAAACATTTATTCATCGATCTGATATCCCAAAACCGATAACGCATTTCCTCACACCACGAGTGTACGATTACATCAATCTTCTATGAGTAAGGAGATGCTCTATGCACTACCCTATTCTTGTAGTTTCGCGCAATATCCTCCTGCTGCTCGCTCTGCACTTGTTCTGCACAAGCATCCTCCTCCCAGCAACTACCCACGCCGCCGATACCCCAACCGTTCTGTATGTCAATAAGAACGCCACCGGAGCTAACAACGGCACCAGTTGGCAGAATGCGTATACGGACTTACAGAACGCCCTTGCAGCAGCCCAAGCGGGGACGCAGATCTGGGTCGCTCGAGGCATCTACTACCCCACCAACGTGTCGAGCGATCGGACTGCCAGCTTTATCTTAAAAAGTGGTGTGGCACTGTACGGCGGATTTGCTGGCTCTGAGACACAGTTACACGAGCGCGATTGGCTGGCCAACCCGACCATTCTCAGCGGCGATATCGATCGGAACGACACCCATACCAATGGAATCGTTATCGATACGAGTGGCCTTCTTGGCTCCAATAGCTACCATGTTGTGACGGATGACGCGATTGATGAAAGCGCTATCCTCGACGGGTTTATCATTACGGCGGGGTGGGCGAATGGTGTGAATAATGAGAGGTTGGGTGGCGGGCTCTACATCTTCAATAGCAGTCCTACCATCACCAATGTTCGCTTCTCTGGCAATAGCGCAACAGCTGAAGGCGGTGCTATCTTCTCTTACGCCAACAAACTCACCATTACTCAATCTACCTTTGCAGGTAATAGTGCTCAAATGGGCGGCGCACTCTACAAGAAAGGGGGCCTTGATAATAGCACCTTGACGATCATCAATACCACCTTCTCTGGTAATTACGCTTTGCACGCTGGTGGCGCTATCGTTCTAGAGCAGAGCCTCAATCCCCTTTCTCCTACTACCTCGTCCATCATCAACACCACCTTCTCTGGCAATAGTGCTCAATCTGGTAGCGTGATTTTTGCTTTCAACAACACATTCAGTATCAACAACAGTATTCTTTGGGGAAATAGTGCGCCTGCTCTCACTGGCGTTACCGAAGGCATCATTACGTATAGTTTGGTGCAAGGTTGTGACCCTAGCGGAACCTGGAATACAGCTACGTGTGGTACCAATGGTGGTGGTAATCTCGCTAATGTCGATCCACAGTTTGTGAATCCAATAAGCTACACTGATGCGCCAACCACCACTGGTGATCTGCGCCTGCAACCAAACTCACCAGCGATTGATAAAGGCAATAATGCGCTCAATGACACCACCGAGGATCTGGAGGGTAAACCGCGCATCATGGGTCCAACTATCGACCTCGGCGCATACGAGTTTGCGTATCAACTACAGAAAGGCATCATCGGTAGTGGCCAGATCAACCATAGTCCCATTGGCGATTGGCATCTGCCAAATACCACAGTCACCCTCACCGCCACCGCCAATCCAGGATGGAGTTTCGCTAGTTGGGGCGGCGACCTGAGCGGCAGCAGTTCTCCCATCACTCTCGTGATGAACAACAACAAAGTGATCACCGCCACCTTCACCAACGACCCACCCACGGCCAATGCTGGAGCGGATCAGACGGTACGTGTTGGAGCACTGGTCACTCTCGATGGCAGCGCCTCGTTTGATGCCGACCCAAGCCAGACGCTTAGCTACACTTGGACGCAGACCGCTGGTACACCCGTTACCCTGACGGGAGCCAACACGGCACAACCCACCTTCACCGCACCGAGTGAGGCAACTACACTCACCTTCAGCCTGATCGTCACCGATAGTTTAGGAAAGGCCAGCACCGCCGATAGTGTGACGGTGACGGTGATGCAACATCGCCTATTTTTGCCAGCAACGCTGCGGTAGTGTAAGGGCTACAGGGCTGCCACCACGCTAACCTTCTCTGAATCATCAAGGGCCTGTGCCGAAGCGCAGGCCCACTTGCTTAGCCAAGAAAACGAAGTTACGAGAACAGCTCCATGCTGAATCGCTCGGCCACCAAATAACGGCGCGAACCGTCAGTGGCAGCATCGATCACCACGTAGGCACCGTCGCTGTAACCGAGGTAGCGCGCGAACAGCGCATCGGTGGCGGAGCGCCACAGCGCCGCCTCGTCGGGCGCATCGCGCTGCATCGCCGTCCAGTCGGCGGGGATCTCCACAGCGATCCAACGCGCACCATTGGCTTCGGCGAGCGCCGTTGGCCCATCGTTGAGGCGCACGCAGCCGGGGTAGCGCGCCAGGTCCAGGTCTGTGCCACGCCCACCCTCGTTCAGGCCTTGCGCCCCACGGGCCGTGCGCGGCAGCCAGGCGATGCCTAACCGCGAGGCCGCCACACGGTTCAATGCGTTCTGCACGGGGTAGTACGCCGCGTAAAACTCGCCAGCCACCGCTCGTAACCGCGCAAAGTTCAGCACCGCATTCGGGAACTGCAACGGGTCGGCGGTCCAGTGAATCAGATCGATGCCCTCGGCCAGCGCTTGACGCGCCTGCACCCGCTTGAGCGTAGCCGCCAAGCCCGAGCGACGCTGCGTTGGGGCAACACCCATAATCTGCGATTCGATGCCCAGCGAGAGCTGCAACGGCAAGCCGAGTTGCTCCAGAGCGGACAAGCCAAAGCGGCGGAAGCCCAGCAGAAAGCCCACCACCGCCCCTTCGCTGCGGGCCACCAGGGCAGTGCCCGGCGCGAACTCGGCGCTGTAGAGGTCGTTGGGATAGCCCGCATTCTCGGCCACGCCCCAGATCTCGCTGTACACGCGCTGCGCCTCCTCCACCTCCCGAAGCGAGGGCTGGCCGATCGCAAAACCGCCGAACTCGTCAGCGCTGGCGGGGTAGCTCTGCGCCTCCGCAGGCCGATACGCGATCACCTTCGCGGGGGCAAGCATCGCCTCCACCGCCGTTTGTAGCTCGACCAGCGGCGGCAGCGGCCCGAGTTGCTGCAAGCGCAGCGTGTACACTCGCCTGTCGGCATCGGCAGCGCGAGGGAACAACAAGCCCAACCCGCGCAGCTCACCGCCCTCCGTACAGGTCAGCAGGCGACCTCCCATCTTCACAAAGGTCGTCTTCACAAAGTGTTGCGGCACCGTCTCTGCCACACAATGGGTGAGTTGTTCGTACAGCGCATCGACAACGGCGGGCCATTCTGTAGTTGTATGATCGATGAGTGTATAGTCCATAGGGCATCCCACGCCGCGTTAAGTCATCGTACATCGAGTTGGATTGTGATGACTAAGAAGCCGTTTGTTCTTATTGAGATAGCGAACCTCTGCGCGTAGCAGAGGCACGCCTACCTTCTACTCAAAGCTGCGCATACCAAACGCCACACCTCAACCGAGTGCAGGCTAGTGGTATACTAGGCGGTATTCTACCGCAAAGAATCCAGGAGCGAGTATGCGAATCGAACGCGCCGAGCTGTGGATCGTGCGGCTGCCCATGGTTCGCAGCTTCACCACGAGTTCATCCACCAAAACGCATCAGAACCATATTTTGGTCAAACTTCACGCCGATGGTCTGGTCGGCTGGGGCGAATGCGCGAGCCCTTCCGACCCGTACTACTGCGAGGAGACCACCGAGACGTGTTGGCATATCCTCAAGGATTTCTTGCTGCCCAGCGTGCTCGGCAAGCCGTGGCAGAATGTGGAGGAGCTCACCTCCTTCTACGCCAAACTGAAGCGCAATAACTTCGCCAAGGCGGGCCTCGAAATGGCGGCTTGGGATCTGCTGGCCCAGGCTGCGGGCAAACCGCTGCACGCGCTGTTGGGTGGCACGCGCCCCGAGATCCTCTCGGGCGTGAGCTTGGGTGTCGAGGAACGGATTGAGGATCTGTTCGCCCTGATCGACCAGTATCTTGGTGAGGGCTACCGTCGTATCAAGCTGAAGATCGCGCCGGGCAAGGATGTCGCGGTGATCGCGCAGGTGCGCGAGCGCTACCCCGATGTGCCGCTGATGGCCGATGCCAACTCGGCCTACAGGCTCTCCGATGCGCCGCTGCTGCGCGAACTCGACCAGTTCAACCTCACTATGATCGAACAGCCACTGGCCCACGACGACATCATCGATCACGCCACACTTCAGGCACAGCTGCGCACCCCGATCTGCCTCGACGAAAGTATCATCACCGTGGACGATGCCCGTAAGGCGCTCGATTTGGGCAGCGGACGCATCATCAACATCAAGGTGAGCCGCGTCGGCGGCCTACTGAACGCCAAGCGCATTCATGATCTCTGCTTGGAGCGCGGGGTTCCGGTGTGGTGCGGCGGCATGCACGAGTTCGGCGTGGGGCGCGCCGCCAACCTGGCGATCAGCAGCTTGGAGGGCTACAGCATCCCGGGCGATGTCTCTGGCTCCGACAAGTACTACCACGAGGATATCGTCGATCCGCCGATCCGTGCCGTGCAGGGCGCGATTGCCCTGCCCAGCGGGCCAGGCCTCGGCTACGCCGTAGACGAGGAGCGTGTGGCGCGCGCCAGCACCCGGCATCATCTGGCGGAAGCAACATCTCTGTAGCGGAGCACAGACACCATGCGTGAGTATTTTCAGAAGAAGCGCGACGAACTGCTGGCGAACGCGGCGGAATTAGTCGGCTTCGAGACGCCGAGCAGCGATAAGGCGCGCTGCGATGCCCTGGCAGATCGGCTGATGGAGCGCTTCGCGGGGCTTGGCATGATCGAGCGGATCGCCAACCCCAAAGGCGGCGACCATGTGGCGGTGCGCGTGGCCGCACCCGAGCACGCCGACGAGCGCCCGGCGCTGCTGATCTGCCACTACGACACGGTGTGGCCGCTCGGCACACTGGCGGCGCGCCCGTTCAAGGTCGAGGGCGACATCGCCTACGGCCCGGGCCTCTACGATATGAAGGCCAGCATCGCCATGTGCGAGCAGGCGCTGCGTGCCGTGGGGCCGCTTGGGCTGCGTCTGTCGCGTCCCGTCATTCTGTTGCTCACCTCCGATGAGGAGATCGGCAGCCCCAACTCGCGCGCGCTGATCGAACGAACGGCCCGCGAATGCGCCTTTGCGCTGGTGCTAGAGCCGCCCGTCGAGCCGCACGGTGCGTTAAAGACGGCCCGCAAGGGCGTGGGCATGTACAAGGTGGAGTTCACGGGGCGCGCGGCGCACGCGGGTGTCGAGCCGGAGAAGGGCGCCAGCGCGATCACCGAGATGGCGCACCAAATCCTGGCGATCAACGCTCTGGCCGACCCGAGCAAGGGCACTACGCTGAACGTCGGCACGGTGCAGGGCGGCGGCAAAAACAATGTGGTGCCCGCATACGCCCGCATCGAGGTGGATGTTCGAGCTTGGACACAGGCCGAGGGCGCGCGCATTGAGGCGGGCTTCCAGGCGCTGAAGCCCGTAACACCCGGCGTCAGCCTGGTGGCGCAGGGCGGCTTCAACCGACCGCCGATGGAGCGCACTGCCGCATCGGGCGCGCTGTTCGAGCGGGCCAAGGCGTTGGGCGCCGAGTTGGGCTTAGAACTCAGCGAAGGCTCCACGGGCGGCGGCAGCGATGGCAACTTCACCGCAGCGATCGGCGTGCCCACGCTCGATGGTCTCGGTTCGCCAGGCCAAGGCGCACACGCCATCCACGAGCAGATCAGCATCCCCGGCATGCTGGAGCGCACGATGCTGCTTACCGCACTGCTGACGGCGCTTTAAAACGCCTGTGGCATCGGCCTTTGTGTGCAGAAGGCCGATGCCACATTAAGTGTCTATTGATTAAACATTACATCATGCTGTTTTTCTTGCCCAAATATCAAACTCTTCAATGGGGGTACTCCGCTTACGAAGAAAACTATTAGCTTGGCGTCTTCCTTCCTGTGCACTTCCAGCAGGAATCATTCGTTGTATAGACCATCCTGTATCTTGGAGTGATGCCGTAATTAATTGGAGAGGATCAGCTTTTCGATCTGCAATTCCCCCAAATCGAATGATAAGCTGCGCCTTTGCTTCAGCCACTTGATAAGAGTTAAGCCATACTTGTTTTAGATCCTGAATAAATATTTCAGGGCTTTTATGAAGAAGTTGACCTTCTTGAGAGTAATCAACGTTAGAGGAACCCCCTACAAACCAATTCCTCAACCATTGATCGGGTATATAAGTACGCATTCCATAATACGGAGGCGATGTAATAATCCACACAAAAGGTCTATTCGTTTCAACTTGGTATGATGTACTAGAACGACTATCACCTAAACAAATGTTAGTCGTGGCTTGATATTCGATACAATAGTATCGCATTGCGCGTCGCTTAATAATATCTAGAACATCAACATATTCAGGTTTTAAATTATGTTCCTGCCAAAAACGCACTGAATAAGCCGGTTTAGGTGAATAAGTTCTAGGAAATTGATTTGAAAAATAGCTAGCAACTGTTTTCTGTTTTGGGCCATGTAATGCACCTAAAATAATTCCACGCAATGCTATGCGAGCTGGAGATATACAATTTTGTAAAAAAGCTTCCCGAAAAGAACAGATGTTTTTAAGAACATCTTTATGATAAGCCCACTGCCAGAATTCCTCTTGTGGAATATCAATAGGTACCGTATGTTCTAGAATATTTCGAGCCTCTTCTAGAATTTCATTAACATTAACATTGACAGCCTTTGCAGCACTAATAGCAATTGCTACTGGACTAGAATCAATGCCTAGTGATGATAATCCTAATAAACGAGCGGCGAAATTTGTAGTACCCCGGCCACAAAATGGATCGAGAACTGCGTCTTCAGGTTGTGCTTGTTCGCGCAATATATTCAAGGGAAAATCCAATGGAAACATTGTAAAGTAAGGGCATATTCCATTGAGAGCAAGCATCTCTTTAGAGTGCATCATTGCCTCTAATTATCTGTACAATCGTTGTATTGCCACGTTTATTCGTTTTCCAACCAATTTCTTGTTCGCCATACAGATGAACTAGTGCTTTCTTGACTAGTCGATAAGCAAAATCATCCCGATTATCAGCAATGGAAGGTGGTAAAACATCCAAAAAGAAACCCTTTATACGACCCCAAGGTACTCCATTACTTTTTAGTTCTGAGATCAAAATCTCATTATCCCTCAACTTTTCTATAGCTTCTATTTGAATTGATTGTAGTATATCATCGATTGCATTCCCATCCCGTGATTTTCGGGGGAATTTTTGTATTAATTTCTGAACAAACGTATTAGCTGGATCAAAATCATAATTAGGATCGCGCATTGAATAAAGAGCTTCGAAAGGAAGGACACGAAGACTAATAGGATAAGGTTTACCCCCAACAGAACTCCAAAATATGCCTTGACCTGGAATTGGTTCATTTAGCAATGAACTAAGAATATCATCACTAAAATGAGCATTAGCTCGTTTCAATGTTGTAAGATCAGCTGCAGAAAGCAAGTGAAAAATAAACCAATTGTCACCTTGACTTAATATATCAACAGGAATACTTCCAGGTTGTTGTGTTATTAATAATGCTCCCAAATCATATTTACGTCCTTCTTTAACCCACGCAATATATGGTTCAGCTGCTGATGATCGTTCATTTAACACGGACTGCGCCTCTTCTACAACCGCAATTGTTGGAATAGTTTGAGGTTCAGCTGCCGTAAACTCTTCCTGATTATGATCAAAAATGCGCCGTAAAATTAAGCCGGATAGAATGAGAGATTGGCTCCCTCGCATTCGTGAAATATCAATGACACATAATTTTCCCTCTTGCAATGAAGTTATAAGCAGATCCATAAGTTGACTGCTTTTGTCATGGAGCATCCTGACAATAGTTACCATATTACTGCGCGCTGCGGTTGCTTCTGCTTCCTGTTTATTTTGTTCTAAATCAAGGCATCTACATATTTCAGAAAGGTTTGTTGCATGCCCATTTTCATCTATTATATTAACAAGTTCTTCCCAACGTTGTGGACTTAATCCTCGCAATTTCCTTACATTTTGCTGATCCTGACGCTCTGGATCTAATGCAATAGCAATAACATCACTAGGTTTTAAACGCCGTATGTCGAGTTTAATACCACCAGCCACAAAAGATTGATAGAATGGGCTTGGAGCTTGACGATCCGTAAACACAACAAGTTTATCTTCTAAAGCTGGAACATCGCAGAGTCCCGGACGTCCTTTATCGTCGGGCCAAAAATATTCACCATCAGGATCAAATAAAACTGTCCCAACAGGTACCTTTTTACCACCACGTTTAATAACGTATGGCGTTTCCTCGTAAAGCTTACTAAACAACAGCTTATTTAAATTTGATTTACCAAATCCTGCACGAGCGAAGATAAAGCTACGTCGAGAAACTAGTGATTCAATTGGAAAGCGGATCTGAATCTCAGTATCTTGAATCTGCATCCAATTCTGAACATCAGATTTTTGGAATGTCTGGCCTGCATAGATGTATTCACCAAAGGCCAAATGCCCAATTTGAGCACCTTTAATATTATGTCCTGCAATCTCTTTCAATACTTCAGTACTAGGAAAAGCAACACGACTACCAACATGTGGCAGGCGACGATGCGAGGCAACAAAAGTAAGTCCTTGACCATACTTCCGTACTACTCCCAAAACACGAATATTGACGCGATATTTAAGATACTGTTCACGAAGATCTTCAGGTATCTCACGTTCCTCACGCACCGCACGTATATTAAACTCTTCACCTGCACCAAATGAAAGTTTACCTTCCGATGAAAAAGAGGCTATGCGCCCAAGAACCGCCTCATCAGGAGTTTCAAGTTGGACAAGTAGAAATTGTCCGTGCATGGGAATATTTTGAAATTCATTTCGATATGGCAATACGAGATCAGCATGGAATTCAAGACCGCCTTGTTGAAAACCACGAAAAATACCAATAACCTTATCTTTAGGGAATAAATCTATCTCTGACATTTCACAATCCTTACTTTATTAACTATAGCGTTGTTGAGAAGGATCTGTATCCTGAAGCATAAAAGAATCAAGGGTGGAAGACTGAACACCAAGCTGTTGACGAATACCGTTATAAATATGTTCTTGTAAAATATCAAAGTCAAAATCTACTAGTGCTGCATTCTCGTGTGCACGCTGCAAGCACATTGGATAAAATGGCACTGGAAAACCATTCATTGCATCTGCGAGCATTGAACCAAGAATAATTTGAGCTTTCGAACTCTGCTCAAGAAAAATGTCTACTGGCCATACGGGATCATTTCTTCTATTACCAAATTTAACCAAAAACATTTTACCACCAACAAATTTATTAATCTCTTGACCTTCCTCAACTATATCATTCCCACGAGCAAATTCATTCCAAACATAAGCCTTTGCTTCTACATCTCGGGGAACTTCAACATAGGCTGCATAATCTGTCTGTAAAACACCTTCCAGTGCCATTGCTAAACGATAGCGAGAGAGCACCTTACTATGTTTCGCAACTCCAACAAGATAGATATTACGTTTCTTCTTCTCATGTACCTCAATTCGTTCCTTAATTCCTTGTAAAAGTCGAGAGAAAAGATCTTTCGCAAATACTTTAGTGCGCAGCAGTCCATCACAAATAATGAGTGTATCAGTTCCAAAATCTTTTTCTAATAAAGAAAATAATACAGCCCACTCAACCAGTTCACGATAAACCTGAACCCAAGAAGGAGATATAGGTTGATCTTGTGCCTTTGGTGGACGAATCATATGTGAAAGCTCAGGAAGGGTTGTAACTCCTAAAAATTTCATCATTTTACCAAGCGCCGTAACTGGCTCTCCCTGTTCATCAAATTGGCGTTTACTAAGAAGCAATATTGAGTTTGTAGGAGATACTGCTTCAAGGCAGTATTCGTTATTACTACTATCAACAACTCGAATTAATTGGACAAGAAACGGATCAAATTGAAGCTGATTGTTACCACCATCAGTTGCAACTAGCGATATTGAGGTTGTAGCGCGAGGCTGAATACGTCGCATTGTATTCTTGAGCGGTCTAATTTCTTTACGCAGCTTATCTAAAATATCACTATCATTCTGAATACACTCTTTAATTGCTTGCTTCAATTGATCGTGGCTCGAAGAATCAATCATCATGACCTCCTGAAGAGATTTTTAAATGAACTGACCGAAACTTTTGAACCTTGAGGGAACTCCAGCGTCATGCAAGTGGCAGATGGCCAATCCCAAGCACTGGAGAAACCCAAATCGTGAGCCGTATACCGACCCAACTCTCACCCGAAGCGTTTCGGGCGCATGTCGAACCGTATCTGTGTACCGCCAAGCGTGGCTATGTTTGCAAAATACTGCTCTATCGCGTGTTCAACTACATCCTGTATCGGCTCTACACTGTCTGTCAATGGGATGCGCTTCCAATTGCTGCTGATCCGAAGCATCCGGAGCAGAAGGAGATGAGCCCAGATGCTGTCGCCTACCATTTCCGCAAGTGGTGTCGAGATGGGAGCCTCAAGCAGGTTTGGCACAACAGTATTGCTGCAATCCGCGAACTGTTGGATGTTGCTGAGCTCAATCTCGATGGTTCTCACACCATTGCCAAGAAAGGCGGCGACACGGTTGCCTATCAAAGCCGTAAGAAAGCCAAAACCAGTAACATCCTGCCACTCACTGACAAAAAGGGCTTTATTATCGTCTCCACCACAATCATTGCTGGCAATCACAATGATGCGTTTGAGTTGAAAGAGAACCTGTCGCAGCTCTTCAAGGATCTCAAACAGCAACAGATCGCTTGCCGATAGCGCGTTTGATACGAAAGGTGCTCGGAAGGTTTGCTTCAATTATGGTGTCGTTCTAAACATACCCGAGAACCGACGCAACCGTAAGCTACTCAAGCGTGGTCGGAAACGACTGTTCAATCCGGTAATCTACAAGCATCGCTTCAGTGCCGAGCGTACGTTTGCTTGGATCGATAAGTTCAAGGCGCTTCTGGTGCGGTTCGAGCGCAAGAGCTCCTATTTCTTCGGTTTGAACTGCCTCGCATTCGCGCTGATCAATCTTCGGGGATTAGTCAACTGAAAAGTTTCGGCTAGTTCAATTACATTTGGCATCTCGTCGCCTAAGTGCTAATGACTGTAGTAACCATACATCCTTCATCTTCACAGACATCAATAACAATCAGTAATATAGCCAAGGTCATAACTGCACACCGTAACCTTAGATGGTCAAACACATCTACACTTCGATTTTGTCTTGACACAGTCTGTTCTCTGCGGCGAGGATACCAATATTGTGCCAAAGATTACAAGGTATATCACTGTCACCATAGCTCTATTGTAACATGTAAATATGAAATATTTTTCAGTCTTTTGGCATTTTTACAAGAGTTTTCTTATATCAAGACCTTTTTAATACAACATATACAGTTTCGTAAATACTTTTTGTGCTTATGGACACAAAAAGTATTTACGAATCCCTACCCCATCAACCCACGCAGCGCCCGGATGGCGGTGCGCATGCCGTCGGGGCCGCTGAAGCCGCCCGCGCGCCCCGCCACATGCAGGTGCGGCTCCAGCGTCAGGTAGCCCGAGTACTTCTTGACCCGCAACGCAGCCAGCAACTCCGGGATGGCGCCGTCGCCCTCGCCCGCCGGACGCACGCTACCATCGGCGAACAGGGCATCCTTGATATGCACATGCACGGTGTAGTCGGCCAGCAACGGCCACGCCGTCTCCATCGGGCGCACGCCGACCTGCACAAAGTTGGCGGGGTCGAACGCCATGCGCAGCGTCGGCGAGTCGATGCTGGCCATGAGGTCATGGCAGCGCTCGGCGGTGTCGCCGTAGATCTCGCGCTCGTTCTCGTGCAGCAGCGTGATCCCCGCCCGCGCCGCCTGATCGATGAGCGCTGCCATTCGGCGCAGCACCTCGTCGCGGAACTCGGCGGCGCGCCCCTGCGGCACATAGAACGAGAAGATGCGAATATTGTGCGTGCCCAGCGCCTCCGCTGCGGCGATCGCTCGGGCGAGCCGCTCCTGCTCATACTCGGGTGGCGCATCGATCGGCGATTTGCCCACCGGGCTGCCGATCGCCGAGACGCCGAAGCCCCGTTCCTGCAACATCTCAGCGGCTTGCGCAAGCTGTTCGGACGAGAGGTCGATCACATTGATGCCCCAAGCGCTGCGCAACTCAAGGTGATGGATATCCTCCGAAGCGAGCAGATCCAGTTGTTCGCCCAGGTCTGCGGCGATCTCGTCGCCGAAGGCGCTGAGCGTGAAAGGCGATGTAGACATACACAGTTCCTTTGGCTAACGGGCGCGCTCTCGGCCACCCGCCCAACTGATGCGCATAAACTCCAATGCTTCGGCGGCCTGCTCGGCGAGGTTGTGCCAGCCGCATTCCGCCGAGATGCGCGCATCGTAACCGATGGTATGCAGGCTCTCCATAAAGCCCGCGTAATCGTAGCCACCCATCCCAGGCGCACGGCGACCTCCATCGGCCACATGCACGTGGCGCAGCAGCGGCCCAGCCGCCACCACCGAATCGAACGATTCCTGCTCCAGTTCGAGATGATGCAGATCGGCGAGCACGTACATCCCCGATAGGCCGCGCTCCACAACAAACTGATAGCTCTCGGCCAAACTGGTGAACACATTGCACTCGCCCTGGTTCAGATGCTCCAACACCAGCGTGATATTGGCGCGGCTCGCCTCATCGGCGGCGAGTTGCAGCGAAACCGCTAGCTCATCGAGCGCCTGGTCGCGGGGCATATCATCGGGGATGCGCCGCGCGCCGCCGCTACCGAGCACCGCAATGCTCGCGCCCAATTGCGCCATCCGCCGGAAGGCGCAGCGCAGATACTCGCGCAACGCGGTAAGATCGGCGTTCGGACCGAGCAACGGCAACCGGGCGGGCACCAGCACATTAAACGATTCGATCGGCAGGGGCAGCGCGGCCAGTTCGCGCATGGTCGGCAGGGCCTGCGCCTCCGTATCGAAGGGGCGGACGGCGCTGGTCGGCAGTTCGCAAAAATCGAAGCCAGCCTCGGCGAGCACCGCGACCTGATCAGGGGGGACACAGCAGCCAAAACGCATAGTGTACCTCGTTTGTGAATGATGGGGCACAGTCAGAAAGTGGGTAGCGTTGTGCTGGTGGGATGACGAGATTATAGCACAACGCTCCATCCATCCCGCTACAGCCAACGATCCAGCCAATCGTAGGCTTTGCCATCGTGCCAGCGATGCCCACCCTCAAACAAGTCGCTGTCGAGCGCTTGTTCAGCTTCGAAGCGTTGATAGATCGGCTGGAGCGCCGCCAGGCCGCGCCGCGTCCCCTCCAATGGGAAGATCGGGTCCTCGGTGCCCGACACGATCAGCAACGGGCGCGGGGCCACCAAGCCCGCGATGTCGGCCATCTCGGCGTAGGTGAGGATATTCGGCACGTAGTTGCACAGGCAGTGCTGAACGGCCATGATCGAATCGCGGAAGGTGTTGAAGTAGCCGCTCACCACCGTGCAGGCGATGCGCGTGTCGAGCGCGGCGGCGAACAGCGACAGCATCCCACCGCCCGAAAGGCCCACGCAGCCAATCCGCGCCTGCGCAAACGCCGGATCAGCCTGGATGAGATCGAGCAGCCGCATCACATCCCACACCCGCAGGCCCAGCAGCGTCTTGCCCTGCAGCATCGCCACCACCGACAGGCTGCGGCACGACGAGGGCCACAGCGGGTTGGCAGTCTCGGCGTGCGGCGGCGCTTCGAGGCGCTCGGCGAAGCCACGCAGCGTCGGCACGAAGACGGTGTAGCCGCGCAGCGCCAACTTGCGAGCGTAGTCGTAGTTGTTCGCTTCCAGCGACTCGCGCTCAAGCTCGGTCTCCGCCAAGCCCACCAGCGGTCGCGCGCCCGCTAGCCCGTGGCCGTGCAGTGCGATCACGGGCCGCGAGACGCCATTGAGGCGGTGTGGCCGCAGAATGTAGCAGGGCGAATATTCGCCGGGCTGCGTCTGATACACGATCTGCTCGCGCTCAAACCCATCGTCGCTGACCGTCTCCAGCGAGTGAATGTCGAGATCGGGTGCGCTGGCGGGCAAACCACCCAGCAGTTCCAGCAGTTTGGCGCGCAGCGTGGCCTGCCACACCTCGGCGGCGGAGCGCGTCTCGGCGCGGAAGGCGAGTTGACGGGGAGCATCCTGGTAGTGCTGCCACAAGTGCGGCATGGTGCGTATCTCGAAATCGTGCAGGGACGGCATGCGCTAACTCCTCGGCTGATGCAGTAATCGGGCGATATCCTCGGCGAAACGCACTTCGGAATCGTCCTGCGGATCGTAGCCGATCACGCGGCGCGCGTTGGTGATGCTCCAAAACGTACGCGCATTGTTCGAGACGCCGTAAAAGATCTGGAACGGGATGCCGTACTCGTCGGCGATGTCGAGCGTGTCGATCGACTTGCAGAACAGTTGCTGCAGGTCGCGCTGGCTGATGTAGCCCGCCAAGTTGCGAATGTAGCGGTAGCGCGGCTGATCGACGAACTGCTGCCCGTCGATCTCGCGGGGCGCCACGATCCGCAGCAGGATCACCTCCAACTGGCGGCCCAGGCTGCCGCAGGCGTACAGGAAGCCCAGCGTTTCGTAGGCGCCCTTCGCCCAGCCGTAGAAGTTGTCGGGGCGCGGGTAATCCTCCGGCGTGACGCGGTCGCGCAGGCCACGGTAGTAGGGTTGCTCGTACCACTTAGCGGCTTGATTGGAACTGGCCGCCACCACGCGCCGAATCCCCGTATCGAACGCCACCTGGTAGATCCGCTGCATCAGGTCGATGTTGCGGCGCTCGCCCTCATACTTCTCCTGCATGCTGTCGCCGGTGGGCAGCACCCGCCCGCAATGCACGATGGTGTCTACGCCATCGACCAGCGCCCGCAGTTCATCGTCGCTGATGGTGAGCAGATCGGCGATGATCACATCATCGACGGGCTGGCCGTGGAAATCGGTGGCGCGCACATCGGTGAGGCGCAACTCGTAGCGTTCGCGCAGGGCGGGCAGCAGTTGCGTGGCGACGTAGCCCGTCGCGCCTGTGAGCAGAATACGCTTGGTCATCGCTTACACCTCGTGTGCTTGAATATAATCGAAGTTGATATCTTGGCCCAGGCCCGGCAGTTGCGAAACGTGCACATAGCCTTCATCGTCCATCGGATCGTCCAGTTTATTCAGCCAGGGCGGCGGCGTGTCGTAATCGAGGAAGGGGTGCAGCAGGCCACGCTCGTAGAACTCGCCAGGGATGCCCATCGCGCAGAGCACGTGCAGGTTGCCAACGCCGCCGCCGTGCACCTCCATATTTATGCCGAACGCCTCGCAGAGATGCGCAGTTTTGATCAGCGGCGTGATGCCACCCAGGTCGCCCACGCCGCCCCGGCTGATGTCGGACGCGCCACGCACGATCCACTCGGCGCGGGTCTGCATCTTGCCGCCCGCCGTCTCCGGCCCCACTACGGCGATGTCGAGCTGCTCGGTCAGCCACACGTAGGATGAGACGCTGTGCTCGTCCATCGGTTCTTCCAGCCAATAGAAGCCGAGTTTCTCCAGTTCGCGGCCCAGGTAGAGCGCCTGTTGGCGGCTGTAATAGTGGAAGGAATCGAGCATCAGCACCATACTATCGCCCACCGCCTCGGCGACGGCGCGGCAGGCGGAGATGTCGCGCTTGGGATCGGGCGTGCCGGGCAGCGGCGGCATCCAGGTGTGCATCTTGAAGGCGGTGTAGCCCCGCTCGCGGCAGCGCAGCGCGAAGGCGGCGTAATCCTCGGGCGTGGCCAGGCCGCCGGGCAGGTCGTCGCCGCACATTGTGCTGGCGTAGGCCCGCACTTTGTCGCGCGATGCGCCCAGCAGTTTGTGGACGGGCTGACCCAAATGCCGCCCCGCCAGATCCCACAGGGCCAGATCAACGGCGCAAAGCTGTTTGTCGGAGAGCTGGCCGAGGTGGAGGCGCTGCCATTCCTTCAAGCGCTGCCAGATACGCTCACGGTAAAACGGGTCTTCGCCGATCAGGGCGGGGCGCACAACGTGTTGAATGACCTGCGGGTTCGCGCCGAAGCTGTAGCCTTCGGTGCCTTTGTCGGTGATGATGCGCAGCAAGCAGTTGGTGGCATCGTGTTCAGGACCGGGGTGACTGTGGCCTTCGGAATCGCGGACGGTGCGGGAACGGTAGTGGAAGGTCTGCGTGACCACATCGACGATCTTCATGGGCATGCTCCTTTGCATTCGTGGCAAGCGAGTTGAAACCACTGGCGGCGACGCTGGGAGGATGGAGATCGACTATAATTGTTCGTATCCCGTGGTGATACGAACTTGTGGGGTTCTGCAAGTAAGGAATATGCTTATGATACCGCTATTTCTTGATCCACGCGAGATCGCACGGGGTTGTGCCGAGGCCGAATTGCCTGCCTGGGCCTCCGAGATGCTCCAGAACGCCGCTGCACGCATCGCAGCCGATGCCCAACAAACGGCTGCAATGGCCGACCTTCACCGCTGCATCTTCGATTCCCACGAGGAGATTCAACCACTCACCGAACGACTCGATCCCCTATTCGGCGACGACGCGCAACTGATGCACGCGTTGCTGATCCTCGACACGCTGCGGTTGGTGCGCGAGCGGCAGGCCGCGCGGGGCGCTCCGCCCGAACTCGCTCCGCAGGTCAACCGCCGCCACGGGATTGCCTGGCTGCAACGGGCCTTTGCGCAGCCCGGCAGCATCTCCGACGAGGATTGGATGCCAGGCTGGTTTCGCACCGTTGCGAGCGGCAACTTATACCGATTGGGGCGGCTGGAGTTTATCCCCAAGCGCTGGGCGTATCCCTTCCGCGTCTACCGCCATCGGCGAGATGCGACGACGGTTGTGCTTGTTGAGGACGGCGAATCGTTCACTGAGCAAGGCTATTTAGTGGGCGAGCCTACGTGGAAGGCGACACTGCAGGAGGACGAGACGGCGATCATCGGCATGCCGATCTCGCCGCTGGGCCACGCCCTACGCGAGCCGATACGCTTGGCGCGCGACGAGTGGGACTTAGTGCTGGGGCAGGGCCAATACGTGCTTGACATGCACATCCCCGAGCACGATCCAATGACGCTCGACCTGCTGCGCGACGCGATGGAGCAGGCCGAGGTGTTCTTTCCGCGCTACTACCCCGACATGCCGTTTGTGGCGTACACGTGCGATTCGTGGGTGTTCAGCCCGTTCCTCAGCGAGATGTTGCAGCCGCAATCGAATATTCTGCGCTGGCATCGCGAGGGCTACCTGATGCCCGCTTATGGGGGTGTGGAGTGGCTGCTGCTGTTTGTGTTCGGCTCAAAAGAGGTTGATGTGGCCACCGCGCCCCGCGATACGCAACTGCGGCGTGCGGTGCTTGAGCGCTTGGAGCAGGGGTTGCCGTTGTTCTGCGGCTTGTACATGCTGTTGCGGCAAGATCTGCCGCGCTTCGGCACGCAGCCGTATCGTACCCAAGCGTAGCGGGGGCGATGTTGCTCAAAAGCAATGCTTTGTCATTCCTCATTTCGTGCTGCACACTTATTCGGAATCTCATCGTTCTACTTGGTACTATGCGCTGAGATCTCTCACTTCGTTCGAGATGACAATGCTTTTCGATGTTTTCCCGAGTCATTCTGAACGTTAATTCTGCATTTCAACAGATACCAGCACTAACATGGCAAGTGGTATCGAGGCGCTGTGCATAGCAGCGCCTCGACACCACAAAACAAGGAAGTACCTTGCTGCCGCAGGCGCAAACGGCTTTTGTCACTACCCAACCGGATTCAGCATACATGAACAATAGGAGATCGCAATGACTCGCACTCCAACGGAGTTGGCCGCGCAACTTCAGGGTTTGTTATCGTTCCCGGTGACGCCGTTCACTGCGGAGAATGAGATCGATGTGGCGCGCTACCGCGACCATATCCAGTTTATGGCCGGGCACAACCCAAGCGGGTTGTTTGTGTGCGGTGGCACTGGCGAGTTCTATTCGCTGGATTTGGCCGAGTTCACCGCGCTGGTACGGGCGGGAGTCGAGGAGGCAGCGGGTCGCTTACCGATCGTGGCTGGCGTGGGCTACGGCACGCGCTTGGCGATCGAGTTTGCGAAGGCGGCGGAGCAGGCCGGTGCCGATGGGCTGATGGTGATGCCACCGTATCTGCTGGTCTCCGAGCAGGAGGGCTTGTTCCAGCACTATCGAGCGGTGGCCGAATCGACCAAACTCGGCGTTATCCTCTATCAGCGCGACAATGCGATCTTCACCCCCGCCACCGTCGCGCGCCTGGCCGAGATCCCGAATGTGATCGGCTTCAAGGACGGCTACGGCGATATGGAGCGTCTGCTGCGGATTCGGCTGGCGGTGGGTGATCGCCTAACCTTCCTGAACGGCTTGCCGACCGCCGAGTTGTCGATGCCCGCCTTCTTCGGGATGGGCGTGCGCAACTATTCGTCGGCAGTGTTCAACTTCGTGCCGGAGATCGCGTGGGCCTTCAACCGGGCGGCGACGGCTGGCGATATGGCGCGCTGCGAGCAGTTGTTACAGGGCTTTTATCGGCCATTCGGCGAGTTGCGCGATAAGGTGCGCGGCTATGCGGTGTCGTTGATCAAGGCGGGCGTCGAGATCACGACGGGGCGCAGCGTTGGCAGCGCCCGCGCGCCGCTGCTCGACCCGACGCCGGAGCACCGCGAGGAACTGCGCAAGATCGTGGAGCGCGGCTTGGCGCTGCTGGGCTAAGACCTTTGCGATGAGCAATCGGGGCAGCCGCTGTGGCTGCCCTGTATTGCGCAACCGCGTGAGTATCGCCCGAAGTGCGATGCCGCCCAGACTGCATTCGTAAGCGGAGGCATGACCACGGGCGCTGCGGCTGGAACGACGCTTTCTTTTCCCCAACAAACACTGAGCCAGATTACGCCCCGTGGGCGCGCTCCTGCTCCAGCGTATGCGGCGTGATGGTGGTGACCTGCGGGATGGTTTGGCGGACGGGCAGCCGCACCTGCACGGTGGTGCCCGTCTGCCAGATGCTCTCGATCTGGATCTCGCCGCCGAGCCCGGCCAGGTAATCTTTGGTCCAGAACAGGCCGAAGCCCAAGCCGGTCTCTTTCGTGGTCCAGCCCATCTCGAAGATGGCGTTGAGGTATTCGGGCGGGATGCCGATGCCGTTGTCGCGGATGCGCACGCCGATCCATTCGCCATCCTCCTGCCAACTTTCGATGGTGAGTTCGCGTGGGTCGTGTGTGTCGAAGTTGGGTTCGGTGGCGCGCGTGCGGTCGCTGGCGTGCCGCGCTTCAATCGCTTCGACGGCGTTTTTGATCAGCACTTTGAACGCTTCGATCAGCATGTCCGAGACGGTGGAGATCTGCGGGAGGTCGGGTTCGATGTGGATGTGCACCCATTGCTGCTTGACGGGCAGCACTCGGTTGAGCGCTCGCAGCAGGCAGTCGTTGATGTCGGTCGGGGCGTTGTGGATCAGCCGCCACGGCTCGTGCAGCGTGTCGAGCAGGTGCGACGATTGTTTGAGGCGTTCGAGCGCGACGGGCACTTGGTCGAGCGTTTCGCGCTGTAGGGACAGCACATTGGCCCGCGTTTCGGGATCGGCTTCGGTCTGCAGTTGCTGATCGAACATGTGGAGCAGTTGCAGGGTCACTTTGGCACCACCCACGTGGTTGCGCAGTGCGTGGATGGAGGCAGCGGCGCCGAAGGCCATCTTGCCGAAGATTTCGGCGGTTTGGCGACGATGTTCGGATTGTCGGTAGATGTGGGCGTTGTGCAGGCCCATCGCGACTTGCTGGCCGATCAGTTGCAGTCCGGAGATCTCGCCCTGCGAGAAGCGCCGCGAGCGGGTGAACACGAGCAGGTTGCCGATCAGGCGTGGGCGTTCGGGGTGATCGGGATGCCCATCGAGGTAGAAGGGCACGGCGATGACTTGGTGTACACCCATCTGCTGCTGGATGGCATCGATCTGGGGTTTTGCCTCGATCGGGACGATCGGCGTGAGGAGGGCGTAGATGTCATCGCTCGTCTGTGGTTGGCCCCGTTGGGCGGCGATGATGCTGAGGTTGACGGCGTGGCTGGCCTGGTTGAGGTTGACGGCGTGATTGGCGGGATTGCTGAGGCTGATCGGGCCGTTCGAGCTGTACTGCGAGATCTGGGCCTCCCATTCGCGCAGTCGCTCGGCATCGGCCACGGAGGGGTGGAACGCGAACGCCCGAATGGGCAGCGCGCCGTTCGCTTCGTGCGTGGCGACCATGGCCACCGCGTAGCCGAGTTTATGTACAACACCATCTGCCACCATGCGTAGGATGCGTTCTTCATCCTGCAGGTGCTGTTGGATGCCGTAGACGAGTTCTTGGATGTAGGCGATCTGGTCGCGCAACTGCTCGCTGAGGATGACTTCGGCGGCGCGGCGCCCGAACGCGGTGAGCGTGGCGATGTCGCTGAGTGTGATGGTGCCGCGCTTGAGGGCGAACAGGTTGCCGACCATCTCGGGTTCGGCGTTGGCATCGCCGGAGGGGCGCAAGAAGAACGGCACGGCGATGACTTGTTTGACGCCGAGGAAGGCTTGGATGCCTGCGATGATTGGCCGTGTGGCGGGCGGCGCGATCGGCGTGAACAGGCTGTAGAGGTCGTTGCGCACAACGGGCGCGCCGCTGCGGGCGGCGAGCACGCTGAGGTTTTCGGCATAGGCCGGATCGTAGATCTTCACCCGCGCCACTTGCGGGTCGCTGAGGCTGACTGGCTGTGGGGTGAGTTGCGAGACTTGTTGCTCCCATTGGTGGAGTTGTTCGAGCGAGAAGACGTTGGTGTCGAACCAGAGCGCACGAACTGCCAACTCGTCGCCTTTTTCGTAGGTCGCGACCATCGCGCCCAGGTAGCCGAGGCTGCCCACCACGTCGCGCACGATGCCGTCGAGCGCATCTTGCAGTGTTGCGCCGCTGTGATGGGGTTGGTCGAAGGCGATGAATTGGTCGTGATGGGGCGTGTGGGCATGGCGACGCCCAACCCAGGCGAAGGGGGGAAGGTTGGCGATGCGCTCTGCCATCTGGCTAGTGAGCAGATGATTGATCAGCCGTGGCAACGCATCGATCAAGGGACGCACCAGGGAGTTGGACATCAACATGCCTCAATTCTGGTAGTTATTCGTGAGCAGCATCGCTTGGTTGCTACGGGTGAGTTATGCGATTCTGCCAGGAACAACGTGCAATGATGAATGTGAGTGTTTGTTGGCGCATCAAGGTGCTGCTCCTTTTAATGAAACTAAACGTTCATTTGGAGTTATTTTGAGCATGTTGTGAGGGGAATTTATATGCCATTTGGCAGAGTGGGTGAATATTACATTGAATGATACGGTGGTGTGACGTTTCGTGACAAGGTGATCGGGTAGCAAGGTGACGTTTCGTGACAAGGTGACCGGGTGACTTGGTGAAGAATCACTTCACGAAAAGGTAGAGTCATTCTGAATGCACTGTTTTATCAGTCTTTGACAGTTCTCATTGTCATTCCGAACGAGCCTTTAGGCGAAGTGAGGAATCTCATTGCTCTGCATTGTATTGCGCTTTGAGATCTCTCCCCATTCGCTTCGCTCAGGGCTTCGACCGTTCGAGATGACAGCGCTTTTCGTTGAATCGGAAAGTGTGGAAAACTTCTAAAACAGAGCAGTTAGTTATGGGCCAGCAAAGTGCGGTTCCGTGGGAAGGACTACGCCTTGCGCACGGGGTAGCGCAGGTGCGTCACACCAACGCCCGCGATCACTTTGGGGTTGCCGAGGACAACGGGCACATCGGCGAGGTTATCGAAGAGGCGAACGCCGGAGCCGAGCAGCAGCGGCACAACATCGATGCTGAGTTCGTCGAGCAATCCGGCTTTCAGGAGTTGTTGGATGGTGTCTGCGCCGTGGACGCCGACGGCCTTACCGTTGGCTGCGGCTTTGGCCTGCAGCACAGCACTCTCGATGCCGTCGGTCACGAAGTGCACCGTCGAGTCGGGCCGTGGCCATCCCTCGGGGATCTGATGGGTGACGACGAATGCTGGCCCCCACGCGTGCTTCCCGCCCCAACCACCTGCGACCTCGAATGTGCGGCGTCCCGTCAGCACCGCACCGAGTTCTGACCAAAGGCTACGAATGTGCTCAGCGCTCGGCTCGGATACCTTGAACGTCATCGGGTCCGCCCCTCCGGCGTGAAATTCAGCATCCCCCGATGAGAAGTACCAATCGAACACCTCGCCTACGCCATCGTTGCGGTCGGCAACGAAGCCGTCGAGCGACATTGACATGATCGCGATAACCCTTGACACAGATGTTCCTTCCTAGCAGGACGAGCTTATCACCGTTTGTGTGGATGTCGAGGCGCTCCTATGAGCAATACCTCGACATCACTTTCCCAGAAGTTGATGGTATCAGTTTGCAAGGAAGGGCTGTGTACTACACATCACTTCTAGTAACAACCCGTATGTGGTATGACACCCATCATGGTGTAAAGAGTTTCCAGTGCCCCTCGGATACCACATCGACGATGCCATCGACCACTTTGATGGCGGTTTCGTCGTCGATCGCGTAGGTTGGCACAGGAACCTCGGCGGCCATTCGTTCCACCTTGGCCAAGGAACTCTCCGGGTGATCCTCGTGATCGAGGTGCGGAAGCACCGCGAAATCAACCAACCCCAATCCCGTAGCGATGACGAAGGGTTTTTGTGGTTCGTTGAACGTCTCAGCGAACACGGGGGCTGGCGCCATACTGCCAGCGCTCAACCCCACATAGACCGTCTCATGCAGCGAGGGCAACAGATCTGCCAGCCCTGACTCCTGCATCCAACGGCAGAGGTACAGCACATCGCCGCCAAACACTAACAACACATCGGTCTGCTGAACGGCAGCGACCCAATACTCTTTGTCGATGCTAGGCAGCGCCGTGAGTTCCAACACGCCCAATGATTTCCAGCCCAGTTCGCTCATCGGGCTGGAGGTGGTTCCAGTAATGAAACGATAGGCCATCGAAGGCCCAATGAGGAAGGGGTAAATGGCAGTGGGGATGCAGAGGGCATTGCAATCGCTGATCGGCTTGCCCAGAAGGTCTATAAGCGCGCTGTGAATACTGGTGTTTCTGATGCCCGCCGAGGTGAGAAGATACTTCACGCTTCCGCTCCTTGATGGTGGAGTGAGAGCCGAACACTCACCCTCGATTTACGATGTGACGACTTCTTGCCGCAGGATCTTATGCATCGGCCTGCCCTTCGCCAATTCGTCGATGAGCTTGTCCATGTAGCGCACCTTCCGCATCACCGGGTCCTCGATATCTTCCACACGGACGCCACACACCACACCTTTGATCTGCGAAGCATTGGGGTTAAACTGCGGCGCCTCGTTAAAGAAACGCTCAAGGGTGCTCCCGGTGTCGATCTGATGTTGCAGTCCTTCTCGGTCGTAGCCCGTCAACCAGCAGATAACCTCATCAACCTCTTCCTTCGTGCGGTTCTTCCGTTCGGCCTTCTGAATGTACATCGGGTAAACGCTGGAGAACGTTATGCGGTAGATGCGGTCCAGATTCTGTTTCATCGGGATTCCTCCTGTCTCTCGCGGCCCTGATACTACCAACTCAGCCGGAGCGCAACCCTTTACAGAACACATGTTCAATTATATAATAGGGCCTTGAGTTGTCAAGATGTTTGCGAAGCGCAGTTGAGGGCGGATGAGCTTGCGGCAGTAAGCCCGTTGCTTCTTTTTGTGGTGTGGCGCACCGCTACGCGCAACGTGCCACAGCCATGCCAGGGAGAGAAGGTGACATTACTCGGTCACCAGGTCACCCAATCACGAACGTCACTTTGTCACGAACACGTTCCGCCGCAAGGCCGATGACAGCTACGCTTCGATGTGGTAGCCTTACGCTACTCGTCCGAATAGATCACTATATTCGTACGAACTCGCAAATACCGGGTAAATTGCGAACACGTCAGAAACGCTAGCCGTGAGCATATGCCTCGCTCACGGCTTTTAAGCGTGCCTTTCAATGGGTTTTCAGGTTCAACGAGAGGAGCAGAGCCATTATGACAACAGCACAAGCACAACCTCGACAATCCTGGCGCCTCCTTTGGGCCTACATTCGTCCGCAATGGCGGCGTGCGATACTGCTGGCCGTGTTGCTGCTCAGCAGTATCGGGCTGCAGCTTTTGGGACCGCAGATCATCCGCTACTTTATCGATCAAGCCCTTAGCAATGCGCCCCGCAACACGCTGATCGTCGTTGCACTCGTCTTTTTGGGCGTCGCCGTGATGACCCAAGTTACGAGTCTGAGCGCCACAGCCCTCAGCAGCCAAGTGGCGTGGCAGGCCACTAACGACCTACGCGCTGATCTGGTCGCCCACTGTCTGCGGCTCGACCTGCCTTTCCATAACGCCCGCACACCCGGCGAACTGATCGAGCGGGTCGATGGCGATGTCGGCACGCTCTCGGAGTTCTTCTCGAAGCTGATCATCCAGGTGTTCGGCAGCGTGCTCTTACTGATCGGCATTCTGATCATTCTGTTCGTCGAGGATTGGCGTGTTGGCCTAGTGCTGACATTGTTCGCCTTAATCGCGCTGCTGCTGCTCTACCGTTTGCGCGAGGTGGCCGTGCCCAGCAACACCGCCGATCGCCAAGCGCGCGCCAAGCTGTTCGGCCTGATCGAGGAGCGCATCGCTGGGCTCGACGACCTGCGGGCCAACGGCGGCGGCTGGTACGTGATGCGGCGCTTCCACGAGGCTCAGCGCAACGCGCTGCAAAAGGGGCGCTGGGCGCTCACGATCGGCTCGTCGGTCTGGATGACGATGATGGGCCTGTTCGGCTTGGGCGTGGGCATTGCGATGGGCGTCGGTGCGTACCTGTTCGGCTTGGGGTTAGCCACGGTCGGCACGGTCTTTCTGATCGTGCAGTACACCCAGTTGCTGCGCCAACCGCTCGAACAACTCTCCGAGCAGTTGAAGCAGTTCCAGCAGGCCATCGCCAGCATCGACCGCATCCAGTCGCTGTTCGCGATGCGCTCGGTGATCGAGGATGGCAAGGGCGCTCCGCTGCCGCAGGGCGCGCTGCCCGTCACGTTCGAGCGGGTGGGCTTCGCCTACAACGATGACCCCGACACAATCGATACCGAGCCAGTGCTGACCGACCTGTCGTTCTCGCTGCAGCCAGGGGAAGTGATCGGCCTGCTGGGCCGCACGGGCAGCGGCAAAACTACGCTGATGCGCCTGCTGCTGCGCCTCTACGATGTGACCGAGGGCGCGATCAAACTGGGCACAACCGACATCCGCGACGCCTCGCTCGACACGTTGCGCCAGCGCATCGGCGTCGTCACGCAGGATGTGCAACTGTTCCAGGCCAGCGTGCGCGACAATCTGACCTTGTTCGATAGCAGCATCCCCGACGAGCGAATTCTGGCGATCATCAACGATTTGGGGCTGAACGATTGGCTGAACAGCCTGCCGAACGGCCTCGATAGCGAGTTGACGAAGGGCACGGGCGGACTTTCGGCGGGCGAGGCGCAGTTGCTGGCCTTCGCGCGCGTGTTCCTGCGCGACCCGGGCCTGGTGATCCTCGATGAAGCCTCGTCGCGACTCGACCCCGCCACCGAGCGCCTGATCGAGCGGGCGATCGACCGCTTGCTGACGGGACGCACCGCGATCATCATCGCGCACCGCTTGGGCACAGTGCAACGGGCCGATACCATCATGATCCTGGAGCGGGGGCGGCTCCTCGAATACGGCGAGCGCACGGCCCTGCTCGCCGACCCCGATTCGCATTTCGCGCAGTTGATGCGCACCGGCATGGAAGACGTGCTGTCGTAGTCGCGCTATCGTCTAGGAGCAAATGTATGCACTCTATCTGGTTTTACACATGGCGCGTGATGCGGATGCGACCTGGCTTGTACCTGCTGGGCATCTTCGGCTGGACCCTCCTGTTCACAGCGCCCCTGCTGAGCGGCCTCTTTATGCGCTGGGCCTTCGATGAACTGAGCGGAGGCCAGACCACATCGCTCTTGTGGTGGATGATCGGTGGCTTGATCGCGGTGGAAGTCGGGCGGGCGGTCTGGATTATGCCGCTGATGTTCTTGTACTTCACCTTCTGGTTCGCCGCCGAGGGCGGTGTGCGGGGCAATATGCTGCGCTGGCTGATGCTCGGCCCTGGCCCGCGCAACCTGATCGATTCGTCGGGTGAAGTTGTCAACCGTTTCCGCGACGACGTGAGCGATCTGCTGGTGTTCGTCGATAACTTGATCGATGTGCTGGCGTTCAGCATCTTCGCGCTGGTCGCGCTCGCGATTATGAGCCAGATCAATATGGCGATCACGCTGGTGGTGTTCCTGCCGATGGTGTTGGTGATCGTGATCACGCAGACGCTGAGCGCTCGTATTCGCCGTAACCGCGAGCATAGCCGAAGCACGACGGGCCGTGTGACGGGCTTTGTGGGCGAACTGTTTAGCTCGATCTTGGCGATCAAGGTCAGCGCCTCCGAAGAGCGCATGATCGAGCAGTTCCGCAAGCTGAGCGCCACGCGCGGTCGTGCTGCCGTGCGCGACCAGGTGTTCACCGCGCTGCTGGAGTCGATCAACAACAATATGACCTCGATCAGCACGGGGCTGATCCTGCTGTTGGCCGCCGAGGCGATGCGCAATGGCAGCTTCACCATCGGCGATTTCGCTCTGTTCACATCCTACTTATCGTCGATTGTGGGACTGCCCCGCATGCTCGGACATATGCTGGCCCGTATGAAGCAGGCGAGCGTCTCGGTGCGGCGCATGAACGCGGTGGTCGAGGGCGCCGGGCATGATGCGATCGTGCGCCTGCCCGCCGATTACGTCGGGCCAAAGCTGCCGGAGGTGCCCAAGCTTGCACCCATGCCCGACGACCGACTGCGCGCGCTGACCGTGCGCAACCTGAGCTACACCTTCCCAGGCTCCGAGCGGGGCATCCATGGCATCGACCTGCACATCTCCGTCGGCGCGTTCGTGGTGGTCACGGGGCGGATCGGCTCGGGCAAGACGACGCTGCTGCGGGTGCTGCTGGGCCTGCTCCCGCACGACCAGGGCGAGATCCGCTGGAACGATCAGGTGGTGGAGGACCCGGCTACTACGCTGATCCCGCCACGGGCGGCCTACACGCCGCAGGTGCCACGGCTGTTCAGCGACCTGCTGCGTGACAATATTCTGCTGGGCCGCGATACCGACCAGGCCGCGCTCGATCGGGCCATCCACTTGGCGGTGATGGAGCAGGACATCGCGCGGCTCGATCACGGCCTCGATACGATGGTGGGGAGCCGAGGCTTGCGGCTCTCGGGCGGGCAGATCCAACGCTCGGCGGCGGCCCGGATGTTCGCCAGCCAATCGTCGCTGCTGGTGTTCGACGACCTATCGAGCGCGCTGGACGTGGAGACGGAGCGGCAACTGTGGGAGCGCCTGATGGCGGATGCCGAGCAGGGCGCGCAACCGCCGACGGTGTTGGCCGTCTCGCACCGCAAGACCGCACTGCGCCGGGCCGATCTGGTGGTGGTGTTGAAGGACGGCACGATCGAGGCGGCTGGCCCGCTCGACGAGCTGCTCCTGCACTCGGAGGAAATGCGCCGCTTGTGGGCGGGCGAAGTCGAGGAGGAGCCGCAACCCGTGGTGGGTTAGCGAGCGACACTATTCGAAACAGATGATGAGGATGCGCCGCGTGTGATAGCGCATCCTCATCACAACAATGCGCTAGGATGGGCGATTGTCCAAGATCCCCTCGATGCGCTCCATCACATCGTCGGTGAGCAGCGACACGACATCGAGCGCCTTCATATTCTCCTGCACCTGGCTGGCGCGGCTCGCGCCCGTGATCACCGTGCTGACGTGGGGGTTCTTCAAACACCACGCCAAGCCCAATTGCGCCAGCGAACAACCCAGATCATCGGCCACGACCTGCAACTGCCGCACCTTCGCGATCTTCTCTTCGGTGATGCCCTTTTGCAGCCACTCGTAGCCCTTAAGCGCGGCGCGGCTATCCTTGGGGATGCCGTTGTTGTACTTGCCCGTCAGCAAACCCGAAGCCAACGGACTCCAAATCGTGGTACCGTAGTTCAGGTAGCGATACAGCGGCGCGTACTCCTTCTCGAAGCGCTCGCGGTGGAACATGTTGTACTGTGGCTGCTCCATCGTCGGCGGGGTGAGGCCGTACTGGCGGGCGATCCCATCCGCCAACGCGATCTCCGCAGCGCTCCATTCCGAGGTGCCCCAGTAGAACGCCTTGCCCTGCTTAATCACCAGATCCATCGCCCGCACCGTCTCCTCGATCGGCGTATTGGGGTCGGGGCGATGACAGAAGACCAAGTCCACGTAGTCCATCTGGAAGCGCTTGAGCGCGTTGTTGACGCCCTCGATGATGTGCTTGTGCGAAAGGCCGGTGTCGTTGGGGCCACTGCCACCCCAGAAGATCTTGGTCGAGATCACCAAATCCTCGCGACGCCAACCCTGCTTCTTGATCACATTGCCCATCACGATCTCGGCGTTGCCATCCGCATAGCCCTCGGCGTTATCGAAGAAGTTGACGCCAGCCGCATAGGCTTCCTTCATACACTCCTCGGCGACCTGCTCGCCGACCTGCCCACCGTATGTCACCCACGCTCCCAGCGATAGAGCGCTCACTTTTAAGCCAGCACGTCCAAGACGACGATATTCCATGGGGAACCTCCACTTGTTGCTCATCCGCATCCTTCGATGCGCAAGGCACATCATACCACGCGATATATCGCTCTGCGGGTCGCGATGCGCCAATGGTAGCAACTTCGTGCCCAACGTTCTGGCCTACAGGCGCTTGCCCATAATCACATACGGCTCCGAAGTATTGGGGTAGAAGGGTTCAAGCAGCACCCGCCACCCTAACCGCACGTAGAGCGAGCGAGCGGGCACGTTATCGACCTGCGTGGTGAGGACTGCTGTGTGATGCGGTACGCCGTACAACACGCTCTCAAGCAAGAGAGTCGCAAAGCCCTGCCGACGCATCTCAGGGGCAATCGCCAGTTCGACCACCTCAAAGCAGTCATTCAGCCACCGCATACTGCTCACCGGACCCAAGCCCGCCTCCAGCAAGCCGTGGTAATACTGCCCGGGCCGCGAATGGTAGCCGTAGCAAAAGCCGAGCAACTGCTCATCCTCCAGCAGCACATACCCACGAAAGCCTGGGTAGAGGCTCTGGCGGTTCAAACGCTCGGCAAAGGCGATATCGCGGCTTGGCCAGACCTGATGGTAGAGAGCAACCACAGCTTCTTTGTGCTCTGGATGATGCGCAAGTTCAAGAACCTGATGCATCGAAACCTCCTCAAATTCTCTCTAACATTCACTGACACTCTCATCGCTGCGCGTTTGATATGCCACTATTCGCGATTAACTGCTGCTTCTTTCTGCTATCGTGGATACTAAACCTGATATAATGTACAGAGATGCGCTTTGAGTATTTTATAGCCCATCCCCTTTTTTAAAGTGAAGAAAAACACGCTTACCTGCACGAATAGTGCAGTCTTTGTTCGCCCATGTGTCAACTTCCACTCTTGCGAACAATAAAAAGGAGCACATCATGTCCGCAACCGACGAGCCAGAGCAGCACTCATCACGATCGATCCTGTTTTGGGCGACAGCCATTGTCGTGATAGCCATCCTGTTGGGGCTCAGCTATTTCAGCGGCACCCTCAGCGGCAGCCGATCCGCTGCGAACGAGGCCACACCCACCGTGCCACCCACAGCAACGATCGTTCCCTCCCCCACACCTATTATTATTACCGAAGCTGGCGTGTTACGCCGGATCGAATCGAAACAGATCCTACAGACTACCACCTTCCGCATCGATACGCTGGTGCGTGCCAAAAAAGAGGGCAGTTGGTTCTTCAACTGGGGCGGCCAGAACCTGTTGCTGTTCGTGAAGGGCACCGTCACCGCCGGTATCGATCTGAGCGAACTGAAAGCCGAGCATGTCACCGTTTCACAGGAGACCAAAACGATCGAGATCCGGCTTCCACAGGCGAAAGTGCTGAACGCCAACCTCGACGACTATGAGATCGAGACCTATGAAGGCAAGCCGGCTGGCAATGTCGATGCACAACTGGTGAAAAATGCGCTCGATGAAGGGCGCAAGCAGATCGCCACCACCGCCTGCGAGGATGGCATCCTCAACCGCGCCACCGACGATGCCCGCATCGCCTTCGAGCGGATCATCAGTTTCGTGGAGTTCGCCGATTACAAGACCATCGTGGTGACAACGCCTCCTAGTGTCTGCAGTTTTGAAGTCACTCAAACCCCCTAAGTTCCACTGTATACGAAATAGACGGTTGTGATGCGGAGGTGCCACAAGCGCCTCCGTCTCGTCCATCCTTGTGCGTCTGAACGCCTTGGTGAACGAGCACACCGCCCTCTGTGTCATTCTGAACGAGCCGTCTGGCGATGTGAAGAATCTCCTCGTCCCATCCAGCCTTGTACGTCTGAACGCCTTGGTGAGCGAAGCGCACCGCCCTTTGAGTCATTCTGAACGAGCCGTCTGGCGATGTGAAGAATCTCCCCGTCCCTTCCAGCCTTGCACGTCTGAATGCCTTGGTGACCGAGCGCACCGCCCTCAGTGTCATTCTGAACGAGCCGTCAGGCGAAGTGAAGAATCTCCCCGTCCCTTCCAGCCTTGTGCGTCTGAATGCCTTGGTGAGCGAAGCACACCGCCCTCTGTGTCATTCTGAACGAGCCGTCAGGCGAAGTGAAGAATCTCCCCGTCCCTTCCAGCCTTGCACGTCTGAATACCTTGGTGAGCGAAGCACACCGCCCTCAGTGTCATTCTGAACGAGCCATCAGGCGAAGTCTCAGTCTCGTCCCATCCAGCCTTGTACGTCTGAATGCCTTGGTGAACGAGCGCATCGCCCTTTGAGTCATTCTGAACGAGCCATCAGGCGAAGTGAAGAATCTCCCCGTCTCGTCCATCCTTGTGCGTCTAAATGCCTTCAATTCGTTCGAGATGACAGCGCTTTTCGTTGTAAGCTCCTTTCCATCCGACATCACTCAAGCTATTGAAAAACAACCAAAAGCCCGCCAAATAGGACTTCAGCGCCTAATTCGTCCGCATTTGTGGACAAATACAGCCGCTATACTACCTATCAAAATATACGAAACGCTTGACACATCAGATTGCCTTTGGTATGGTTAAATAGGTCCTCTGCTGTTCACCCCATTCCTCTAGTATTCGCGCTTTACGGATGAGGTTACGACGTGGATGTCTTTAAACTGCGCCAACATATTGTTGATGAATACGCCAGCTATACCCAAAGTTTCCTGCAGATCCGCGACCCAAGAATCAACGACTATGTTCAGCGCGAACTCCAGAGCGGCAAACTCTGGCCCGATGCGCTCGTGCAGTTATCGCCTTCTTACGAGCCAGCCGACGATATCGACACGCTCGTCGCGGCCCACATCCTCCACGAGGACTGCGCCCGCATCTTCCGTAGCGAGCGCGATGGCACCAAGCAGCCGTTCAAGCTCTACCGCCACCAGCGCCGCGCGATCGACTTCGCCCAGCAGCGCAAGCACTTCGTGGTGACCACCGGCACCGGCTCGGGCAAGAGCTTGACCTACATGCTGCCGATCATCGACCACGTGCTCAAACACAAGCCCGAACAGGGCCGCGTCCGTGCGATCATCGTCTACCCGATGAACGCGCTAATCAACTCGCAGGATCAGGCGCTCAAACGCTTCTTCTCCAATTACGGCCCCAATCCGCCAGTGCGCTTCGCCCGCTACACTGGCCAGGAGAGCGAGGCGGCCAAGCGCGAGATTCAGCAGAATCCCCCCCATATTCTGCTCACGAACTATGTGATGCTTGAGTTGATGCTGACGCGCCCGGAGGAGAACGCCTTCGTCGATAAGAGCACCGCGCTGCTCGATTTTGTGGTGCTCGACGAGCTGCACACCTACCGTGGCCGCCAGGGCGCCGACGTGGCCCTGCTGATGCGGCGGTTGCGCGAGCGCAGCGGCAATCCCAACCTGTTGTGCATCGGCACCAGCGCCACGATGGCCAGCGGCGAGGAGGGGCAGGACACCCGCGTAGCCGTCGCCTCGGTGGCCAGCACGATCTTCGGCGTGAACATCGCGCCCGACCAGGTGATCGAGGAGACGCTGATCCAGGCCACTTCGGCGTTCAACCAGCCCACAGACGACGAGCTACGGAAAGCAGTACTTGCGCCACCCACCAGCCTCACGTGGGACGAGTTCCGCGTGCACCCATTGGCGCAGTGGATCGAATCGACCTTCAGCCTGAACAACAAGGCAGGCGTGCTGACCCGCGCCCGCCCGCGCGACCTGCGCAGCGGAGCCGAGGCGCTGGCCCAACGGACGGGTGTGGATGTGGAGCGATGCGCGGAGGTGCTGCGCAACTTCTTCCAACTCGGCAGCCAGATCATCACGCCGGAGGGCAAGCCCGCCTTCACCTTCAAACTGCACCAGTTCATCTCGCAGGGTGGGGCCGTCTACGCCACGCTCAAGCAGGCTCCCCAGCGCTCGATTACGCTCGAAGCACAATACACGCTCGACGTGAACGGCGAGCAGCAGGTGCTGTACCCGCTGATCTTCTGCCGCGAATGTGGGCAGCACTACTACCTCTGCACCTACGATACCGAACACCAGAACCTGTTGCCGCGCCTGCAACTGGAATTCGATAAAGAGAACAAACAGCAGCTCGACGGGTATCTGCTGATCGATCCTGAAGTTTGGAACGCCGAAATGAACGCCGAGGCGTTACCAGAATCGTGGTACGACTACAAGCGCCGCAATGTGACGCTCAAATCTAGTTTCCGCGATCATGTGCCGCAGCAACTGTTCTGTCGGGCGGATGGCTCGGTGGATGCGCAACCGAGTAGCGATACCACTGAAGCCTGGTTTATGCGAGCGCCGTTCCTGACCTGCCTGCACTGCGGTGTGGTCTACACCCGCCGCGAGCGCGAGTTCGGTAAATTGGCGGGCCTGTCGAGCGAGGGCCGCAGCACCGCCACCACCCTGATCTCGGTGGCCGCCATCGACGATATGCGCAATTCGGACCTGGACGATACGGCGAAGAAGCTGCTCAGCTTCACCGATAACCGCCAGGATGCCTCGTTGCAGGCCGGACACTTCAACGACTTTGTGAATGTGGCGCTGCTACGCGCCGCGATCTACAAAGCCGTGGAGGAGACATCCGAGCCGCTCAATTACATCTCCGTGGCCAAGGCGGTGTTCAAGAGCCTGAACTTGACCCAGGAAGCCTATGCTAAAACGCCTTCGACGATGCCTGGTCCCAAGCGCCGCAACGAAGAGGCGCTCACCGCCCTGCTCGAATACCGCATCTACGAGGACCTGCGCCGTGGTTGGCGCATCACACAGCCGAATCTCGAACAGTGCGGCCTGCTTCGGATCGATTACCTCGATCTCAAGGAGTTGTGCGAGGCGGATGAGTACTGGCAGCAGCACAAACTGTTTGCCAGCGCCACGCCAGACCGCCGCGAACAGATCGTCCGCACGGTGCTCGATTATATGCGCCGCGAGCTGGCGATCGACGCGCCGTGCCTCCAGCCGAATCGTCAACAGGATCTCACACGCCAGGTCAACGCCTACCTCAACGAGCAGTGGTGTTTCGACGATGACGAGCGCCTGCGCACCGCCACGATCTTCTACGAGCCATCCGACAAGGACCTGCCGGACTACGGGCGCAGCCTCTCGGCACGGGGCACGTTGGGGCGCTTCTTGCGCTCGGCGCTGGCATGGCCCGAACTGAGCGAGCGTAGCAACTCCAGCGCCATCGTCATCAGCGAGGACGAGTATCCCGCGCTGCTCAACACGCTGCTGACCCTCCTGCAGGACGCCAATCTGATCATCAATGTCAGCGACGGCAACACCGCGGGCTATCAACTGCGCCACGATACGCTGCTCTGGCTGAAGGGCGACGGCAACACGCAGCTCGATCTGCTGCGAATGCGCTACCGTCCAGGCGTCAAGCCGAAGGGGCGCCCGATCAACCAATTCTTCCGTGAGTTCTACACCAGCGCGGCCCGCAACCTGCACAACCTCGAAGGGCGCGAGCATACCGGCCAGGTCTCGCAGGAACACCGTGAGGATCGCGAACAGCGCTTCCGTAAAGGCGATCTGCAAGTGATGTTCTGCTCGCCCACGATGGAGCTTGGTATCGACATCGCCGACCTGAATATGGTGCATATGCGGAACGTGCCGCCGACGCCCGCCAACTACGCGCAGCGCAGTGGCCGTGCTGGGCGTAGCGGGCAAGCCGCGATGGTGGTCACCTACTGTTCCACGGGAAGCGGCCACGATCAATACTTTTTCCAGCGTCCTGCTGCGATGGTGGCTGGTGTGGTGGCCGCGCCGCAGATCGATCTGGCCAACGAAGACCTGCTGCGAGCGCATATCCACGCGATCTGGATGCGCTTCACCAATCTGCCAACCCTGAAGAGTATGCTCGATCTGATCGATATCGAGCAGCCGGGCTACCCGCTCAGGGCCGATGTGCAGCAGAGCATCCTGCTCGATCAGCAGCAGGCCGCCGACTGCCGCGCGACTTGTCTGGCCGTGCTCGACGCCTGCCGCAATGCGCTGCAAACCGTCACTTGGTACGACGAGGGCTGGCTGGATCGCTGCTTGAACGAAGCGCCGAAAGCCTTCGATGAAGCATGTGATCGCTGGCGCAAACTCTACGATGCGGCAAAAACCGAAATCGATGCGACCCGTCACGCCATCGATACGCTCGCTGCTGATCCCCGCGCCAAGCGCAAGGAGCGCGAGGAACTCGAACGGCGCGAGCAGGAAGCCAAGCACCAGCGCGCACTGCTCAGCAACAACCCGCTCAATAAGGAGAAGCAGGGCGATGGCGACTTCTACCCGTACCGCTACTTGGCGAGCGAGGGCTTCCTGCCGGGCTACAACTTCCCGCGCCTGCCCGTGCGGGCCTTCCTGCGCACCGACAGCAACGGCCAGAACAGCGGCGTCTACCTGAACCGCCCGCGCTTCCTGGCGATCAGCGAGTTCGGGCCGCAGAACATCATCTACCACGAGGGGCGCAAGTACCGCGTCAGCAAGGGCGTGCTGTCGAGCGGCGATGCGCGGCTGCTCAAGCACGAACTGAAGGCGTGTAGCGTCTGCGGCTATTTGGCGGAAGCGGGCCACGAGCGCTGCACCTACTGTGGTGTTCACCTGACGCACGAGACGGCACAGTATTGGAGCAACTTGATCGAGATGCCGACGATGGGCACGCGCCGGATCGAGCGGATCACCAGCCAGGAGGAGGAGCGGCTGCGCGAGGGCTACCGCATCACCACGCACTTCCGCTTTTCGAGCGGGCCGCAGGGCGTGCGCCGCGTGGAGGCGCTGCTGCCCGACGACCACGGCGATCCGATGCTGCAACTCACCTATGGACCAGCCGCCAGCATTTGGCGCATCAACCACGGGTGGCGGCGGCTGCGCAACGAGGGCTTCGCCCTGCACGTCGGCACTGGCGAATGGGGCCGCAGCCCGAACAGCGACTCGAACGGCGAGGAGCCGGAGGGCACCTACGAGAATGTGCGCCTGATGGTGCAGGATACCCGCAACCTGCTGCTGCTCCACGCCCCCGATCTGCCCGCCAAGAGCGCCGAACTTGTGAGCCTGCAGTACGCCATCCAACGGGCGATCGTCGAGGAATTTCAGCTTGAGAATCAGGAGCTCGCCTCCGAACGGATCGAAGATCGGGTGTTGTACTGGGAGGCCGCCGAAGGTGGCGCTGGCGTGCTCCGCCGCTTGGTCGAGGAACCGCAGGCGATGGCGCGGGTGGCCCGCCGGGCGCTGGAGATCTGCCACTTCGACCCGGACACCGGCGCCGAGCACAACCCTGGCGAATGCGCCCACGCCTGCTACCGCTGCCTGTTGAGCTACAGCAATCAGCCCGACCACGCGCAGATCAACCGCCGCACCATTCGCGACCTGCTGCTGGAGATGCAGCGCCCAACCACGTTGGTGGAGGTGCAGAGCACCAGCAGCGCCTCCGCAACCGAGCACAGCAGCGCCTCCGCACCCAGCGACGCGCACGCGGTCGTCGAGCGGATCGCTGGGCAGCACAGCCTGCAGCCCGAACAGGTGCACGAGCAGGCCGATTGGATCGAATTGCGCTACAAGCGACGCTGGTGCGTGCTGGTGCCACGCGATGGCGCCAATGCCGCAGCGCTCAACGGCTATGCCGAGGATCTCAGCGATCAGGGTTATGTGGTCTACACGCTCTCGCTAAACCGCGACCTCGCCGAGCAAGTGGCGGAGTTGCGCTTCGAATAGGGGGATGTGCATTCGCCGATGGACAGATGAAATAGTCATTCTGAACAAGCGCAGCGAAGTGAAGGATCTCTCTGTCTCTCATGACCTTGAGCGTCTTAAGATCCTTCATTCAGGATTCTTTGTGGGCACGCAATACATTACATGTGTTCTGGATACGGCCTGGTTCGGCGCATATGGTACGCTATAGCGGTGACATGTTAATCATGGTAAGATCATAGGTAGAATGGCATATAGATCATGTCGCTCTCGCAAAATCACCCTGTCACGAGTTTCCTCGGGCTTCGCATTCACAGCAACACATTTCACTCACCCAACCGAGTGTACTCTCATCTGTTCCGATTCTCCTAGCAGGATTGAGGCAATATGACACAATTCAACATCGGTTCGTTAGTGCATTGCCGAGGCCGTGAGTGGGTGGTGCTGCCCTCACCACAGCGCGATCTGCTGATGTTGCGCCCGCTCGGCGGCGGTGAGGCCGAGATCTGCGGTGTGTACCTGCCCATCGAGCCAGATGTGCGCCCCGCCGAGTTCCCGCCGCCCGACCCGGCGCGGCACGGCGATCTGCAGGCAGGGCAACTCCTGCGCGACGCCGCCCGCTTCGCGCTGCGTAGTGGCGCTGGCCCGTTCCGCTCGTTTGGGCACCTGAATATTCGCCCACGGCCCTACCAGTTGGTGCCGTTGATTATGGCGCTGCGCCTCCACGATCAGCCCGTCCGTATGCTGATAGCCGATGATGTTGGTATTGGTAAAACGATCGAGGCTGGCCTGATCGCCCGCGAACTGCTGGATCGCGGCCAGATCCAGCGCTTGGTGGTGCTCTGCCCGCCGCACTTGTGCGAGCAGTGGCAGCGCGAGTTGCAGCAGAAGTTCGGCATTGAGGCCGTGGTGGTGCGCTCCAGCACCGTCGCCGCGCTCGAACGAGCCATTCCCAACAATGTAAACCTGTTCGAGCATTACCCCTTCACCGTCACCAGTATCGATTTCGTCAAGGGCAGCCGCTGGCGCTCCAGCTTTGTGCATGCCTGCCCCGAGTTGGTGATCGTCGATGAGGCGCACACCGCCACCGCCAGCAGCACGGGCAACCAGCAGCAGCGCTACCAACTGCTGCGCGACCTGGCCGAACGGGCCGATCGCCATATGGTGCTGCTCACCGCCACGCCGCACAGTGGCATCGAGGACGCCTTCCGCTCGATCCTGGGGCTGTTGCGCAAGGAGTTCGCCAAGTTCGATCTGGAGCACTTAAGCGAATCGCAGCGCCGCCTGCTCGCCAAGCATTTTGTGCAGCGCCGCCGCGCCGATGTGCAGAGCTGGCTGGGTGCGGGCGATCACACGCCCTTCCCGCAGCGCACCTCGGCAGAGGTGACCTACACGCTCAGCAGCAAGAGCGACTATTATCGGCTGTACGCCGATGTGTACGAGTACACCAAGGAGTTGATCCAGCACCAGGGCGAAACGTCGCCCCGCCAACGGGCGCGCTACTGGGCCGCGCTGGCGCTGCTGCGCTGCGTGATGAGCAGTCCCGCCGCCGCAGAGAAGGCGCTGAAAGCACGGGCCAAGAACCAACCGCTCGATGAGGAAGTGACGCAGGAGAACGACCTGCTGCGCGAGCAGATCTACGAGACCGCCGAGGCCGACCTTGCGCAGGATGTCGAGCCGAGCCAGGCCTTCGATCTCTCGGAGATCCCGACGAATCGCTTGGAGCGCTTCGCACGGCGGGCCGCCGAGCTACGGGGCGCGCAAGACCTCAAGCTCCAGGGCTTGATCAAGCCGTTGCGCAAACTGCTCGACGAGGGCTTCAACCCGATCATCTACTGCCGCTACATCGCCACCGCCAACTACCTGGCCGAGATGCTCGACAAGCAGTTCGGCTCGCGCGAGTTGAAGGTGGTGGCGGTGACGGGTGAGCGCACCGAGGAGGAGCGCGAGCAGTTGATCAACGGCCTCGCTGAGTATCCGCGCCGCCTGCTGGTGGCCACCGACTGCATGAGCGAGGGCATCAACTTGCAGCGCAGCTTCGATGCGGTGATCCATTACGATCTGCCCTGGAACCCCAATCGGCTCGAACAGCGCGAGGGCCGCGTGGACCGCTACGGTCAGCCCAACAGCGAAGTGCGCACCATGCTCTACTACGGCGAGAACAACCCGATCGACGAAGTGGTGATGAAGGTGCTGCTGCGCAAGGCCCGCTCCATCCACCGCAGCCTGGGCATCAGCGTGCCGCTGCCGCTCGACACCAACACGGTGCTCGATACGATGATCGATCAGCTCTACAAGCCGCAGGTCATCCAGCACTCGATGTTCGAGAGCTTCAGCGAGTTCTCCGGCTCGATCAGCCAGGAGGTCGATGTGCAGTGGGAGCAGGCCGCCGAGCGCGAGAAGGTGAGCCGCACGCGCTTCGCGCAACACGCCATCAAGCCCGAGGAGGTGGCCCGCGAGTTGGCCGAGGTCGATGATGTGCTGGGTGATCCCGCCGAGCTTGAGGCGTTTGTGCGCCGCAGTTGCCAGCGCTTGAACATCCCGCTCAAGCAGCACAAGGACGAATGGCAGTTGGTGGTGGATCGCTCGGCGATGCCCGCGCCGATCGCCGATGCCGTTGCGCCGCTCGTCCAGGCCGCGGGCAAGCGTAAGGGTGAGCCAGTGCTGCGGCTCATCTTCGACCCGAACACGGTGCCGCAGCCGCAAGTGGAGTTGGTGGGCCGCAATCACCCGTTGGTGGCCGCGCTGGCCGATTACCTGCTGGACCAGGCGCTCTCCGCCACCGCCGATGAGGGGCACCGCATCTCGGCACGCTGCGGCATGATCCGCAGCACCGCCGTGCAGCGCCGCACCATTCTGCTGCTGCTGCGGGTGCGCTTGCTGATCACCCATGGCAAGCAGTCCACCCCCAGCTTGGCCGAGGAATTGGTGCTGACAGGGATGGTGCGCAGTGGCGGCTCCACCACGCTGCTCAGCAGCGAGCAGGCGTTGGAGTTGATGAGAGAGGCCAAGCCCAGCAGCAACACCAGCGACAGCGAGCGCGAGCAGGCGATCGCCCAGGCGCTCAGCGCGATCGACGCCCAACAGATCAACGAGTTGGCGCAGCAGCGCGCCGCGCACCTCCGCGAGACGTACCATCGGCTGACGCAGCATATCGGCGGCGGCCAGGTGACCGTCGAGGCGCACCTGCCCCCCGACCTGCTGGGTGTCTATGTGCTGCTGCCGGAGTTGTGAGGTTTCGTGACAAGGTGACTTGGTGACGGGGTGAGTGAAGTTCATCGCAACGCACTGTCATTCCGAATGGAGCGCCAGCGAAATGAGGAATCTCACTGAGAATGCTATGTAACCCTTTGTCATTCCGAATGGAGCGTCAGCGGAATGAGGAATCTCACTGAGAATGCTATGTAACCCTTTGTCATTCCGAATGGAGCGCCAGCGGAATGAGGAATCTCATCGTGATTGCCATGAAATACGTTGAGATGTCTCACTTCGTTCGACATGACAGTGCTGGTACGTTGAGATGTCTCTCTTCGTTCGACATGACAGCGCCTAGCCGTTGCAGTTCATCGCAACGCACTGTCATTCCGAATGGAGCGCTAGCGGAATGAGGAATCTCTCTGAGAACGCTATGCAACCCTTTGTCATTCCGAATGGAGCGCTAGCGGAATGAGGAATCTCATCGTGATTGCCATGAAATACGTTGAGATGTCTCACTTCGTTCGACATGACAGCGCTGATACGTTGAGATGTCTCTCTTCGTTCGACATGACAGTGCTTAGCCGTTGCAGTACATCGCAACGCACTGTCATTCCGAATGGAGCGCCAGCGAAATGAGGAATCTCACTGAGAACGCTATGTAACCCTTTGTCATTCCGAATGGAGCGCCAGCGGAATGAGGAATCTCATCGTAAACTCATCGCAACGCACTGTCATTCCGAATGGAGCGCCAGCGAAATGAGGAATCTCATCGTGATTGCCATGAAATACGTTGAGATGTCTCACTTCGTTCGACATGACAACGCTGATGAGTTAAGTAAGGGTGCTCTCTACCTGCATAACAACAATCACTCATGCAGGAGGACATATGCCCTACTATGTGTACATTATGGCGAGTCACTCACGTAGGCTCTATATCGGCATAACGAATGATCTCATACGTCGTGTCTATGAACATAAACAAAAGCTCGTTCCAAGTTTTACGCAGCGCTACAACATCACGAGCCTTGTATACTTCGAGACAACAACGGACGTGAACGCTGCATTAACACGGGAAAAACAACTCAAAAAATGGAATCGTCAGAAAAAGATAGAACTCATTGAGAGTACGAACCCAACTTGGGACGACTTAAGTATTGGTTGGTACGATTAGATGCATCGCAACGCACTGTCATTCCGAATGGAGCGCTAGCGGAATGAGGAATCTCTTTGTGATTGCGATGAAATACGTTGAGATGTCTCTCTTCGTTCGACATGACAGCGCTGATACGTTGAGATGTCTCTCTTCGTTCGACATGACAGCGCTGATACGTTGAGATGTCTCTCTTCGTTCGACATGACAGTGCTTAGCCGTTGCAGTTCATTGCAACGCATTGTCATTCCGAATGGAGCGCCAGCGAAATGAGGAATCTCATCGTGAACTCATCGCAACGCACTGTCATTCCGAATGGAGCGCTAGCGAAATGAGGAATCTCTTTGTGATTGCGATGAAATACGTTGAGATGTCTCTCTTCGTTCGACATGACAGCGCTGATACGTTGAGATGTCTCTCTTCGTTCGACATGACAGCGCTGATACGTTGAGATGTC
>Ga0207874_1000132_pt1 | contig 113981 bp, 124 predicted proteins | sample HigsolmetaAR201D_FD_184833 | JGI IMG/M metagenome (GOLD analysis project Ga0207874, IMG submission 184833) | Ionic liquid and high solid enriched microbial communities from the Joint BioEnergy Institute, USA - AR20-1-D (SPAdes) (version 2) ... | reverse complement strand
ACGAAATCGGAATCTCCCCAGCCATACCCCAAGTGAAGACCGACATACGCTCCGGTCCAGTCGAAAGCCGTCGGAACCGCAGGAGCTGGCCGCACAAGATCTGCCGCAGAAGAAGCACTTACTCCCGCGATTAAAATAATGCCCACCAAACCGAATCGACTCATTGCCCCCCCATACATCGGGACGCAAATATTGTTCATCACCAATCCACGCAAAGCAATACACACAACCCATAATTGAAGAATACAATTTTATTCACCTGTTTTTTCCATGAAATGACTGCATACAACCGCCTCAATGATCTGCAACCTACACGGGATATGGAAATGAAACACGCGATATATCTTCCTGATTTATTAAGCCAATTCCATTGGATTGAGCGCGGCTGATGCCAGGCGACCGCCGTGATCCGGATTGGCGGGCGCGCCCCGGCACGACGCCCTCATGAACGCTCGGAAAGCGCACCGGCCGTCCGCTGCGCGGCGGCACCAGGGCATGTGCAGCGAGGGATGCTTGGACCGGTCCGGTCGGCCCGCTCTCCCGACGCAGCCCGTCCTGGGCTGCTCGCCGGCACAGCAAACCCGCTGCGGCGCGCCTTCGCGCGTCGGCCGCAGCAATGAGGACTGATTTCTTGGGAGAGAAGCGGTGGCGCGCCCAAGGGGACTCGAACCCCTGTTTTCGCCGTGAAAGGGCGACGTCCTAGACCGCTAGACGATGGGCGCAGAGCTTCGCGGGGCGAAGCAGCGGCGCGACATATAGAGCGTATCTCCCACCGCGGCAAGCGCAACCGCTGGCGAAGACCAAAGGATCAGCGCCCGTCCACAGCCTTGCCGGGGGTCGCCGGTGCCACATCCGCGACGCGCACGTCGACACGCTCCGCCCCGCCCCATCGGTCAACGGCGAGGCTGCCGGCGGCGTGGACGCGCTCGCCGCGCGATGCCAGGAGCGCACGGCCGAGCGGCTGGTCCGCGGCGCGAAAGGCGATGCCGCCTACCTGGCTACCATCGCCGGCGCGCAGCCGCAGGCGCACATGGCCGTTGCCGACCACCGCCGCCTCGGTGAGGATATGGTTGGGGAAGGCGAAGACAGGCTCGGGATGACCGGAGCCGAAGGGCCCTGCCCCGTTGAGTCGCGCCATCAGCTCTGTCGTCGCCGAGGCCGCGGTCATGGCGCCGTCGATGAGGAGCGCCGTGTCCGCCCCCGCCACGGCAACACTGTCGCGCAGCAGGGCGTCGATGGCCTCGGCGAAGGCGGCGAGATTGCCGTCGGCGAGCGTCACGCCAGCGGCCATGGCGTGACCGCCACCCTTTGCCACCTGCCCCGCCTCGACGAGCCGGCGCACCGCCGCGCCGAGATCGACGCCGGGGATGGAGCGGCCCGAGCCGGTGAGCCCGCCCTCGCCGTTGGCAGCAAAGGCAAAGGTCGGCTTCTGGAAACGCTCCTTCACCCGGGCGGCGACGAGGCCAACGACGCCGGGGTGCCAATCCGGCGCGTGGACGACAAGCACCGCCCGGTCCGGATCGGCGGACAGAGCCATGTCGGCCTGCGCCATCGCCTCCTCAACGGCGACGAGCTCGATGGCCTGACGCTCCTTGTTGAGGCGGTCGAGCTCCGTGGCGGTCGCCCGCGCCACCGCCTCGTCGAACGTCAGCAGCAACCGGGCGCCGAGCGCAGCATCGCCGATGCGCCCGCCGGCATTGATGCGCGGCCCCAGCAGGAAGCCGAGGTGCCATGCCTCGGGAGGACCCGAGAGGGCGGCCGTGTCCATCAGCGCGGTCAACCCGGGCCGGCCGCGCCGGCGCATGACGGCGAGCCCCTGGCGCACGAAGGCCCGGTTGAGGCCCCGGAGCGGCACGACGTCGGCCACCGTCGCCAGCGCCACGAGGTCGAGCTCGGCGAGAAGATCGGGCTGCGGCCGGTCAGCCCGCCAGAAGCCAGCCTCCCGCAGTGCCCGGTTGAGCGCCACGAGGACGAGGAAGACCACGCCCGCCGCCGCCAGATGCCCGAGGCCGGAGAGGTCGTCCTGCCGGTTCGGGTTGACGAGCGCCTCGACGACAGGCAGCTCCGCCGGCGCCTGGTGGTGGTCGATGACGACCACGTCCATGCCCAGCTCGCGCGCATGGGCGAAGACCGCATGGCTCGCGGTGCCGCAGTCCACCGTGACGAGAAGGCGCGCCCCCGCCTCGCGCAGCGCGCTGACGGCCGCCATGTTGGGCCCGTAGCCCTCCGTCAGCCGGTCGGGAATGTGGATGACATAAGGCACGCCGCAGCGGCCAAGGAAACCTCCGAGGAGAGCCGCCGAGCAGGCGCCGTCCACGTCGTAATCGCCGAAAATCGCGATCTGCTCACACCGCTTCACCGCAGCGACGAGCCGCGCCACAGCCGCGTCCATGTCACGCAGCACGGAGGGATCGGGCATGAGGTCGCGCAGGCGCGGCTCGAGGAATGCGAGGGCCTCGCCTGGCGCGACGCCGCGTGCGGCGAGCACGCGGGCCACCATGTCGGGCAGACCGTACTGCTGGACCATGGCAAGGGCCTGCAGCGCCTGCGCCTCGTCGCACCTGTCGCGCCACATGCGCCCGAGGGCCGAACGTGTGACGCCGAGGAAGGGGCGCGGCGCGGCACGGGCGAGGGCCGGAAGCGCGTCGTGAGAATCAAGGGTCCGCGCGAGGGATGATTCGCTCATGGCCCGATTATTCACGCCGCCTGGGCCGGGCCAACCGCTTCAGGGTAGCAGCGCCGGGAAAAGACAGGTCACGGAAGAAGCTTGCGGTACTGGACGAAGCCCACGTCTTCCGCCACGCGGTCGTAGAGCGCCCGCGCGGTCGCGTTGTCCTTGTGCGTGAGCCAGTAGACACGGTCCGCCCCGGCCGACCGCGCTGCCTCGTAGACCGCCTCGATGAGGCGCCGCGCGAGCCCACGGCCCCGATGGGCCTCGGCGGTGAAGAGATCGTTGAGGTAGCAGCGCGGGGCCAGGCTCCACGTGGTGGCGTGGAAGATATAATGTGCGATGGCCGCGAGCTCGCCGTCGACGAATGCGCCAAGGCCATGGATCGGCTCGGCGGGATCAAGCATGCGCGCGAAAGTGCCGTCCGACACCTCCGGCGGCAGGGAGATGCAATAGAAGGCCTGATAGCCTTGCCACAGAGGCTCCCAGGCCGCCCGGTCCGCGGCCGTGAGCGGCCGCACGACAATCGCATCCTCGCGCATGCTGCCTCCCCCCTTCCGGCGAGCGTCGCGTCAATCGCCCCGGCGAACGGTCACTCGAGGTGGAACTTGGCGAGCTCCCGGTGCTCCGCCTTGATGCGGCGCACGGTGCCCGTGGCCGAGCGGTAGACCACCGTCTCCGTCTCGATGATGTCCTTGTGGAAGCGCACGCCCGAAAGAAGCGCACCGTTGGTCACGCCAGTCGCCGCGACGATGACGTCGCCCGAGGCGAGGTCGAGCAGCTGGTACTTCTTGTTGGGGTCGGTGACGCCCATCTTGGCCGCGCGGTCGAGCTTCTCGGGCGTGTCGAGGATGAGGCGGGCCTGCATCTGGCCACCGACACAGCGCAGCGCGCCTGCGGCGAGCACGCCCTCGGGAGCGGCGCCGATGCCGAGATACATGTCGATGCCGGTCTCCTCGGGGTTGGCCGTGAAGATGACACCGGCGACGTCACCGTCGGTGATCAGGCGGATGCCGGCACCGGTCTTGCGCACGGCCGCGATCATGTCGGCGTGGCGCGGCCGATCGAGCATCAGCACGTTGATCTCGTTCGGCTTCACGCCCTTGGCCTTGGCGAGCGCGTGGATGTTGTCCTCGGGCGAGGCGTCGAGATCGACCACACCCTCCGGATAGCCGGGGCCGATCGCGATCTTCTGCATGTAGACGTCCGGCGCGCCGAGCAGCGTGCCGGCCTCGGCCATGGCCATCACGGTGATGGAGCCGGGCATGTCCTTGGCGCAGAGCGTCGTGCCCTCCAGCGGATCGACCGCGATATCGACCTTCGGCCCTTTGGTGTTGCCGACCTTCTCGCCGATGAACAGCATCGGCGCCTCGTCGCGCTCACCCTCGCCGATCACGACCGTGCCGTCGATCGGCAGGCGGTTGAGCTCGCGGCGCATGGCGTCAACCGCGGCCTGGTCCGCGGCCTTCTCGTTGCCACGCCCGCGCCACCGCGCAGCGGCCACGGCGGCACGCTCGGTCACGCGCACGAGCTCCAGCGTGAGGATGCGTTCGATCAGCTGGTTCGGCTTGACGGTAATCTCGCTCATCGCGGTCGGATCTCCCTAAAGGCCGTTAGGATCGCCGGGCCGGACCGGCCGACTGGATCACTCGAAGGTGCGGGTCGTCTAGCGACAGTGTCTGCAGCCGCCTACTCCCGTTCAATACGGATGACTTGTGGCGCCTCGGCGACATGCCCGTCGCCGATGACCTTGTCCACCGCCTTTCGGATGGCGGCCTCCGTCGTCGCATAGGTGATGAGCACCACCGGCACCGGCGCCCCCGAGCGCCCGGAGGGGTCGCGCTGGGCGGCATCCTCCGACCGGTGCTGGACGATGCTTTCCAGCGAAATGTCAGCCTCCGCCATGCGGGTGACAATGGACGCGGCAGCGCCCGGCCTGTCGTAGGCTGTCAGGCGCACGTAATAGCCCCCGGTGTGCAGCCGCATCTTCGCGCGCTCGGGCTTGCGCAGCATCGCGACAGGCACGCCGAAGGGTGGCCCGGCCTTGCCCGCGGCAAGGTCGCAGATGTCCGCGACGACGGCCGAGGCGGTCGCGTCGCCCCCCGCCCCCGGACCGACGAGTGTGAGCTCGCGCACGGCGTCGGCGTCGATCGTCACGGCGTTTGTCACGCCCATCACCTGCGCGATGGCCGAGGATTTCGGCACCATCGTGGGATGCACGCGCTGCTCGATGCCGGTCTTCGTCCGCTCGGCGACGCCGAGAAGCTTTATTCGATAGCCGAGCTCGTTGGCCATCCGGATGTCGATGGGGCTGATGGAGGAGATGCCCTCGACATAGATCGCCTCGGCGTCGATCTCCGTGCCGAAGGCGAGGCTCGTCAGGATGGACAGCTTGTGCGCCGTGTCGAACCCGCCGATGTCAAAGGTCGGGTCCGCCTCGGCATAGCCCATCCGCTGCGCGTCCTTGAGGCATTCCTCGAAAGACAGGCCCTCAGCCTCCATGCGCGAGAGGATGTAGTTGCAGGTACCGTTGAGGATGCCGTAGACGCGGCTGATGGTGTTGCCGCCGAGGGCCTCGCGCAGCGTCTTGATAACCGGGATACCGCCGGCGACCGACGCCTCGAAGGCGAGCGAAACGCCCTTCTTCTCGGCGAGCGCGGCGAGCTTCACACCGTGCCGCGCCAGCAGTGCCTTGTTGGCGGTGACGACATGCCTGCCCGTTTCCAGCGCCGCGGTGACGGCCTCGAGCGCGGGGCCATCCTCTCCGCCGATGAGTTCGACGAAACAGTCGATATCACCGCTGCGGGCGAGCGCGACCGGATCGTCGAACCACGTGAGCGCCGCGAGATCGAGGCCGCGGTCGCGCGAGCGGTTGCGCGCGGACACGGCGGACACCCTCACCCGACGTCCGAGACGGGCGAAAAGCTGCTCGTCCTGGCGGGCAAGCATGCGCACGGCGGAAGCGCCGACCGTGCCGAGGCCGGCGACGCCGACCCTGAATTCATGCGACATGGTGAACCAGTCTCGCGGGAACGAAGGCAGGATCCGGTGCGGCCGGCGGCTCAGCGCCGGGCCGCGAGCGGGACCACGTTGTGCAACGTTTTGTCTGCCGTTTCAAGGAAGCGGCGGATGTTGCGCGCGGCCTGCCGGATGCGCTGCTCATTCTCCACAAGGGCGATACGCACATAGTCATCGCCGTACTCGCCGAAGCCGATGCCCGGCGCAACCGCGACATCAGCCTTCTCGACGAGCAGCTTGGAGAACTCAAGGCTGCCGAGGCTGCGGAATTGCTCCGGAATCGGCACCCAGGCGAACATCGAGGCGCGCGGCACGGGAATGGGCCAGCCCGCCCGGCCAAAGGATTCGACCAGCGCGTCACGGCGCCGGCGATAGGTGTCGCGCATCTCGACGATGCAGTCGTCCGGCCCGTTAAGGGCTGCCGTCGCGGCCACCTGCACGGGGGTGTATGCACCATAGTCGAGATAGGACTTCACACGCGCAAGCGCCGCCAGCAGCCGCTCGTTGCCCACCGCGAAGCCGATGCGCCAGCCGGCCATGGAATAGGTCTTCGACATCGAGGTGAACTCGACCGTCACATCCATGGCGCCGGGCACCTGCAGCACCGACGGCGGCGGCTCCCCGTCGAAATAGACCTCGGCATAGGCGAGATCCGACAGGACAATGAGCTCGTGCTTCTTCGCGAAGGCCACGAGGTCCTTGTAGAAGTCGAGCGACGCCACATAGGCCGTCGGGTTCGACGGATAGCAGACGACGACCGCGATGGGCTTGGGGATGGAGTGGACCACCGCGCGCTCCAGCGCGGGGAAGAAGGCCGGCGTCGGCTCCGCCGGGACGGACCTGATCACGCCGCCGGCCATGAGGAAGCCGAAGGCATGGATCGGATAGCTCGGGTTGGGAACGAGCACGACATCGCCGGGCCCGGTGATGGCCTGCGCCATGTTGGCGAAGCCCTCCTTCGAGCCGAGCGTGGCGACGACCTGGGTTTCCGGGTCGAGCTTCACGCCGAAGCGGCGCTCATAATAGCCCGCCTGCGCACGGCGCAGCCCGCTGATCCCCTTGGAGGCGGAGTAACGGTCGGTACGCGGCTTGCCGGCGGTCTCAACCAGTTTTTCGATGACATGACGCGGCGCCGGCAGATCGGGATTGCCCATGCCAAGGTCGATGATGTCGGCCCCGTTAGCTCGGGCAGCGGCCTTGATCCGGTTCACCTGCTCGAAGACATAAGGCGGCAGACGCTTGATGCGGTGAAAATCGGTCATGGCTACTCAAGTCCCTGAATCGGGCCGCGCGTCTCGATCCTTCCGGCGCGGCAGCCCTGATTTAGCACCCGGCTTGCCAAAGGCGGAACGTTTTTTCGCGCCTGCGGCAAGACAGCCGCCTCATTGCGCTCCCTGCGCCGGCGCGGACGACAGGGACCTCGCCTCGGCCGCGGCGGCCTCGTTTGCCCGTCGCCGTGCTTCCAACTCCTGCTTGAGCTGCTCCGTCCCCTTGGCGTCGCGCGGCCGCGTGGCACGTTCCGGTGGCTGCACGCCGATGGGCATGTAGTCAAGGTTCTCGGGCCGCGACTGGGTGACGAACTCGGCCGCCTGGGGCGTCTCGGCGCGAAGCCCGGTGGCGACGGCGATGCTCCGCACAGCCTCGCCACCGCTCGTGCAGGCTGCCAGGGCAAGCGGCAGCAGCGCAGGCAGGAGACGGAACGCGCGGCTCCGCTCAATGCTTCGCAGCGAACGTCTCCTCATTATGAACTCTTGTGAAAGGACCATCTGCAACAAGTCTCTCATACGATGTGCGCTGTTGAGGCCGGCATTGATGCCCGTCAATGATGCCCATGTCACGGATTGTCGGTTAATATGAGCGAAAAGGGAACGGATCGAGATGCCGTCGACGACAGAGGCGGAGGGCGCATGACTGATCAGGCCGACCGGCGCCCCGATGCGCCGATGCCGGATTTCGAGGCCCTGTCGCGCAACATGGCCCGGTTCGTCGAGGAGGCCGGCCGGGTGGCGGCAGCCTATCTCAAGCCTTTCGAGGAAGGCCGCGCCAAGGGCGGAGCGGCCGACGAGGTCGGCGAGATCGTCAAGACGCTTGGCCACGTGGCCGAGAAGTGGATGTCCGATCCGCAGAAGGCGATTGAGGCCCAGTCCTCCCTCACCTCCCGCTTCATCGAGCTGTGGGCGGCGACGCTCAAGCGCATGCAGGGCGAACAGGCCGAGCCGGTGATCAAACCCGATCCGAAGGACCGGCGCTTCGCCGACCCCGAGTGGGACGAAAACCCGCTCTTCGACTTCATCAAGCAGGCCTACCTGCTGACGGTCGACTGGGCAGACCGGCTTGCGTCCCAGGCCGAAGGGCTCGACGAGCACACCCGCCACAAGGCGCAGTTCTACGTGCGCCAGATCGCCAGCGCGCTCTCGCCGTCCAATTTCATCGCCACCAACCCGGAGCTCATCCGCACTACCCTGCGCGAGAACGGCGCCAACCTGGTGCGCGGCATGCAGATGCTGGCCGAGGACATCGAGGCCGGCGGCGGGCAACTCAAGGTGCGCCAGTCTGACCCAACCAAGTTCGAGGTGGGTGTCAATCTGGCCAACACGCCCGGCAAGGTCATCTTCCGCAACGATCTCATCGAGCTGCTCCAGTACAGCCCGACGACCGAGAAGGTGCTACGGCGGCCGCTCCTCATCGTGCCGCCGTGGATCAACAAGTACTACATCCTCGATCTCACGCCGGACAAATCCTTCATCCGCTGGGCGGTGGACCAGGGCCTGACGGTGTTCTGCATCTCCTGGGTCAATCCCGACGAACGGTTGGCTGGGAAAAGCTTCGAGGACTACATGCGCGAGGGCATCTTTGCCGCCCTTGACGCCATCACCCGCAACACGGGCGAGGAGGAGGTGTCCGCCGTTGGCTACTGCGTGGGCGGCACGCTGCTGGCGGCCACGCTCGCCTATATGGCCGCAAACGGCGACGAGCGCATCGCGTCCGCCACCTTCCTCACCACGCAGGTGGACTTCACCCACGCAGGCGACCTCAAGGTCTTCGTCGACGAGGAGCAGATCAGGGCCATCGAAGAAGAGATGGCGAAGCGCGGCTATCTGGAAGGCTCGCGCATGGCCGCCGCCTTCAACATGCTGCGGCCGAACGACCTCATCTGGCCCTACGTGGTCAACAACTACGTGCGCGGCATCTCGCCGATGCCGTTTGACCTGCTCTACTGGAACTCCGATTCGACCCGGATGCCGGCGGCCAACCACTCGTTCTACATGCGCGAGTGCTACCTGAAGAACAATCTCGCCAAGGGCCGCATGACCTTCGGTAACACGCGGCTGGAACTGCCGGATGTCACCATCCCGACCTATCATCTGGCCACGCGCGAGGACCACATCGCCCCCGCCCGCTCGGTGTTTCTCGGCTCGCAGCTCTTCGGCGGGCGCATCCGCTTCGTGCTCGCAGGCTCGGGTCACATCGCCGGCGTCATCAACCCGCCGGCCAAGGCCAAGTACCAGCACTGGGTCAATGGCAAGCCGCGCGGCGAGCTGGAGGACTGGCTGAAGGAGGCGCAGGAAGTGCCCGGCTCATGGTGGCCGGACTGGATCGACTGGATCGCCGCCCAGAACCCGGAGCGGGTCAAGGCGCGCGACCCGGCTGCGGGGCCACTCGAGCCCCTGTGCGACGCCCCCGGCACCTATGTGAAGATGCGCGCCTGAAACGGAACACCCACACAAGAGGCCGGCGGTCATCCCGCCGGCCTTTGAGTTCCGGAAACTGCGACCGCCCCGGCCGGCCGCGGAAGGGCAAGGTCAGTACTTGCGCACGACGGGCGCCGGGATCGGTCGCTCCGGCTTGTCCCACCGGTATTTGAGCGCCACGGAGACGATGTCGACCGTCGGCTTCGACTCGGCGACGAAGGGCAGCGCCGAGAACTGTGGATTGCCGGGCACGAGGCGGATGTCCGTGTCCTTGACGAAGATGTGCGTGTAGCCGATGTCGAAGGACAGCTGGTCATTCCACTGATACGTGGCACCGATCGACGCCCAGAAGCGGTCGTTGTCGGGGATGCGAACGTCGCGCGTGCGGTCGGTGATGGGTGACCATTCGTAGCCGAGGCCGGCGCGCAGCGCGAGCTGCTCGTTGACCTGGTATTCCGCACCGACGGAAGCGAACCAACCGTCCCGGTAGCTGAAGGGCAGTGCCGTCACCGCCAGACCGGTGGCCGCGCTGGTGACAGGCACGACGTTGAGCCTGCTCCAGTTGGTCCACTCGACGCCCGCCATCACCTTCCACTGCGGCGACAGGCGCTGCGAGATGCCGACGGAGACCACCTCGGGCAGATTCACGTTGGCCTTGACCGGAAGGATCGTCCCCGGCCCCAGGATGAGATTGCCCTCGAGCTGGTGGCGGATCGACGAACGAAAGCCAAGGCCGATCTCGGTGCCCTCGAACGGTGTCAGCGTGAGACCGAGCGTGTAGCCGACGCCATAGGCGTCCCCCTCCAGAATGGCGCCCGGCGCCAGCGGCGAGACGCCAAGGGCGCGCTTCAGTGTCACGTCGAAATACTGGACCTGCAGCCCGACACCGATCGACAGCCAGTCGGTGACCTTGTAGCCGATGGTCGGCGTGACGTTGACGGAGAACGCCTTCGACGAGCGCCCGTAGGTCTGGCCCGCCCAGTTCTGCTCGGCCTTGGTGATGAAGCCGAAGGGCGAGTTCACCGACACGCCGAGCCAGAGACGGTCGGTCACCTGATAGCCCGCATAGGCGGCGGGCACGAAGGCTGTCTGGCCGATATTGCCTGAGCCGACGGGCGTGCCGCCGAGGGCCCCGACAAGGCCGAGCGTCGGCAGGTCCGGATTGATCTTCGCTTCCGGGAAGATGACCGTCGCATGCCCTTCGAAACGGAAGCCCGGGCTCATGGTGATCGTGGCCGGGTTCCAGAACATCGAGGAGAGGCCAGCCGAGCCCGCCGCGACACCGGCGAACGAGGCGCCCTGCCCCGTTGCGCTCTGCTCCCTTATGGCAAAGGAGCCCGCGTGGGCATCGGTGCCAGCAACGATCAATGAAACTGAACCAACCGCCACCCACGCAAGAAATTTATGATAATCCCTCATGGATGTTCCCCCGACCAATAACTTCAACTGAGGCGTCGGTTACTTTGCGGAGCGCCCTTGAGTCGCATGCTGCCAAGGCAAAGTGGAACAATCAATGTGTTGGCATACATATGAATATACAAATGTACCGCTGACATTTCAGCGAAAACAGCAACGAAAACTCACCAAAACAGGCTGATTGCTGCACCGCACAACATCAATCCAGTTTCGATAATGACAGTTTATATCGAAACCATGTCGGTTTTTCCATCTGCCCACAGATCCTTCTCGTGGGCGGAAAAAGCCGGCGACTGGCGACTTTTCGCGAGATGTGACATTGGTGCAACAGGCTCCGGTTTAGTGCTGCGCGCACCGGCTCTGCGCCGATCCGGCTTGCAGTCCTCGGCACACGGCAGCACACTCCGCCGCTCTTGAAACGTTTCAATCGGAGGATACCCCATGAAGTTGGTGCGCTACGGCAATCCGGGCGCGGAAAAGCCGGGCATCGTCGACGCCGAGGGCACGATCCGCGACCTCTCCGGAATCGTTCCCGATCTCGCCGGCAAGGCGCTCACCAAGGCCTCGCTCGCGCGCATCGCCGCCGTCGATCCGAAGACCCTTCCCGCCGTGCCGGCCGGCACGCGCCTCGGCCCCTGCGTCGGCAACGTGCGCAACTTCATCGCGGTGGGCCTGAACTACGCTGATCACGCGGCCGAGACGAATTCGCCGATCCCGAGCGAGCCGATTCTCTTCAACAAGGCCCCTTCCTGCATCGTCGGCCCCAACGACGACATCGTCGTGCCGCGCGGCTCGGAGAAGACCGACTGGGAGGTCGAGCTCGCCGTTGTCATCGGCGAGGAAGCCTCCTATGTCGAGGAGAAGGACGCGCTGAACTACGTCGCCGGCTACTGCGTCTGCAACGACGTTTCCGAGCGCGCCTACCAGCTCGAACGCGGCGGGCAGTGGGCCAAGGGCAAGGGCTGCCCGACCTTCGGCCCCCTCGGCCCCTGGCTCGTCACGACGGACGAGATCAAGGACGTGCAGAACCTGTCCATGTGGCTCGACGTGAACGGCGAGCGCATGCAGGACGGCTCGACGAAGACCATGATCTTCTCTGTCCCCTACCTCGTTTCCTACATCTCGCAGTTCATGAAGCTCGAGCCGGGCGACGTCATCACGACCGGCACGCCTCCCGGCGTCGGCATGGGCATGAAGCCGCCGCGCTTCCTCAAGGGTGGCGAGGTCGTCGAGCTGGGCATCGAGGGTCTCGGCACGCAGCGGCAGCAGGTGCGCGCCTATCCGGGCTGAACCTCGGCCAAGTTTGCGCTTCAAGGGCGGGCATTTGCCCGCCCTTTTTCTTGCGTTGAGCGAAGGTCAGACGCCGAGCATCAGGCGGATGTTCTGCACCGCCGCCCCCGAGGCGCCCTTGCCGAGATTGTCGAGCCGGGCGACGAGCACCGCCTGCCGCCGCGCCTCATTGGCATAGACCCTCAGCTCCAGCCGGTCGGTGTCGTTGAGGGCCTCTGCCTCCAGCCTGCCGGCCGTCACGCTCGCATCGTCCTGCGGCACGACGGAGACCAGCTCGCTCACCGCATAGCGGGCGGCGAGCACCGCCTGCAGGTCGGCCCCCGTCGGCTTGTCTGGCAGGGTATCGAGATGCAGCGGGATCGACACCAGCATGCCCTGGCGGAAGTTGCCGACCGACGGCACAAAAATCGGCCGGCGCGTGAGGCCGCAGTAGGCCTGCAACTCAGGCAGGTGCTTGTGCTCGAGGCCGAGGCCGTAGAGTTCGAAGGAAGGCGCAGTGCCCGCCTCGTAGGCCTCGATCATCGTGCGCCCGCCACCGGAATAGCCGCTGACCGCGTTGATGGTGACGGGATAGTCCGCGGGCACGAGGCCGGCGTCGACGAGCGGCCTCAGCAGCGCGATGGCACCCGTCGGATAGCAGCCGGGGTTGGCCACGCGCCGGGCCTTGGCGATGGCTCCACCCTGCCCCGGCGCCATCTCGGCAAAGCCGTAGACCCAGCCCGGCGCGACCCGGTGGGCGGTGCTCGCGTCGAGCACGCGCGGGCCGGCCTCGCCCAGCGCGTCGACGAGCGCCACCGTCTCCTTGGCGGCCGCGTCCGGCAGGCAGAGGACGACAAGGTCGACCTCGGCGAGCAGCTTCTTCTTCGCCTCCACGTCCTTGCGCAGCTCGGGCGCAATGGACCTCACCTCGATCTGCGGCAGCGCCGCAAGGCGCTCACGGATGCCAAGCCCCGTGGTGCCGGCCTCGCCGTCGATGAAGACGCGTGGCGCCCGCGCGCCGGAAGAGCTGGACCGCGCGGGGTTGAGAAGCGAGGTGTCGTTCATGGACGGCTCCTGACGATTGTCCGGGCGATGGCGTTCACGCGCGCCGGTGGTAGCAGAGGATGGGGACAAAATTGCATCAAAAAAGCCGCGCTGCGGGGCGCGGCTCGGATCACGACAGGCGAGGTCGCATCATCGCACGCGCGCAGGGGCAGCGCGTCGGCGTCGGTTCAGCGTGCTGTGAGCAGCGATGATCATGGACGCCGTTATCCGGGAAAGCGGCTGCCGTGTCAATGAATCCCGCACCCTCACCCCCGCGCCCGCTCGGCGAGGATCTGCAGGTAGTGCTGCACCACCGTAGCCCCGGCGATGGCGGTGATGTCGGCATGGTCATAGGCCGGCGCCACTTCCACGATATCCATGCCGCGCCAGTCGATGTCGCGCAGACTCCACAGTACCATCAGCGCCTCGGCGCTGGAGAGGCCACCGGCCACCGGCGTGCCCGTGCCCGGCGCAAAGGCGGGGTCGAGCGCATCGATGTCGAACGACAGATAGGCCGGCGCGTCGCCCACGCGCTCGCGGATGCGCTGGGCGATGCCGGCAACGCCCAGCCCGCGCGCCTCGTAGGCATCGACGATAGCGATGCCGAAATCGTCCGGCGCCACGGTGCGGATGCCGATCTGGATGGAGCGCGAGCAGTCGATGAGCCCTTCCATCTCGGCGCGCGTGACGAAGGTGCCGTGCGAGATCCCCTCCGCGTCATCCTCCCACGTGTCCTGATGGGCGTCGAACTGCACCAGCGCCAGCGGCCCGTGCTCTGCCACATGCGCGCGCAGGAGCGGCAGGGTGATGGAATGGTCGCCGCCGAGCGTCACCAGATGGCAGCCTGCGGCGATGATCTCCGCCGCCTGCGCCTCGATGAGGCCATGCACCTGGTCGAGCCGGCGATAGTCGAAGGAGCAGTCGCCCCAGTCGATCACCGTGAGCGCCTCGAACGGGTCGAGCCCCGACGGGAACTGCGGATCACCGTCGAAAATAGCCGAGGCGCGGCGCAGGGCCTGCGGCCCAAAGCGCGCTCCCGGCCGATTGGACGTCGCGCAGTCGAACGGCACGCCCCAGACGACGACATCCGCCACCGAGAGATCACGGCTGTAGTGCCGCCGCATGAAGGACAGCGCCCCCGAATAGGTCGGCTCCAGCGAGCCACCCTCGAGCGGGCCAAGAAAGGCGTTGTCCGTCGGGCGCGGACGGATCGAATCGTTGCGGCTCACAGCGTCTCCTCGCAGCGTCCTACCGCAGGATAGCCGGCGCCGACGGCTCTTCAAGCGCGGGCCTGGCGGCAAATGCCTCACATCAGGGCGCGGCGCCATTGGCAGGGCGGCACAGCGGGGCTATGGGCGGGCGATGATGCGTTCATGTCCCCTCTCCCGCCGCACCTTCATCGGCAGCCTCGCCACCGTCCTCGCCCTTCCGGCACGGCCGGCGCAGGCCACTCCTGCGCTGCGCCAGGGCTCCAGTCAGTTCGTGTGGCTCGAGCCGCGCCGGCAAATGCCGGCGCTCACCCTCACCGACGTCCGGGGGCGTCGCCACCGGCTCGCACCGGACGGACGAGTCCATGTCCTCAATTTCTGGGCGAGCTGGTGCCCGCCGTGCCGGGATGAGATGCCGCGCCTGGAGGCCTTCGCGCGAAGACGCGATGCCCGCCGCATCAACGTCGCTGCCATCTCCTTCGACAGGGACGGCGCGAGCGCCGTCGCGCCTTTCCTCAAGCGCTACGGCATCGAAAAGCTGCCGGTCTTCATCGATCCCGAGGGAGACGTCGCCTATTCCGACGCCGGCAACCGCAAGGGCGCCCCCTTCGCCCTCTACGGTATGCCCATCACCTATGTCGTCGACCGGCAAGGGGACATCGTCGGCTACATCTCGGGCGCGGTGGACTGGCTGCAGCCGGAGGCCGAGGCATTCCTCGCCGCCTTCACGGCCTGACCTTTCGCCGCTAGACCGTCGGCAGCACCGTGAAGCCCTCTGCGGCGCCTGCGGGCACGAGCGCGCTCTCCGTTTCGTCGCAGCGCTCGACAGCCTCGACTCTCGCGCCGGACGGCCCGGTGCCACAGGCAACGAGCATCGCCTCCACCGCTCCCGCCGGCCCGGCGAGGACAACCTCGACAAAACCCTCGCGCCGGTTGCGCACCCAGCCGGCGAGCCCCCGCGCCTGCGCCTCGCGCTGCGTCCAGGCCCGGTAGCCGACACCCTGCACGCGGCCCCTGATGAAGGCACGGACGATGATGCGGGAAGTCATGGCTCAACTCGACAAAGGCTCGCGGCAGCCTAGCACGAGGACGCTGCCGCGGAAGCCCCGTCGCCTGACTGCCTCACCGGCGCAGGTCAGGCAAACTCCAGGATCACCGCGTCCACCGCGAGGCTGTCGCCCTCCTTGGCGTGGATTTTCGACACCATGCCGTCGCGCTCGGCCTTCAGCACGTTCTCCATCTTCATCGCCTCAACGATGGCGAGCGTCTCGCCAGCCTTCACTTCCTGGCCTTCGGCGACAGCGATGGCCTTCACAAGGCCGGGCATGGGGCACAGCAGCTGCTTCGACGTGTCGGCAGCGACCTTCTCCGGCATCAAGGCGGCAAGCTCGGCCTCGCGCCGGGTGTAGACGCGCGCCTCCGCGGCTGTTCCGGCGTGGGCAAGCGCCACCCCGTTGAGGATCGGCCGCACCTGCACTGCGATCGTCTTGCCGTCGACCCGGCCCTGCCACACCGGCTGGCCCGGCCGCCAGGATGATTCGACCGAGACCCTGCGCCCGTCTGCGAAGACGAGAGCGAGATGCCCGTCGCTGTCGTCGACAGTGATCTCTAAGGCCTCGCGGCCCAACATCACCACCCGCTCGCGCTCGAATCGGACGGGCCGCGCCGAGCGCATCTGGCCCGAGATCCGCCGCTTGCGCTCGTTGAGCAGATGGTCGACGGCCGCCGCCACCGCCGCAAGGCGTATCGCGACTTCCCCCTCCGGCTTCGGCATGGCGAAACCGTCGGGGAACTCCTCGGCGATGAAGCCGGTCGAGAGGCGCCCTTCCTGCCAGCGCGGATGGGCCATCAGCGCCGAGAGGAAGGGGATGTTGTGGCGGATTCCGTCGATGGCGAAGGCATCGAGCGCCCTCTGCTGGGCCTCGATGGCAGCCGCGCGGGTTGGCGCGTGCGTGATGAGCTTCGCGATCATCGGGTCGTAGTAGATGGAGATCTCGCCCCCTTCCACAACGCCGGTGTCGTTGCGCACCCGGGCCCCGTCGTCCTCGCCCTCGGCCGGTGGGCGGTAGGTGACGAGCCTGCCGGTCGAGGGCAGGAAGCCGCGTGTCGGATCCTCGGCATAGATGCGGCTCTCGATGGCCCAGCCGTCGAGCCGGATGTCATCCTGCGTGAAGCGCAGCTTCTCCCCGGCGGCGATGCGGATCATCTCCTCTACGAGGTCGATGCCGGTGATCATCTCCGTCACCGGATGCTCCACCTGCAGGCGGGTGTTCATCTCGAGGAAGTAGAAGGAGCGGTCTTGCCCCGCCACGAACTCGACGGTGCCGGCCGAATCGTAGTTCACGGCCTTCGCAAGCGCCACCGCCTGCTCACCCATCTTCCTGCGCGTCGTCTCGTCGAGCAGAGGCGATGGCGCCTCCTCGATGACTTTCTGGTTGCGGCGCTGGATCGAGCATTCGCGCTCGCCGAGATAGACCACGTTGCCGTGCTTGTCGCCTATGACCTGGATCTCGATGTGGCGCGGATCGGTGATGAACTTTTCCACGAACACACGGTCGTCGCCGAAGGACGAGGCCGCCTCGGAGCGGGCGCGGGCGAAGCCCTCCGCCACCTCGGCAGCGGAATAGGCGATGCGCATGCCCTTGCCGCCTCCGCCCGCCGAGGCCTTGATCATTACCGGATAGCCGATCTCGTCAGCGATCCTCACCGCCTGCTCGGGGCTCTCGATGACGCCGAGGAAGCCCGGAACGGTCGAGACCTTGGCGGCATTGGCGAACTTTTTCGATTCGATCTTGTCGCCCATGGCCTCGATGGCCTTGGGGCTCGGCCCGATGAAGACGATCCCCGCGGCTGCCAGCGCCTCAGCGAAGGCCGCGCGCTCGGAGAGGAAGCCGTAGCCGGGATGCACCGCCTCCGCCCCCGTCTGCCGGCAGGCCTCGATGATCTTCTCGATGACGAGATAGGACTGGGCGGCAGGCGCCGGGCCGACGAAGACGGCTTCGTCCGCCATCTCGACGTGAAGGGCGTCCCTGTCCGCCTCGGAGAATACCGCCACGGTCCTGATGCCCATGCGACGCGCCGTCTTGATGATCCGGCAGGCGATCTCGCCGCGGTTGGCAATCAGGATCTTCGAGAACATGGGCGCTTCCCCGCTGACCGTTTCCCCCTCACGCTTCTAGACGAGAGCGCAGGGGGGGACAATTGCGGCGAAAGGCGGATGTTCATCCGGGCATTTGCGCAGAGGCGGCCAGAAGCCCCGCGGCAAGTGCCGCGAGCCCGACGAGGGACACGAGGCTGAAGCGGGCGGCATAGGCCGTTCCGCCGAGCGTGGCGGCATAGATGCATTTCGCAACCGTGTTGCTGCCCGTGGCAATGGCGATGGCCGCGGCGCCAGCGTCAAGGGTGAGCCTGTCAGGCACGAGGCTGGAGACGGCGAGCGACACCGCATCGACATCAGCAAGGCCGGAGACGGCGGCGACGGCGTAGACGCCCACGGCGCCGAGATGCTCACCCGCGAGATCCCCGACCACCCTCACAATGGCGAGAAGCGCGGCGAGTTTCAGCACCTCGACGAGCTCGAACGGGCTGCCACCCTCGGGAACGGCCGATGGCCCCGTCGCCTCGTCCCGCCGCGCGAGCAGCCACGCCCCGAATGCGAGCGTGGCCGCCGCAAGCCCCAGGCCTGGCACCAGCAGCCGGCCTAGCTGCGGCGCAGCGGCCGTCACGATGACGGCAGTGCGGAGGAACGACACCGCCCCCGCCGCCAGCGCCCCGGCGGCGAGCGGCAACGCCGGTTCTCCCGCGCGGGCCAGCCGGGCGTTGGCCAGCGCCACCGCTGTGGAGGACACCAGCCCGCCCGTGGCCCCCGCGACGAGGCGGCCGTGCCGGGTGCCGAACAGCTGCTCCGCCACGTAGCCGAGGAAGGAGACACCGGCGAGGATGATGGCGAGCAGCCACACACGCGCCGGGTTGAGCCCCATGAGCTGCGGCAGCGGCTCGTCGGGAATGAGCGGCAGCGCCACGAAGGTCATGGCCGCGAGGACGATCGCCGAGCGCAGCTCGCTCCAGCGCATGCGCCGCAGCAATGTGTGAAGCACCTCGCGGCTCGCCAGCAGCGCCGTCATCACGACGGCGGCTGCCCCAGCGAATGATGGCTCACCGAGAACGGCGAGCGCTCCCAGCACGAAAGTCACCTGCCCGACGACGACGCCCGTGACGCTGAAGTTGTCGTCGGCCTCGGCCTCACGCCGCTTGAACGTGATGAGCGCGGCCGAGAGGACGGCGAGCGCGCTGACAACCACGATGGCCGCCACGGATTCGTTCTGCGGTGCCAGCGCCTGCGCGATGGCGGCCGTGATGCCGCCGAAGAAGCCGAACAGCGCATGGGTGCGCACGCCCGCGGTGCGGCTGCCAGCCGGCGCGTCGCGCTCGCGCCAGTGCCGCTCAATACCGACGAGAAGGCCCACGGCGAGGGACACCGCGAGCCTGTAGAAGAGATCGTGCAGGTCCATGCGCAGAATGCGTCATTACCCGCATGGATTGTAAAGGCAAATGTTGCGCACGCGCCTCAGGCTGCGGCGAAGCGGCGCGGCATGGGCCTGGCCGGCTCGCCCAGCGCCCGGCGCAGGCGGTTGCCCTGGCCACGCAGCAGGAAGGCGAGCAGCACCTCGTCCACCTGCTGGGCCTCGCGCACGATTTCCATCCCGACGCGCAGGGCGTTGACGGTGGGCCCGCCGCCGGCGCCAAGGGAAGTGACGAGCCAGTGAGCATCCTCGCCGCGCACGATGCCCGTGGGGCGCTCGCCCCACACTACGAAATCGACGAGCATCGCCACGAGGCAATCGGCGAAGGACGCGTCCTGGTGCTTCACGGCACGGTCGAGCGCGATGAGCACATCGGCTTCCTCACGGCACGTGATGCCATCCGGCAAGATATCACGCTGGAGATGCGCCACATCCTTTGCAGTAATGCACTGACGATCGAGAATCTCGTCGACGAAACGGAAGAAGTTCTTGTTGGTCATTGTTCGACGCCTCCCCGGCATTATTTGCGCCGGTGTGATTGCTTCCTGTCGCGAACGATCCTGCGCCCAACCACTCGCCAAGTTCTTAACGGCCAATCGTGAATCTTCGTTCAGGTTAAGCGTTGTTGACGGGGCGTGGTTGACGGACCATCACCATCGCCGGCGCAACTTTCGCCATCATGAGGGCGACCTCTGCTTGTAGAGGTGCAAAAGCGGTTTGCGCGACTGGGAATATGCGCCGCCATCGCCATCTGGCAGCAAGATCGGCAACAGGCGCCAGGGAGCAGAGCCATGGCACGTTCGGCAGGCATCCACCACGTCACCGCGATCGCCAGCGATCCGCGGCGCAACCTCGACTTCTACACGCGGGTCATCGGGCTGCGCTTCGTCAAAAAGACGGTAAACTTCGACGACCCCAGCACCTACCACTTCTATTTCGGTGACGAGGTGGGCTCCCCCGGGACCATTCTCACCTTCTTCCCCTGGTCGCACGTGGCACCGGGGCGGCCCGGCGTCGGCCAGACGCTGGAAGTCGCCTTTCGCGTGCCGGAGGAGGCGCTCGGCTTCTGGATGGAGCGCTTCGTGTCCCATGGCGTCACCCACGAGGCCCCGACGCGGCGTTTCGAACGCACGGTCCTTCCCTTTCGCGATCCGGACGGCACGCGCCTTGCGCTCGTCGGCACGCCCGGCGTCGCCGGCTCGCATGCCTGGACGACGGGGGATATCCCGGCCGAGGCCGCCGTACGCGGCTTTGCCGGCGTGACGTTGCTTGTCGACAGGCCAGAGCCGACGGCGGCGGTCCTCACCCCGGTCTTCGGCTTCGTGCAGGGAGCCCGCACGGAGAACATCATCCGCTACCGCGGCGAGGCCGACGTCGGCGCCTATGTGGACATCAGAATCGCCGGCGGTTTCCTGCCCGGCACGCTGGGCGCGGGATCGGTGCATCACATCGCCTTCCGCGCCGCGAGCGATGCGGACCAGGCAGCAATGGCGAAGGCGCTGCGCGAGAAGTTCGGCATCGCGACGACGGAGCAGAAGGAGCGCAACTATTTCCGCTCCATCTACTTCCGCGAGCCCGGCGGCGTGATTTTCGAAATCGCCACCGACGACCCAGGCTTCGCCATCGACGAGCCGCGCGATGCGCTCGGCACGTCGCTCAAGCTGCCGCCCTTCTACGAGAAGGACCGGGAGCGGATCGAGGCTGCCCTGCCCCTGCTCGACTGAGCAGGTTTCTCAACCCCGTGAGCCGTGCCCGCCCCCCTCGGGCACGGCAGGACATGTGCAATGGCCGATTTCATCCACCATTACGAGGCTGGCAGCGACCAGCGCCGTCCCCTTCTCCTTCTGCACGGCACCGGCGGCGACGAGCACGATCTCGTGCCGCTGGGGCGCAGGCTGGCTCCGGAGGCGGCGCTTCTTTCCCCGCGCGGCAAGGTGCTGGAGAACGGCATGCCCCGCTTCTTCCGCCGCTTCGGCGAAGGCCGGTTCGACGTGGAGGACATCAAGCTGCGCGCGGCCGAGCTGGCCGCCTTCGTCGACGAAGCGCGCGAGCGCTACGGCATAGCGCAGCCGCTGGCCCTCGGCTTCTCGAACGGCGCGAACATCGCCGCGGCGATGATGCTGCTCGCACCGCAGGCGCTCGCCGGCGCCGTTCTTCTGAGGGCCATGACGCCGCTCGTTCCGGACGAGCTGCCGGACCTCGGCGGCAAGCCCGTGCTGATCCTGTCCGGCTCGGCCGATCCGATGATTCCCGCGGAGGACGCCACCCGACTCGCGGGCCTGCTGCGCGGGGCCGGCGCCACCGTGCGGCACGAAGTACTGCCGGCAGGACACGGCCTGACACGGGCCGATCTCGACATCGCTGCAGACTGGCTGGGGCAGGCCGGCTGACAGCCCCCACTCGGGCCGGCCTCCGCATCTTCTGCAGGGCTCGCCCGGCAGCTCCGCCCCGCAGTCGCTTGCCAAGCGCCGTCGGGGGTCGGAGTGTTTGGCGGCCGGCCTCGGGGCCGGCTCCAACGAGGGGGAAGAAGAATTGGCAAAGGCTGCGGCTCGCAAGTCGCCGACGCGCGACGACGCTCTCGACAAGGCACTTCGTCTTCTGGAAACGCTGCCGCTGGTCGACGGCCACAACGACCTGCCGTGGGTGATCCGCCAGGATCCCACGGTCCGCGGCGATGTCCTGGCATATGACCTGACGCGTGAGCACCAGGACGGTGACACCGACATTCCCCGCCTGCGCGCCGGCCGCGTCAGTGCCCAGTTCTGGGCGGCCTTCATCCCCACCTATGTGCCCCATCCGGGCCGCACGACTCTGGAGCAGATCGACACCATCCTGCGCATTCAGGAAGCGCACCCCGACGTCTTCATGCCGGCAACGAAGGCCAGCGACATCGCCAAGGCCAAGAAGCTCGGCAAGATTGCCTCCTTCATCGCCGTGGAAGGCGGCGTCGGCCTCGAGAACAGCCTGGCGCCGCTGCGCGTCTGGCACGCCGCCGGCGCGCGGCTGATGACGCTCTGCCACAACGAGACGCTGGACTGGGTCGATTCCGCCACCGACGCGCCGCGCCACGGCGGCCTCACCGCCTTCGGCCGCGCCGTCGTGCGGGAGCTCAACCGCCTCGGCATGATCGTCGACTGCGCCCATGTCTCGCACGATGTCATGCGGCAGGTGCTGGACATCTCGCGCGCGCCGGTCGTCTTCTCCCACTCCAATGCCTTCGCCCTGTGCGACCATCCGCGCAACGTGCCGGACGACGTGCTGGCCCGCCTCAGGACCAACGGTGGCATCGTCATGGCCACCTTCGTGCCGGATTTCATCAGCCAACAGTCGCGCGACTGGATGCGCCCGCTGAAGGACGAGTTCGGCAAGGGGCGCCACGACATCTCCGTGGACGACGCCATGGCGGCGCGCACGCGCGAGGCGGGCCCCTGGCCACGCGGCACGCTGGAGCAGCTGTGCGATCACATCGAGTATATCGCCGACAAGGCCGGAATCCGGCACGTCGGCATCGGCTCCGACTTCTTCGGCGGCCCGACGCCGCAGGGACTGGAGAATGCGAGCCGCTTCCCCCACCTCCTGGCCGAGCTCATCCGCCGCGGCTGGTCGGAGGACGCCATTGCCGGCATCGCCTCGCGCAACTTCGTGCGCGTGTTCCGCGCCGTCGAGCGCATCGGGCGCGAGCTGCGAAAGGTGGAGAAGCCGGCACTCGGCACGGTGGAGGAGATCGACGGGCGCTAGCCTCCGCGCCCGTCAGTTCCCGCAGGGGCCGGCGTCTCCGCCGCCCCGAAGCCGCAACGCCCGCCTCCTAAAGCGGGATATTGTCGTGCTTGCGCCAGGGCCGCTCGGCCTTCTTGGTGCGCAGCATGGCGAAGGCGCGCGCCACGCGCCGGCGCGTCGAGTGCGGCATGATCACTTCGTCGATATAGCCGCGCTCGGCGGCGACGAAGGGTGACATGAAGCGGTCCTCGTACTGCTTCGTGCGTGCCGCGATCTTCTCCGCATCGCCGATATCCTGGCGGAAGATGATCTCCACCGCGCCCTTGGCCCCCATTACGGCGATCTGCGCCGTCGGCCAGGCGTAGTTCACGTCGCCGCCGACGTGCTTCGACGCCATGACGTCATAGGCGCCGCCAAAAGCCTTGCGCGTGATGACCGTGACGAGCGGCACCGTGGCTTCCGAATAGGCGTAGAGCAGCTTGGCACCGTGCTTGATGAGGCCGCCATACTCCTGCGCCGTGCCGGGCAGGAAGCCGGGCACATCGACAAAGGTGAGGATCGGGATCTCGAAGGCGTCGCAGAAGCGCACGAAGCGCGCCGCCTTGCGCGAGGCATCAGCATCGAGCACGCCGGCGAGCACCATCGGCTGGTTGGCCACGACACCGACCGTGCGGCCTTCAAGCCGGATGAACCCCGTTATGATATTCTTGGCATAAGCCTCTTGAATCTCGAAGAAATCTCCCTCGTCCGCAACCTTCAGGACGAGTTCCTTCATGTCATAGGGCTTGTTCGGGTTGTCCGGCACGAGCGTGTCGAGTGACATCTCCACCCGGTCCGCCGGGTCGTCGGTCGGCCATTCCGGCACGCCCTCGGTGTTGTTGGACGGCAGGAAGTCCATCAGCCGGCGGACCTGCAGCAAGGCCTCCACGTCGTTGTCCCACGCGCCGTCGGCGACGGAGGATTTCGTCGTGTGTACCTTGGCGCCGCCCAGCTCCTCCGCGGTGACGGTCTCGTTGGTTACCGTCTTCACCACATCCGGCCCAGTCACGAACATGTAGCTGGTGTCGCGCACCATGAAGATGAAATCGGTCATGGCCGGCGAGTAGACGTCGCCGCCGGCGCACGGGCCCATAATCACCGAAATCTGCGGGATGACGCCCGAGGCAATGACGTTGCGCTTGAATACCTCGCCATAGCCGCCGAGAGCCGCGACCCCCTCCTGGATGCGGGCGCCGCCGGCGTCGAACAGGCCGATGATCGGCGCGCGCATCTTCACCGCCATGTCCTGGATCTTGGTGATCTTCTGCGCGTGCGTCTCCGATAGCGAGCCGCCGAAGACGGTGAAGTCCTTGGCAAAGACGAAGACGGTGCGGCCGTTGATGGTGCCCCAGCCGGTGACGACACCGTCGCCGGGAAACTTCGTCCCCTCCATGCCAAAGTCGACGCACCGATGCTCGACGAACATGTCGAACTCCTCGAAGGAGCCCTTGTCGAGCAGCAGCTCGATGCGCTCGCGCGCCGTCAGCTTGCCGCGCGCATGCTGGGCCGCGATGCGCTTCTCGCCGCCGCCGATGCGCGCACCGGCGCGCCGCTCTTCGAGCTTCTCGAGGATGTCCTTCATGCGCCTTTCCCTCGGTCGGTTCCCTCTTGCTGCGTGCTTAACACGCCGGCCGGGCCGCAGGAACCGATACGGTAGGCGGATAGGCGCAAGCCCGGATGCGGCAGGTTCCTGTCAAGCGAGGGCCCGCAGCATCTGCGCGGCAGCGGCAAACTCACGCCAGCGCGCCGCCCGACGCTCAAGGGCCTCCTGGTCCTCACCCCAGATCTCCATCTGCACGTCCTCGTCGACATGCGCCGCCAGCCACGCGGCCTCCGGCGTCAGGTGATCCAGCGCAACGGCGAGCGCAATGAGCGCCGAGCCGCTCAGCGTCGTCAGCACGTGCAGCGCGGCGAGTGCCATCGGGCGGTCGAAGCGGGCAACAGCCGCAGCCACGGCCGCGAGCGAGGCCTCGGGCTGGGCTACGAACATCACTCCCTCGGCCAGCACGAAGCGCCCCCCAAGCGCCTCCCGCACCCAGGCGAGAATGGGATCCCAGATCTGCTGCTGACGCGCGACGAGGCGCTCCGGCCCCTCGGCGCGGTAACATAGCAGGTCCGAACCGGCGTATTTGACGACATCGGCCGCCACCGCCTCCATCTCCCGCGACACCCCGTCGATGGCCGAATTGGCGATGCGCGTGAGCGGCATCGCGGCCGGATCGATGTGCTCCCCCTGTGCGGCCCATTCCGCCGCCACGGCCTCGCCCGCCGCCTGCGTCGGCAGGGCCAGCAGGGTCTTGCCCGGCGTGCGGGCCGGACGCCCGTCGAGCAGGAGAACGAAGCCCTCCGCGCGCTCCTCCACCGCCGCTTCCTTGTAGAAGCGGCGCGGCAGGTGTGCCTTCATGGACTGCTGGGCCGCCCGCATGGGGTCGCGCACGGCCTCGCCTTCCTTCGGGAACCAGTCGATGGTCAGTTCGTCACGCATGGCGCGTCCTTAGCATGAAGAAGCCCCCGCGGCGACGACGGAAACGATTCGCCGTCAATGGCTTCGAGTCGAAAGCGGAATCGGCGCTGCAGCCGCCAGTCAGGGCACCGCGCCGAGGCCCATGGTTGAATCGGTTTCAGCAAGAACAGCCGCAAGTTCCTCAACCGACTCCACAATCAGCTGCGCGCCGGCCGCCCGCAGGGCATCGACCTTGCAGTAGCCCCAGGCGACGCCAACAGCGCGGCAGCCCGCCGCTCGCGCCATCTGCATGTCGAAGGTGCTGTCACCGATCATGACGGTCTGCCCCGGCGTCGCCCCCACCTCTCCCATCGCCTGCTCCAGCATGGCCGGATGCGGTTTCGACGGCGCATCGTCCGCGGTTTGTACGCTCGCGAACAGCGTATGCCAGCCGTGGGCCTCGAACAGCCGCCGCACGCCGCGCTGCGACTTGCCGGTGGCAATGCCGAGGAAATGATTGTCCCGCGCTGCAAGATCACGCAGCAGGGCATCGACGCCCGGAAAGAGCTGCGAGGCCAGGGACGGCTCGGCAACGAGCCGCGCAAAGGTGGCGCGATAGGTCGCCTCCAGCGCGGCATGCGGGCCCTCCGGCCCGGCCAGCACCCGAAAGGTCTCCGCCAACGACAGGCCGACGACCGACAGCACCCGCTCCCGGCTTGGCGCCGGCAGGCCGTGGGCCGCAAAGGTCGCCTCCTGCGCGGCAACGAGCAGGTTCTGGCTGTCCACCAGCGTGCCGTCTATGTCGAAGACGAGGAAGCGCACTCCTAGTCCTCCGGTGCCTCGACAATCGGATCGTAGCCGCTCGTGTCGAAGCCGAGCAGGTTCCACGACTGCTGCATGTGCGGCGGCAGCGGCGCCGTCACGTCGATGGGCTTGCCCGTGCGCGGATGCGGAATGACGATGCGCCGCGCCAGCAGGTGCAGGCGGTTCTGGATGCCGCCCGGCAGCTCCCAGTTCTCGACGTTGAAATATTTCGGATCGCCGACGATGGGGTGGCCGATATGCGCCGTGTGCGCGCGCAGCTGGTGCGTGCGGCCAGTCACCGGCTTCAGCGAGAGCCAGGCGAGCTTCTGCGCCGCCGTATCCACCACGGCGTAATAGGTCACGGCGTGGCTCGCGCCCTCCTCCCCGTGCTGGGCGACGCGCATGCGGGCGTCGCCGTCGCCCGCCTCCTCCTTCGCGAGATAGGTCGAGATGCGCCCCTGCCGAACCCTCGGCACGCCGGCGACGAGCGCCCAGTAGATCTTGCGGGCCGAGCGCGAACGGAAGGATTTGGCGAGCGTCGTCGCAGCAAAGCGCGTCTTGGCGACGACGAGGCAGCCGGCCGTGTCCTTGTCGAGCCGGTGCACGAGGCGCGGCTTCTGCCCGTCGGCGTCACGCAGGGCCTCCAGCATACCGTCGACATGGCGCGTGGTGCCGGAGCCGCCCTGCACGGCGAGCCCCATGGGCTTGTTGAGCACGAGGACGTCCTTGTCCTCGTAGAGCGTGATGGACTTGAGGAAAGCCGCGTCGCTCTGGTCCTTCGCCGGCGTGCGGGCGGCAGGCTTATTCTCCTCGAGCCTGAGTGGCGGCACCCGCACGCTCTGGCCTGCCTCGAGCCGGTCGTTCGGCTTGGCGCGCTTCATGTCGACGCGCAGTTCGCCCTTGCGCACGATGCGCTGGATGTGGGTGAAGGCGAGCTGCGGAAAGCGGGCGACAAGAAAGCGGTCGAGGCGCATGCCCGCCTCGTCGGGTGCAACGATCAGGGTCTGGACGCCGGTCACGAGCGTCTCGGTCGCTGCTGCCTTGGCGGCAGCCTTCGTCCCGGCCCCGGGAGGGGCCGCAAGCGCAGCCGCGCGCGGGGCCTTGGCAGGCGTCGCCTTGGTGCGATCGAGACCGCGCACGCTGCGCGCGGGCCCCTTGCCCGCGCCTTTGGCCTTGCCTGCGCCCTGAGCCGCCTGCTGCCCGGCACGTCCCGGCCTGCGGCCGCTCCGCGTGGGCGCACCGGCGCGCGGGCCTGAGCCGCCGGAGCCGGATCTCGTGTGCTTCATGCTATGCTCCGAATGACAGCCGGGCCCGGGACGTCGCGCCCGGCCCCGTCGATAGCCTTTTCGGCAGCGAAAGTCACCGCCGCCGCTCGGCCCTCAGCTTTTCCCACCAGTCGAGCCGCTTGCGAATCTCGCGTTCGAAGCCGCGCTCCACGGGCTCGTAGAAGTGCTGGCGCCCGAGCTTCTCCGGCCAGTAGTCCTGTCCCGAGAAGGCATCGGGCTCATCGTGGTCATAGCGGTATCCCTGGCCGTAGCCCTCGTTCTTCATGAAGCGCGTCGGCGCATTGAGGATGGTCATCGGCGGCATGAGCGAGCCCGCCTCCTTGGCAACGCGGCTCGCGGCCTTGAAGGCCACATAGGCGGCGTTCGACTTCGGGGCCGTGGCGAGATAGATCGCGGCCTGCGCCAGGGCCAGCTCCCCCTCCGGCGAGCCGAGGAAGTCGTAGGCCTCCTTCGCCGCGTTGGCGACGACGAGGGCCTGCGGATCGGCGAGGCCGATGTCCTCCACCGCCATGCGCACCAGCCGGCGCGCGATGAACAGCGGGTCCTCGCCGGCGTCCAGCATGCGGGCGAGATAATAGAGCGCAGCGTCCGGGTCCGAGCCGCGGATCGTCTTGTGCAGGGCGGAGATGAGGTTGTAGTGCCCATCCTGCGACTTGTCGTAGATGGGCGCCCGCCGCTGCACGATCTCCTGCAGCTTGGCGGCATCGAAGACCTCACCCTCGCCCGCCGCGCGCCAGACCTCCTCCGCCAAGGTCAGGGAGGCGCGCCCGTCCCCGTCGGCCATGCGCACGAGCGACAGCCGCGCACCCTCGTCGAGCGGCAGGGGCCTGCCCTCGATCTCCTCCGCCCTTGCGAGGAGCTTCAGGAGCGCCTCGTCGTCGAGCGCCTTGAAGGTCATCACCCGAGCGCGGGAGAGGAGGGCGGCGTTCAGCGCGAAGGAGGGATTTTCCGTCGTCGCCCCGACGAGCGTGATGGTGCCGTCCTCCATCACCGGCAGGAAGGCGTCGAGCTGCGCCCGGTTGAAGCGGTGGATCTCGTCGACGAAGAGCAGCGTGCCCTGCCCCGCCGCCCGGCGGCCGCGCGCCGTATCGAAGGCCTTCTTGAGATCTGCCACGCCGGAGAAGATGGCCGACATCGGCTCGAAGACGAGCTTCGTCTCGCCAGCGAGCAGCCGCGCGACCGTCGTCTTGCCGGTGCCCGGCGGCCCCCAGAAGATGAGCGAGCCCACAGATCCGGACCGCAGGAGACGCGTCAGAGCCCCGTCCGGCCCCACGAGATGGTCCTGCCCCACAACGTCGGCTAGGCGCTGTGGCCGCAGCCGGTCGGCAAGCGGCCGCGGCGCCTGCCTGTCCAGCCCCGCAGCCCCGAAGAGATCGCTCATGGCCCCGCTCAGCCCCCGAGCACGGTGGTGAACACCTGGCCCTTGCGATTGATTGTCAGCTCCCAGTAGCGGGTGCGCCGGTTCGTCGCCTGCGCGAGATCGCGGGATGTCTCGATCCGCACGCCGTTGACGGCCAGAATGATGTCGCCCTTCTGGAAGCCGAACTGCGCCGCCGGGCTGCCTTCCACGAGCTCCGCCACGACGACGCCGCTGTCCGCATCCTCGAGATAGAACTCCTCGATAACCGCCGGAGAAAGATTGATCGCCGTGATGCCCGTCAGGGGCGTGCGTCCGCCGATCTTCACCGGATCGCGGGGCGGATCCTCCGGCGCGGTGGAGAGCGCGACCGTCAGGGTGATCTCCCTGCCGCCGCGCAGCACGGTCACCGGTACAGTGCCGCCGATGGGCCGCGTCGCGAAGCGGTAGCCGAACGCATCCGGATCGTCGATCTGCTGCCCGCCGACGGCAGTGATGAGGTCGCCGCGCCGCAGCCCCGCCTTTGCCGCCGGCCCGCGCTCATCCACCGAGGCAACGAGCGCACCCGCCGGGCGCGGCAGGCCGAGGCTCTCCGCGATATCGCTGGTGACCTGCTGAAGCCGCGCACCAAACCAGGGCCGACGCACGGCCGCCCCGCCGTTGCGCGCCGATTCGACGACGACGCGCACCATGGCCGAGGGAATGGCGAAACCGATGCCGTGGCTGCCGCCGGAACGGGAGAAGATCGCCGTATTGATGCCGACGAGCTCGCCCCGCATGTTGACGAGCGCCCCGCCCGAGTTGCCGGGGTTGATCGCGGCATCCGTCTGGATGAACGACTGGAAGTCGCTGATGCCGACCTGGGTGCGGGCAAGCGCCGAGACGATTCCCTGCGTCACCGTCTGTCCCACGCCAAACGGGTTGCCAATGGCGATGACGAAGTCGCCGACCTCCAGCCCGTCGGAATCGCCGAAGCTGAGCGCCGGGAACGGCCCCTTCTCCGCGATGCGCAGCACGGCAAGGTCCGTCCGCGGGTCGCGCAGCACGATCTCGGCCGCGAACTCGCGCCGGTCGGCCAGCGCCACCTTCACCTCCGTCATGCCCTCGATGACATGGTTGTTGGTGACGACAAGGCCGGATGGATCGACGATCACGCCCGAGCCGAGCGAGCGCTGCACCCGCTCGCGCGGCACGCCGAAGCCGTTGTCGCCGAAGAAGCGGCGGAAGAACGGGTCATCGAAGAAGGGATTGGACGGCCGCTTCTCAACGCGCGCGCCGTAGACGTTGACGACGCTCGGCGCCGCCCGCTTGACGACTGGCGCGAGCGAGAGCTGCACCTGTGCCCTGTCGGCGGGCACCTGGCGCTCCTGCGCCGGCGCCGGCCCCGCTGCCACGAGGGCCGAGACAAGGGCGGGAATGACAAGCAAACGGTGCATCGATGGTGTCTCGCTGTGCTGCCGTGGACGGATCGAAAGGTTTCCGTGGCAGATATAGTTTCCCAAGCGATTGCGCGCAAAGCGGGGCCGCTCTTCGCGATCCGTCTGCCCCCGTCACGTTTGCGCGGGAGCCCGACGGCCCAAAACAAAAGGGCGGCCGAAGCCGCCCTCCTGATGCCGATGACGCGAGGCTTACTTCTCGCCCGCCTCGATCACCTCTTCCTTCTGCGTCGGGCCCGAGTCCTGGCCCTTGGCGTCGACATCGCGATCGACGAACTCGATCACGGCCATCGGGGCGTTGTCGCCATAGCGGAAGCCCGCCTTCAGCACGCGGGTGTAGCCGCCGTTGCGGTCCTTGTAGCGCGGGGCGAGCACGTCGAAGAGCTTCCTGACCAGCGCGACGTCACGGATCTGCGCGATCGCCTGACGACGGGCGTGCAGGTCGCCCCGCTTGCCGAGGGTGACGAGCTTCTCGACCACCGGGCGCAGATCCTTCGCCTTCGGCAGCGTGGTGATGATCTGCTCGTGCTTGATCAGCGCGCAGGCCATGTTGGCGAACATCGCCTTGCGGTGCTCGGACGTGCGGTTGAAACGACGGTGCGCGTAACCGTGACGCATGGCTCTCTCCTTATCTTACGGCCGCCGTGCCAAGGTACGGCCGTCTCTTGTTGCTTCTGTCGATCGGACGCGGCTGGCGTTCCCCGCCGCGCAGAAGCCCGGCAGCGGACCGCCGGGCCGAAACTCAGTAGTGCTCCTCGAAGCGCTTGGCGAGCTCTTCGATGTTGTCCGGCGGCCAGCCGCTCACTTCCATGCCGAGGTGCAGCCCCATGGAGGCGAGCACTTCCTTGATCTCGTTGAGCGACTTGCGGCCGAAGTTCGGCGTGCGCAGCATCTCGGCTTCCGTCTTCTGGATGAGGTCGCCGATGTAGACGATGTTGTCGTTCTTGAGGCAGTTGGCCGAACGCACGGAGAGCTCGAGCTCGTCCACCTTCTTGAGCAGCGCCGGGTTGAAGGGCAGCTGCGGCGTGGAGACGGCCGTCTCCTCGCGGCGGGGCTCCTCGAAGTTGACGAACACCGCCAGCTGGTCCTGGAGGATGCGGGCAGCATAGGCCACCGCGTCCTCCGGAGTCACCGCGCCATTCGTCTCCACCGTCATCGTGAGCTTATCGTAGTCGAGGATCTGGCCCTCGCGCGTGTTCTCCACGCGGTACGACACCTTCTTGACGGGGCTGTAGAGGCTGTCGACGGCGATGAGGCCGATCGGCGCATCCTCCGGCCGGTTATGCTCGGCCGCCACGTAGCCCTTGCCCGTGTTAACGGTAAACTCCATGCGGATCTCAGCCCCGTCGTCGAGCGTGCACAGCGGCAGCTCGGGGTTGAGGATCTCCACGTCGCCAACCGTCGCAATGTCGCCCGCCGTCACCACGCCGGGGCCCTGCTTGCGCAGCGTCATGCGCTTGGGACCGTCGCCCTGCATCTTGACCGCGATGGTCTTGATGTTGAGCACGATGTCCGTCACGTCCTCCCGCACACCGGGGATGGACGAAAATTCATGCAGGACGCCATCGATGTGCACGGCCGTCACCGCCGCGCCCTGCAGCGACGACAGCAGCACGCGCCGAAGCGCGTTGCCGAGCGTCAGGCCGAAACCGCGCTCCAGCGGCTCGGCGACAATCGTCGCCACGCGCCTGGCATCGTCACCGGGCGACACCTCGAGCTTGCTCGGCTTGATGAGCTCTTGCCAGTTCTTCTGGATCACGACCGCACCTCATGCGTGTCTCAAACGTCGGGCGGGGCACGGTGGCCTGCCCGCTACGGGCGCGGCGCGGCCGCAGGGGCCGCACCGGCGGGCATCAGACGCGCCGGCGCTTGCGCGGGCGGCAGCCGTTGTGCGGGATCGGCGTCACGTCACGGATCGACGTGATCGTGAAACCCGCAGCCTGAAGCGCGCGCAGGGCAGACTCACGGCCCGAACCCGGACCGGAAACCTCGACCTCGAGCGTGCGCATGCCGTGCTCGGCCGCCTTGCGCGCGGCATCCTCGGCAGCGACCTGGGCCGCATAGGGGGTCGACTTGCGCGAGCCCTTGAAGCCCATGGCGCCAGCGGACGACCACGAGATCGTGTTGCCCTGCGCATCGGTGATGGTGATCATCGTGTTGTTGAACGAGGCGTTCACGTGAGCGACGCCCGACACGATGTTCTTGCGTTCACGGCGGCGAACGCGGGTGGCTTCTCTTGCCATTCGTCAGGATCCTTCAAGCGCGCCCGTCATGCCAGGCGCTCGGGATGATGTCCCCGGAGGGACGCACGACACGAGCCCGCACGAGGCGGACCCGCAACATTACTTCTTCTTGCCGGCGATCGGCTTGGCCTTGCCCTTGCGGGTGCGCGCATTCGTATGCGTGCGCTGACCACGGACCGGCAGGTTGCGGCGATGGCGCAGGCCGCGGTAGCAGCCAAGATCCATGAGCCGCTTGATGTTCATCGACACTTCGCGGCGCAGATCACCCTCGACGAGATAGTCGCGGTCGATCGTCTCACGGATCTGCAGCACCTCCTGGTCGGTCAGCTCGTTGACGCGACGCTCCGGCGGGATGCCGACCTTCTGGCAGATCTCGCCCGCGTTCTTCGGGCCGATGCCATGGATGTACTGCAGCGCGATGACGACGCGCTTGTTCGTCGGGATATTTACACCAGCGATACGGGCCATTGCCGTCTCCATGTGGCCGGCCGGAAAGCCCGACCGGGTGTGGTTTTACCTGCGTCCGGTGGAGCCCGGCCCTTGCAGGCGTTCAATAAGACAAGCGACACCGCCTCCTCACGCAGAGGAAGCAGCATCGCTCTTGAACGTAGGGGGCGTCCACTACCGCCTTGTGACGGCAAAGTCAACCCGCCCACGAAACTCTCTTCACGCGCCGTCGAGCACGCGCTCGATGTCCGCCGAAACCTTCTCGATGTCCTGCATGCCGTCAATCACGGAGAGCTGGCCCCGCTCGGCATAGTAGGGCGCAACGACGGCAGTATCGCGGTTGTAGGCATCAAGCCGGGTCTTGAAGATCTCCGGGTCGTCGTCCTTGCGCACGGGCTCGCCGCGGGCTCTCGCCTCCTCCGCCCGCTTCACGATACGGCCGACGAGCTCTTCCTGGTTGACCTTGAGCTCGACCACCGCGTCGAGCTTGAGGCCCTTGCTCTCGAGCAGCGCATCGAGCGCCTTGGCCTGCGCCACGGTGCGCGGGAAGCCATCGAGGATAAAGCCCTTGCGGGCGTCCGGCTGCTCCAGACGCTCGGCGACAATGCCGATGACGATGTCGTCGGAAACGAGCTGCCCGGCGTCCATCACCGCCCGCGCCTTCAGGCCGATCGGCGTGCCGGCCTCGACGGCGGCGCGCAGCATGTCGCCCGTTGAAAGTTGCGGAATGCCGTAGCGCGCCACCAGCCGCTTGGCCTGCGTCCCCTTGCCTGCCCCTGGTGGCCCCAACAAAATGAGCCTCATTTGCGCCTTGCCCCCCGCAACTTGGCCTTCTTCACCAGCCCTTCGTACTGGTGAGCGAGAAGATGCCCATGCACCTGCGCGACCGTATCCATGGTCACGCTAACAACGATCAGGAGCGATGTGCCACCGAAATAGAACGGCAATGCGGCATAGGAGATGAGAATCTCCGGAATGAGGCAGATCAGCGCCAGATAGGCCGCGCCGATCACCGTGATGCGCGTCAGGACCGTGTCGATATACTCAGCGGTGCGCTCGCCCGGACGGATGCCCGGAATGAAGCCACCGTGCTTCTTGAGATTGTCGGCGGTCTCCGCCGGATTGAAGACGATGGCCGTGTAAAAGAATGCGAAGAAGATGATCAGCGCGACGTAAAGGACCATGTACAGCGGCCGGCCATGGCCGATGTAGGCGGAGAGGGTCGCGAGAAAACCGGTGCCCTGGTCCTGCGTGAAGGTCGCGACGGTCGTCGGCAGCAGCAGCAGCGAGGACGCGAAGATCGGTGGAATGACGCCGGCAGTGTTGAGCTTGAGAGGCAGGAACGACGTCTGCCCCTCATACATCCGGTTGCCGACCTGCCGCTTCGGATAGTTGATCAGCAGCCGACGCTGGGCGCGCTCCATGAAAACGATGAAGGCGATGACGGCAACCGCCATCACGAGCACGCCGAGGATGAGGCCCGTCGAGACCGCGCCCTGCCGGCCAAGCTCCAGCGTGCCGACGACAGCCGATGGCAGCTCGGCGACAATACCGGCGAAGATGATGAGCGAGGTGCCATTGCCGATGCCGCGCGAGGTGATCTGCTCGCCCAGCCACATCAGAAACATGGTGCCGCCCGTCAGCGTGATCACCGTCGAGATGCGGAAAAACATGCCGGGCTCGAGCACGACATTGCCCGAACTCTCAAGGCCGATCGCGATGCCGTAGGCCTGGAAGACGGCAAGGACGACGGTCAGATACCGCGTGTACTGGTTGATCACCTTGCGGCCCTGCTCACCCTCCTTCTTGAGGGCCTCGAGCGACGGCACGACGCTCGTCAGAAGCTGCACGATGATCGATGCCGAGATGTACGGCATGATGTTGAGCGCGAAGATGGCCATGCGGCCCACCGCGCCACCGGCGAACATGTTGAAGAGGCCGAGCACACCGGCCTGCGCCTGCCGGAAGATGTCCGCCACGGCGTTGGGATCGATCCCCGGCAGCGGGATGTAGGTGCCGAGACGGTAGACGACGAGGGCGGCAAGCGTGAACCAGATCCGCTTCTTGAGTTCCTCGGCCTTGGCCAAGGCCCCGAAATTCAGATTCGCTGCGAGCTGTTCAGCTGCCGATGCCATGTCGCTTTTTCCCCTACGATCCCCTCATGGACACGGCGGCCGGAGAAGTCTCCAGCCGCCGCACCTTGCTAAAGTGGGATCCAGCTCACGCTTCCGCCACGGGCTGCGAGAGAATCTTCACCGAACCACCGGCCTTCTCGATGGCCGAGATGGCGCTCTTGGAAGCGCCCGCAACCTCGAACACCAGCTTGGCGGTGAGTTCGCCCTGGCCCAGGATCTTCACGCCGTCGCGCGCGCGGGCGCAGACGCCGGCTGCGACGAGCGCCTCGACCGTGACCGGAGCGGAGGCGTCGAGCTTGCCCGCATCGATCGCCGCCTGGATCCGGCCCACGTTGACCTCGTTGAGATCACGCGAGAAGGGGTTCCAGAAGCCGCGCTTCGGCAGGCGCCGGTAGAGCGGCATCTGGCCACCCTCGAAGCCCTTGATGCGGACGCCCGAGCGAGAGGTCTGGCCCTTGACGCCACGCCCGCCGGTCTTGCCCTTGCCCGAGCCGATGCCCCGGCCGATACGCATGCGCTTCTTGGTCGCGCCCTGGTTATCGCGAATGTCAGTGAGTTTCATGGGTCTTCCCTCCTCACTGCTCGTCGACGACGCGCACGAGGTGCTTGACGCTCGCGATCATGCCGCGCACGGCGGGCGTGTCCTCGAGGGTCGAGCGGCGATGGAGCTTGTTGAGGCCGAGGCCGATCAGCGTCTTGCGCTGCACGCCGGGACGGCGCACCGGGCTGCCGATCTGCTCGACGGTGATGGTCTTGCCGGTCTTCTTCGCGGTCATCACCTGCCCTCCTCTCACGCGTCGGCGCCAGCGGCCTCGGCATCGCCATCGCGACGACGGGCCTGGAGGGTGGACACCTTGATGCCGCGGCGGGCAGCGACCGCACGCGGGCTGTCCTCGCGCTTCAGCGCGTCGAAGGTGGCCCGCACGAGGTTGTACGGGTTCGACGAGCCGAGCGACTTCGCGACGACATCGTGCATGCCAAGCGTCTCGAAAACGGCACGCATCGGGCCGCCGGCGATGATGCCGGTACCGGGCGGGGCGGCACGCAGAATCACGCGGCCGGCGCCCCAGCGCCCGGCGACGTCGTGATGCAGGGTGCGACCTTCCTTCAGCGGCACGCGGATCATGCTGCGCTTAGCGGCATCCGTGGCCTTCCGAATGGCCTCCGGCACCTCGCGGGCCTTGCCGTGGCCGAAACCCACGCGACCCTTCTGGTCACCGACGACGACGAGGGCGGCGAAGCCGAAGCGGCGACCGCCCTTTACAACCTTGGCGACGCGATTGATGTGGACCAGGCGATCCACGAACTCGCTGTCGCGCTCCTCGCGCTCACGCGATTGACGTTCTCTAGCCATATCTTCTTCTCAACTGACGCGGGGCGGCTCCGCTCGCAAAACATGCCACCTACGGCTGACTCGTGCCTGCGATGTGGGACACACATGCAATGCGCAAGGGCCGATGACAAGAGCCCAACCAGACTCTGAAACGCAAAAGCGGCTGCGCACCTTTGCGTTTCAGAGGCCGCTCAGGCGACGGAAACGGGCGAAGCGTCGTCCTGACGCTCCGCCCGCCCCTTGAATCTGCGGCTCAGAAGTTGAGGCCACCCTCGCGGGCCGCCTCGGCCAGAGCCTTCACGCGGCCGTGGTAGATGTACCGGCCACGGTCGAACACGACGTCCTTCACGCCGGCCTTGACGGCACGCTCGGCGATCAGCTTGCCGACGGCGGCGGCGGCCTCGACCGTCGCTCCCGTCCTCAGCTTCTCACGCATCTCCTTCTCGAGCGTCGAGGCCGAAACCAGCGTGCGGCCGGCCTTGTCGTCGATGATCTGCGCGTAGATCTGCTTCGACGACCGGAAAACGCTCAGCCGAGGGCGGCCGTTGGCGGCGGCGCGGATCGCGCGACGTACGCGCGCCTGGCGGCGCTCGGTCGCGTTGAGGTGCTTGCCCATCTCATCCGCTCCTTACTTCTTCTTGCCTTCCTTGCGGAAGATGAACTCATCCACATACTTCACGCCCTTGCCCTTGTAGGGCTCGGGGCCGCGCAACTTGCGGATCTCCGAAGCGGTCTGACCGACCTTCTGCTTGTCGATGCCGCCAACGACGATCTCCGTCGGCTTCGGCGTCGCGATCGTGATGCCCTGCGGAATCTCGAAGTCGATGTCGTGGCTGTAGCCGAGCGACAGCTTCAGCACCTTGCCGGCAACGGCCGCCTTGTAACCGACGCCGTTGATCTCGAGCCTCTTCTCGAAGCCCTTCGACACGCCCTCGATAATGTTCGCAAGCTGCGACCGCGACATGCCCCACAGGGCACGTGCGCGCTTGGAATCGTCGCGCGGCTGGACCTTGATAGCCCCATCCTCCAGGGCGACGACGACGTCGTCGGGAACGATGAAGGCGAGCTCGCCCTTGGCGCCCTTCACCTTCACCGTCTGGCCATCGACGTTGGCCGTCACGCCGGACGGCACCACAACAGGCTTCTTACCGATACGAGACATTTGGCCTCTCCGTGGTTCTTGTCCGTGCCCTGAAGATCAGAAGACCTTGCAGAGCACTTCGCCGCCCACGTTCGCCTCGCGCGCCAGGTGGTCGGCCATAACCCCACGCGGCGTCGAGAGAATGGTGATGCCGAGGCCATCGGCCACGCGCGGCATGGTTTCGACCGAGGCATAGACGCGACGGCCGGGCTTGGACACACGCTCGATCGAGCGGATGACCGGCTCGCCGTCGTAGTACTTCAGCTCGATCTCGAACTCCGTACGGCCGTTGCCGTACTCGGTCGTCGAATAGCCACGGATGTAGCCCTCGGCCTGCAACACGTCGAGAACGCGCGCACGCAGCTTGGAACCAGGCGTGGTCACCTTGCTGCGGCGGCGCATCTGCGCGTTGCGGATGCGGGTCAGCATATCGCCGAGCGGATCATTGATTGCCATGGGGGCCTCCTTACCAGCTCGACTTGACCAGGCCGGGGATCAGCCCCTTGGACCCAAGCTCGCGCAGCGCGACACGCGACATCTTGAGCTTGCGGTAGTAAGCGCGCGGACGCCCCGTCACCTCGCAGCGGTTGCGAAGGCGCGTGGGATTCGCGTTGCGCGGGAGCTCCGCCAGCTTCAGGCGCGCCTCGAAGCGCTCCTCCATCGACTTCGTCTCGTCGTTGGCGATGGCGAGCAGGCGCGCGCGCCGCCCCGCATACTTCTTCACAAGCCGCTCGCGCCGCTTGTTCTTCTCGATTGAACTCTTCTTCGCCATGTCTATCTCCGGTGTCCGCGTTTGAGAGAAATGGCTCTCACTGCCGGAACGGGAAGTTGAAGTGCTTGAGGAGAGCACGCGCCTCCTCGTCGGTCTTGGCCGTCGTGCAGACGATGATGTCCATGCCCCAGATCTGCTCGGTCTTGTCGTAGTTGATCTCGGGGAACACCAGGTGCTCCTTGATGCCGAGGGCAAAGTTGCCACGACCGTCGAACGACTTGGGGTTGAGACCGCGGAAGTCACGCACGCGCGGCAGGGCCACCGTGATGAGCCGGTCGATGAACTCATACATGCGGGCCTTGCGCAGGGTGACCTTGCAGCCGAGCGGCATGTTCTCGCGCACCTTGAAGCCCGCAATGGCCTTGCGGGCCCGGGTGATCACCGGCTTCTGGCCGGCGATGAGGGCGAGATCCTCGGCCGCCACGGACGCCTTCTTGGAGTCGTTGACCGACTCGCCGACGCCCATGTTGATCACGATCTTCTCGATGGCCGGAACCTGCATCGGGTTCTTGTAGCCGAACTCCTCGATGAGCTTCGGCCGCACGACCTCTTCATAATGCTTCTTCAACCGCGGCGTGTAGGAGGCCGCGTCAATCTTCGCCGTCTCAGCCATCGATCAGATCTCCCGAGCGCTTGGCGAACCGAACCTTGCGCCCGTCCTCGAGCACCTTGAAACCGACACGGGTCGGCTTGCCGTCCTTGGGATCGGCCACAGCGAGGTTGGACAGGTGAATCGGCAGCTCCTTGGAGATGATGCCGCCCTCCTGATTCGCCGTCTGACGCTGATGGCGCTTGACGATGTTGATGCCACGGACGAGCGCGCGCTCCTCCTTCGGCAGAACGCGGACGACCTCGCCGGTGCGGCCCTTGTCGCGGCCGGCGAGCACGACGACCTTGTCGCCCTTCTTGATCTTCGCAGCCATCACAGCACCTCGGGCGCCAGCGAAATGATCTTCATGTGGTTCTTCGCGCGCAGCTCACGCGGCACGGGGCCGAAGATACGGGTGCCCACCGGCTCCTTCTGGTTGTTGATCAGAACGGCCGCGTTACGGTCGAAGCGGATGACCGACCCGTCGGGGCGGCGGATGTCCTTGGCGGTGCGCACGACGACAGCCTTCATGACGTCGCCCTTCTTCACGCGCCCGCGCGGGATGGCTTCCTTCACCGAGACGACGATGATGTCGCCGACGCTCGCATACTTACGCTTCGACCCACCCAGAACCTTGATGCACATCACGCGACGTGCGCCGGAGTTGTCGGCGACGTCGAGATTGGTTTGCATCTGGATCATGGCAACGATCCTTTCTCTGTCTCAAGCGGTTTCCGGCTCGGCCCCGGCCTGCCGGACTACGCCTGACGGGGATCTCCCGTCCCCTCGCCTACGCAATAGCGCACGCTCCATAACCGAATGTCCGCCCCGACGAAAGGGGGGCGGACGTCCGGAAACGCAGATTGCGCCAGATCTTTGTGGACCGGGCGGAGGACGGTGCCCACCTGCCCGCTCCGATCGTCAGGCCTTGGCCACCGCCTCGCGGACGACCCAGGTCTTCAGCTTCGACAACGGCCGGGATTCCTCGATCCAGACGATGTCGCCAACCTTGTACTGGTTGTTCTCGTCGTGGGCGTGGTAGTGCTTCGTCCGGCGCACCGTCTTCTTGAAGAGCGGGTGCGTGAACCGGCGCTCCACCTTCACCACGACAGTCTTGTCCTGCTTGTCGCTGACGACGACGCCCTGCAGTACACGTTTCGGCATAGTCGCCTCCTCAAGCCTTCGCTTCAGCGAGCTTGGCCCGCTGCAACGTGCGCACGCGCGCGATGTCCTTGCGAACCTCGGCAACGCGGGCGGTGTTCTCAAGCTGCCCCGTAGCACGCTGGAAGCGAAGATTGAACTGTTCCTTCTTCAGCTTCACAAGCTCGTCCTGGAGCTGGTCGAGCGTCATGGCCTTGAGGTCGGCGAGTCGCTGCTTCGTCTTCATCTCCCGCTCCCTCACTCGGCAATACGCTGGACGAAGCGCGTCTTGATCGGCAGCTTCGCGGCGCCGAGACGCAGAGCCTCGCGGGCCACATCCTCGGCAACGCCATCGAGCTCGAACATGATACGGCCGGGCTTTACGCGGCACGCCCAGTACTCGGGCGAACCCTTGCCCTTACCCATACGCACTTCGGCGGGCTTGTCGGTCACAGGCACGTCCGGGAAGATCCGGATCCACACGCGGCCGGCGCGCTTCATGTGACGCGTGATGGCGCGGCGGGCGGCTTCGATCTGGCGCGCGGTAACGCGCTCCGGCTCCAGGGCCTTGAGGCCGAACTGGCCGAAATTCAGCTCCGTGCCGCCCTTGGCGACGCCGTGGATGCGCCCCTTGAACTGCTTGCGGAATTTAGTCTTCTTGGGCTGCAGCATTATCCTGCCTCCTGACCGCCGGCCGCCTTACGCCGCGGCCTCGCGACGGCCGCCGGAACGCTGCCCGCCTTCATCGGCGAGCCGCTTGTCCTGCGCCATCGGATCATGTTCGAGGATCTCGCCCTTGAAGATCCACACCTTGATGCCGCACGTGCCGTACGTGGTGAACGCAGTCGCCGTGCCGTAGTCGACGTCGGCGCGCAGCGTGTGCAGCGGCACGCGGCCCTCACGGTACCATTCCATCCGGGCGATCTCGGCGCCGCCGAGGCGGCCCGAGCAGTTGATGCGGATGCCCTCAGCACCGAGACGCATCGCCGACTGAACGGCACGCTTCATGGCACGGCGGAAGGCAACGCGGCGCTCGAGCTGCTGGGCGATCGACTCGGCGACGAGCGTCGCGTCAATCTCCGGCTTGCGCACCTCGACGATATTGATCGCCACGTCCGCGTCCGTCATCTTCGACACGATCTTGCGAAGCTTTTCAATGTCGGCGCCCTTCTTGCCGATCACCACGCCCGGGCGGGCGGAGTAGATCGTGACCCGGCACTTCTTGTGCGGGCGCTCGATGACGATCTTCGACACCGCGGCCTGCTTCAGCTGCTTCATCAGCGCTGCGCGGATCGCGAGGTCCTCGTGGAGGAGCTTGCCGTACTCACCCTTGTCGGCGAACCAGCGCGAGTCCCAGGTCCGGTTGATGCCGAGCCGCAGACCGATCGGGTTGACTTTCTGTCCCATCAGTTGCTCCTCACGCTTCCGCAGCGACTTCCCGAACCACGATGGTCAGGTTCGAGAACGGCTTCTCGATACGCGCCCCGCGACCGCGAGCGCGGGCGTGGAAGCGCTTCATGACAAGCGACTTGCCGACGTAGGCCTCGGCAACGACGAGATCGTCCACATCAAGGTCGTGGTTGTTCTCGGCGTTGGCGATGGCGCTCTCGAGCGCCTTCTTCACGTCGACGGCAATGCGCTTGCGGCTGAACTCGAGGTCGGCGAGCGCGGTCGAGACCTTCTTGCCGCGGATCAGGGCAGCAACGAGATTGAGCTTCCGCGGGGAGACGCGCAGATTGCGCGCCACCGCCCTGGCCTCGTTGTCGCTGAGCGCGCGGGCAGCAGACTGCTTACCCATGGCTCACCTCCTCTTCGCCTTCTTGTCCGCCGCGTGCCCGTAGAAGGTCCGCGTCGGAGAGAATTCGCCAAACTTGTGGCCAACCATCTCCTCGGTCACCAGGACCGGGATATGCTTCTGGCCGTTGTAGACCCCGAACGTCAGGCCGACGAACTGCGGCAGGATCGTGGAGCGACGGCTCCAGATCTTGATAACCTCGGAACGACCGGAACCGCGAGCGGCCTCGGCCTTCTTGAGGAGGTAGCCGTCGACGAACGGGCCCTTCCAAACCGAACGTGCCATCGCGCGCCCCTTACTTCTTCTTCCGCTGGTGGCGGCTCGTGACGATGAGACCGTCAGTCCGCTTGTTCGAGCGGGTCCGCTTGCCCTTCGTCGGCTTGCCCCACGGCGTCACCGGGTGACGACCGCCCGAGGTGCGACCCTCACCACCACCGTGCGGGTGGTCGATCGGGTTCATCGCGACACCGCGGTTGTGCGGACGGCGGCCAAGCCAGCGAGAGCGACCCGCCTTGCCGATCGAGATGTTCATGTGGTCCGGGTTCGACACCGCGCCGACCGTGGCGAAGCACTGGCCATGGACCAGGCGCTGCTCGCCGGAGTTGAGACGCAGGATGACGTAGCCCTGGTCACGGCCGACGATCTGCGCATAGGTGCCCGCCGAACGAGCAAGAGCGCCGCCCTTGCCAATCTTCAGCTCGACGTTGTGCACGATCGTGCCGATCGGAATGTTGGCGAGCGGCAGCGCATTGCCGGGCTTGATATCCGCCTGCTCACCCGACATCACCACGTCGCCCGCCGAAAGGCGCTGCGGCGCAAGGATGTAGGAGAGCGTGCCGTCCTCGTACTTCACCAGCGCGATGAAGGCCGAACGGTTCGGATCGTACTCGATGCGCTCCACCGTCGCAGGCATGCCCAGCTTCGCGCGGCGCTTGAAGTCCACGAGCCGGTAGCTCTGCTTGTGGCCGCCGCCGCGGAAACGCACGGTCACGCGGCCGTTGTTGTTGCGGCCACCCGAGCTCACCTTGCCCTCGGTCAGCGCCTTGACCGGCTTGCCCTTGTAGAGCTCCGAACGGTCGACGATGACGAGCTGGCGCAGGCCCGGCGTGACCGGTTTGAATGTCTTCAGAGCCATCGGCTCACTCCCTCACCTGCTCAAAGACCCGTCGTCACGTCGATCGTCTGGCCCTCGGCGAGGGTGACGATCGCCTTCTTGACGTCGGAGCGCTGCCCGACCGTACCGCGGAAGCGCTTGACCTTGCCCTTCGTGACGAGCGTGTTGACGCCCGTCACCTTCACGTCGAACAGTTTCTCGACGGCCGCCTTGATCTGCGGCTTCGTCGCGTTCCGGGCGACCTTGAACACGACCTTGTTCTGCTCGGACGCAGCGGTCGCCTTCTCGGTGATCACCGGAGCGACGATGACGTCGTAATGGCGCGGATCGATGCTCATTTGAAGCGTGCCTCCAGCGCGTCCACGGCGGCCTTGGTCAGGACCAGCTTGTCCCGCCGCAGGATGTCATAGACGTTGATGCCCTGAACCGGCAGCACATCCACGTTCGGGATGTTGCGGGCCGCCAGGCCGAAATTGCCGTCCACGGCAGCACCGTCGACGATCAGCGCGTTGGTGAGGCCGAGCTTGCCGAAACGCTCCTTGAGCGCCTTCGTCTTGGGCTCGGACACCGTGGCCGACTCCAGAACGACGATCGCGCCATCCTTGGCCTTCGCCGAAAGGGCGTGGCGCAGAGCGAGCTGGCGCACGCGCTTCGGCAGGTCGTGAGCGTGGTCGCGCACGACGGGACCAAAGGCCTTGCCACCGCCGCGGAACTGCGGAGCGGAAGCCGCGCCATGACGGGCGTTGCCCGTGCCCTTCTGGCGATACATCTTCTTGGTCGTCCGGCTCACGTCGGAACGGCCGAGCGTCTTGTGCGTACCGGCCTGCCGCTTGGCGAGCTGCCAGCGCACGCAGCGATGGATGAGGTCAACCCGCGGCTCAAGGCCGAAGATCGCCTCGTTGAGCTCGATCGAACCGGCCTTGCCGCCGTCGAGCGTCGTCACGTCGAGCTTCATTACGCGCGCTCCTCACCTTCGGTCGCCGCAGCGGCCTCGCCGTTGCCGCGCTCGCGGAAGGCACCCGGGATCGGCGCCTCCTTCGGCAGCGCACGCTTGACCGCGTCGCGGACCATGATCCAGCCGCCGGCCACGCCGGGAACCGCGCCCTGCACCAGGATCAGACCGCGCTCGGCATCCGTCTGGATGACACGCAGGTTCTGGGTCGTGACGCGCTCGGTACCGAGATGACCGGGCATCTTCTTGTTCTTGAAGGTCTTGCCGGGATCCTGGCGACCACCCGTCGAACCGATGGAGCGGTGCGAGATCGACACACCGTGCGAGGCGCGCAGACCGCCGAAGTTCCAGCGCTTCATGCCGCCGGCGAAACCCTTACCGGTCGTCACGCCCGTCACGTCGACGAACTGGCCGACGACGAAATGGTCGGCCGTGATCTCGGCGCCGACAGGAATGACGTGCTCCGGAGAGACCCGGAACTCGGCAAGCTTCTTCTTCGGCTCGACCTTCGCCGCAGCGAAACGGCCGCGCTCAGCCTTCGACACATTCTTGACCTTGGCCGTACCGACGCCAACCTGCAGCGCGGTGTAGCCGTTCTTCTCCAACGTCCGGTGCGCAACAACCTGGCAGTTGTCGAGCTTCAGGACGGTGACCGGAACATGTTCCCCGGCGTCGGTGAAGACGCGGGTCATGCCGACCTTCTTTGCAATGACGCCAGAGCGCATGAGCGTATCCTCTAAGGCGTTCGGAAGACTGATGGGCCAAGGCCCATCAGAGCCTGATTTCCACATCGACGCCCGCGGCGAGGTCGAGCTTCATCAGCGCGTCGACCGTCTGCGGAGTCGGCTCAACGATGTCGAGGACACGCATATGCGTACGCATCTCGAACTGCTCGCGCGACTTCTTGTCGATATGCGGCGAGCGGTTGACCGTGAACTTCTTGATGCGCGTCGGCAGCGGGATCGGACCCCGGACCTCCGCGCCCGTCCGCTTCGCGGTCGACACGATCTCGCGCGTCGACGCGTCGAGAATGCCGTGATCGAACGCCTTCAGGCGGATTCGAATATTCTGACCGTTCATAACAGACCCCTTGGGCCGACCCCGAAGAGGCCGGCGCCGGTTTATCGGCGCGCGGCCTTGTGCCTGGCTTACTCGATGATGGAGGCGACGACGCCGGCGCCAACCGTGCGGCCGCCCTCGCGGATCGCAAACCGCAGCTTCTCCTCCATGGCGATCGGAGCAATCAGCTCAACTTCCATCGCCACGTTGTCGCCCGGCATCACCATCTCGGTGCCCTCAGGCAGCTTCACCACACCCGTCACGTCCGTCGTGCGGAAGTAAAACTGCGGACGGTAGTTGTTGAAGAACGGCGTGTGGCGACCACCCTCTTCCTTCGTCAGGATGTACGCCTCAGCCTTGAACTTCGTGTGCGGCTTCACCGAGCCGGGCTTGCACAGAACCTGCCCGCGCTCAACGTCCTCACGCTTCGTGCCACGCAGCAGCGCACCGATGTTGTCGCCAGCCTCGCCCTGGTCGAGCAGCTTGCGGAACATCTCAACGCCCGTCACCGTCGTCTTCTGCGTCGGACGCAGACCAACGATCTCGACCTCGTCGCCAACCTTGATCACGCCGCGCTCGACACGGCCCGTCACCACCGTACCGCGACCCGAAATCGAGAACACGTCCTCAACCGGCATCAGGAACGGCTGGTCCTTCGGACGCTCAGGCTGCGGAATGTACGCGTCAACCGCTTCCATGAGCTTCAGAACCGCATCACGGCCGATCTCAGGGTTGCGATCCTCCAGCGCACACAGCGCAGAGCCCTTGATGATCGGGATGTCGTCCCCGGGGAAGTCGTACTTCGACAGAAGCTCGCGGACCTCAAGCTCAACAAGGTCCAGAAGCTCCGGGTCGTCCACCATGTCGACCTTGTTCATGAACACCACAAGCGCCGGAACACCAACCTGGCGCGCCAGCAGGATGTGCTCACGCGTCTGCGGCATCGGGCCATCCGCCGCAGAAACAACAAGGATCGCCCCGTCCATCTGCGCCGCGCCCGTGATCATGTTCTTCACGTAGTCCGCGTGACCGGGGCAGTCCACGTGCGCATAGTGCCGCTTCTCGGTCTCATACTCGACGTGCGACGTCGAGATCGTGATCCCGCGAGCCTTCTCCTCCGGAGCCTTGTCAATCTGGTCGTACGCCGTAAACGACGCACCACCCTTCTCCGCAAGAACCTTCGTAATCGCCGCCGTCAGAGACGTCTTGCCATGGTCAACGTGACCAATCGTCCCGATGTTGCAGTGCGGCTTCGTGCGCTCAAACTTTTCCTTCGCCATCGTAGGGCTCCTTCAAAGGAACTCGACGTCAGTCGTGTCTCGTTCTCGTTTCAGATTCAGGCGTACTTGGCCTGAACCTCGGCGGCGACCGCTTGCGGCACTTGCTCGTAGTGGTCGAACTGCATGGTGTAGGTTGCGCGACCCTGGCTCATGGAGCGCAGCGTGTTCACGTAACCGAACATGTTGGCGAGCGGGACCATCGCATTGATGACCACCGCATTGCCGCGCATGTCCTGGCCCTGGATCTGGCCACGGCGGGAGTTGAGGTCGCCGATGACGGACCCGGTGTAGTCCTCCGGCGTCACGACCTCGACCTTCATGATCGGCTCGAGCAGAACCGAACCGCCCTTCTGAAGGGCTTCGCGCAGGGCCGCGCGGGCCGCGATCTCGAAGGCCAGAGCCGACGAGTCGACCTCGTGGTAGGCACCGTCGACGAGCTCAACCTTGAGGTCCACGACCGGGAAGCCGGCCAGGACACCCGCACCGAGAACCGACTCAAGGCCCTTCTCGACGCCGGGGATGTACTCCTTCGGCACGACGCCGCCGACGATCTTCGACTCGAACGAGTAGCCGGCACCGGGCTCGTTCGGCTCGACGACCAGCTTCACGCGGGCGAACTGACCCGAGCCGCCGGTCTGCTTCTTGTGCGTGTAGTCCACCTCGACGCGCTTGGAAATGCGCTCGCGGTAGGCCACCTGCGGGGCGCCGACGTTGGCATCGACCTTGTAGGTGCGGCGCAGGATGTCGACCTTGATGTCAAGGTGCAGCTCGCCCATGCCCTTGAGGATGGTCTGGCCGGACTCGGGGTCCGTCGACACCTGGAAGGACGGGTCCTCGGCAGCCAGCTTCGACAGCGCGATGGCCAGCTTCTCCTGGTCGGCCTTCGACTTCGGCTCGATGGCGATCTCGATGACCGGCGCCGGAAACTCCATCTTCTCGAGGATGACGGGCTTCAGCGGGTCGCACAGTGTGTCACCCGTACGGACCTCCTTGAGGCCCGCGAGCGCAACGATGTCGCCGGCATAGGCCTCCTTGATGTCCTCGCGGTTGTTCGCGTGCATCAGGAGCATGCGGCCAACGCGCTCCTTCTTGTCGCGCGTCGAGTTGAGGATCGACGTGCCCGACTCCACCTTGCCGGAGTAAACACGGCAGAAGGTGATCGTCCCGACGAAGGGGTCGTCCATGATCTTGAACGCGAGCATGGAGAACGGCTCGTCGTCGGACGGCTTGCGCTCGATGGGCTCTTCCGTATTGACATCGATGCCCTTGATCGCGCCGCGATCGACCGGCGACGGCAGGTAGTCCACCACCGCGTCGAGCAGCGGCTGCACACCCTTGTTCTTGAACGCCGTGCCGCACAGCACCGGATGGAACGCGCGGCGCTGCACCGCGATGCGGATCAGCTTGCGCAGCGTAGCCTCGTCGGGCTCCTCGCCCTCGAGGTAGGCATTCATGGCATCGTCGTCGACCTCGACGGCGGCCTCGACCAGCTTGTTGCGGTATTCGGCCGCCTTGTCGACGAGGTCTGCGGGGATGTCGACGATATTGAACTTCGCACCGAGCGCGTCGTCGTCCCAGACGATCGCCTTCATGGTGACGAGGTCGACCACACCCTTGAAGGTGTTCTCACTGCCGATCGGCAGCTGCAGCAGGACGGGCTTGCCGGCAACGCGGTCCACGATGGAGTCGACGCAGCGGAACAGGTCCGCGCCCACCTTGTCCATCTTGTTGACGAACACGATGCGCGGCACGTCGTACTTGTCAGCCTGACGCCACACAGTCTCGGTCTGCGGCTCGACACCCTGGCTGCCATCGAGAACGCAAACCGCACCGTCGAGCACGCGCAGCGAACGCTCCACCTCAATGGTGAAGTCCACGTGCCCGGGCGTGTCGATGATGTTCAGGCGGTGCCCACGCCAGAAGCAGGTCGTAGCGGCCGACGTGATGGTGATGCCGCGTTCCTGCTCCTGCGCCATCCAGTCCATCGTCGCGGAGCCCTCGTGGGTCTCCCCGATCTTGTGGCTCTTGCCGGTGTAATAGAGAATCCGCTCGGTCGTCGTCGTCTTTCCGGCATCAATGTGCGCCATGATGCCGAAATTACGGTAGTTCTCGATGGCATGACTGCGGGGCATTGTACGAGCTCCGTCCGATCTGACGCCGATTACCAGCGGTAGTGCGAGAAGGCGCGGTTCGCTTCCGCCATGCGGTGCGTGTCCTCGCGCTTCTTCACAGCGCTGCCACGATTGTTCGCGGCATCGATGAGTTCGGCCGACAGCCGCTCGACCATCGTACGGTCGTTGCGCGAACGCGCGGCCTGGATCAGCCAGCGAATGGCGAGCGCCTGGCGACGCTCCGCACGGACCTCGACAGGCACCTGATAGGTGGCGCCGCCGACGCGGCGGGACCGCACCTCGATCGCCGGCGACACGTTCTCGAGAGCCTGACGGAAGACCTCGAGAGGATCCGTCTTCAGCTTCTGCTCGATGATATCGAACGCGCCATAGACGATGGCCTCGGCAACCGACTTCTTGCCATCGCGCATCACGGAGTTCATGAACTTCGTGAGAACCACGTCACCGAACTTGGCGTCCGGGATCACCTCGCGCTTCTCGGCACTGTGACGACGGGACATATGCTCCGCTCCGCCTAGAAATTTCAGAAAGCGCCCGAATTACTTCGGACGCTTGGCACCGTACTTCGAACGGCGCTGCTTACGGTTCTTGACGCCCTGCGTGTCGAGGACGCCGCGCAGAATGTGGTAGCGCACACCCGGAAGGTCCTTGACGCGGCCGCCGCGGATCATCACCACGGAGTGCTCCTGGAGGTTGTGCCCCTCGCCCGGAATGTAGCCGATAACCTCGAAACCGTTCGTCAGGCGCACCTTGGCAACCTTACGCAGCGCCGAGTTCGGCTTCTTCGGCGTCGTCGTGTAGACGCGCGTGCACACGCCCCGCTTCTGCGGGCAGGCCTCAAGTGCAGGAACCTTGTTCCGGCTCTTCTGCGCCGTCCGCGGCTTGCGGATCAGCTGGCTGATCGTCGGCATGCTTCGCTCTCTTCGCTCCGGCCTTTCGGCCGCTTGCCTAGACTGCTCCAACCGCACAGCACCGAAAGAAGCCGTGCGACCCTCCTATAGATGCGACGGGCGCGAACGCCCGACCGCAAGCAAAACAAATCCGCGCCTTCGGCGGCCTGCCTCCGGCGCGTTAGCCCGCAGAGGACCACGGTTAGACCGCGGTCATGCTCCTGATCTGACTCTACAAGCCTGACTTGTTGCCAGTCGGTGCTGAATTCGACAGCGTTTAGGACTTAAAGGTCAGGGCTGCTGCCCGGACAGAGAGACCTACGGCCTGCCGGAAGTGCGCGGGTTTTACCCTTTGAGTCGCGCTTCGTCAACGCCTTTCTCGTTTGCAGCCTTCGATTTCCGGCCGAAACGGCGGCCCCGAAGCCCGAGTGCGCGATCCCATGCGGAAGAAGCGCGCTTGCCGGCAACAATCGCAATGGCCGGGGCGGGAGCAGCGACATCTTCGCAAAGCAAGAGGGCCGCCACGAGGGCGGCCCTCCCGCAAATCTGCGCCGGAGAGTTTACTCCGCAGCAGCCGGCGGCAGCTCCCCGCCCGTGACCGCTGCAGCGGCCTGGCCGGATTCGCTCGCCTTCTGCGCCAGGATGAGCTCGTCGCGGCGCTGCGCGATCTCGCGCAGGCGGGCGGCCACCGCCCCGGTACCAGCCGGGATGAGGCTGCCGACGATGACATTTTCCTTGAGGCCCTCGAGCGTGTCGACCTTGCCGTTGACGGCAGCCTCGGTGAGCACGCGCGTCGTCTCCTGGAACGACGCAGCCGAGATGAACGAGCGCGTCTGCAGGCTGGCCTTGGTGATGCCGAGCAGCACTGGCGTACCGACGGCGGGCTTCTTGCCCTCGGCCACCAGCTTCTCGTTCATCTCCTCCACCTCCAGCCGGTCGACCTGCTCGCCCTGCAGGTACTCGCTGTCGCCCGGATCCTGGATCTCGACCTTCTGCAGCATCTGGCGGACGATCACCTCGATGTGCTTGTCGTTGATGTTCACGCCCTGCAGGCGGTACACCTCCTGGATCTCGTTGACGAGATAGGCGGCCAGCTCCTCTACGCCCTTGATGGCAAGGATGTCGTGCGGCGCGGGGTTGCCGTCGACGATGAAGTCGCCGACCTCCACCACATCGCCATCCTGAAGGTGGATGTGCTTGCCCTTCGGGATGAGGTACTCGACGGGCTCCGAGCCATCATGCGGGATCAGCGTCAGGCGGCGCTTGTTCTTGTAGTCGCGCCCGAACTGGATCGTGCCCGACTTCTCCGCGATGATTGCCGCATCCTTCGGACGACGCGCCTCGAACAGCTCCGCCACCCGCGGCAGACCGCCGGTGATGTCGCGCGTCTTGGCGCTCTCCATCGGGATACGGGCGAGCACGTCGCCGGCCTTGACCTTTGCGCCCGGATCCACGGCGATGATGGCGTCGACCGCCAGCAGCGAGCGGGCCTCGCCGCCGCGGGCGAGCTTGGCGATCTTGCCGTTCTCATCAAGGATGACGATGGCCGGCCGCAGATCCGAAGTGCGGGTCGAGCCACGCCAGTCGATGACGACGCGCTTGGCAATACCCGTTGACTCGTCGATCTGCTCCGACATCGACGCACCCTCGACGAGATCCTCGAAGGCGACCACACCATCCACCTCGGTCAGGATCGGCCGGGTATACGGATCCCATTCGGCGATGCGCTGGCCGCGCTTGATGGTGTCGCCCTCGTCGACCTTGAGGCGCGCACCGTACTGGATGCGGTGAACCGCCCTCTCCTGCCCGTCTGGCCCGACGATGACCACCGCGAGGTTGCGCCCCATGGCAATGAGGTCACCGTCCGAGTTGCGCGCCACGTTGCGGTTGCGGATCTTGACCGTGCCCTCGAAGTTGGACTCGACAAAGGACTGGTCGGCGATCTGCGCCGCACCACCGATGTGGAAGGTGCGCATCGTCAGCTGCGTACCGGGCTCGCCGATCGACTGCGCCGCGATGACGCCCACAGCCTCGCCGAAGTTCACCGGCGTGCCGCGCGCCAGGTCGCGTCCGTAGCAGGTGGCGCAGACGCCGTTCTTGGCCTCGCAGGTCAGCACCGAACGGATCTTCACCTCCTGGATGCCGGCGGCGGTGATCGGCTCGATGTGCTGCTCCTCGATCATGGTGCCGGCCGGCACGATGACCTTGCCTTCCGCGTCGACGACGTCCTCGGCAGCCGTGCGGCCAAGGATGCGCGAGGCGAGCGAGGCGACGACCTGGCCCGCGTCGACGATGGCCCGCATACGGATGCCCTTGTCGGTACCGCAGTCCTGCTCGCGGATGACCGCGTCCTGCGCCACGTCGACGAGACGGCGCGTGAGGTAACCCGAGTTCGCCGTCTTGAGTGCCGTGTCGGCAAGGCCCTTGCGGGCGCCGTGCGTCGAGTTGAAGTACTCGAGCACGTCCAGGCCTTCCTTGAAGTTCGAGATGATCGGGCTCTCGATGATCTCGCCGGACGGCTTGGCCATCAGGCCGCGCATGGCGGCAAGCTGCTTCATCTGCGCGGGCGAGCCGCGGGCGCCGGAGTGCGCCATCATGTAGATGGAGTTCACCGGCTTGGTGCGACCGTTCTCGTCCTTCTGCACCGCGGAGATGCGCGCCATCATCTCGGCCGCGAGGCGGTCCGAGCACTTGGCCCAGGCGTCGACGACCTTGTTGTACTTCTCGCCCTGGGTGATGAGACCGTCCTGGTACTGCTGCTCGTAATCCTTGACGAGCTTGCGCGTCTCCTCGACGATCTCCCACTTGTTCTCGGGCACCACCATGTCGTCCTTGCCGAACGAGATGCCGGCCTTGAACGCGTGGTAGAAGCCGAGGCCCATGATCCGGTCGCAGAAAATGACCGTCTCCTTCTGACCGCAGTTGCGGTAGACGATGTCGATCATGTTCGAGATTTCCTTCTTCGTCATGAGCTTGTTCACGACGTCGAAGGGAACGGCCGGGTGCTTGGGCAGGACCTGGGACAGGATCACGCGGCCCGGAGTCGTCTCGTAGATCTTCGTGAAGGTGGAGCCGTCCTCCTTCACGCCCGTCCAGCGATACTTGATCTTCGAGTGCAGCGTGACGGCCTTGGACGCGAGCGCATGCTCGAGTTCGCCCATGTCGGCGAAGGCCTTGCCCTCGCCCGGCTCACCCTCGGCCATGATCGACAGGTAGTAGAGCCCGAGGACGATGTCCTGCGACGGCACGATGATCGGCTGGCCGTTGGCCGGGTGCAGGATGTTGTTGGTCGACATCATCAGCACACGCGCCTCGAGCTGGGCTTCCAGCGAGAGAGGCACATGCACGGCCATCTGGTCGCCGTCGAAGTCGGCGTTGAACGCCGCACAGACGAGCGGATGCAGCTGGATGGCCTTGCCCTCGATGAGGATCGGCTCGAATGCCTGGATGCCGAGACGGTGCAGCGTCGGCGCCCGGTTGAGCATCACGGGATGCTCGCGGATCACCTCGTCGAGGATATCCCAGACCTCGGGCTTCTCCTTCTCGACAAGCTTCTTCGCCTGCTTCACCGTGGCGGACAGGCCCTTGGCGTCAAGCCGCGCGTAGATGAACGGCTTGAACAGCTCGAGCGCCATCTTCTTCGGCAGGCCGCACTGGTGCAGCTTGAGCTCCGGGCCCACGACGATGACCGAACGGCCGGAGTAGTCGACGCGCTTGCCGAGCAGGTTCTGGCGGAAGCGCCCCTGCTTGCCCTTCAGCATGTCGGCGAGCGACTTCAGCGGACGCTTGTTGGCACCCGTGATGACGCGGCCGCGCCGGCCGTTGTCGAACAGCGCATCAACGGCCTCCTGCAGCATCCGCTTCTCATTGCGGATGATGATGTCCGGCGCGCGCAGCTCGATCAGCCGCTTCAGGCGGTTGTTGCGGTTGATGACGCGACGGTAGAGGTCATTGAGGTCTGACGTGGCAAAGCGGCCGCCGTCGAGCGGGACGAGCGGGCGCAGGTCCGGCGGAATGACGGGGATGACCGTCATGATCATCCACTCGGGCCGGTTGCCCGACTGGATGAAGGCCTCGATGATCTTGAGGCGCTTCATCAGCTTCTTCGGCTTCAGCTCGGAGGTCGTCGTGGCGATCTCCTGGCGAAGGTCGGCCGCGATCTTCTCAAGATCGAGGTTCTTGAGCATCTCGCGGATGGCCTCCGCGCCGATCATCGCGGTGAAGCTGTCCTCACCATACTCGTCCTGGGCGCGCAGGTACTCCTCCTCCGACAGAAGCTGGCGCTCCTTCAGAGGCGTGATGCCCGGATCAATGACAACGTAGTACTCAAAGTACAGGATCCGCTCGAGATCCTTGAGCGTCATGTCGAGCAGGAGGCCGATGCGCGACGGCAGCGACTTCAGGAACCAGATGTGGGCGACGGGGGCCGCCAGCTCGATGTGGCCCATGCGCTCGCGCCGCACGCGCGCCAGCGTCACCTCGACGCCGCACTTCTCGCAGATGACGCCCTTGTACTTCATGCGCTTGTACTTGCCGCACAAGCACTCGTAGTCCTTGATCGGGCCGAAGATGCGGGCGCAGAACAGACCGTCACGCTCGGGCTTGAACGTGCGGTAGTTGATCGTCTCCGGCTTTTTGATCTCGCCGTAGGACCAGGACAGAATCTTTTCCGGGCTGGCGAGCGAAATCTTGATCTGGTCGAAGGCCTGCGCCGGAGCCTGGGTATTGAAGAGATTCATGACCTCTTGATTCATCGCCGTCTCCTCGGTTGCGGAGGCGCCGCCTGGGCGACCCGTCTCCGCCGGCATCTCATGCGGACGTCGGGGCGTCCCCCGACATCGACGCTCGTTTCGATGGGTCGCGGCCCTGTTGCGTCCGCGACCCCTTGTCCCTCAACCCCACGCGGGTGACACGGCGCCCGTGGCGCCGGTCATTCCGCGGCCTCCGACGGAGGCAGCTCCGCAGCCGGCCTCTTGGTCGAGATGAGCTCGACGTTGAGGCCGAGCGAGCGCATCTCCTTGACGAGCACGTTGAAGCTCTCCGGAATGCCGGCCTCGAAGGTGTCGTCACCGCGCACGATGGCCTCGTAGACCTTGGTGCGGCCGGCCACATCGTCCGACTTGACCGTGAGCATTTCCTGCAGGGTGTAGGCGGCACCGTAAGCCTCGAGCGCCCACACCTCCATCTCGCCGAAGCGCTGACCGCCGAACTGCGCCTTGCCGCCAAGCGGCTGCTGCGTGACGAGCGAGTACGGACCGATCGAGCGAGCATGGATCTTGTCGTCGACGAGGTGGTGGAGCTTCAGCATGTAGATGTAGCCCACCGTCACCTTGCGATCGAACGGCTCGCCCGTGCGACCGTCGTAGAGCGTCGACTGGCCAGAGCGGTCGAGACCCGCCTGCTCCAGCATCTGCTCGATGTCCGCCTCCTTGGCACCGTCAAACACCGGCGTCGCGATGGGCACGCCGCGCCGCAGGTTGGCGCTCATCTCGACGAGCTCCTCGTCCGACATCGCCGCGACCTCGGGATTGTCGCCGTAGATCTCGTGGAGCTTCTTGCGCAGAGGCTCGATGTTCTGCGTCTTCATGTACGCGTCGTACGCCTGCCCGATCTGGAGACCGAGGCCGGCGCAGGCCCAGCCAAGGTGCGTCTCCAGGATCTGGCCGACGTTCATGCGGCTCGGCACGCCCAGCGGGTTGAGCACGATGTCGACAGGCGTGCCATCCTCGAGGAACGGCATGTCCTCGACGGGGACGATCTTCGACACGACACCCTTGTTGCCGTGGCGGCCGGCCATCTTGTCGCCGGGCTGGATCTTGCGCTTGACGGCGATGAAGACCTTGACCTGCTTCATCACGCCCGGAGGCAGCTCGTCGCCGCGCTGCAGCTTCTCGACCTTGTCGAGGAAGCGCTGCTCGAGACGCTTCTTCGACTCGTCGTACTGCTTGCGCATCGCCTCGATCTCGCTCATCACCGCGTCGTCGGCGACGGCGAACTGCCACCACTGCGAGCGCGGATATTCGTTGAGCGACTCGCGCGTCAGCTGCGCATCCCGCTTGAAGCCCTTCGGACCGGCGATCGCCGTCTGGCCGATCAGCATCTCGGCGAGACGGGCGTAGACGTTGCGGTCGAGGATCGCCTGCTCGTCGTCGCGGTCCTTGGCCAGGCGCTCGATCTCCTCGCGCTCGATAGCCTGGGCGCGCTCGTCCTTGTCCACGCCGTGGCGGTTGAATACGCGCACCTCGACAACGGTGCCGGTGACACCCGGCGGCACGCGCAGCGAGGTATCGCGCACGTCGGAGGCCTTCTCGCCGAAGATGGCGCGCAGAAGCTTCTCCTCCGGCGTCATCGGGCTCTCGCCCTTAGGCGTGATCTTGCCGACAAGGATGTCGCCGGCGTGGACCTCCGCGCCGATGTAGACGATGCCGGCCTCGTCGAGGTTCTTCAGCGCCTCTTCCGAGACGTTCGGAATGTCGCGCGTGATCTCCTCCGGCCCGAGCTTGGTGTCGCGGGCGCTGACCTCGAACTCCTCGATGTGGATCGAGGTGAAGACGTCGTCCTTCACGATCCGCTCGGAGAGCAGGATCGAGTCCTCGAAGTTGTAGCCGTTCCACGGCATGAAGGCGACGAGGACGTTGCGGCCGAGCGCAAGCTCGCCAAGATCGGTCGAGGGACCGTCGGCGATGATGTCCCCCTTCTTGACAAGATCGCCCACCTTCACCAGTGGCCGCTGGTTAATGCAGGTCGACTGGTTGGAACGCTGGAACTTCTGCAGCCGGTAGATGTCGACGCCCGACTTGCTCGGGTCGAGATCCTGCGTGGCGCGGACGACGATACGGGTCGCGTCCACCTGGTCAACGATACCGGTGCGGCGGGCGGCGATCGCGGCGCCCGAGTCACGGGCGACGACCGCCTCCATGCCGGTGCCGACGAAAGGCGCGTCCGCCTTCACCAGCGGCACGGCCTGGCGCTGCATGTTCGAGCCCATGAGGGCGCGGTTGGCGTCGTCGTTCTCGAGGAACGGGATGAGCGCCGCAGCGACCGACACGAGCTGCTTCGGCGACACGTCCATGTAGTCGACGCGATCCGGCGGAACGACGACGACGTCGCCCGCGCGGCGACAGACCACGAGGTCCTCCGTCAGCCGGCCCTCGCCGTCGATGGCGGCGTTCGCCTGGGCAATGTTGTACTTCTGCTCCTCCATCGCCGAGAGGTAGACCACCTCCTCGGTGACACGCCCGTCCTTCACCTTGCGGTAGGGCGCCTCGATAAAGCCGTACTTGTTGACGCGCGCGAAGGTGGCGAGCGAGTTGATGAGGCCGATGTTCGGACCTTCCGGCGTCTCGATGGGGCAGATGCGGCCGTAGTGCGTCGGATGCACGTCGCGCACCTCGAAGCCGGCGCGCTCGCGCGTCAGGCCGCCCGGACCAAGCGCCGAAAGGCGACGCTTGTGCGTCACTTCCGACAGCGGGTTCGTCTGGTCCATGAACTGCGAGAGCTGCGAGGAGCCGAAGAACTCGCGCACCGCCGCCGCAGCCGGCTTGGCGTTGATGAGGTCCTGCGGCATCACCGTGTCGATGTCGACCGAGGACATGCGCTCCTTGATGGCGCGCTCCATGCGCAGGAGGCCCAGGCGATACTGGTTCTCCATGAGCTCGCCCACCGAGCGCACACGGCGGTTGCCGAGGTGGTCGATGTCGTCGATCTCGCCGCGGCCGTCGCGCAGGTCCACGAGGGCCTTCACCACCGCGATCATGTCCTCGCGGCGCAGCGTCCTGACCGTGTCCGGGCAGTCGAGATCGAGGCGCATGTTCATCTTCACGCGGCCGACCGCCGAGAGGTCGTAGCGCTCCGGATCGAAGAACAGCGAGTGGAACATCGCCTCCGCCGTCTCCAGCGTCGGCGGCTCGCCCGGGCGCATCACCCGGTAGATGTCGAACAGGGCCTCCTCGCGCGAGGAGTTCTTGTCGATGGCAAGCGTGTTGCGGATGTAGGGGCCGATGTTGACGTGGTCGATGTCGAGCACCGGGATCTCGGTGAAGCCCTGCTCGGTGAGCGTCGTCAGCAGCTTGGCCGTGATCTCCTCGCCGGCCTCGGCGAAGATCTCGCCCGTCGAGAGGTCGACCAGGTCCTCGGCCACGTACTGGCCGTACAGATCCTCATCGCTGGCGCGCAGGGCCTTGACGCCCTTCTCCTCGAGCTGGCGGGCAGCGCGGGCCGTGAGCTTCTTGCCGGCCTCGAGCACAACCTCGCCCGTGTCGGCATCAACGAGATCGGCAACAGCCTTGTAGCCCCTCATGCGGCCGGCGTCGAACGGCATGCGCCAGCCGTCCTTGTCCTTGCTGTAGACGATCTTGTTGTAGAACGTATTGAGGATTTCCTCGCCGTCCAGGCCCAGCGCATAGAGCAGCGACGTCACCGGAATCTTCCGGCGCCGGTCGATGCGCGCATAGACGATGTCCTTGGCGTCGAACTCGATGTCGAGCCACGAGCCGCGGTAAGGAATGATGCGGGCGGCGAAGAGCAGCTTGCCGCTCGAGTGCGTCTTGCCCTTGTCGTGATCGAAGAACACGCCCGGCGAGCGGTGCATCTGCGAGACGATGACACGCTCGGTGCCGTTGACGATGAAGGTGCCGTTGTCCGTCATGAGCGGCATGTCGCCCATGTAGACATCCTGCTCCTTGATGTCCTTGACAGACTTGGCGCCCGTGTCCTGATCGACATCGAATACGATGAGGCGCAGCGTCACCTTCAGCGGCGCGGCATAGGTCATGCCGCGCTGACGGCACTCATCAACGTCGTACTTGGGCGGCTCGAACGTATACTTGACGAATTCCAGCAGGGACGTGTTGGAAAAGTCCGAGATGGGGAAAACGGACTTGAAGACCGCCTGAAGCCCCTCATCGGGCCGCCCGCCCTTCGGCTCCTCGACCATCAGGAACTGGTCGTAGGACGCCTTCTGAACCTCGATGAGGTTCGGCATCTCCGCGACTTCCCGGATCTTGCCGAAGAACTTGCGGACGCGTTTCCGGCCGGTGATCGTCTGGGCCATGTTCGGTTCTCGCTCCTCACGCACGGCTGACCGGGCGGTCCGGTCGTGCGGCCACCAGGCCGCCGGGTCAGCCGCTCCGCCCATCGGCGGAATTTCATATGGGCCGCGCTAGCCGCCGCGGCTGGCGGCAGACTCGCACAGCATCGGGAGAGCCTTCCGGCCCACCGGCGCCGCGGACAGGAAACCCTGCCAGCGACGACTCGACGGCCCCGAGGAAAACTCCCCGGGACCGCCATAATCCGCGATGCGGAGCCGCAGGACGCGGCTCCGTGACATCACTTGAGCTCGACCTTGGCGCCGACCTTCTCGAGGGCAGCCTTGATCTTCTCGGCCTCGTCCTTCGGAGCGCCCTCCTTCAGGGTCTTCGGAGCGCCCTCGACGAGGTCCTTCGCCTCCTTCAGACCGAGACCGGTGATGGCGCGCACTTCCTTGATGACCTCGATCTTCTTGTCGCCGGCGGCGGCAAGAACGACGTCAAACTCGGTCTTCTCCTCAGCGGCCGGGGCGGCAGCGCCGCCGGCAGCGCCCGGAGCAGCGGCGACGGCCACGGCCGCAGCCGCGGAGACGCCCCACTTCTCCTCGAGCATCTTGGCAAGCTCGGCGGCCTCGAGGACCGTGAGGTTCGACAGCTCGTCGACGAGTTTCGCAAGATCAGCCATTGTTCAGTTCCTGGATCGGTTCGATTTGGATTGGGTATTCACACGGCCTCACGCCGCTTCGTCTCGCTTGGCATAGGCCCCGAAAACGCGCGCCACCTTGGCGGCCGGCGCGTTGACGACCTGGGCGATCTTCGTGGCCGGGGCCTGGATGAGGCCGACCAGCTTGCCGCGCAGCTCGTCGAGAGACGGCAGCGAGGCGAGCGCCTTCACGCCGTCCGTATTCAGGGCGGTCGCACCCATGGCACCGCCAAGGATGACGAACTTGTCGTTCGCCTTGGCGAATTCCACCGCGACCTTCGGAGCCGCAACCGGGTCGCTGGAATAGGCCAGCAACGTCGGCCCCCTGAGCAGGGAACCGATGGAAGCGACATCCGTGCCTTCGAGAGCGATCTTCGCGAGGCGGTTCTTCGCAACCTTCACGGTGGCACCGACCTGCTTCATCTCGCGACGAAGCTTCTGCATGTCGGCAACCGTGAGGCCTGCATAGTGGGCCACGACGACAACGCCCGTGCTCTTGAACACCTCGTTGAGCGTCGCGACGAGATCAGCTTTTGCCGCTCTGTCCACCTTGCTCTCTCCGGTTGACGGCGAGCCCATGCCCGCCGCCGGCTGCACCTGCCGCCCGAATGCGACCCCGGCCAAAGGCCACGATCGCCGGACGGCGCTCGTGAGCCCTGTCCAACCGGCCGCACCAGAAGCGCAACCGGCAAGTAGGTTCGAACCGACCACACCACCGCCGGACAACCGGCGACAATACGAACCAGTCTCCCCCGTCTATGCAGGCATCACAGCGAAATTATGCCGGCCGGATAAACCATTCGGCACCTGCAGTCTCGGACAGGACACAAGGCCGCGCAGGCAAAGGGTTACCCCTCGGCCTGCCGGCCTTCCACCGCCTGGGAACCCAGACGGAATTCGATGATGAATACGGGAACCTTGCCTCCCGCACCGGTCTCACCAGACACGAACCGGTATTTAACGCCTTGCACGCTGTTTGCCAAGGGGCATGCGCAGAAGTCGCCTGGATCGGTTCCATCCATGCACGGCCAGCCCTCGCAGAACCGGCCCCGCGATGGGCGAGGACCGCGGCGTCAGGCCGCGGTCCTGTCAAAATCAGGCGCTGATGACCGTCGACGGCTCAACCTTCACACCCGGGCCCATCGTCGACGAGATGGCGATGCGCTGGATGTAGGTGCCCTTGGCGCCAGAGGGCTTCGCCTTGGCGACAGCGTCAGCGAAGGCGCGGATGTTCTCGACGAGCTTCTCAACTTCGAACGAGGCCTTGCCGACGCCGGCGTGAACGATGCCCGCCTTCTCGACGCGGAACTCGACAGCGCCGCCCTTGGCAGCCTTCACGGCCCCCGCAACGTCCATCGTCACCGTGCCGACCTTCGGGTTCGGCATGAGGCCGCGCGGGCCCAGCACCTTGCCGAGACGGCCGACGAGCGGCATGAGGTCCGGCGTCGCGATGCAGCGGTCGAAGTCAATCGTGCCGCCCTGGATACGCTCGAGCAGATCCTCGGCGCCCACGATGTCGGCACCGGCAGCCTTCGCCTCGTCAGCCTTCGGCCCGCGCGCGAAGACGGCGACGCGCACCGTACGACCCGAGCCGTTCGGCAGCTGGCAGACGCCACGCACCATCTGGTCAGCGTGACGCGGATCGACGCCGAGGTTCATCGCCACCTCGATCGTCTCGTCGAACTTGGCCGTAGCCCGCTCCTTGACGAGCTTCACGGCCTCCTCGAGCGCGTAGAGCTTGGTGCGGTCGATGCCGTTGCGGCTGGCGGCCACGCGCTTTGCAATCTTAGCCATGAACGCTCTCCTCAGCCCACGACCTCGAGGCCCATCGAACGGGCCGAGCCTTCGATCATCGCCACCGCGGCATCGACGGTGTCGCAGTTGAGGTCCGACATCTTCTTCTCGGCGATCTCGCGCAGCGCTTCACGCGTGACCTTGCCGACCGTGCCGCGACCCGGGGTCTTGGAGCCCTTCTCCAGCTTGGCGGCCTTCTTGAGGAAGTAGGAGACCGGCGGCTGCTTCATCTCGAAGGTGAAGGAGCGGTCCTGATACACGGTGATGATCACCGGAATCGGCATGCCCTTCTCCATCTGCGCGGTCTTCGCGTTGAAGGCCTTGCAGAATTCCATGATGTTGAGGCCGCGCTGGCCGAGCGCAGGGCCGATCGGCGGCGACGGATTGGCCGCGCCCGCCGGCACCTGAAGCTTCACGTAACCCGTGATTTTCTTCGCCATGGGATGCTCACTCGGCGTCGCCCGCCTGCCAGGGCGTGCAACGCAAAGTCCGCCGCGCCACGAAACCGCAGGCGGCGGATGGTTGGAGATCGCGGTCGCGGCACGCTTTCTTCCGGCTGGCGAACCGGACGTGCCTCCCGCGGATGGTTGTCCCTTTCGGGGACGGCGGATCGCCTACACCATAACGGACGGAAAAGAAAGCCCCCTGACGGCTTCCGGCGTTCACGCCGCCGGCATCAGGGAGCCTTGCGGCCGCGTGAGGCGGCGTGCCTCGCGGGCAAGGATGGCGTCGGCATCCAGCCCGGCGATGGGCTGGGCTGGATTGCGCGGCACGTCGCCGGCGAGCTGCAGCATCAGGTAGCGTCCGCAGCAGACTCTCAGGAACGAGGCGAAGTTCTCCACCTCGCCGCGCGTCTCCAGCAACTCCTCGTAGAGGCGGCCGAGCAGCTGTGAAACGCTCATGCCGTCGCGTGCCGCGATCTCCTCCAGCACGTGCCAGTAGAGATTCTCGAGGCGAACGCTGGTGGAGAAGCCGTTGAGTCGGACCGACCGCAGCCGCGTTTCCCAAAGCTGCGGATCGGCGTTCACGAAGAGCCTGCACATGGCGGTCCCTCCCCTTCCGTCGGCAGCGACAGTCTAGCGTCACCGGCCGGGTGAAACGCAAGACCGCCGCGCGATCCCGCGCCGGGAGCGGCCGTCATCCGTGGCGGATCTCCGTGCCCAGCACGGCGAGGAACTGCGCGATGAAGGCCGGGTGGGCCGGCCAGGCCGGTGCCGAGACCAGGTTTCCGTCCGTCACGGCGGCATCGATGGGGATGTCAGCATAGGTGCCGCCCGCAAGCTCCACTTCGGCCCGGCAGGCCGGATAGGCCGAGCAGGTGCGCCCCTTCAGCACGCCCGCGCCGGCAAGGAGCTGCGCGCCGTGGCAGATGGCCGCCACCGGCTTGCCGGCCTCGAAGAAGTGCCGCACGCACGCGACGACCCGCTCGTTGAGGCGCAGGTACTCGGGCGCCCGGCCGCCGGGAATGACGAGCGCGTCGTAGGACGCCGGATCAATCTCCGCAAAGGTGGCGTTGAGCGTGAAATTGTGGCCGCGCTTCTCCGAATAGGTCTGCTGGCCCTCGAAATCGTGGATGGCGGTGGCCACCGCATCACCCGCCTTCTTGTCCGGACAGACGGCGTGCACGGTGTGGCCGACGGCGAGCAGGGCCTGGAACGGCACCATGATCTCGTAGTCTTCGCCGAAATCGCCGACGATCATCAGGATGCGCTTGCCCGACATCGTTTCCTCCCTTGCTGGTGCGGGAGGAAGGCTACAGGCCGGCGGACGGGCGAAGGTGTTATCCCGGTACTACGCGAGGCCGGCGCCCGTGCGGCAAGAACAGGCGCCTGAAACGCGAATGGCCGGGACGGGCCCGGCCATAACGACGAACGGATGGAAGCTGCGTCAGAGCTTCTCGACCTGCCCGTATTCGAGCTCGACGGGCGTGGCGCGGCCGAAGATCGAGACCGCCACCTTGAGCCGGGCGCGCGCCTCGTCCACCTCCTCCACCACGCCGCTGAACGAGGCGAAGGGGCCGTCGGCGACGCGCACCTGCTCGCCCACCTCGAAATGCAGAGAGGATTTCGGCCGCTCGACGCCCTCGGCCACCTGGCCCTTGATGCGCTCGGCCTCGTGGTCCGGGATCGGCAGCGGCTTCGACTTGTCGGCGCCGAGAAAGCCGGTGACCTTCGGCGTGTTCTTGATGAGATGGTAGACCTCGTCCGTGAGGTCGCACTTCACCAGCACGTAGCCGGGGAAGAATTTGCGCTCGGTGTCGATCTTGCGTCCGCGGCGAACCTCCACGACCTTCTCGGTCGGGACGAGGATCTCCTCGAACTTGTCCTCGAGCCCACGCTGCTGCGCCTGGTCGCGCAGGGACTGCGCCACCTTGTTCTCAAAGTTGGAATAGGCGTGGACGATGTACCAGCGATAGCTCATGACTTTCTCCCCTCAGCGTCCGACACCGAGAATCAGGCCGACGCCGAAGCGGATGATCTGATCGGCAGCGAGGAAGAACAGCGCCGCAATGATCACCATGACGAAGACCATGGCAGTCGTGACCATGGTCTCCTTGCGCGTGGGCCAGGTGACCTTGGCCGCCTCGTTACGGACCTGCTGCAGGAATTCGAACGGGTTCGTCTTTGCCATCGTCCTCACGTCCGCGGGCTTCGCCCCCGCCTCTCGTCGCAACAGCGCGCGCGACCGCCTCGAATCACAACGCGGCGCGTGCCGTTGCGGTCACACGCCGTCAATCGGTCCGGCCCAAGCAGGCTTCTTGACACGCGGGACAAGAGCCACTCGAAAAATCCGCTGGCAGGAGTGGAGGGACTCGAACCCCCAACCCCCGGTTTTGGAGACCGGTGCTCTAACCAGTTGAGCTACACTCCTAGCGGAACCGGCGGATCGACGTCGCCCACCGGCTTCTCTGCACCGGGCGAATCTGCCCGGTGCAGCGGAGACGACGTGACCGCCGCCTCCTATATCCCATTGCCGCCGCCCAGCAAAGCCGCTTCGCGAGGCAGTGGACATCCTCCGCGGACCAGCCCTTGGGCCGACCCCGAAGAGGCCGGCGCCGGTTTATCGGCGCGCGGCCTTGTGCCTGGCTTACTCGATGATGGAGGCGACGACGCCGGCGCCAACCGTGCGGCCGCCCTCGCGGATCGCAAACCGCAGCTTCTCCTCCATGGCGATCGGAGCAATCAGCTCAACTTCCATCGCCACGTTGTCGCCCGGCATCACCATCTCGGTGCCCTCAGGCAGCTTCACCACACCCGTCACGTCCGTCGTGCGGAAGTAAAACTGCGGACGGTAGTTGTTGAAGAACGGCGTGTGGCGACCACCCTCTTCCTTCGTCAGGATGTACGCCTCAGCCTTGAACTTCGTGTGCGGCTTCACCGAGCCGGGCTTGCACAGAACCTGCCCGCGCTCAACGTCCTCACGCTTCGTGCCACGCAGCAGCGCACCGATGTTGTCGCCAGCCTCGCCCTGGTCGAGCAGCTTGCGGAACATCTCAACGCCCGTCACCGTCGTCTTCTGCGTCGGACGCAGACCAACGATCTCGACCTCGTCGCCAACCTTGATCACGCCGCGCTCGACACGGCCCGTCACCACCGTACCGCGACCCGAAATCGAGAACACGTCCTCAACCGGCATCAGGAACGGCTGGTCCTTCGGACGCTCAGGCTGCGGAATGTACGCGTCAACCGCTTCCATGAGCTTCAGAACCGCATCACGGCCGATCTCAGGGTTGCGATCCTCCAGCGCACACAGCGCAGAGCCCTTGATGATCGGGATGTCGTCCCCGGGGAAGTCGTACTTCGACAGAAGCTCGCGGACCTCAAGCTCAACAAGGTCCAGAAGCTCCGGGTCGTCCACCATGTCGACCTTGTTCATGAACACCACAAGCGCCGGAACACCAACCTGGCGCGCCAGCAGGATGTGCTCACGCGTCTGCGGCATCGGGCCATCCGCCGCAGAAACAACAAGGATCGCCCCGTCCATCTGCGCCGCGCCCGTGATCATGTTCTTCACGTAGTCCGCGTGACCGGGGCAGTCCACGTGCGCATAGTGCCGCTTCTCGGTCTCATACTCGACGTGCGACGTCGAGATCGTGATCCCGCGAGCCTTCTCCTCCGGAGCCTTGTCAATCTGGTCGTACGCCGTAAACGACGCACCACCCTTCTCCGCAAGAACCTTCGTAATCGCCGCCGTCAGAGACGTCTTGCCATGGTCAACGTGACCAATCGTCCCGATGTTGCAGTGCGGCTTCGTGCGCTCAAACTTTTCCTTCGCCATCGTAGGATCCTAGACGCCTCTGCACGTGTGGCTTTTGGGTTGCGGTCGATTAAGACCCTTCGCCCCATACTTCAAGAGCGAATTTGCCCGGGGTCCGTGAATTTTCCCCACCGGACCCCGAGGAGCTCGGAGGCGAGCCTTTATCCCGAGCCGGCCAGGATTGTCGAGTCCCGTCCGTTGACGCGCCGCCCCCGGCTTCGACCCCGCAAGAGAATGCTCAGCGATGCATTGGGAAAGGCGGTGGAGCGGGTGAAGGGAATCGAACCCTCGTCATCAGCTTGGAAGGCTGCTGCTCTACCATTGAGCTACACCCGCGCACTGGCTGCTTCGGGAATGGTGGAGGGGGTTGGATTCGAACCAACGTAGGCGTAGCCAACGGATTTACAGTCCGTCCCCTTTAACCACTCGGGCACCCCTCCGACACAATCCTCGGAAGCACCGCCGGGCGGCGCGTCGAGCCGCCGCTTGCTTTCACGAAAACCTTCGGAACGCGACAGCGCCGACAGCGCGGGGCCTCTTATGGTGAGGCCGATTGCCGGTGTCAACACAAAACCAACTGGCATCCACGACGCTCTCGTGCCACAGGAGGCGCGACCAATCTCGGACCAGAACGATGAGCAACGACAAGGCCCCGCCGGCCCGGCAGACGACCAGACAGCAGCCCCGCAAGGGAAAACAGGCGTCCGGCGCCCGCGGCCAGCGCCCGCAGCGCCGCTCCGGCCCTCCCGGCATCATCGATGTCGCGATCATCTACGGTTGGCATCCCGTTGTGGAAGCGCTCGCCAATCCCCGGCGCAGGGCCCGCCGTCTCATGGCCACCGAGAACGCTCACAAGCGGCTGCTCGAGCGATTCGGGCGCCTGCCGATCACACCCGAGATCGTCCGCCCCGCCGATATCGACCGGCTGCTGGAGCCTGATGCCGTCCACCAGGGCCTGCTGCTCGAGGCCGATCCGCTTCCCTCCCCCACCATCGACTCGCTGCCGGCGGATTCGCTCATCCTCGTCCTCGACCAGATCACCGACCCGCACAACGTCGGCGCCATCGTGCGCACGGCCGCAGCCTTCTCCGTCGCGGCCATCGTCACCACTGCACGCCACAGCCCCGCTGCCACAGGCGTGCTCGCCAAGTCCGCCTCGGGCGGGCTCGAACACGTCCCCTTCGTCGTGGTGCGCAATCTCGCGGAGGCGATGCTCGCCCTGCGCGAGCGCGGCTTCCAGCTCGTCGGCCTTGATTCGGCCGGGCCGACGCCCCTCGGCGACATCCCCCTCTCCCGGCCGCTCGGCCTCGTCCTCGGCGCCGAGGGCAAGGGGCTGCGGCAGCTGACCCGCGAGCGGTGCAGCCACCTCGCGCGTCTCGACATGCCGGGCGCCATCAAGAGCCTCAACGTCTCCAACGCCGCCGCCATCGCCCTCTATGCGGCGAGCCGCGCCTTGGGCTGAACAAGGCCGGAAATATTGCACCGCACTATTGCGGTGCACTTAAGACTTTGGAACGACGACCAATTGTCGAGCGACAGCAGAAACCCCTCCGCTTAAGCTTTCATTCATCTTCCGCACTGCGAGCAGTGGCGGAAGCGGCGCGGGGGGCTGTCCCCGCCGAATGAGGAAAAGCCCGTTGTCGGGCGGCCGTGGGCGCCAGATCCACCGATCGTCTCCTCGATCGCAAGACCGCGCGGCAGGGGGTCGGAGGTCCGGCTGCCGCGCGGCATTGTTTGCCGCCCTCGGCCGGCCGCAGGTCATGGAACGTTCCAGGGAGCCTCGGCCATGAGCATGGCAAACGCAACGGCCACGGGTGTAAAGACCCGTGCGATGAGCCGGGAGGAGAAGAAGGTCATCTTCGCCTCCTCGCTCGGTACCATCTTTGAATGGTATGATTTCTATCTCTACGGCTCGTTGTCCGCGATCATCGCCGCGCAGTTCTTCTCCGGCGTCAATCCCACCGCAGGGTTCATCTTCGCCCTGATGGCCTTTGCCGCCGGCTTCGCCGTGCGGCCGTTCGGCGCGCTCGTCTTCGGCCGCCTCGGCGATCTCGTCGGCCGCAAGTACACGTTCCTCGTCACCATCGTGCTCATGGGCATGTCGACCTTCATTGTCGGCATCCTTCCGAGCTACGCGACATGGGGCTTGCTTGCACCGGTCATCCTCATTGTGCTGCGCCTGGTGCAGGGCCTGGCGCTCGGCGGCGAATACGGCGGCGCGGCAACCTACGTGGCCGAACATGCGCCGCAGGGCCGGCGCGGCTACTACACCAGCTTCATCCAGACGACGGCGACGCTCGGCCTCTTCCTGTCGCTCATCGTCATCCTGGGCACGCGCACCTATGTGGGCGAGGAAGCCTTCGCGGCGTGGGGTTGGCGCATTCCGTTCCTGATCTCGATCGTGCTGCTCGGCATCTCGATCTGGATCCGCCTGCAGCTCCAGGAATCGCCCGCCTTCAAGCAGATGAAGGAAGAGGGCACGCAGTCCAAGGCGCCGCTGACGGAAGCCTTCGGCACGTGGAAGAACGCCAAGGTCGCCCTGCTCGCGCTCTTCGGCAGCACGGCGGGTCAGGCGGTGGTCTGGTACACTGGCCAGTTCTACGCCCTCTTCTTCCTCACCCAAACGCTCAAGGTCGACGCCGCAACGGCGAACATCCTCATCGCCCTGTCGCTCGCCATCGGCACGCCGTTCTTCATCGTCTTCGGCTGGCTCTCCGACAAGATCGGCCGCAAGCCGATCATCCTCGGTGGATGCCTCATCGCGGCGATCACCTACTTCCCGCTGTTCAACGGACTGACGAAGTTCGCCAACCCGGACCTTGCGGCGGCCCAGGCCAGCGCGCCGGTCACGGTCATCGCCGATCCGTCGGAGTGCTCGTTCCAGTTCAACCCGGTGGGCACGGCGCAATTCCGCTCCTCGTGCGATATCGCCAAGAGCTTCCTCGCCCGCAATTCGGTGAACTACTCCAACGAGGCGGCGCCTGCCGGCACGATCGCGCAGGTCAAGGTCGGCGACCAGGTCATCGCCTCGTTCGATGGCAAGGCGGTCGACGACGCCGCCTTCAAGGAGCAGAGCGCGGCCTTCAACGCCAAGCTCACCGAGATGATCCGCGCCGCCGGCTACCCGGCCAAGGCCGATCCGGCGAAGATGAACACAGTTGCCATCGTCGCCATCCTGACGCTGCTCGTCATCTTCGTGACGATGGTTTACGGGCCGATTGCCGCCCAGCTCGTCGAGCTCTTCCCGACGCGCATCCGCTACTCGGGCATGTCGCTGCCCTATCACATCGGCAACGGCTGGTTCGGCGGCTTCCTGCCGACGACCGCCTTCGCCATGGTGGCCGCGACGGGCGACATCTACTACGGCCTCTGGTACCCCATCGCGATCGCCCTGATGACGTTCGTCATCGGCCTGCTCTTCGTGCCCGAGACGAAGGATCGCGACATCTTCAAGTACGAGAACTGAACCCCAGCCAGTCTCGGAAAGACGAAAGGCTCCGCCGGTCTCCCGGCGGAGCCTTTTCGTCTTGGCGGGGTCGTCTTGGCGGGCGGGCGATGAGTCAGTCGCAGACCGTGACGCGGCGCATGCGCCAGCCCCAGCCGTCCACCCACACGCGGCGGGTCTTCACGAAACATTCCGGCCCGTAGTCGTAGTAGACCGGCCCCGGCCCGTAGGCATAAGGCGGCGGACCGTAGTCGTAGACGGGCACGGGATAGCCGTAGGCCGGCCGTGCCGCCGAGGCGGCCAGCGCGCCGACGGCGAGGCCGCCAATGATGCCTGCAGCCACGGCCGCTCCCGGGTTGCCGCGGCGCCAGCGCGCCTCGGCCTCTCCGGTGGTGGCGGCGAAGGCGCCAGCCAGCGTCAAGCCGGCAAGGCCGAGCGCCGCGACCTTTCGAGCCTTGAACGGGAACGTCATGGTTCTTCTCCCAAAACGGGAGTGCCGGGCACTCCCTTCAGAGCGATCGCCAGGATGCTAGTTCCGTGCGGCTGAACGCCGGATGAACCGTCCCTGTTCCCATTCATCGGCCGTCACCGCGGCAATTTCCGGACGATGGAATAAAGAAGAACGCCGACGAGGAGGTCGCCGGCGTTCTCGCGCTGACGGCGGAGCACACGCGGATTACTCGCAGACCGTGGTACGCCGCGTGGTCCAGCCATAGCCGCGCACGAAGACGCGCTCGCGAACCTTGTAACAGTAGGGGCCGTCGACATAGACCGGCGCCGGATAGGCATAGGAGGGCCGGGCCGCCGAGGCCGCGAGCGCGCCGAGGGCAAGGCCGCCAATGACACCGGCGGCCACAGCCCCGCCGTAGCGGCCGCGCCAGCGCGCCTCGGCCTCGCCGGTGGTGGCGATTATGCTCGCGCCGATGGTGACGCAGGCCAGCGGAATGGCGAGAAACTTCAGGGTCTTGCGGTTCATCGTTCCATACTCCGGTTGCATCCGTTGCATCGAGGATGTTTGCGCAGATCGGATGTGAGGGAACTGTGCCCTCATGCCGGGCAGGAAGGCGTGCGTCGTCGCACGCGTCATCGGCGGCAGGCCGCCCGAAAGCAGCACCCTGCCGAAACACACAATTCTCGTCGGCGTGGACAAGCGGCAGAACGGGCCAGAAGATGAAGATGGTGCCGGTTGTCAGACTCGAACTGACGACCTACCGCTTACAAGGCGGTTGCTCTACCAACTGAGCTAAACCGGCGCTGGACCCGCATTTCGGCTAACAGGCTTCGCCACCTGCCGCAAGAGGCAATGGTTGCCGGTCCGCAGGCGGGAGACCGCGCGAGCGCACGAAGGTCCGGGAAATATATGGCTGTCGATCGGTCCGACCTGTCGGAGGAGGAATGGGAAGCCCTGCAGCGCCTCAACCGCGGCGCGCCGGAGGCTGACCTCATCCCGCCGCTCATGCGCGACCTCCTCCTCAATCTCGGGCTCGCCGTGGCCCGGCCGCAGCGCATCGTCATCAGCGACCTGGGCAAGAAGCTCATCCGCCTGCACCGCGACGACCGCAGGTGAGAACGGCGCGTCGGCCCCAGAACTGACGCAAACACACGGCAAGAGAGAAACCGCACTGTCCTGGAACCCAACAGGCAGATGATGCGTTTTGCTTTTCGGAAGCACGCATGGCGGAAGCACTCATGCACTGCACGACGAGCGGCTTCCCCAGAAAGCACCAGGAAGATCCGAAAGGATGACCACATGACGAAATATATTGTCTGCGCCGCTGTGGCCCTCACCCTTGCTGCGTGCAACACTCCGGAGGAACGCGCCGTAGGCGGCGCGCTCATCGGCGGGGCGGCCGGTGCAGCTGTCGGCGGCGCGGCGACTGGAACAGCCGGCGGCGCTGTCGTGGGCGGCGCCATCGGTGCGGCCGGCGGCGCCATGGTGGGCGCTGCGACAGGGCAGCAGTGCGAGACCTACTACTATCGCGGGCGCCGCTATCGCGAGTGCTACTGAGCGAAAAAGCCCGCGAAGGCTGCTGATCGTCGCCCGCAAGGCATCCGCCGCTGCGGGCGACGTCACTTCGACCACGCAAAACCTGCCGTCCCATAGCGCGCAGACCGTCGCATATCGCGCGAGCCCATACCCTACACCCGGCACGGAGGCGAGAGATGGACGAAAAACCTGAACTCACTCCGCGCGAAGCCAGGCAAGGGCGGCTCGGACGGCCTGTCCTCATCATCCTGCTCGCCAGCCTTGCCCTCGCCGTGCTCGCCTGGCTCGTTCTGTAGCGCAGACGTGATGAGGCACGGGCATCCGCGGCGACGCTTTTGTTGGCGCGGATAGGGCAATCCGTGCTATGAGCACCGCGTGGCGCCCTCCGGCCAGCCTCGTGCCTCTCAGGCACCCGGATGCTTCGGTCGTGTTCCTCGATCGCCCGGTGGCGCCGTCATTGGCAAGCCGCACAGTCCAGGAACCGCTCAAGGGCGCGCCGCACGGCGGGCTGTCGGCCATCGGCTCATGCGAACCGTACCGCGCTCGTCATGAGCCTTGCGGCCTGCGCATCGCGCCCCCCGGGCGCCGGCGCTGCCGCAGCGGAGAGAGCCTCCGCGTGCTGAAAGGAAGAGCTGTTGTCGAAAGAAGATACCATCGAGTTCGAAGGCACCGTTATCGACGTACTGCCTGACGGCAAGTTCCGCGTCGTCCTCGAGAACGACCACGAGATCCTGGCCTACATCGCCGGCCGCATGAAGCGGCACCGCATCCGCACCCTCGCGGGCGACCGGGTGACGGTCGAGATGACGCCCTACGACATGGACAAGGGCCGCATCACCTTCCGCCACAAGACCGACAGCGGTGCCGGCCCCGGAGCCGGACGCCGCGGCCCCCCGCCACGGCGGCGCTAAAGGGGCGCCCCGCCCCTTTTCCGCCTGGCTGCGCGCAGCCGGCGCCTACCTGCGATCGCCCGAGATGCGGCGCGCTTCGACATGCCGCTCCTCCTCGCGGTGCACGATCGTGTACTCGGCATCAATCACCATGTCGTCGGCGCGCCCCGCCGGGGGCCGCCCGCGCCACTTCATCCACAGGTGATAGCCCAGCCCCGCGACCACCACGACCGGCAGCACGACGAGAAAGACGCCGGCTGCAACGATGGCGAGCGTGACGACGAGCGCCAGCCCCACCGCAGCGGCAAGCCACAACTGCCAGCGGGACAGACGCAGGATTCGTATCTGGGGGCCGAAACGGGGATCATACCCCTGCATGCTCTGATCCTTCTCAACCTCTGGCCGCGAGCTCATCACGCCCTGCCGGCGAGAAAATGATGGCGCGAGCCGGCGTGCGCCAGCAGCGCGGCATTTCGTCCATGCGCCCCCAAAGAGTCACCCACAAGGGTCACACACTTGTGACGCGACCGCGGATCGACCCTCAGTGCGGCCTTGTGGACCATATTGGTCTGCCGGCCGGACGCGCGTTCTTCCGGCAGCCGGATTGCCGGACAGAATCAATTGCCATGGGGAGGGAAAGTGCCATGCTGGATCGCCGCAGTCTGCTCGTCTCGGCTGCCGCAATCGGAAGTGCGATGACTGCCCCTGCCTCCGCCCAGACGCTGCCTGCCTCCACTCCTGTCGAACCCGACCGTCAGGCGCCCGGCTTCTATCGCTACAAGGTGGGGGATCTGATGGTCACGGCCGTCACCGACGGGGTCGCCCACCGTCCGGTCGAGGGGCTCGTCCGCAATGCGGAGCCCGGCGAGGTGCAGGGCGCGCTCGACTCTGCCTTCCTGCCGCGCGAGACCATCACCATTCCCTTCACCACGCTCGTCATCGACAGGGGCGGAAAGCTGACGCTCATCGACACAGGCAACGGCGATTCGGGCGCGCCGACCAGCGGCCAGTGGATGGCGAACTTTCGCGCCGCGGGCTTTGACCCGGCCGCGGTCGAGACCGTCATCATCAGCCATTTCCACGGCGATCACATCAACGGGCTCAGGCTGAAGGACGGCACCGCCGTCTTCCCCGGCGCCGAGGTGCTGGTGCCGGAGGCCGAATGGGCCTTCTGGATGGACGACGCCAAGATGGCTGCGGCGCCGGAGGGAATGAAGGGCGCGTTCCAGAACGTGCGCCGCGTCTTCGGCCCCATCGCGAAGGATGTGAAACGTTTCGCGCCCGAGAGCGAGGTCGTGCCCAACGTGACCGCCGTCGCCGCCTATGGCCACACGCCCGGCCACATGGCCTTCATCATCTCTGCCGGCAACGGGCAGCTCATGGCGCTGAGCGACACCACCAACCACCCGGCCCTCTTTGTCCGCAATCCCGACTGGCAGGCCGTCTTCGACATCGACGGCGAGATGGCGCGCCAGACGCGCCGCCGCCTGCTCGACATGGTGGCGAGCGAGCGCCTGCAGGTGGCCTTCTACCACGCGCCCTTCCCGGCGACCGGCCACATCGCCCGTGACGGCAACGGCTTCGCCTTCGTGCCCGTGGCGTGGAGCCCCATCATCTGAGAGCGGCACGCCGTCCCCTTTCCGAACCGCGCGAGCCAACTGGACGCGGCGCCCCGATTGCGGCTATGGCTCTCATCCCCGCCGATCCAGACGCCGGGCGCCGCCCGCGTCGCTTCGGCTCGCCAGGACAGGGGCGCCCATGGCCCGCCGATTCGGTAAGATTGCCATCGTCGCAAGCGACACTCCCGAGGCCCAGCAGGCCGCGGCCAGCCTCGTTGCACGCTACGGCACACACCCGCCGGAGGAAGCCGATGTGATCGTCGCCCTGGGCGGCGACGGCCTGATGCTGCAGACGCTGCACCGCTTCATGGGCACGGGAAAGCCGATCTACGGCATGAACCGCGGCTCCGTCGGCTTCCTGATGAACGAGTTCCACGAGAACGACCTCGTCGACCGGCTGGAGCACGCCGAGCGCAGCGTGGTGCATCCCCTGCTGATGATCGCGCACGACGCGACCGGCAAGCCGCACCAGGCGCGCGCCATCAACGAGGTCTCGATGTTGCGCCAGACCTATCAGGCGGCCAAGCTGCGCGTCTCGGTGGACGGCCAGGTGCGGCTCGAGGAGCTGACGGCCGACGGCCTGCTCGTCGCCACGCCGGCGGGCTCAACCGCCTACAACCTCTCCGCCAACGGGCCGATCCTGCCCCTCAACGCCCCGCTGCTCGCGCTGACGCCGATTTCGGCCTTCCGCCCGCGGCGCTGGCGCGGGGCGCTCCTGCCGGATCACGCGCGGGTGCGTGTCGACGTGCTCGAGGCCGACAAGCGCCCCGTCAGCGCCGTGGCCGACCATACGGAGTTCCGCTCGGTGACGCGGGTCGACATCGCCATGGACCGCAGCGTCGACCTCGTCATGCTGCACGATCCCGGCCACAGCCTGGACGAGCGTATCCTGCGCGAGCAGTTCGGCTACTGAAGGCGTTCAGGCAGCGATCATCCGCGGCGCCGGCCGCTGCCGGTCGATGACGGCCCGGTCTGCCTCAATCAGCGCGCCGAGCGCCGCATTCTCCACAAGCAGCGCCGTGGTATCGCGAGCTTCCTCGCGCGCCACTTCCGCCTCGAAGCGCCGCAGCAGCGCGGTCAGCGCGTCGCCGTCGGCCTCGCCGCGCAAGGCGCAGGCGTCGATCACCCGCTGCAGGATTGGCCGGCGAAGGCCGATGGGGTCGCCATCGCTCTGCCCCTGTCGGGCGAACGATCGGCAAGCGCTCCATGCGGCGAGGAAGGCCGGCCGCAGGGCGTCCGGGATGCCGGCACGCTCCAGGAGGGCCTCCCGCCCCCTGCCCCGCTCGTCAGCGGCGAGCGCCGCGACACGCCCGGACGGGACATCGGCGAGCTCGGCCAGCGCCCAGATGAACAGCCGCTCCTCCCCGCTGAGAAGCCCGCGCAGCAGCAGGCGCGGCGTCAGCCGTCCCTCCGCCCGCAACAGCCGCACGAGCGCAGCGAGGGCGGCATCGTCCCGTTCCGCGGCAGCGATCATGAGCGTCGCCCTTTCGCAGGCCTCGCGCGCCGCGCCTTCCGCCCGCTCCGTGCGGAGCCAGCGCCGGCGGGTGACGAAAGCCGTCAGCTGCTCGGCCACGGCCGCGGCGATCCGCTGGCGCACCGCGGCCGGCAGGCCGGGCCGCGCCAGCAGTGCCTCGCGCAGGGCGGGCAGCTTCGCATGGCGCTCAAGCATCCGGTGCATCAACTGCTCGGGCAGCACTGCGGTGTGATTGTCGGCGAGGGCAACGAGCGCATCCGGCGCGCCGACGGAAGCGAGCGCCGAGGCCACGGCGAGCGGCAGGCCCGGACGCACGGCAATGGCGGTCTGGGCGAGCGCATCGCCCGTCTCCACGCAATCGACGAGATCGGAGGCCAGCAGCACCGGCGAGCGGGCGAGGACGAGCGCGGCAACGTCGCTCTGATCCCGCGCAAGCGCCAGCACGAGATGGCGCGGCACGTCGAGTTCCGCACCGAGCTCGCGCGCGATGGCGCGACGTACGGCCGCCGACGTGTCGTCGAGAAGGCTGAGCAGCGCCGCCTCCGCCTCCCGCCGCTCCTCGGGCGAGAGCCGGGCCGAGACATAGGCGCGCGCGAGCGCCCCGGCGCCCTGTGCCCGCTCGCTCGCCGAGGCGGAGCGAACCCAGAGCAGAAAGCGGCGGATGATCATTGCCCCAATCCCAAGCCGTGGGTGCGACCGGAGCCCCGCCGGCCCGCACATCCACCAAAGCCGTATTTGCAGATCGCAGGCCTTCCCGAGCCATGGAAAAGGGGAAGACTGCGATTTGCCTCGCCTCGCAGCATGGGGCGGTTATGGTAAACGAAGTCTGAACAAGGCACCCGGAGGGAAGCTCAACGTCATGACGGCGCAGGCAAACGGCAGTCCGCACCCGCGCGGCGGTCTCTATTTCGAGGACTTCAGCGTCGGCCAGCTCATCCGCCACCGCCTCACGCGAACCGTGACGCAGATGGACAACATGCTGTTCTCCAACATGACGCTCAATCCCCAGCCGCTGCACATCGACGCGCATTTCTGCGCCACCGAGACCGAGTGGGGCCGGCCGCTCATGAATTCCCTGTTCACCCTCGGCCTGATGATCGGCATTTCGGTGAATGACACCACGGTTGGCACCACCATCGCCAATCTCGGCATGACGGACGTGCGCTTCCCCGCGCCGCTCTTCGAGGGCGACACCATCAGCGTGACCACGGAGGTGGTCTCCGTGCGCAGCTCAAAGTCGCGCCCGGACGCCGGCATCGTCGAGTTCCTGCACCGCGCCTACAAGCAGGACGGGACGCTCGTGGCCGAATGCCGGCGGCAGGCCTTCATGCGCAAGCGCCCGACGGTGTGACGCCATGCGCTCGCTGCTCTTCGTTCCCGGCGACAGCCGCAGGAAGCTCGACAAGGCGCTGACAGCCGGGGCGGATGCCCTGATTCTCGACCTCGAGGATTCCGTCGCACTCTCGGAGAAGGCGTCTGCCCGCGCCATCACTGCCGACTTCCTGCGCGAGGTCGCGCCGCAGCCGGCGCGGCCGCTGCTCTACGTGCGCATCAATGCGCTCGACAGCGGTCTGAGTGACGACGACCTCGACACCGTCATGGCCGCCGGACCCGACGGCATCGTGCTGCCCAAGGCCGCCGGCGGCACGGACGTGTCCCACCTCGGCGCCAAGCTCGCGGTGCGCGAGGCTGAGTTCGGCCTCGACGACGGCAGGACGCGCATCCTCGCCATCGCGACGGAGACGGCCCAAGGCGTCTTTGCCCTCGGCACCTACGCCGGCGCGAGCCAGCGCCTTTGCGGCCTGGCCTGGGGAGGGGAAGATCTCTCCGCCGATCTCGGGGCCGAGACGAACCGCCTGCCCGACGGCCGCTATGCGGAACCCTACCGCCTCGCCCGTTCTCTGACCCTGATGGGTGCGGCAGCGGCGGGCGTCGATGCCGTCGATGCTGTCTTCACCAACTTCCGCGACCTCGACGGGCTCGCCGCCGAATGCGAGGCGGCGCGACGCGACGGTTTCGTGGCCAAGATGGCGATCCACCCGGCCCAGGTGCCGGTCATCAACGCCGCCTTCACGCCGACGCCAGAGGCGGTGGCCGAGGCGCGCGCCATCGTGGAAGCCTTCGCGGCCAATCCCCAGGCCGGCGTGCTCGCCGTGCGCGGCGAGATGGTCGACCGTCCGCACCTCAAGCGTGCCGAGCGGCTTTTGGCGCGGGTGCCGAAGAACGGGTGAAAACCCTGCGTTGGTGCCCGACCCCTCCCTTCCAGGCAAGGGAGCGGCCGGACCGGGCCTGACGCTTCTCAGGCGCCCTTCGGCCGCACCAGGGAAAACACCTCGTCCACGACGCTGTAGTCGTTGTAGCCGAGCCGGGCGATGGGCTGCATGGCAGCCGTGTCCACGAGCCCGTTCCTGATGAAGCGGTCGTCGATGTAGACGCCGACCACCTGGCCCAGCACCAGCCAGCGATCGAGCGCGCGACCGTCCAGATCCTCCAGCCGGATGATCTGCAGGCGCTTGCACTCCAGCGCCGCAGCGATGCCGCGCACCCGCGGCGGCTTGACGAAGTGCGATGGCTCCGGCTCGAGCCCTGCCGCCTCAAACTCGCTGACGCCGCGCGGCAGCGGCGCCGAGGTCGCATTCATCGCCTCGCGCAGCGGATAGGTGGCGATGTTGCAGACGAACTCGCCCGTCTCCGCGATGAAGGCGAGCGAATCCTTCTGCCCCTCGCTGGAAAAGCCGACGATGGGCGGATGGGTCGAGAAGGCGTTGAAGAAGCTGTAGGGCGCGAGATTCACCTCGCCCCGCTCACTGAGGGACGAGATCCAGCCGATCGGCCGTGGCGCGACGAGCGCCTTGAAGGGATCGTGCGGCAGCCCGTGATCGCGGGCGATGGCATCGTAAATCATGGTCTTACTCGCCGAAACGGGTGACGATGGCGGAGAGGTCCGGCCGCGGCCGGTCAGCCGGCTTCTCGCTCGCCGTGCCGATGTGGACGAAGCCGGCGATACGCTCGTCCGGAGCGAGGCCGAACGCATCGAGCACCCGCCGGTCGTAGGCGCACCATCCGGTAACCCAGCTCGTCGCGAAGCCCATGGCATTGGCGGCGACGATGAGGTTCATGCACACGGCGCCCGCCGACAGGACCTGCTCCCACTCCGGGATCTTGGGATGCGGGGCCGCGCGCGAGACGACAGCGACGACGAGCGGCGCGGCCGTCATGCGCTCGCGCTCGGCGGCGAGGCGCTTCTCGTCCGCCTCCGGATTATCGGCGGCGAAGGCGGCGGCGATGATCTGCGCGGCCTTCTCGCGGGCCTCGCCCGAGAAGACGATGAAACGCCACGGGGCGAGCTTGCCGTGATCGGGCACGCGAGCAGCGATGGTCAGAAGCGTCCTCAGTTGCTCCTCGCTCGGCGCCGGGCCCTGCATCTGGCGGGCCGGCACGGATCGGCGCGCGCTGAGGAGTTCGATCGTTGCATTCGACATCGGCTCTTCGCTCCGGGCTGGAACTGGCTGAAAAAGCGTCGCTTCGGCGCACTTGCCCGTCGCTGTCATCGCGGCTTCGCCGCCCGGCGTCAACGCCGCCGCGCGCATGCCGGCCGTGCGCCGATGCGTCTGCACGAGGCCCGCGCCATGACCCCGTGCCACCTTCCATTCACAATTGGGTGGCAACTCCCGCCAGGGACGCCTATTGAAGGCTCTGCCGGATGTTCACGAACGGAATGCGAGCAACGTGATCAAGGTCCTCAATCGTTGGAGCGCGGGCGCCCTCGTGGCCGCCGGCCTGACGTTCCTCGCGGCCGGCGCCCAGGCCCAGATGCCGCCCCGACTGCAGAACGTACCGCCGCCGCAGATCCAGGACACGCAGGGCACGGCAACGCTCTATCTGAGCGCCGTGTTTTCCGGCGAGACCAAGCCCATCGGCGACGGACTCGTCTGGCGCATCTATGCCGACGCGCCGAACGGCGAGGATTTCCAGCTGATGGTGAAGTCGGAGGAGGCCTCCCCCGCCATCACGCTGCCCAAGGGCGACTATCGCATCCATGCCGCCTATGGCTTCGCCAGCGCCACGCGCCGCGTATCCCTGATCCGCGACACCGTGGAGCGGCTGACGATCTCGGCCGGCGGTCTGCGCATCCGCGGCGCGGTGGGCTCGCAGCCCATCCCGCCAGACAAGCTGACCTTCTCGGTCTTCGTGCCGATCGGCAACAACGACGAGGGGCGCCTCGTCGTCGAGAAGGCGCGCTCGGGCTCCGTGGTGCTGCTGCCGGAAGGCACCTACCACGTCGTTTCCAACTACGGCGATTCCAACGCCCTGATGCGGGCCGACCTCAAGGTCGAGAGCGGCAAGCTCACCGACGCCACGCTCAATCACCGCGCCGCCACGGTGACGCTGAAGCTCGTGCGCACCGCAGGCGGGGAGGCCTTCGCAGGCACGGCCTTCAGCGTCCTCACCCCCGGCGGCGACGTCATCCGTGAGGAGATCGGCGCATTCCCCTCCTTCGTCCTGGCCGAGGGCGAGTATGTTGTCATCGCCCGCCACGAGGGGCAGGTCTACACGCGCGAGTTCACCGTCGAGAGCGGCCAGGACCGCGACATCGAGGTGGTGGCGCGCTAGCAGCGCCGGCGCGGACCCGTAACCGGCCGCTGCCAACGCGGCCAGACAAGCCTCGGCCTCTCTCGAGGGTGCAGAAAGACAATTCCCCCTCCCCTGCCGGGGAGAGGGAACATGTTCTCTCAGGCCGCTTCTCAGGCCACGGCCTGCTGCGGCGCCGCGGCTGCGGCGCGCTCGCGGCGGATGTCGGGCGGCACGGCCTCCTCGACGAGCGAGGCGAGCGCCTCGTCCAGCGTCATCGACACCTGTTGCTGCGAGCCGAGGCGGCGGATGGAGACTGTGCGCTCTGCAGCCTCCTTCTTGCCGACGACGAGAAGCACCGGCACCTTGGCGAGCGAATGCTCGCGCACCTTGTAGGTGATCTTCTCGTTGCGCAGGTCCACGTCGCCGCGCAGGCCCGCCTTCCTGGCCGCCTTCAGCACCTCGACAGCGTAGTCGTCCGCGTCGGAGGTGATGGTGCAGACCATGAGCTGCTGCGGCGCAAGCCACAGCGGGAAGTGACCGGCAAAGTGCTCGATGAGTATGCCGGCGAAGCGCTCCATGGAGCCGCAAATGGCGCGGTGCACCATCACCGGGGTCTTCTTCTGCCCGTCCTGGTCGACGTAGAAGGCGCCGAAACGCTCGGGCAGGTTGAAGTCCACCTGCGTCGTTCCGCACTGCCAGTCGCGGCCGATAGCGTCACGCAGCACATACTCGAACTTGGGCCCATAGAAGGCACCCTCGCCCGGGTTGATGCTCGTCTTGATGCGCCCGCCCGACTGGGCGGCGATCTGCTCGAGCACCCGGCTCATCACCTCCTCGGCGTGGTCCCACAGGGCGTCGGAGCCGACGCGCTTCTCCGGGCGCGTCGAGAGCTTGACGACGATCTCCTCGAAGCCGAAGTCGGCATAGGTCGAGAGAATGAGATCGTTGATCTTCAGGCACTCCTCGGCGAGCTGCTCCTCGGTGCAGAAGATGTGCGCGTCGTCCTGCGTGAACGCGCGCACGCGCATCAGCCCGTGCAGCGCGCCGGAGGGCTCATAGCGGTGCACCGCGCCGAACTCGGCGAGCCTCAGCGGCAGGTCGCGATAGGACTTCAGCCCGTGCTTGAAGATCTGCACGTGGCCGGGGCAGTTCATGGGCTTGATGGCAAAGACGCGCTCGTCCTCCGTGTGCTCGCCGGCCGATGTGGCCGCGAACATGTTCTCGCGATACCAGCCCCAGTGGCCCGAGATCTCCCACAGCGATTTGTCGAGGAGCTGCGGCGCGTTCACCTCCTCGTAGTCGGCGGCGAGGCGCCGGCGCATGTAGCTGATGAGGTTCTGGAACAGCGTCCAGCCCTTCGGATGCCAGAAGACGGTGCCGGGCCCCTCCTCCTGGAAGTGGAAGAGGTCCATCTCCCGCCCGAGGCGACGGTGGTCGCGCTTCTCGGCCTCCTCGAGCTGCCTGAGATAGGCGTCGAGGTCGTCCTGTGTAGCCCAGGCGGTGCCATAGATGCGCGTCAGCATCGGGTTGTTGGAATCGCCGCGCCAGTAGGCTCCGGCCACCTTCATCAGCTTGAAGGCGGTGCCGATCTTGCCCACGCTCGTCATGTGCGGGCCGCGGCACAGATCCAGCCACTCGCCCTGCCGGTAGATCTTGAGCGTCTCACCCGGCGGGATGGCGTCGACCAGCTCGACCTTGAACGCCTCACCCTTCGTCTCGAAATAGGCGCGCGCCTGCTCGCGCGACCAGACCTCCTTGGTGAAGGGGGCGTCGCGGGCGATGATCTCGCGCATCTTGGCCTCGATCGCCGGGAAATCCTCCGGCGTGAAGGGCTTCTCGCGGTAGAAGTCGTAGTAGAAGCCGTTCTCGATGACCGGGCCGATGGTCACCTGCGTGCCGGGAAAGAGAGTCTGCACCGCCTCGGCCAGAACGTGGGCGCAGTCGTGCCGGATGAGCTCGAGCGCACGCGGGTCCTCGCGCGAGATGAACTCGATCTTCGCATCGCGCGTGATCGGGTCGGCAAGGTCGGTCAGGGTGCCGTCGAGCACCATGGCGACCGTGCGCTTGGCCAGCGACTTCGCGATGCCTTCGGCGACTTCGCGCCCGGTGATGCCGTCGGGAAACTGGCGCGTGGCGCCATCGGGGAAGGTCAGCGTAATCATCAACAGTCTCCCGCTCACTCCTGCAAACGGCGGCAGGTAAGCGCTTGTTCTCAGGGTTTTCCGGACTGGTTTCCGTCAGGCGGCGAGGCAGCGTCGCCGTCCGGTTCGACGGCCTCGCAGACGAAAGCCGGCGGCGCATTGACGCCGCGCCAGCGCCCGTAGGTCCACGGCTTATACCAGGCGCTCGCCGGCGGCAACGCCTCCGGCACGAGATCGATGCCGCTCGTGCCGAAGGGCGTACAGCGGCAGATGCGGGCGACACCCATCCATCCGCCGGCCCAGAGGCCGTGCCGCTTGATGGCCTCGTCCGTGTAGTTCGAGCAGCTCGGCCAGTGGCGGCACTGACGCCCGACCAAGGCGGACAGCGTGAGCTGGTAGCCACGAATAACAAGATGCGCTATCCACTGACCGGGATTCATGTCTCTCGCCGTCGGGAATCGCCTTCCTTTGGGCCGCGCTCGGCCAATACGCACGTTTCGCGCATTTCCTGCCACGAAACGTTAACTGCGCTGAGCGAGAGTGCCGGCATTGGTTCAGGAGTAGCACATTGTCTGGCAACCGCGTCGCTTTTGCCGTCACTCTGGCCGCCTCGGCCTTCGGCATTCTCGCCTCGTCATCCGTTGCCTTCGCACAATCGTCTCGGCCCTATGAGACGAGCTTCGCCGGCGTGCCGGTCGGCCCGAACGACTGGATTCTCACGGTCAAGGGCAATGCCCAGATCACGCCGATGTTCGAGGGATCGGACAAGACGAGCTTCGTCGTCTTCCCCTCCTTCACGCTCCGCCGCGCCACCGAACCCAGGCGTTTCGCGGCGCCGGACGACGGGGTGAGCCTCACTTTCTACGGCAACCCGGTCGTGAGCTTCGGCGTCGTCGCTGCCTACCAGGGCGGCCGCTATTACCAGGACGACCGGCGGCTCTTCGGCCTGTCGAAGATCGACTGGACCATCGAGCCCGGCGTCTTCGTCGAACTGTGGCCGACCGAGCAGCTGCGCGGCCGTTTCGAGATCCGCCACGGCCTCAACGGCAGCGGATTCACCGCCGGCCTCGCCCTCGACTGGGTGGAGCGCGTCGGCCGCTTCACCGTCTCGGGCGGTCCGCGCGCCGTCCTCGCCGACAGCGACTACATGGACAAGTACTACAGCGTGTCGCCCTACGAGGCCGCCATCAATGGCCGCGTCCTGCCCTTCAAGGCCAAGGGCGGCGTCCGCTCGGTCGGCGCGGCTGCCGCGATCTCCTATGACTGGAGTGACGAGTGGAACACCACTCTCTTCGGTCGCTACGACTACCTGACGGGCGACGCGGGCAAGAGCCCGATCGTGCGCGCCTTCGGCTCGCGCAACCAGTTCAGCGTCGGCCTCACCGCCGCCTACTCGTTCAAGACGACCTGGTAAGCCGGGTGCCGCATTCCCGCCGGGGCCATCAGGCCCCGGCCGCAGGCTCCTCCATCTGCGCCTGCAGTGCCTTGTCCACCGCCTCGACCACCGCATCGAAGGTCAGCAGCGTCGAGGCATGGCGAGCCTTGTACTCCCGCACCGGCTCGAGCACGGCCAGCTCCGCCCAGCGCCCGCCCGGCGGCGGGCCGCCCTCCTTCAGCATCCGGCGCATCGTCTCGCGCAGCTCGCGCAGCTCCGTGAGATCCGCCCCGATGACGTTGCGTGCCATGATGGACGACGAGGCCTGGCCGAGGGCGCAGGCCTTCACGTCGTGGGCGAAGTCGCTGACGCGCCCGCCCTCATCCAGCATCACGTCAACCGTCACCGTCGACCCGCACAGCCTGGAATGGGCGGTGGCGCTGCCTTGCGGCGCCGGAAGCCGCCCGAGCCGCGGAATATCCGCAGCCAGTTCCAGGATGCGCCTGTTGTAGATATCCGAGAGCATATCCGCTCCAAACTGACGGATTTGGGTTCCATCCGTGCCGGCCCCCTATATAAGGCCCGACGAGTGGATTCAAAAGCAGGCCCGCCCCGAACGGGCCGGCGTGGGAAGCGGCGAAGCCGGTGACGGCCGGGCGGCGGGAAGGCCCTTCGGCCTTCAGGGCCATTGCCGTTTCGGGAGGCCGGAATGAAGAGCGCCGGAAATTCCTCGCCCGCGGCTGCCGCCGGCGGCTGCGACGACTTCGCAGCCCCTGCCCGCCCGAGCCGCGCCGAGGCCGAGGCGGCCGTGCGCACGCTCATCCGCTGGGCCGGCGACGACCCGGACCGCGAGGGTCTCGCCGGAACACCCGAACGCGTCGTGGCCGCCTTCGAGGAGTTCTATGCCGGCTACCGGGAGAACCCGGCTGATCTCATCGGCTGCAGCTTCGCCGATGCGGCCGGCTATGACGACATGGTGCTGGTGCGTGACATCCCCTTCCATTCCCACTGCGAGCATCACATGGTGCCCTTCTTCGGTCGCGCGCATGTCGCCTACTACCCCGCGGGCGGCGTGATCGGCCTGTCGAGGTTCGCAAGGCTGGTCGATGCCTTCGCCAGGCGCCTGCAGACGCAGGAGCGCCTCACGGCACAGATCGCCGATGCCATCGAGACGCACCTTCGCCCGCGCGGCACAGCGGTCATGATCGAGGCCGAGCACATGTGCATGTCGATGCGCGGCGTGCAGAAACAGGGCTCCCTGACCATCACGACCCGCTTCGGCGGAGTCTTCCACGACAATCCCGCCGAACAGGCTCGCTTCTTTGCGCAGCTGCGCTGCGGCCGCGACCGGGCGGCGGGCTAAATCCGGCACGCGGATCCGAACCGAGGACGCCATATGTGCGAACGCTGTGACTTTATCGCCGCGCGCGGCAGCAAGGCCGAGGTCGAGGAAGGCGACCGGCTGATGCCTGCCTTCGATGCCAACGGCCTCATGACCTGCGTCACCACAGATGCAGACACCGGCGAGGTGCTCATGGTCGCGCACATGAATGCCGAGGCCCTCGCCCGCACGATCGAGACCGGGGAAGCCTGGTATTGGTCGCGCTCGCGCGCCTGCCTCTGGCACAAGGGCGACACCTCCGGCCAGATCCAGACCGTGGTGGAGATGCGCATCGACTGCGACCAGGACGCGATCGTGCTCAAGGTCAGGGTCGGTGGCGACGGCGGCTGCTGCCACACAGGGCGCCGGTCCTGCTTCTACCGGCGCGTCATCACCGAGCCGGACGGCCGCGGACGCCTCGCCCTCGACACCGCGCAGTGACAGAACGGCGCCGACGCCGCTGGATGGACGGCGGGCGCCACGCGGGTGTCACAAGCCTCTTTCATTCATCCGGAGGCAACTTCATCCTGTCAGGCGGCGTTGACATCCTGCGGAGGGAGACCGGATGTTCAAGGACCTCGCGACAGGGCCCGTCGTACCCGAACCGGTTCCGGTCCGGAAACGGCGTCCGTTTGGTGTCGCGCTCGGCGGCGGGGCCGCACGCGGCTGGGCGCACATCGGCGTCATGCGCGTGCTGGCGCGGGAGGGGCTCGTCCCCGACGTCATTGCCGGCACGTCCATCGGCGCCGTTGTCGGCGGCTGCTTCGCCAGCGGCAAGCTGGACGAACTCGAGGACTTTGCGCGCTCGTTGACCAGGCGGCGCGTCATGGGGTTGATGGATTTCCACCTCAACGGCTCGGGCCTCATCGCCGGCCAGCGCCTGAAGCGCATGCTCGCGCATCACCTTGGCGACGTCCGCATCGAGGCCCTCGCGCCGCGCTTCGTCGCCATCGCCACCGAGCTCGGCAGCGGCCACGAGATCTGGCTGACGCGCGGCTCCCTCACCGAGGCCCTGCGCGCCTCCTATGCCCTGCCCGGCATCTTCGACGCGGTGCGTGTCGGCGGCCGCTGGCTGATGGACGGCGCTCTCGTCAACCCCATTCCCGTGACGGCGGCGCGCGCCCTTGGCGCCGAGATCGTGCTGTGCGTCAACCTCAACGGTGCTGATACGCGCGGCCGCGGCGCTGTCATCCCGGCACACGGCGCAGACGAGGATTCCGTCGAGGACGCGATTCAGACCGCCCGCGGCCTCTTCTCGCCCGTGCGCGGGGCTGCGATGCGCATGCGCCAGTTCGGCCGTCGCGCCGACGGCGCTCCGGGTATCGGCGCCGTGATGGTCGACGCCTTCAACATCACCCAAGACCGCATCGCCCGCTCGCGCCTCGCCGGCGACCCGCCGGACGTGATGGTGGCGCCGCGCCTCGGTCGCATGGGACTGTTCGACTTCCACCGCGCCGACGAGGCTATCGCGCTTGGCATGGAAGCGGCCGAGCGCGCCCTGGACGAGCTGCGCGAGATGCTGGAGCTCCCGGTGGCCGAGCGAGGCTGAGCCCGCCCGTTCAGGCCATGGCGATGTATTCGCGCATGGCCTTGTGCTCGGCCTCGATCTCCGCCACCCGGTACTTGACCACGTCGCCGATGGAGACGAGGCCGGCGAGCTTGCCGTCCTCCACCACCGGCAGGTGGCGGAACTTGCCCTCGGTCATGATGCCCATGATGTCGGTGATGGCCGAGGCGCTCGTGCAGGTCACCACCTTCTCGGTCATGTGCTGGCTGACGCTCTCCTGGAGGGCGGCGGGTCCACCCTTGGCGATCTCGCGGACGATGTCGCGCTCGGAGAGGATGCCCAGCACCTTGCCGCCCGCGTTCACCACGACGACTGCGCCAATGCGACGCTCGGCGAGGAGTTGGGCCGCCTCCATGAGCGTCTTGGTCGGAGGAATAGTCACGACGTTGCGGCCCTTGGCCGCCAGGATCTGCGCAACGGTCATCAGCTCCTCCATGCCGGATCGCGGCGCCGGACCCGTGCCATCGCAACGGCATCTGACGCCAGCGATTCACCAGCCCCTTTCCCCAGCCCCCTTTCCATAGTGCTGGCGCTGGCCGGCAAGCGCAAGGCAAGGCGGCAGGAGGCACCGGCCGTTCAGTCCACGCCGCCGCGCGGATGCACCCGGTCAAAGAGCGGAAAGAGCAGCAGGCCGGCCACGAAGCCGCCGATGTGCGCCTCCCAGGCAATGCCGCCCTCGGCCAGACCGAGCGGCAGGGCCGTGACGCCAAAGGCCAGATTGATGGCGAACCAGACTGCGATGAAGGCGAGCGCCCGGCGGTTCCGCACGAGCTGGCCCAGGCTCTCCGCCGGCATGCGGTCGGCACTGAGATCGATGCCGAACAGGTGGCCCCAGTCCGGCCGGAAGACGAAGCGCGCCGCAGCCGCCATGACGCCAGAGATGGCGCCCGAGGCGCCGATCATCGGCACCACGTCGAACGGCCGGCTGGCGAGATGGGCGAGCGCCCCGGCAACGGAGCAGACGAGACACAGGACGAGGAAGCGCGCCGCCCCGAAACGCCGCGCGACAGCACTGCCGAAGGCGAGCAGCCACATGGCATTGGCGCCGAGATGCGCCCACGAGCCGTGGAGGACGGCATAGGTGACGAGTGTCCACGGCGCCGCGCCGTCGCCCAGTACGAGCTGGGCGAACATCTGCCAGTAGCCGCCATCCGGCCCGGCCGACGCCCGCTCCACGATGGCGTCGATGCTCTCGAAGCCAAGCCCGGCAAGCAGACGCGCCGGGATGAAGCCGAAGTCGATGAGGATGCGGAAGTCAGTCTCCGCACTGATGACGGAGCGCAGGATGTGGATGGCGACGATAACGGCGATCGCGCCCACGACGACCGACGGTGCGTTGAACATCGGCTCGCGCGAGGGACCGGAGGAAGGCTGGTGCGACATGGGCTCCGAGATCAGGCATCGACATAGGCACGACGCCCGCTTCGGCCGTCGCTGCGGCAACAGGCATCACTTTGCCTGCCGCGTCAATCCGTGAGCCCGCAGACGGTCCGCAACAGGAAGGGGAGAGGCATGGCGCCCCTCCCCCGCCGGCGGCATCCTGTGCCAAGCCGTGGCGCGTGGCCCGGCTGCTCGTTCGACGTTCCCTGCAGGCAGGGCCCGAAGGCCCCGACCGTATGCACAAAGCATGGCGCGCCCGCCCCGCTGCGGCAACAGGCAAGACAAAATTAACCCTAACGAACGGTAAACGGTGCCAGCCCCTCCCCATCGGTGGCACGGCTGCTGCATTCTCGAAGATGTGATGCCCGCGACTGTGTCGGATTGGGAGGGAACGGCCCGTGCGTGCCACGTGTCCCCCTTCTCATGCCGGTACGTCGCGCGGCTGCGCACGGGGCCGGGACGATCACGCATCAAAATGAAACATGTAACGAGCCGCGCACTCTACGATTACTGGAACCGCCTGCGCGGGGAGCGGGCGGCGCCCGAGCGCGGAGAGATCGCACCCGGCGAGATACGCCACATCCTCAGCGACACCTTCATCCTGGAACTCGACGGGGACGAGCCCCGCTTCCGCCTGGCTGGCGCGCGGCTGTGCACCCTCGTGGGGGAAGACCTTAAGGGGCGCCCCTTCGCCGCGCTGTGGCGGGGCGAAAGCCTCCACGAGTGCCGGCGCGCGGTGTCCCTCGTGCTCGACAACCAGGCGGGCCTCGTCGCCGGCGCGGAGGCGCGACCGTCCCAGGGCGCAGCGGGCGAGCCGTTCGACCTCGAGCTCCTGCTCCTGCCGCTGCGCTATCGCGGCAAGACGCACGCCCGCATGCTCGGCGCGCTATCGCCCGCGGCGGCGCCGGCGTGGCTCGGTCTTGCCCCGCTTGCCCCCCTCACCTTCACCTCCGCGCGGGTCCTGTGGCCGGAAGGGCCGGAACGCCACGCCGTCGCCGGTGCCGACCGGCGCGGCCATTTCATGGTCTTCCGCGGCGGCCGCAGCTGATCGCCACCCCCCGGGGAGCGACGAGAAAGGTCCGCGCAAGGCACAGGCGCATCACTGTCCGAGGTTCGGGAGCTTCATGGATCGCTGGGGATCAAGTATCAATTGGCCTTGTCCCACAGTCGATTCTCGGCAGATCGGTTTTCGACACGATGGCGCGGCCTATTTCACCGACGACTGTTGCCCTGTACGCCAACCAGGAGGATCGCCGCCTCTATCAGCGCGTGAAGATCAAGCTCGTCGGCCGCTACATGCTGCCTGACAAACAGGAATATCCCTGCCAGACGATCGACATGTCGCCGGGGGGCGTCAGCCTCGTGGCCCCGGCATCGGGCGCCATCGGCGACCGGGTCATCATTTACCTGGAGCAGGTCGGCCGCCTCGAGGGCGAGATCACGCGCCACATGGACAACGGCTTTGCGGTGCGCCTCTCCATCTCGCCGCACAAGCGCGAAAAGCTCGCGACGCAGCTGATGTGGCTGGCGCATCGCGACGAGCTTGGCCTGCCCGAGGACCGGCGCCACGAGCGCATCGTGCCGAACAAGCAGCTCACGACGATGACCATCGCCGGCGGCGAGCCACAGATGGCACGCATCATCGACATCTCGCGCTCCGGCGCCGCCGTTTCCTCCTCTGCCGCGCCGCCGATGGGAACGCTGGTCACACTCGGCCGCACCGCGGGCCGCGTCACGCGCCATTTCAAGGGCGGCTTCGCCGTCGAGTTCCTGACCCCCCTGCCGGAACGCGACTTCGACGAGACAATCGAACTCTGACGGCGACGACCGTTACCGTCCCCGCCGCGGCACCGGTCGATATCCTCGCGCGGCGATGTTTTCCTGCGCCCCACGAGTCTCGTCAGCCATGAAACGCTGCGCGCGGGCCGCCCCGTCAATGATCCGTCAGCGTCACCGGCGCGTAGGCTATTTCGCTAAAATACGAAGCAATCACATTCACTGTTATTTTACTTAACCATTCATCCGTTAATAGCCGGTATATCCATCAAATTACGATGATTTTATTCAACGTGGATGGATTTGCCTGTCCTATGATGCCTCCCGACGAATTGGGAGGCGATAATGAAAAATCCGATCGTCGCATTGCTCTTCATCCTTGCCGGCACCCTGGCGTCGGGCGGCGCTTCGGCCTATGGGGCGCGGCCGCACCCGACACCGGCGGCGACGGCGCACGGTCTTGCCCGTGCCCCGTCGGGCTGGCTGCAGTTCTGCAGCGCGCGGCCGGCCGATTGCGCCGTCGACCCTCAGGAAGAGGCGCTGATCCGGCTTGACGCCCGCCGCTGGCGGCTGCTCACCGCCATCAACCGCAAGGTCAACAGCGCCATCGTGCCGCAGACCGACGAGGAACAGTGGGGCGTCATCGAAAGCTGGGACTATCCGGACAGCGGCAAGGGCGATTGCGAGGACTACGCCCTGCTCAAGCGCCGCCTGCTGGTTGAGGCCGGGCTGCCCCGGCGGGCGTTGCGCCTCGCCGTCGTCCTCGACGAGAACGGCGAGGGCCATGCCGTCCTCATGGTGCGCACGGACCGGGGCGACCTCATCCTCGACAACAAGCGCGATGCCATCCTGCCCTGGCTCGCCACGGGCTACGTCTTCGTGAAACGGGAGAGCCAGGACTTCGCCGGCTGGGTCTCCCTCGGCCACCGCGGCGGCGACATGACGGCGAGCCCGCACTGAGCGGGCCGCCGGCAACGTTTGCCGCAGACCACAATCATGAACAAACGTTAACCTTGTCGCGACGTTGACGCGCGCGCCGCCTTGCGGCATGACCCCCGCCTGTGAAAAGGTAAACGAAATCTTAACGGGTTTGGGGCGGTCGATGGGTTCGCGTACCTCCGTCATTCTGGCGCTTGCAGGCCTGTGCCTCGCTTCGATGGCCACGGTGGCTGAGGCCGACACGCGCAAGACGGCTTCCGTCTCCGCCGCGCGCAGGCTCGAGGTCAACCTGCCCGACGCTTCCTCCGCCATCGAGCGCGCCGCGGCCCGCCCGCCGGTCGGCTGGCTCGCCTTCTGCCGCACGAACTGGAGTGAATGCACCGACGACGGCAAGGGCCCCAGCGTCATCGACCTCGACAGGGCGGGCTGGCACGACATTGTCCGCATCAACCTCGACGTGAACCGCTCCATCACGCCCGTCACCGACATGGAGCACTGGGGCGTCGAGGAATCCTGGGACCTGCCGTCCGATGGCAAGGGCGACTGCGAGGACTACGTGCTGCTGAAGCGCAAGCTCCTCATCGAGCGGGGTTTCCCTGCCCGGGCCCTGCTGATCACCGTCGTGCGCGACGAGGCGGGCGACGGCCATGCCGTGCTCACGGTCCGCACCACCCGCGGCGACTTCATCCTCGACAACAAGCGCGACACCATCCTCTCGTGGACGGCGACGGGCTATCGCTTCATCAAGCGGCAGTCGCAGCAAGACACGATGCAGTGGGTCGCCCTCGGCCAGCCCGACGCCGGCACGGTCACGGCCGCGGCGCGCTGACGCGGCCGAAGCTCCGGCGGCGACGTGCGCCGCCGGGCAAAATGGGCTAGCAAGGCACTCCCGTTCGCACCAGCGACTCGCGCCTTGTCAGCCCATCCGCTCGATATTCTCAGGACAGTCTACGGCTATGGGGCCTTCCGCGGGCGCCAGGCGGAGATCATCGACCACGTGATCGCCGGCCGGCACGCCTTTGTCCTGATGCCGACGGGGGGCGGCAAGTCGCTGTGCTACCAGATCCCGGCGCTGGTCCGCCCCGGCACCGGCCTCGTTGTGTCACCCCTCATCGCCCTGATGGAGGACCAGGTGGCGACGCTGCGCCAGGCCGGCGTGCGCGCAGCCGCGCTCAACTCCCGCATCGGAGGCGCCGAGCGGGACGAGATCTGGCGGCAGATGCGGCGCGGCGAGATCGACCTCGTCTACATGGCGCCGGAAACCCTGCTCAGACCCGAGACGCTGGAGCGGCTGAAATCCGTCCGCCTCTCCGTCATCGCCATCGACGAGGCCCACTGCCTGTCCCAATGGGGGCACGACTTCCGGCCCGAGTACCGGGGGCTCGACGTGCTCGTCGAACTCTTCCCGGACGTGCCGCGCATGGCGCTGACCGCGACGGCGGATGCGCCGACGCGCGAGGAGATCGTCGCCCATCTCGCCATCGGCGCCGAAAACAGCTTCATCGCCGGGTTCGACCGGCCCAATATCCGCTACGGCGTCGCCGAAAAGCAGAGCCAGACCCAGCAGATGCTGCGCTTCCTCAACGCCCGCAAGGGCGAGAGCGGCATTGTCTACTGCCTGTCAAAACGCAAGACGGAGGAAGTGGCCGCGACGCTCAACGCCCACGGCTTTTCCGCCCTCGCCTACCACGCCGGCATGGACATGGCGGCGCGGGAGGCGAACCAGCGCCGCTTCCAGCACGGCGAGGGCCTGGTCATGGTCGCCACCATCGCCTTCGGCATGGGCATCGACAAGCCGGACGTGCGCTTCGTGCTGCATGTCGACCTGCCGGCCAGCATCGAGGCCTATTACCAGGAGACCGGCCGCGCCGGCCGCGACGGCCTGCCGGCCGAGACACTGATGCTCTATGGCGCCGAGGACATCGCGCTGCGCCGCCGCTTCATCGACGAATCCGATGCTCCCGCGGAGCGCAAGCGCATGGAGCACCGCAAGCTCGATGCGCTGCTGGGCTTCGCCGAATCCTGCCAGTGCCGCCGCCAGGTGCTGCTGCGCTACTTCGGCGACGATTGCCCGCCCTGTGGCAATTGCGACGTCTGCCTCGACCCGCCGGAGACCTTCGACGGCACCATCGCCGCCCAGAAACTGCTCTCATGCATCCATCGCACGGGCGGTCGCTACGGCCAGGGCCATGTGATCTCCGTGCTCCTGGGCGAGGAAGACGAGCGCATCGCGCAGCTCGGACACGACAAGCTCTCCACCTACGGCATCGGCCGGGAGTTCGACCGCGCCCAGTGGCGCTCCATCGTCCGTCAGCTCGTCGCCCACGGGCTCGTCACGGTGGATGTCGCCGGGCACGGCGGCCTGTCCATCTCCGCCAAGGGGGCGAGCTTTCTGCGCGAGCGCTCCTCCATCATGCTGCGGGCGCTGAAGAAGCCGGCGCACGGCGGCCGCAGGGCGGCGCGCCGGCAGGCGGCGGAGGCGCTGCCGGAAGGGGACCGGGAGCTCTTCGAGAAGCTGCGCGCGCGGCGCCTCGAGCTGGCGAAAGAGCAGAATGTGCCGCCCTACGTCATCTTCCACGACCGCACGCTGCAGGAAATGGCGGCCCGCGCTCCGCGCACCCGCCGGGATCTCGCGGCCATCTCCGGCGTCGGCGAGTCCAAGCTCGCCCGCTATGCCGAGGCCTTTCTCGCGGTCATTGCGGCGCATGCGGACGGCGCGCGCTGAAGACTCAGTCGATCCGCTTCAGCCCCGCGGCGAAGCGGCGCCAGTTGCCGACATAGCCCATGGCCGACAGCTTGAGCCCGGCGAGCGCCTTCTCGTCGAGGGCGCGTACCGCGCGGGCCGGCGCCCCGACAATGAGCGAGCCGTCGGGAAACTCCTTGCCTTCAGTGACGAGCGCATTGGCGCCCACGAGGCAGTTGTTGCCGATGCGCGCGCCGTTGAGCACGGTGGCGCCCATGCCGATGAGGGTCGAGGCGCCGATCTGGCAGCCGTGCAGGATGGCATGGTGGCCGATGGTGCAGTCCGGCCCCACGGTGAGCGGAAAGCCCATGTCCGTGTGCAGCATGGCGCCTTCCTGGATGTTGGTGCGGTCGCCGATGTCGATAAGCTCGTTGTCGCCGCGCAGCACGGCGCCGAACCAGACGCCAACCTCGTCACCCAGCCGCACGCGGCCGATGACATGCGCGTCAGGCGCAATCCAGTAGCGGTCGGCAGGGGGCAGTTCGGGCCTGAGGTCACCAAGGGCATAGACGGGCATCGGGATCTCCACGGGGTCGATCGCGCCCCAAGGAGGGCGCGCCGCAGGCCGTCCGTCAAGCCCGTCCGTGACGCCCGGAGGGGGCCCCGTCCCCTTGCGTGGTTTACGCGGCCTTAGCCAAGATAATGCAATTTGCCTCGCACCGCGTCCGGCGGTTTGGAGTCCACGTCGATCATGGTCTTTGCAGCGGAAAGGCTCTTTTCTGTCGCCCGGCGCCCTCCGGTCCTGCTGCGGCTGTCGCTCGCCGCGGCCGCTGCCGGTGCCGCTGTTCTGGCCGGCATCTCCCTTCTGCGCCCCGCCGCTTCGCCGCACAAGCCCACGCCCGCGCGCATCGACTATGAGCTTGCCGGTCACATCCTGAGGGTGCCGGCAGCCTGGCTGCGCGAGACGATGGACCCGGCAGGTGGCCCGGTGCAGCGACTCGACCTCGCCATTCCCTGGCCGCACGCGGCAGGTGGCAGCGAGAAAGAGATCGTGGCCGTCACGCTCGTTCCGGCAGATGCGGCACTCGACCCGGTCGAGCGCCCGGCGAAGCTCTACATGCGCTTCCTCGCGCCCGAGAGCTGGCCTGCGCCTGGCGGCCTCGTGCTGCGTCGCTTCCGCGCCGGCTCGCCCTATGAGGGCGAGGAGCTCTATCTCACCCCGCCCGACGGGCGGCGCTTCTTTGCCCGCTGCGCGCGTCCGGCCGCTAGCGATGTCGTGGCGCCGCTATGCACGACGGTGATGCGCCTATCGGGCATCGATGTCGTGCTGCGCTTCGGCCCGGAGCGGCTCGCGGACTGGCCGCGCCTGCGCTCGGGCGCGGAACGGCTCATGCAGCTCATGGCCCCGCCGGACGAGCCGACGCAGGCGCAGTGACGGCACACAACGAAAAGGGCGCGCCTGTTTCCGGGCGCGCCCTCGCCAATCCCTGGCTCGCCGGCTCAGTCCTCGAGATCGGAGTCGAGGATCGCCATCTGGAAGCTGTAGGACTTGTCGCCGTCCTCGTCGTCCAGGAAGAGCACACCGATGAACTCTTCCCCGATGTAAACCTCCGCCGAGTCCGTCTTGCGCGGGCGCGCGACGACACGGATGCTGGCATTGGCGAAGGTGCGGCGCAGAAACCGCTCGACTTTGGCAAGTTCGTTCTTGTCCATGGCGCCGCCTCTCTTTTCGGGTCCGTCAGAAGGGCCCCTCGCTTGCCACGGAACACGGCCCACGGGCAAGAGCGAACCCCCTCAATCCCCCAACTTCTCCGCGAGGAGCTGGTCCATGGTGCGCGCCGGCTCCGCACAGCCGGCCGTGCCGACCACCCGCGCCGGCACGCCCGCGACCGTGGAGTTGCGCGGCACCGGGTGCAGCACGACCGAGCCAGCCGCCACGCGGGCGCACTGCCCGACCTCAATGTTGCCGAGGATCTTGGCGCCGGCGCCGATCAGCACCCCCTGGCGAATCTTGGGATGCCTGTCGCCGCGCTCCTTGCCCGTGCCGCCCAGGGTAACCCCCTGGAGAATCGAGACGTTGTCCTCGATCACGGCCGTCTGGCCCACGACGAGCCCCGTCGCGTGGTCGAGAAAGATGCCCTTGCCGATGCGCGCCGCCGGGTTGATGTCCGTCTGGAACACCTCGGACGAGCGGCTCTGCAGATAAAGCGCGAAGTCGCGCCGGCCCTGCTGCCACAGCCAGTGGGCGAGACGATGCGTCTGGATGGCGTGGAAGCCCTTGAAATAGAGCACCGGCTCGATGAGTCGCGTGCAAGCCGGGTCGCGATCGGCTACGGCCACGATGTCGGCCCGGAAGGCCTCGCCAATCTCGGGCGAATGGGCGATGGCCGCATTGAACGCCTGGCGGATCAGTTCGCTCGAGACCACGTCATGGTCGAGCCGCGAGGCGACGCGATGGATGATGGCGGACTCGAGCGTGTCATGGTTGAGGATGGTGGCGATGACGAAACCGGCGAGCTCCGGCTCGCGCGCCACCACCGCCTCGGCCTCCTCGCGCACGCGCGTCCACACGGGGTCGACCGCCTCGAGCCCGTGGCGCCTGCGTTCGCTCACTTTCGTCTGACCGGGGGCCATCGATCGTCTCCTCGTGCTGTGCGCCCACGGCGGACATTCGGCCCCACCGCAAGGTGCGCCTAAGTTAGGGCGCGATGGCCTGCACGCCAAGAGGGCACACGAAAAGATGCCGAGGCAAGCGCCCCCCAGGCAACTGCCGCCGTCGGGGGCGGGTCGCAGGGCGCGGGAAAGGCCGTATATGATCGCCCAGTCGCGCCGAGTCGGTGCGATCCGCGAGCCGGGACCCGCCGATGCCCTCCTCTTCCGCCGCCCACAGTCTGCGCCTTTCCGTCGCCTCCGGCGTCGCGACGCTGACCATCGACAACGAGGCGCGCCGCAACGCCATCGATTTCGCGACCTGGCGTGCCTTTCCCGAGGTCATGGCAGCCCTCGGCGCCGACGAAAAGGTGCGCGTCGTCGTCATCCGCGGCGCAGGCGATGTCGCCTTCACGGCCGGTGCCGACATCGGCGAGTTCGGCTCGCTCCGGGCGAGCCCCGAGGGCGGGCGGGCCTACGAGGCGGCCAACCTCGCCGCCTTCGAGGCCGTCGCCGCCTGCCCGAAGCCGGTCCTCGCCATGATCCGGGGCTTCTGCCTCGGCGGCGGGCTCGGCATCGCCCTCGCCTGCGACCTGCGCATCGCCGCCGACGACGCCGTCTTCGCCATTCCCGCCGCGCGCCTCGGCGTCGGCTATCCGCCGGCGGGCATGGCCATGATCGTGGCCGCCATCGGCGCGGCCGCCGCCAAGGACCTCATCTTCACCGCCCGTCGTGTCGATGCGGCCGAGGCGCTCGCCCTCGGCCTCGTGCAGCAGGTGGTACCGGCCGCAGACCTCCAGCGCGCCACGGCCGACCTGGCCGCCACCATTGCCGCCAATGCGCCGCTGACCATCCGCGCTGCCAAGGCGGCCATCGCCACTACCGCCGGCCTGCCCGGCGCGGCCGGCCCGGACGAGCTTCAGGCCCTCGCCGATGCCTGCTTCGCCAGCGCAGACTATGCGGAAGGCTGCGCCGCCTTTCTCGGCAAGCGCCAGCCCCGCTTCACGGGACGGTGAGGAGCGGACGATGACGGAGCGCAGGCGTCTCACGATCGCCGTTGCGGCGATTCAGGACGAAGAGGGTCGCCTCCTCGTGGTGCGCAAGCACGGCAGCGACACCTTTATCCAGCCCGGGGGCAAGATCGAGGAAGGAGAGGCGCCCGAGGCCGCCCTCGCGCGGGAGCTCACAGAAGAGCTCGGCGTCGCACCCGAGGCCGGCACGCTGCGCCCGCTCGGCGTCTTCACCGCCCCCGCCGCCAACGAGCCCGACACCGACGTGCTCGCCCATCTCTTCACCGCACGCCTCGCCGGTACGCCCCGCGCAGCGGCCGAGATCGCCGAACTGGCGTGGCTGCCCCTGCACGAGGCCGACCGCTGGCGCCTCGCCAGGCTCATCCGCGACGCGGTGCTGCCGCTGCTGGCGAAAACGATTCCGGCACAAGGCCTTGGCACCGCCCGCTGAATCACTTTCGCAGCGGCGGGAGGGCCAGTTGAATCGGTTTCTCAACCGACGGAATCGTCAGGCAGATTCGCTGAATCGATTTCTCAAGGACCGGAATCGCCGCCTGAACTTCCACCGCCAAGCGATTCTGGCGACTCGGCTTTCCCCTCACGCCCCGTCCTGCTCGGCCAGGAAGGCGACGACCCCCTGCTTGTGCACCTTGTCCCCCACGGCGAGGTTGTGGTCGCGGCCGGGAATGTCGAGCGCCCGCCCCCGCGGCAGGAGCGCGGCGAGCTCGTGCGGCGAGCCAGCGATGGGATCGTTCGTGCCGACGGCGACGAGCACGGGCAGGGTGATGGACATTACCTCCTCCCGGGTCAGTGTCTGCCGCGAGCCACGGATGCAGGCGGCGAGCGCCCTGAGGTCGCTCTTCGTCTGCTCGGCAAAGGCGCGGAACATGCGCTGCATCGGGTCCGTCAGCACATCGAGAGACGGGGCCTCCATCGCATCGGCGATGCCGAGCGGCAGCCCGACGCCTTCGACGAGATGGATGCCGAGACCGCCGAGAACGGCCGAGCGCACGCGCTCCGGATGGCGCAGGGCAAGATGGGCGGTGATGCGGGCGCCCATCGAATAGCCGATGACATCCGCCTCGGCGAGGTCGAGGTGATCCATCAGCCGCCGCACATCCTCGGCCATGACATGCGAGTGGTAAGCCTCGGGCTCATAAAGCTTCTCGCTCTGCCCGTGGCCGCGGTTGTCGAGCGCAATGACGCGCCGCCCGGCGCGCGCCAGCGTGGTCGTCCACAGCGTGTTCGCCCAGTTGACCGCATGGTTGGAGGCGAAGCCGTGCACCAGGATGACGGGGCGCCCCTCCCCCTCGTGCGCGGGAATATCGACATAGGCGAGGCGGACGCCGTCGGACCTGAAGAAGTGCATGTCTTTCTCGCTCGTGCGGCCCAACGGGTAAGGGCTGCGGGTTTCCATCGGGTGAACGCATGCCGCCGCCGGCCGCAGGCGCGCCTGCGCCGGATGCGTCACAGGTTATTCATTTGTCGCAGGCTGCAAGCGAAAAACCGGTCTCCACTTTTTCGCGCCATGGTCTATGGTGCGCCCCAAATCGCTGATCCGCCAAGATGAGGTCAACGGCAATGGCCGCGAAATCCGTCCCGCACTTCCACAACGACACGGGCGTCGACGTCATCAACGTGGGCGTGCACGAGTTCATGTGCATCGGGGCCAAGCCGCCCTTCGACCATCCCCACGTCTTCCTCGACATGGGCGACGAGAGCGAGATCATTTGCCCCTACTGCTCCACGCTCTACCGCTACAAGCCGACGCTCGCGGCCGACGAGAGCGAGCCCGCCGACTGCCTGTGGCATGCGGAGGCCGCAACGGCCGCGTGAGGCCGGCGGAGTTCCACCATGCCTGATAGCGAGCCATCGGCCGTCGTCGTCGGCGCCGGTATCGGCGGTCTGACCACGGCACTCCTTCTCGCCCGTCAGGGCCGGTCCGTTACGCTTTTCGAACGGCGCACTGCCCTCGACGAGGCCGGCGCAGGCATCCAGCTTTCACCCAACGCGAGCCGCGTGCTCGTGGCGCTCGGCCTCGGTCCGGCACTCGCGCGCCATGCGGTGACGCCGGACGAGCTCGTCGTCCGCTCGCTGTCGTCCGGCCGCCGGCTTGCGGGGATGCCGCTCGGCGAGACCATGCGAGCACGGTTCGGGGCGCCCTACTGGGTGATCCACCGGGCCGACCTGCACACGTTGCTGCTGGACGCGGCCAGGGCAGAGCCCAACATCCGCATTTCCATCGGGCGCAAGGTCACCGCCGTCGCGGTCGAGGGCGCCCGGGCCCGGCTCAGCGTCGAGACCGCCGGCGGCGCCACCGAGGAGCGCGAGGCAGGCCTCGTCGTGGGTGCGGACGGCCTCTGGTCCGCCCTGCGCCCGGCGCTCGGCGATGCCCGCAAGCCCGTCTACCGAGGCTATGCCGCCTGGCGCACGACCATACCGGCCGCCGAGGTGCCGGACGAGATGGCCGGCAACATCACGGGCCTGTGGCTCGGGCGCGGCATGCACCTCGTTCACTATCCGGTCTGCCGCGGTCGCCTCGTCAACATTGTCCTCGTCGCGCGGGCGGAAGGCTCGGTGAATGTCTGGAACAGCAAGGCCGAGCAGGCGGATGTCGCGCGGCATCTCGCCCTGGCCCTGCCCGCGCTGCGCACGCTGGCCGACAGGCCGCTCGACTGGCGCGTGTGGTCGCTGTTCGACCTGCCGCCGCCGCGCCCGTGGGGGCGCGGGCCGGTGACGCTTCTCGGCGACGCCGCCCATCCGGTGCTGCCCTTCCTCGCCCAGGGCGGCGCGCTCGCCATCGAGGATGCGGCGGTCCTCGCCGATGCGCTGGCCGGCGAGCCGCATGACGTGCCTTCTGCCCTGCGCGCCTACGAGGCAGCGCGGAGGCCGCGGGCCTTGCGCGTGCAGCAGGCGGCGCGGGAGAACGGCCGCATCTACCACATGGCCGCCCCCTTCTCGCTGGTGCGCAACCTCGTCATGGCGCGTACGAGCGGCGAGGCGATGCTGGCGCGATATGCCTGGCTTTACGGCTGGCAGCCGCCACAGCACGAGGCAAGGCGCAACGCGGCCTGACCCATCAGGAGGCCGGGCCCCAAACCTCCTCGAGGCGCCGGTCGCGGCCGCAGGCGAAGCGGTAGTATTTATACTTCGCCGGGTTCTTGCGGTAATAGTTCTGGTGATAGTCCTCGGCCGGATAGAAGGTCGCGGCCGGCAGGATCTCGGTGACGACGCGCTGCTTCAGCCGAGCGCTAACCGCCTTGAGTGAGGCCTCGGCCGCCTGGCGCTGCTCGGGCGTGGCCACGAAGATGGCCGACGTGTACTGCTCGCCCTTGTCGCAGAACTGGCCCCGGGCGTCGTGCGGATCGATGTTGCGCCAGAAGATGGCAAGCAGCTGCTCGTAGGTGACGCGCGCGGGGTCGTAGACCACCTTCACCGCCTCCTTGTGGCCGGTCCGCCCGGAGGAAACCTCGTTGTAGGTGGGATTCTGGGTCCGCCCGCCCGTATAGCCGGAGATGGTTGCAATCACGCCCGGCACAGCGTCGAAGGGCGGCTCCATGCACCAGAAGCAGCCACCGGCGAAAATCGCGCTCGCCTTGCCCTCCCCCTCCTGGGCGCCGACCGGCGCCCCGCCGCCGAGGACGAGAACGCAGCCGAGGAGCAAGGAGCCGAGGGTGAAGGCGCGCATGGTGGGTCTCCGCCGCATCGGGAACGCTCGAGCCTATGACGGCGTGAACGTCATGGCGACGCCATTCATGCAATAACGCAGGCCCGTCGGGAGCGGGCCGTCGTCAAAGACGTGGCCGAGATGGCCGCCGCAGCGGCTGCAATGGACTTCGGTGCGCGTCATGAAGAAGCTGCGATCCTCCGACGTGCCGACGGCCCCGGCGATGGGGGCATAGAAGCTCGGCCAGCCCGTGCCGCTATCGAACTTCGTCGAGGACGAGAAAACCGGCTGGCCGCAGCCTGCGCAATGATAGATGCCGGCGCGCTTCTCGCTGTTGAGGGGGCTCGTCCCGGCCCGCTCCGTGCCGTGCTTGCGCAGGACGTTGTACTGGGCCTGCGTGAGCGCCGCCCGCCACTCCTCGTCGCTCTTCTCGACAGGAAAGCGCCCCGCCGCCTTCGCCTCCTGCCGGGAGCCGAACAGGCGGCCAACTGCAGCCGCGCCCGCGGCCAGCGCGCCGCCTCCCAGAATGGTCCTGCGGCTCATCATCGTCCTCGCCCAGGTTCCGGCCGGCCCGCGCAGAGCAAGGCAGCCGCTGTCGGATCGCTCGGCAGCAGGATAGGCCGGCGGGCACGGGCCGGGTGTCACGAAGGCGCGATGTCACGCCCGTGTGAGGCCGGGCATTCGCGCGACGTCAGGGAAACAGCTCCGCGCGATTGCATTTTGCGAGACGATCGGTCTAAAAAATATCCATGGGAGAGGAAACGCACAGCACTGGCACGCCGCGCAGGCGCGGCCGCCCGCGGAAGGACCAGAGCCTTCCCGGCTCCCCGCGCATGCTCCTCATCCGGGCCGGCCTTGCGGTGCTGACGGAGAAGGGCTTCAGCGCGGCCGGCCTCGACGAGATCGTTGCCGCCGCCGGCGTGCCGAAGGGCTCCTTCTATCACTACTTCGACAGCAAGGACGCTTTCGGGCTGGCGCTGATCGACGCCTACGCCGACTATTTCGTACGCAAGCTCGACCGCTGCTTCGAGAACGAGGCACGCCCGCCGCTGATGCGGCTCAGGGACTTCTTGGACGATGCCACGGCGGGCATGGCGCGCCACGGCTATCGCAGGGGGTGCCTCATCGGCAATCTCGGCCAGGAGATGAACGTGCTGCCGGAGCCGTTCCGCGAGCGGCTCGCCGCCGTGTTCCGGGACTGGGAGGCGCGCACCGCCCGGTGCCTGCTGGCCGCGCGGGCCGCAGGCGAGATCGCGGCGGACCTCGACTGCGACCGCATCGCGAAATTCTTCTGGATCGGCTGGGAAGGCGCGGTGCTGCGTGCCAAGCTGGAGCGCAGTCCGGCTCCGCTCGACGCGTTTTTCGAGGGCTTCCTCGCCCTCCTGCACATGGGATCCACAGTTTCCGGGAGGCAGCCGGCATGTTCAGGGCAATTCTGATCGACAAGGACGACAACGGCCAGCGCGTCGCGCTCACCACGCTCGACGAGGGCCAGCTCCCGGAGGGCGATGTCACCGTCCGCATCGCGTGCTCGACGCTGAACTACAAGGATGCGCTCGCCATCACCGGCAAGGCGCCGGTCGTGAGGAAATTCCCCATGGTGCCGGGCATCGACTTCGCCGGTGTCGTGGAGCGCTCCGACCACCCCGGCTTCCGGGCGGGTGACAAGGTCGTGCTGAACGGCTGGGGCGTGGGCGAGGTCCACTGGGGCGGGCTCGCGGAGCTCGCGCGGGTGAAGGGCGAATGGCTCCTCCCGCTCGAGCCGGCCTTCACCATGCAGCAGGCCATGAGCATCGGCACCGCCGGCTACACCGCCATGCTGTGTGTGATGGCGCTTGAGCGGCACGGCGTGCGGCCCGAGAGCGGCGAGGTTCTGGTAACCGGCGCCGCCGGCGGTGTTGGGAGCGTCGCGGTCGCGGTGCTCGCCAGGCTGGGCTACGAGGTGGCCGCCGTGACCGGTCGTGTCGAGGAGGCGGACTATCTCACCCGGCTGGGCGCGCGGCGCATCCTGCCGCGGTCGGAATTCAGCGAGCCGGGCAAGCCGCTCGCCAAGGAGCGCTGGGCTGGCGCCGTCGACGTCGTGGGCGGGCAGGTGCTCGCCAACGTCTGTGCGTCGGTGAAGTACCGGGGCGTCGTCGCGGCCTGCGGCCTCGCCGGCGGCTTGGCCTTTCCCGCCACGGTGGCGCCGTTCATCCTGCGTGGCGTCACCCTCGCCGGCATCGACAGCGTCATGTGCCCGCTGGAGGAGCGGCGCGAGGCGTGGCGGCGCCTCGGGCAGCATCTCGATCCCGCCCTCCTCGGCGAGATGACGCAGCGCATCGCGCTTGAGGACGCCATCACCGTTTCGGAGCGGCTGATCGCCGGCGCGGTGCGCGGCCGCGTCATCGTACCGATCAACGACCTGTGACCTGCGGGGAGAACGACGTGAGCAAGAACCAGCCCGCCATCGGCCGCTTCCCCGTCCCCGACATCGCGACCCTGCCGGACGATATCCGCGCACGCATCCTCGCCGTGCAGGAAAAGGCCGGCTTCGTCCCCAACGTCTTTCTGGTGCTGGCGCACCGGCCCGACGAGTTCCGCGCCTTCTTCGCCTATCACGACGCGCTGATGGAGAAGCCCGGCAACCTGACGAAGGCCGAGCGCGAGATGATCGTGGTGGCAACGAGCAGCCTCAACCAGTGCCAGTACTGCGTCATCGCCCACGGGGCCATCCTGCGGATCCGGGCGAAGAATCCGCTGATCGCCGACCAGGTCGCCGTCAACTACCGCAAGGCCGATATCACGCCGCGCCAGAAGGCAATGCTCGATTTCGCGGTCAAGGTGTCGCAACAGGCCCATGCCGTCGGCGAGAGCGACTTCGAGACGCTGAAGGAGCACGGCTTCACCGAGGAGGACGCCTGGGACATCGCGGCCATCTCCGCCTTTTTCGGGATGTCCAACCGCCTCGCCAACGTGACGAACATGCGCCCCAACGACGAGTTCTACACGATGGGGCGGTGAACGGCCGGCCTCGGGCCTGTCTGCGGTCCCGAGGCCGCTCTGGCACTCCCGGCGAGCCGCGGGTCATGGTGCGGACGACGGGACTCGAACCCGTACTCTCGATGAGAAGCAGATTTTCGTACCACTTCGGCTTTCGCCGCCGCCGCCCGGCGTTCGTGGTCTGGACTGTCCCTTCGCCCTGGCCCGAAGGCTTTAGGCGCCGCCCGTCCAGTCTCTACACCTTCCCCACGCGGGGCTTGGCTCGGGATTGGCCTGGGGCCTTCGCCCGTTAGCGTTCCCCGACTTTGAGCGGTTCTACTCCGCGGGTTTCCCCGCAGGCACTCCAATTGCAAAGTCTGCTGCGTCTACCGATTTCGCCACGTCCGCATGCCATGAGGGTTAGCGTCCGCCGCAGGCACGTGCAAGCCTGGGTCACGGCCGCTGTGCAGCTCTTCGCTGCGGAAACTGTGCAAGGGCGGTGGCGAGGCGCGCCCAGGCCGCCTCGCTCCCCGGCAGGCCGAAGCGCAGGCGCCGCGGCGCATCGTCAAAGCGGCGGACATAGATGCCCCGCGCGCCGAGATGCTCGAACAGCGCCGCGGCACGGCTCGTCTCCACCAGCCTGAAGAGCGGCGTGCCGCCGACCACGGTGAGCTCCGGGCCGGCGAGCAGCACGTCGAGCCGCGCGGCATCACTGGAGAGCCGGTGCCGCATGGCGTCGATCCAGACCCGGTCGCCGAGCGCGGCGATGCCCACGGCGAGCGTGGGCCCCGGTACGGCCCAGGGGCCGAGCTCCTGCCGGATGCGTCCCGCCAGCGTCTCGTCAGCCGTGAGGGCGAAGCCGAGGCGTATGCCCGCAAGGCCGTAGATCTTGCCGAAGGAGCGCAGCACGAGGATCGGCGTACCGCTGTCGAGGAGGCCGACGCAGCTGACTTCGGGCATCACGTCGGCGAAGGCCTCGTCGACGATGACGAGCCCGTCCCAGTGGTGCATGCGCCGGGCGAGGGCGAGGATGTCGGCCGATGCCAGCGTGCGCCCGTCCGGGTTGTTGGGATTGACGATGACGGCCACATCCGAGGCCGCAAGATCCTCCACATTCGCAGTCACGCGCACGTCGTGCCCGGCCGCCTGCCACACGGTGACATGCTCCCCGTAGGTCGGGCCGAGGACAGCGACGCGCCCGCGCGGGCGAAGCCGCGGCAAGAGCTGGATGAGCGCCTGGGTGCCGGGCGCCGCGACGCAATGGGCCTGTGGCCGGGCGCCATAGGCCCGTGCCGCCTGCGCCTCGAGGCGCCGCCGCTCGCCCTCGTCCGGCAGACGCGTCCAGCACTCCGGCGGAATCGCCGGCAGCGGGAAAGAATGCGGATTGATGCCCGTCGACAGGTCGAGCCATGGCTCAGGCGCGCCCGGGAAAAACCGGCGCGCCGCGCCAAGGTCCCCGCCGTGCACGATGCCGTCTCGGCCCGCAGGCCGAGCCATGCTATCGGCATGCTTTGTCATGGATCTCACGTTCGCCCTTCCCCTCGCCGCGCTGGCCATCGCTCTCGAGGCGATTGCCGGCTATCCGCGCGCCGTCTTCCAGGTGGCCGGCCACCCCGTGACCTGGATCGGACTGCTCATCGCACGGCTCGACCGGCATCTCAACAAGGAGCACGAATCATTCACCGCGCGCCGGGTTTGCGGGGTCGCGGCCGTCGTCATCATCATAGCAGCCGCCGTCGTTCCTGCCCTCCTCCTGCAGGATGGACTGCGGAACCTTCCTGCGCCGCTCGCGCTCGTGGCAGTGGCCATCCCGGCCTCAAGCCTCATTGCGCAGCGCAGCCTGCACGAGCACGTCCTCGCCGTCGCCGAGGCGCTGGAGAGCGAGGGACTTTCCGCCGGACGCCGCGCCGTGGCCATGATCGTCGGCCGCAACCCCGAGACGCTCGACGAGGCAGGCGTCTGCCGCGCCGCCATCGAGAGCCTCGCCGAGAACTTTTCCGACGGCATCGTCGCCCCCGTCTTCTGGCTGGCGGTCGCGGGACTGCCCGGAGCGGCGGCCTACAAGGCCGTCAACACCGCCGACAGCATGATCGGCCATCGCACACCGCGGCACGCCGCCTTCGGCTGGGCCGCGGCCCGCCTCGACGATCTCGTCAACCTGCCGGCCTCACGGCTGTCGGCCTTGCTTCTCGTCGCCGCAGCCGCACTGATGCGAGGAGCCGACGCGAAGGCAGCCGTCGCTTCCGTGTGCCGCGATGCCCACCGCCATCGCTCGCCCAACGCCGGCTGGCCGGAAGCCGCCATGGCGGGGGCACTCGGCCTCAGACTCGCCGGCCCACGCGTCTACGGCACGACGCGCGTCGACGACGCCTTCATGGGCAACGGCCGGGCCGAGGCAACCGCCGCCGACATCCGCCGCGCGCTCGCGCTCTTCCGGCGTGCGGCGCTGTTGCAGTGGCTCGTCCTCGTCGCCCTTGCCGCGCTCGTCCTCGCCTGAGGCTCAGCGCGGCGCGCCGTTGCGGATCGGCGGCTGGAAAGTGAGCCCCATGTCCCAGGGGAAGTAGATCCAGGTGTCCTGCGACACTTCGGTGACGAAGGTGTCGACCATCGGCCGCCCCTGCGGCTTGGCATAGACGGTGGCAAAATGCGCCTTGGGCAGCATCTGGCGCACCATGCGCGCCGTCTTGCCCGTGTCGACGAGGTCGTCCACCACCAGCACGCCCGCCCCGCTGCCTTCACCGAGGGCACGGATCTTGGGGTCGATCTCCTTGAGGACCATCAGCTCGCCCTGGTTCTGATAGTCGTGATAGCTCGCGATGCAGACCGTCTCGATGAGGCGGATCTCCAGCTCGCGCGCCACCACCGCGGCCGGCACCAGCCCGCCGCGGGTGATGCAGACGATGGCCTCGAACGGCCCCGCGCCATGCAGACGCCAGGCGAGCGCCCGCGCATCGCGGTGAAACTGGTCCCAGGAAACAGGAAAGGCTTTTTCGGAGGTGGGCGACATGGGCTTTGCCTCGGATCAGGAGTGTCAGGACGTCGTGCGCAGGCGCGCGACCATCTCGGCCACGGCGGCCCGGACGGTCTCGAGGCGCTCGGGATCGGGGCTGCGTACGACGATGTTGGTGTTGAAGCGGCCATCCTCCGAAAAGGGATAGCTGCCGATGGAGACGTCGGGGTGGGCCTCCGCGATCGCCTTGAGCGGCGCAGCGATGTCGCCCTCCTTCGCGTCGGCGCGGATGGTGGCCGACAGCATGCGCTTGCCGGTCTTGAGCGTGGGTGCCACCTCGTCCAGCATCGCCTGCATGATGGCGGGCACGCCCGCCATGACGATGACGTTGCCGATGCGGAAGCCCGGCGCCTTGGACACGGGGTTGGGGATGAGGTCCGCCCCGTGCGGGATACGCGCCATGCGCCGGCGCGCCTCGTTGAGGTCTTCCGGCTTGATGCGCTCCAGCAGCATGGCGATGGCGCGCGGGTCCTCGCTGATGCCGACGCCGAAAGCCTTGGCCACGCTGTCCGCCGTAATGTCGTCATGCGTCGGCCCGATGCCGCCGGTGGTGAAGAGATAGTCGTAACGGCTGCGCAGCGCGTTGACCGCGGCCACGATCTCCTCCTCGACATCGGGCACGATGCGGACCTCGCGCAAATCGATGCCGATGGCGGTGAGGTAGTCGGCGATATAGCCGATGTTCTTGTCCTTGGTCCGGCCGGACAGGATCTCGTCACCGATGACGAGGACCGCCGCGGTCACCCGCCCCTGCGCTTCTGCCGTCATGCGTCTCTCCCTCGCCCGGCTTTACGGCATCACCGGCCGCCGTTGAAAGGGGTTTTCGCGGCATGGCCGGGCAAGATCAAGAGCAAAGCTGCCGGAAGCGCGAGGCTTGCGGCCGCCGCGCGGCGCTGCTACGTGCCGGCCGCTAGCCGGAGAGGTCGATGGAGTTTCCCAGCCCGCTCGCCGAAGGGCGCCTTCTGCGCCGCTACAAGCGCTTTCTCGCCGACGTGGAGACGGCGGACGGTGAGATCGTCACGGTCCATTGCGCCAATCCCGGCGCGATGCTCGGTCTCCTCGCCCCCGGAAGCCGCGTCTTCCTCTCGCGCTCGGCCAACCCTGCCCGCAAGCTGCCGCTGTCGTGGGAGCTGGTGGAGGTCGACTTCGGCTGGCGCGGACCGCAGCTCGTCGGCATCAACACCGGTCATCCGAATCTCATTGCGGCCGAGGCGATCACGGCCGGTCTCGTGCCGGAGCTCGCCGGCTACGCGCGCCTGCGGCGCGAGGTGAAGTACGGCCGCGCGAGCCGCGTCGACATCCTGCTCGAGGCGGACGGGCGCCCGCCCTGCTATGTCGAGGTCAAGAACGTCCACCTGATGCGCCGGCCCGGCCTCGCCGAATTTCCCGACTGCGTCACGGCCCGCGGAGCCAGGCATCTCGAGGAGCTCGGGGACATGGTGGAAGCCGGGGCGCGCGCCGCGATGCTGTTCATCGTGCAGATGGAAGCCGAGGCATTCACCCTCGCGGCTGACCTCGACCCGGCCTATGCGCGTGCCTTCGCGCGCGCCTGCTCCCGCGGCGTCGAGGCCTATGCCCTCGCCTGCCGCGTGACGCCCGCTGGCATCACGGCCGAGACGCGCCTGCCTGTCGCCGTCTGATCGCACGCACTAACGGCCGCGATGCGCGTTGCGCTATGCTGGGCGCGTCCAGGCCGTCGTCCTGCGCCGGCGCAGACTCGCGAGGTCCAACGATGCCGTTTTCCCGTCCTGCACTCCTTGCCGCTTCCTTCCTCGTCCTCGGCCTGACGCAGGGCCTCGCCGCGGAGGGGCCGCCGGCGCTCGACGTCGAGCGCAGCTGCCGCGATGCCGCCACCATCAACGTGCTCGGCCAGAACCAGCAGTTCGACAAGGCCGCCTTCGACGGCTGAATGGCCCAGGAGAACGCGACGCGCGGCACGCTGGAGACGGAATGGGCAGGCTTCCCCGCCGCCCGGCGCGACGAGTGCCTCGCCGAGACGCGCGAGGACAACCTGCCGAGCTACGTCGAGCTCTATGAATGCCTGAAGCTCGACCAGGAGACGCGCAGCAAGAAGTAGGGCTCACGTCCGTTCGAAGACGAAGTTCATGCGCGTCTTGGCGAGTTGCTGGTAGCCCTTTTCGCGCATGAGCGCCGGCAGGTCGATCTGCCAGCGGCCGCTGCCGTCCTCCAGGATGACGAGGCGCGGAAAGAGCGACGGCGGCGCATGCGTCAGGAACGGCTCGAGGATCAGGTCCTCCGCCCCTTCCACATCGAGCTTGATGGCGTCGATGCGCTCGAAGCCCTCCTCCCGGGCGAGATCGGCCAGCGTCGTCGCCGGCACGCGGACGGACTTGGCCGTGCCGGAGCCGACGATCTTGACGCTCGACTCGCCCCGGTTCTCATGGTCGAGGAAGAGGGTCAGCTCTCCGGCCCGGTCGGCGACGGCGCAGGCCACGGCCTTGATGGTTCCGAAGGGATTGAGGCTGATGTTGAAGACGAGCCGCTCGAAGACTTCGGGCTGCGGCTCGACGGCCAGGATGCGCGCCCGCGGCCCTGCAAGCGCCGCCACGAAGAGCGAATAGGCGCCGACGTTCGCCCCCACGTCCATGAAGATAAAGCCGTCGGTGATGCGCTCGGCGAGCAGCTCCCGCTCCTGCCGGTCGAAGAACTGGGGGGTGAAGAGGATCTTCTTTTCGCAGACGTTGTCGTAAGGGTAGAGGCGCATGCGCGCCCCCAGTGTTTCCACGTCAACCGGCGCCCCGTCGAGACGGTTGATCACGAGCCGTCTGAGACCGTAGGCGGCGCGCTTGCCGAGCCAGCTGTCCGGCAGGCTGCGCGTCATCTCGATCATCGTCCGGGCGAGTGCCCCGGGCGCGAAGCGGCCGAAGGGTTCGGTATCGTTGAAGGAGTTGATCGTCATCGTCCTGGGGTCGCAGCGTCGGCCCGAAGGGCCCCGCCCGTTTGGTGTCGTCCTTGCCATACACGTCACCGTCCGCCAGCGCCAGCGCCCTGATCACGGAGCACCATCCGCAGCATCACTTGCGTCGGCGGCTTTGATCAATAGATTGGGGCAGTGATCGGGCGCGGGGGCGCCCCGGACGAGCGAAATGGCAGATCTCGACAGCGAACTTGCGCCGCGCCGCGCCAACAACATCATCTACTATGGCCCCGAAGGGTTCGAGGGCATGCGCAAGGCCGGCCGCCTCGTCGCCGAATGCCTTGACATGCTCGTCGACGTCGTCGCCCCCGGCGTCACCACCGCCGAGATCGACCGCCTGGTCTTCCAGTTCGCCATGGATCACGGCGCCCTCTCGGCGACACTGATGTATCGCGGCTACCGCCACGCGTGCTGCACCTCGATCAACCACGTGGTGTGCCACGGCCAGCCGGACGAGAAGCCGCTGCGCGAGGGCGACATTGTCAACATCGACGTGACCTTCATCGTCGACGGCTGGTACGGCGATTCGAGTCGCATGTATCCGGTCGGCGAGGTGCCGCGCCGGGCCCAGCGCCTCATGGAGGTCACCTACGAAGCCATGATGCGCGGCATCGCCGTGGTGCGCCCGGGTGCGACGACGGGCGACATCGGCGCCGTCATCCAGGAATATGCCGAGAGTGAGCGCTGCTCGGTGGTGCGCGACTTCTGCGGCCACGGCGTCGGCCGCTCCTTCCACGAGCAGCCTAGTATCCTGCACTTCGGCCGGCGCGGCGAGGGCGTGCCGCTGAAGCCAGGCATGATCTTCACCATCGAGCCGATGATCAATCTCGGCCGCCCGCACGTAAAGGTTCTCTCCGACGGATGGACCGCGGTGACGCGCGATCGCTCGCTGTCGGCCCAGTTCGAGCACACGGTCGGCGTCACCGAGACGGGAGTCGAGATCTTCACGCTTTCGCCCAAGGGATATCACCATCCACCCTACAAGACGCCTGCCCCTGCATGAGCCCAGTCGGCGACGCCGAGGACACGCCCCACTACCACGGCCACCGCGAACGGCTGCGAAACCGTTTCCGGGAAGCCGGAGAGGCTTCGCTCGCCGATTATGAGCTGCTTGAGCTCGTCCTGTTCCGGTCGATCCCGCGGCGCGACGTGAAGGCCCTGGCGAAGGAGCTGATCCGGCGCTTCGGGTCCTTCGCCGAGGTAATCGCAGCGCCGCCTTCCCGCCTTCGCGAGGTGGAGGGCGTCGGCGAGAGCGTCGTCACGGACATCAAGATCGTCGAGGCGGCGGCCCGGCGCATCGCGCGCGGCGCCGTGGCCAAGCGCCCCGTACTGTCGTCGTGGAGCGCCGTCATCGACCATTGCCGCACCGCCATGGCCTTCGCGGACAAGGAGCATTTCCGCGTCCTCTTCCTCGACAAGCGCAACGGCCCGATCGCCGACGAACTCCAGCAGACGGGCACCGTCGACCATACGCCGGTCTATCCTCGCGAGGTCGTGAAGCGGGCGCTCGAACTGTCGGCAACGGCCATCATCCTCGTTCACAACCATCCCTCCGGCGATCCGACCCCCTCTTCCGCCGACATCAAGATGACAAGGACGATCGGCGAGATCGCCAAGGCGCTCGGCGTCACAGTGCACGACCACATCATCGTCGGCCGCGACGGCCACGCGAGCTTCCGCGGGCTCGGGCTGCTCGAATGAGAGAACCGTGCGGAACGACAAGGGCGGACACTAACTTCATTTAAAGGTTCGTGGGGCAGTGTGTGGTGTCCGCATGGAGCGCGAGGATCTGCACGCTTGCCGGTGAAAGGCTTCCCCTCCCCCACGACCGTCGCCACACGCCTCGTGTGGCCGATGGCGGCACTGATCCTCCTGGTCCTGCTGCTCGCCGGTAGCGTGGTCTGGTGGATGACCCGCACGCTCGACCAGGCCGCCATGCAGGACGAACGGGCGCGTGTCGCCCTCGCCCTCAACGACCTGCGGCAGCACGCACTCGAGAACATACGCTCCTATGCCACGACCCTGAGCAGCGACAAGATGGGCCGTCATCCCGTCGACCCTGTCGGCACGGCCGCCATCCTCACCTCGGAAGGCAAGGGCCCGTCCCGGCAATGGGCCATCTTCCTGCTCGACACGGACGATTCGGTTCTCTTCGGCAGCGTCGGCGGCGAGGTGGCCGGCCAGCGGCAGTTCGACGGACGGCGCCGGATCTTCGACGCCGTCATCCGTGACGTGCGGCAGAAGGAGGCCAGCGACCCTCACCTGCACACCGGCAAGAGCGACATGATCGGCGCCACGCGGATCGTGCATGACGGCTGGAGCGCCTATGTGGCCGCCGCGACGACCATCAGCAGCGACAGCCCACACATCGTCGTCGGCGCCAGCGAGCTCGACGCGCGGGCCCTGTCGGAGATCGCTGGCCCGCTCGGCCTGCAGGAGCTGCACCTGTCGACGAACAGCAATATCCGCCACAGCGGCGCCGTCGCCATCGACGACGCCACGGATCGCGGGCCTGCCTTCCTCGTCTGGCAATCGTCGCTGCCGAGCGCCCTCGTCAACGACCAGGCGCTGACAGCCATCGCCGCCATCGCCCTGCTGACCGTCGCCTTCGCCGCCGGCATCCTGCTGCACGTGCGCGGACAGCTCATCGAGCTCAGCCGGCGGCAGGAGCAGGTGCAGAGGCTCGCGGCGCACGACTCCCTTTCCGGCCTGCCCAACCGCCTGCTCTTCGGCATGCGGCTCGACCAGGAGCTGGCGCGCATCAAGCGCTCCGACGAGGGCCTGGCGGTGATGTTCCTCGACCTCGACCGGTTCAAGGATGTCAACGACACCTACGGCCACGAGGCGGGCGACATGCTCATCCGCATCGTCGCGCGGCGCCTGTCCAACCTCCTGCGCGGCGCCGATACCCTCGCTCGCTTCGGCGGAGACGAGTTCGCCATCATCCAGACGGACGTCAAAGATCCGCGCGACGCCGAGGCGCTGGCGCGGCGCATTCTCGATGCCCTGACCATGCCCTGCGAGGTGCCCGGCGGCTCCGTCACAATCGGCGTATCGATCGGTGTGGCGCTCAGCCCGCGCAACGGGACCGACCGCGAGACCCTGATGCGCCTCGCCGACACCGCGCTTTACCAGGCCAAGAACGGCGGCCGCAACCGCTACAGCTTCTTCGAGCGCCAGATGGACGAGGCGCTGCGCCTGCGCAAGGTGGTGGAAGACGATCTGCGTGCAGCCATCCTCGCCGACGAGCTCCAGTTGCACTATCAGCCCCAGTACAAGGCCAACGGCGAGGAGATCGTCGGCGTCGAGGCGCTGGTGCGCTGGCCGCATCCCCAGCACGGCTGGATATCGCCGCAGCAGTTCATCGCTATCGCAGAGGAGCGCGGCCTCATCATCCCCCTCGGCGAATGGGTGCTGCGCAAGGCCTGCGAGGATGCCAAGCGCTGGCCCGGCCTGCGCATCGCCGTCAACGTCTCGCCCATCCAGTTCCGCCAGCGGGATTTCGTCTCCAGCGTGATGAACATCATCGAGGAGGCCGACATCGACCCCACGCGCGTCGAGCTGGAGGTGACGGAAGGCGTCGTCATGGACGATGCCGACGCGGCCGAGGAGGCCATGATGGAGCTGAGGGCCCGCGGCGTGCGCCTCGCCCTCGACGATTTCGGCACCGGCTATTCAAGCTTGATCTATCTGCGGCGTTTCGCCTTCGACAAGATCAAGATCGACCGCTCCTTCCTCGAGAGCATGGAAACGACCGGTGAATCGGCCATTCTCGTGCACTCCGTCGTCCACCTCGGCCGCGCGCTCGGCCTCACCGTGACGGCAGAAGGCGTGGAGACGAGCGAGCAGCACCGCTTCCTGCAGGCGCTCGGCTGCCACGAGCTTCAGGGCTACCTGTTCTCGAAGCCCGTGCCTGCCCACGAGATCGACAAGATGCTCGGCATCGCGCCGGACGAGAGCCGCAGCGGCGCTGTGGCCTGAGGACGGCCGGCGCTCTGCCCGTCCGGCTCACGCGTAGCCGAGAAGGGCGAAGATGCCGCTGACGATCGCGACGATGAAGCCCAGGCTGAGGCCAATGCCCAGCGCACCCGCGATCATGCCGAGAATGATGACGATGCCGTCGCGCTCCACGAGGCCGAGGCCGATGAGGCAGGCGGCGAGGCCGAGCGGGATCTGGCCGATGAAGGGCGCGGAGACCAGCAGCCCGAGCGCCACGACGAGCAGCACGATTCCCATGGCCTGCATGCCGGGCGCCGTGGCGAAGAACTGCAGGCGCGGCCGCGACATGCGTTCCAGCCGGTAGAGGACGGGCAGGGCCCGCTCGACGGCCCGCGTCACGTCGGCCCGCGAGATGGACTTGCTGAGAAGGCGGCGCGGCAGCCACGGCGCCTGGCGGCCGAGCGCCATCTGCAATGCGACGAAGGCGAGCACGAAACCGCAGATGAGCGGGATCGGCGGCGGCATGGGCAGGCAGTTTGGCAGGCCAAGCACCACCACGAGCAGGGCAAAGGCCTGCTGGCGCAAGGTCTGCAAGATCTCGTCGACGGTGAGGTAGTCGCCCTCGCCCACCGTGAGTGCATTGAGAACGGCGGAGGTGCGGGGCAGCGTCGACACGAAGTTGGACCGGGCCTCTGTTTGCGAGGCCGCATTCCTAACTCACCACCGCCCGCCGGCCAAGAGGGCCAGCAGGGAAGCCCGGTCTGCAACCATGCAGCCCGCGCAGCCGCCCTCGCCTCAGTGCAGGCTCACCATGCCATTCACGAGCCTGAGCTCGGCAGGCCTGATGAGCCGGCTGTGCGCCACGGTCACCGAATGGAGTGGCCCCTCCAGCTTCTTCTGCCAGAACTCGAGGAAGCGCTGCAGCTCCGGAAAGCGCGGCGCCATGTCGTAGTCCTGCCAGACGTAGGTCTGTAGCAGGCCCGGATGATCCGGCATGCGGTAGAGGATGGTAGCGGTGGTCAGGCCATAGCCGCCCAGCTGCTTAACGAAGTCGCTCGAAACCATGGCACCTCCTTCGTCTCGCGTTGGCCATATGGTGAACGAAAGGAGGGGACGTTTCAAGCATAGATTTCGGATTATTCGTTTATTTTCAATGAATTAGCAGCAATCTCGGATGACTGCTGACAGGCCCCGGAGCGGCGTTTTGGCACTCTCAAGTGGAGACTGCCAAAAATTTGCGGAGAGGCTCTTGCGGGCCTGAGACGCCGCACCTATCTCGCCAGTGCGCCGGGTGGCTGCCATCGGGGCCGGCCGGCGACATCGTAAAATGAATCAGCCATTTCAGGAGGTTCGCGATGAAATTCCGTCCGCTGCACGACCGCGTGGTCGTCCGTCGTCTCGAGAGCGAAGAGAAGACAAAGGGCGGTATCATCATCCCCGACACGGCCAAGGAGAAGCCGCAGGAGGGTGAGGTCGTCGCCGTCGGCCCCGGCGCGCGCGACGACAGCGGCAAGGTCATCCCGCCGGACGTCAAGGTCGGCGACCGGGTGCTCTTCGGCAAGTGGTCGGGCACCGAGGTGAAGATTGATGGTCAGGAACTCCTCATCATGAAGGAGTCCGACATCATGGGCGTCATCGAGACGAGCGCGCAGGACAAGAAGGCTGCCTGAACGGGGCCGTTTCGCAACCCATTGATGCCTGAAGTCATGTCTATCAGGGAGTGACGATTATGGCTGCCAAGGACGTTAAATTTTCGGCTGACGCGCGCGAGAAGATGCTGCGCGGCGTGGACATCCTCGCCAATGCGGTGAAGGTGACGCTGGGCCCGAAGGGCCGGAACGTGGTGATCGAGAAGT